>Ga0137383_10002508_pt1 | contig 11278 bp, 9 predicted proteins | sample SagtaG_19_FD_104817 | JGI IMG/M metagenome (GOLD analysis project Ga0137383, IMG submission 104817) | Vadose zone soil microbial communities from Sagehorn Ranch, Mendocino, California, USA - Sage2_R_40_16 metaG | ecosystem: Environmental > Terrestrial > Soil > Vadose zone | place: USA... | reverse complement strand
TTGAGGAGGCGGAAACGCTTTTTTCCGAACTGAGCACCTCGATGGCCGAACCGGTGCTGCTGCATGGGGACCTCCACCACGACAATATCTTGGCAGCAGAGCGCGAGCCCTGGCTGGCGATTGATCCCAAGGGGCTGATCGGCGAACCTGCCTACGAGGTAGGCGAGGTGGTACGCAGCGCGCTGCCTGAGCACTTCTCCAGCCACCAGCTCGCTCGCCTCCTCGCCCGCCGCGTGGACCAATTAGCCGAAGAGCTGCAGGTGGATCGTGCCCGCGTGCGCGGGTGGGGATTGGTTCAGGCCGTCCTTGGTGAGTGGTGGTGTCTTGAGGACTCCGGCGAACTCTGTGATCCTGCCCTCACCCAAGCTCGACTCTTGACTGCGATCAAGGTCTGAAGAGAAACGTCTCCGGCCCGCATGGGCCGGAGACGTTGCACATCGTGCCCACTCCCTTGCCGCCTTTTGCCAGACGCCACGGGGTTTTCTTCACGACGACTGCCCACATACGTCAAACATGTTACGGCTTAGTACGCCAGCTTGCATTCTCAGCCTGTTTCACGACGAATTCCCTGGGGAAAAGCAATCAAACGTCTGTTCAAATCGGAGAGCTTGGGGGGTAAAGAAGTGACAATGATACTCCAACTCTATCGGACAGATCATTGGCGAGGTTTCTTCCCAACCTGGTACAGCAGGCTGGTCTTCCCAGTGCGACGCTCCCCGACCACCAGGATATCTTGCTTAACAGGCTTGGTCATTGCCTGTACGATCGCCTCGAGTTCTTCCTGCCTGCCAAAAAATTCTCCCTCGTCTATAGGATTGCCATAAATGTAGGGATTGTCTCTGGAGGTATACACGGAGATCGGGGGGTCTCTCATTTCTCCATTAACGAGATAGTTGATGCTTACCCGCCCGGCTACTTTCATACATAACCGAAAACGCACTTCTGTCGAGCCTTGAGGCGGAAGCGAAGGGATGGTTACTCTATGGGGAGTGAGATGATCGTATTCAGCCGAGCGAGTGAGTTCGATGTCTATCTCCTCCATCGGTGCTACCGTGCCGTTTGTTACGCGCAAGACCAGCTCGCCCTCTGCTCCCACGATCATTACGTTCCCTCTTCTCACTTCAATCTGAGCTTTTCTCCCGTGCATGAGGGGATCGTAATCTACTATGCGCGCGGCTCTTGTTGCCCAGAGACGCTGCGTTGGCTGGTCCATGTGGTCTTTAATAATTCCTTGCACGATGGGATGGATGAAGAGTCTTGATGTGTCTGTTTCATGATCAACTTCTCGGTGGATCAATGAATGTCTGCACAAGAGCCTAATAGCGTTATCAAGCGCCAATGGATCGGCCGCAAGCGATTCTAGAACTGGGCCAAGAGTAGCTGCATCATCTATAACAATCTCCGATGGAATCGCATCCGGCGCCAGAAAGGCATACCATCGTAAGAGTTCAGCAGCGGCAGGATTTTCTCGCTCAACCAAACTCATAGAAATCCGCCAAGCAGAGGCAACCGACTCGGCATAGTCGGGAACCGCTCCAAACCGTACATCCTGGAGCACAGAGCGGTATTGTTGGTAGAGAGCTAGATATCTACTTGTGCTGCTCCCTGTCTCGTCGATATACGCTCCAGCCTGTTCCAATGCCAGAGGAAGACCATTCATCAATTGAGCAAGCGCTCGAGCAGCATTGGCACTGGGTGGTGAAGCATCGCTCAGCTGTCCGTTCCAGGCTACAACCCCTGCTCGGCGCAGAATACAGAGTGCGCCATCTTCTGGTTCTAGTGGCCCTAATACAAGCGGTTGCGCTACATTGCTTAGTGCTCTGGTACGTGTCGTCAAGAGGATATGCCCACGCGGCGCTTGGGGAAGAAAAGGAGCGATTAAGTCGAAGTCATCCGCATTGTCGAGGATGAGCAGCCAGTCTGTCTGATACCTGAACCACTGCTGTATGGTCTCGATGAGGCTCTCTTGAGCATGCAAGTTGAGCAGAAGAGCGCAAGCCTTGAAATCCTCAGCAAGGCTCTCTTTTGTCTGGGCTCTCACCCAGAGCACAGCCTGGTATGCCCCGCGGTAGCGATAGGCATACTCGGCAGCCGTTTGTGTCTTCCCGATGCCTCCCAGGCCAACAAGTGCTTGAGGAATCGATGCCCCTGCTGCACTCTTCACTGAAAAACGCTGAAAGAGCTGCTGAAGCAGATTGTCCCGACCCGTATAATAGACGATATGACGACGAGGGACATTCCAGACCTCAGGAAAGGGTGCGCCAAAGCGCGCCGGCTCTATGCGTGTGCGGCTGGGAGTTGGTTGGGTACCGGGAAAAGGGACGTGTTCGGGAGCAGCATCTGACGGAAAGGGAGTCTGTTTCAGCGTTCGTGGAATGCGCTGCACTCCTGCCAGCAACACCTCCCGCGCTTTCTGTTCGTCTTTGTCCACCAGGTCAATGTAGATCAGTTGCCTCAATAATCCTTGTATGTCGCACGGCTTCACCCGCACCAGAAGAAGCAGACCCTGTTCTCCCCGCGGATCACGCCGGAACGCCGCTGCCCATTCTGAGGGGGTAAACTTTGAAGCGAGGTAATCGGCAGACAATACGGCTATCGTTCGCACAGCTCGTTTTGTCGCGCTATCCATCTCCAACGCGAGATTGCTCCCTGGCAGGAAATCCCTATCGGGGAGGATCGTGCTATAGCCTGCCTTTTCCAATTGCTGCGCGATCCACTTCGCCCATGGCAAATCTTCATGGGTATAACTAATCAAAAATGGCGCTGCCCCACCATCTTTGTCCTGCTTGTGATGAAGCATCGCCAGATTATTCAAGGTCTGAACTGTGTTAGGGTGATCGGCTCCCAACTGCTGTTCATAGATGGCCAGGGCACGCATCAACAACGGCTCCGCCTCCCCATATCGTGCTCGGTTCTCTAAATAGCACCCTGCTTCATTGAGCAAATGAGCTGCTTCTGGAAAAGTCATATCTTCCTGTTCAGTCCAACTCGCGCACACCAGAGCATGGGGTAGCCAGCGTTCATAAGCTTCCCATTGCCCAAAATCCTGCACATGCGGGCTGGTTGCATTCATTGCCAGCACTGCCCTCTGCTTCCAGCGCATGCTGCTTTCAGTAGGCAAATTGTCTTGGAGCATCACCTGAACCAAGCGGTGAATTCTGAGGGTGCGTGCGTCAGCATCGTGCTGAAGCAGAGAATATCTCAATAGCTCTTTGCAGACCTGATCTAGCTGTACAGGGTTAGTAACTACTGAGGCAAGCGCGGCTCCAAGGTGAGAAGCTCCAGCGATCAGAAGCTCTTCTGGGATGGGATCAGGAGCTAGAAAGGCACAGAACTCCAATAATTGCGCAGCTACGGAATTGACTTGACTGATCTTCTCGAACGCGAGAGACCAAGTAGTGGCCACAGAAGCCGGGTAGTCTTGGTCAAAGCTCCCACGACCCAAATTAAGTCCTGGCGCCGCGTTCGGTAACGAGCAAGATAGTCCTGCAATAAGCAGGGTGTTTCTTTAATATAAGCTCCTGCCTGATCAAGAGCGAGAGGCAGTCCGCCCAGTTCCTCTGATATGGCACGTGCGATAGTTAGATCTTCTGGAGTGGCCATATCTAATGTGGCATTCAGGGGAAGTATACCGGCTCGACGTAAGAGGAGCAGTGCTCCGACATCTGGCGGCATTATTTGGACATCCCAGCGCTGGGCAGATCCCCTGAGATCATGTGTCCGAGTCGTGAATAAGAGGTGCCCTGATCCCGCTTTGGGGAGAAATGGCTCGACAATAGAAAGGTCGTCGATGTTATCGTAGATCAGTAACCAGTTTGTGTGGAGACGGAACCAGCGCAAGACAGCCTGAATAATGATCTCTTGATCCTGTACATAGCGCTCCGGCAGTTGCAGGATTTGAGCTAGATCGACGCTTCTTCTCTCCAAAAGTGCTTGTCTATATATTGCACGATGAGATCTAACTGAGGTTGATCTGTATCGAGTTGATGATTGAGTCGATTCCAGCGCCACTTAATAAGCTTTTCTTGGTTGCATGGGAAGGAAGGAGGCCAAGCTGCAGGCGTCCAAAATGGGATAGATCCATAATCATTATATTCCCCTCTCTCTTCTCAACTGAGCATTCGAATGCGTCTGCCTGGCTATCGAAGCATTGAGCTACTCCAGACCGAAGCTCCTCTATATGAGTCTCATTATGCTGTAACTTGGCGAGGGTGTCAATGCATGTTCCGATAAAAGATATAGTTTTGCGGAGCCTACCCCTCTCATTTCATAATAATTAGAAGTCGGCTCCAGCCACTGCAACTAGCTCTCCTTCCACTTGAGAGAGATGGCAGTTCAATCTCAGTAGCCTATATGCGCCTTCGCCAGTCTGATAGCGCAATCTACGTTGACTTCGCCTAATCCGTGCCTTAATCTTCACCTTCCCCTTCATCAGGATTTTCTGTTCCCATATGCATGGACACGTTTCTCCTCTTCTTTTTATATTGATTTGTAGCACGAAAAGAGAGGGGTGTCATAGTGAAATGCATCCTTCCCTCCCTTTTTTGGGAATGAGCTTTCGTGATGTTGATCACGTCCGGCCCCAGTGCTTTACTGTCTGTGAGTAGTTTAGCAGAAGCCCGTGAATTATTCTGATATTTTTCTATCAGAATAGCCGTCATTTGAAAGATATGACTTCCAATTGGACTACCAAATGCTTTTCGACCGCTTTTCGATGAGCAAAAGTCTCCCTCATGATGTATGCTATAGTGAAAACGACTGTTCGTGCATTTACAGAGTGCCTCTATCTGAAGGGAGGAGCGCCCTCAATCCTTAACAAGCTTGAGGATGCGTGTCGTCAGTATGGTAATGCAACCTTCACAATACACGCCAATCAAATCTGCGCATCTAAAAGAATCTCACTTACAGGCAGTAACGGGCTTGCCAGAGGAAATGGCCGCATATAGTAGCTTCGGAACCCTGCTGGCCAGCGTTCGCGAGAGTGTCCACTTAACGCAGGACGAGGTTGCGGAATCATTACCCCCATACTTCAGTATGCGGAATGTCCCGGTAATTGATAATAAAATGTACGGGAACTTGGAGCGCGGCAGACGCTATCCCGCATTTGCCGAGCTTCTTCCGCTTTACCATGCGTTGACAGAAGGCTGCGGAATCAAGTTCTCCCAAGCCGAAAGAGAGCTGTACGTTGTCCTTGCTCGCAAAAAACTTGCGGCTAAAAAGCGGCGTATCGAACGGATTTCTGCTGAACAGTGGCAGCAACTCGCCGATGGAATCGCTAAAATCGATGGCTCTGAGCATTCGTTACACGTTCTCAGGCAAGCAATAGGTTCAAATTCGGCGCAATCTCCGATTCTCCCAGGTCTTCAGCGTGCTGTCGCTCGCGCGTCGAGAATAGACGTCAGCCATCTGCTCGAGCGCGATGCCTGGATCGAAGAAATGCTCTCCTACCTGGAGATGAAACCGGCCAAGAAATTAGTGACGATCCAAGCGGTGTCCGGTGCTGGTAAAACGAGCGCCATCAACCTGCTCCTCAAGAACCTTATCGACAGAGATCACTGCTTGCCATTGCTTTTCAGCTTTTCACCAGCCGAAGACATGACACCGGACGACCACCTCGATACATTCTTGGCCCAGCTGCTTACAGATCTCGGTATCCCACAATCGGACGAAGCTCAGAAGGCTCGTTCAGCTGATGAGCGGATCGAACAGGTTCTCAATGAAATCATTGCCGCCAGGCAGCAAGGAATGCGAGTCATCCTGCTCCTTGACGATGCACAGGTGATACTCGAACGTGATAGGGATGTGTCTGCACACTGGCTACAGTTCCTGAGCGAATTCGTCAAAAATGACCATGGCGGGACGATTTACCTTACCACACGAGAGTGGCCTGGATGGCCCGGACGAGATCACACGTATATTGCGGAAACTGAGATGCCGCGCCTCACTGTGGACGCAGGCGTAGTCATATGGCAACGCATGGGCTTTGAAGACGTTCCCGAAGACCTGCTGCGCCAGGCAAGCGGAAGGTTTGGAGGAAACCCACAGATGATCGAACTGCGCGCGGCCAGTCTTAGTCGGCCCGGATTTGTCTACGCCTGGCGCAGTAACGGCGCGCTCTCCTCGCGCCAAAACCAGAAAAGTGGCCACCAGCTATTCATCGAGAAGCTCCTCTCGGAGGAGACGGTGTTCGATACAAAAACCGACATCCAGGCCCGCAAGGTGTTGCAGCAGGTCATTTCCAATAAGCTCTCACATCAAGCGGTGCAGCTCTTAGAGGTTCTCTCCGCATCGCCTTTGCCATTGCCTTTCCCCTTGCTGGATACCATCAATTCGCAGGCAGAATTGGCACTTGATGAGCTAGTGCGATGCTCGCTGGTCGACCGCGATATCTTTGTCTCCGATCGCGTGGGCATGCTCCCCATCGTTCGCGAGGCAGAACTCCACACGCTCATTACGCAACACCGGAGAGAGGAGATCGAGCAAAAAGTACAACAACTTTATGAGACGTGGCTGCACGCCGGGGACTTCCAGTTCGATCAGGAACAAAGCGTACCAGAACAAGCCATGCTCATCTCTGAGCTAGCAATCTTCTATCTCAAATATCACCAGCTTCTGAAGGCCGCGGAGTTACTGGTAGAGCACGGGTGGTTGAGCTTTACCCTTGGACACGGACCTCGCCTGGCCCGCATGGCGTCTGAAGTGATGCAATCGTTCGACTGGCACCGCTCCGGGCTGGGGACCGAGCTGGGAGGGCAGATCCTCCGTTACCACCTCGCACGATTTCGAGGGGAAAAGGTGCGGGAGGAAGAACGTGCAGAGGCTTACCAGCGCGCATTTGAACAGATGATGCACGGGGAGATAGACCTGTCGCCTGCGGGTAAGGTGCATTTGGTGCATCATTTGATCCGACGCCTCGCCGATCTCGGTCGCTTCGAAGAGGCTCAGCAGGTGTTTCACCAGGCGGACGCCGCGCTTGTGGGCTTGCTTCATCCTTCCGATTCCATCGCCGATAGCATTACCTCCGTTGCTCTTCTCGCCAATCGCGCCTATTTATTGGGAAGATGGAGCGCCTCTCCAGGAGGGATATCGACTGAGCAAGCCACCTCCCTCAAAACAGAATGTCTGGCCCTCTATCGACGGTGTATAGCCATACTACAAGAGGAGCGCTATACTGCTTCTCACGTCCTCCGCAGCAAGAGAAACTTTCTCCTGGCGCGCTATCTGAACGACTCCGCCTATTACCAGCGCGAGCTAGGCGATCTCGAGCAGGCAAGGTGTGCCCTGGAAGACTGCATCGCGCTCAAGAAAGCAGGGTATACCGTCAGCAGAACGTCGCTGGCCGTTTCCATCAGCGAACATGCCCAGGTCCTCTGCGAACTCGGATCTTTCCGGCTCGCACTGGTTGAGAGTGTAGAGAACCTCGAAAGTATTCGCGCATTCATCCAGGCAGGTCACAAGGTCCCGGAGAAAGAAGTTGCCATGCTTGAAGTAGAGCATGCACATATCCTCTATCTCCTGGGTCGGTTAGAGGAGGCATATCACCTGTATCAAAATGCGTACCCGCGCTTAACTGGATTGAGAGAAACTTACAAGCCTATTGTCAGGGACCGGTTAACGTCAATTGAGACACAATACCAGCAGAACCCAGAAAGGAAACTGGACTGGCGCTGGTTTGACCACTATCACGACCTGGTTTCATATGACAGCATTGGCTGGTTCGCAGCGGCAGGAACGTTTACCGACGAAGAGCAGCGCGAATGGGACGCGGTGCAGGGGCAACCTGAGGAAGGCGCTCGTGAGAGGAGAGACGCTCTCCTCACGCTCTCAAGGGATCGAGAAATCACAGCAGCTTTCGCTGAAAGTCGGGAACCGCATTTTACTTACCCGCTCATTCTTATCGAGGGGATCAACGAACGCCTGGCCGGGCTCCAGAAGCTTAAAAATGATATTCTTGCGCAAGAACCAAATGCCCTCGTTCGCCGGTTCTATATAGGAGCGATCGATGAACATATATACGACCTGTCTCTCGCCAAAGCGACCTATACGCAGGATAATGCGGCTTACCAGCAGTACGTGAGGCAGCTCTACCCAGAACCAAGTCGTAGAGAGATGGAGATCACATTACAGCAGCTCGTCCAGATGCTAAAGCGTGGTATGGAGTGCGCTGAGACGCATGAACTAAGCGTAGAGCTTTACACGCAGATACAGCAGTGGCACGCACTCTCTCCAACATATGTTGCAAAAGACGGAGAAGGCCAACATGCGGCTGAGCCAGACCAAATGATCTGGAAAAAGGTCCAGACACCGGCAGTGAAGCGCTTATTTGAGCGTGTGTTTGAGCAGTATCAATTTGATGAGTGGAAGGTCGCGCTTGATGCAACGACAAGTCACGCACGCGTTGAGCTTGATTTGCAGACCGTCTACCTACCAGCAAAGCCATTGACTATCGCGAAGGTACTCCAGCTTCTGGCTCACGAAATAGAAGCGCATGTGTTTCGCTCAAGCGCGGGCAAAAAATCTGTGCTGGCTTTGCTCTCGTCTGGCACCCAGCATTCGATGTCGACAGACGAAGGCCTGGCGATCTGGTACGAGACGGAAGTGGAACGTCGGCCAAGGAAGTCAGTCGAGCAGATCGAACCTGCTAAAGATCCCTCTAAAATGTGGTTAGGGACACTTGCAACCGGTCTTGCCTATGGAATCGTCACCAAGCCCTTCACATTCACACGGTTATATGCTTTCTTAGAGAAGGTCTTTTTCATCAGAGGGATACTTGCAGGAAAAGCAAGCGCCGTAGCGCTGGCGGATGCAAAACAGATGGCTCAGGATCGCTGCATACGTACCTTTCGCGGGGTGCCCGATTTAACAGTTGAACGGCTCTGTTCTACCAAAGACGCGCATTATCTGGCGGGCTATCTCGCTGTCACGCAGGAATTACAGAGAGGTACCAGCTTTGAGCACCTGATGGCCGGATGTTTCGCATTGGAACAAATGGCCGATCTCAAAGAATTAAACATTCTGGAGGCTGCCGTACCGCACCAGAAAATAGCACTGACAACCAGCTTGGAGAGCCTTGCAGCTCAATTAAGCGATGAATAGCCTGCGCAGAGGATTGAAAAAACGTTCGCAATTGTGTATGCTTCAATGTAGCGGGTACAGAGATGATTGGTACTACAGTTGTTAAGAAATGGAGGAAACGCGAACCATGTTCGATCGTGACTGGTGGAAAACCTCACGCCCGTTGCCGCTGCTCATAGCGTCGGAAAAGGATGACGAGGAGGGCGGATTGGAAGATGATGACGACGGCGGCGAAGCCCCGAGTAAGTAGCGCCTGTACGGACTCAGTTGAAAGAGAGGAACCATCCCAATCTGAGAGGGTTCCTCTCTTTCATGTGTATCACTGCTACTCCGAGTATGTTACCGTCGGCTCTAATACGATAAGCAGATCCCCTAGCCGAATAGTTGCCCCTTGGAGCTTATTGATGGACACAACCCGGTGTGGTGCCGTGACCTCTGGAGGGGTAGGAATGTCGATCAGCCCTACAGGCGCTTCGATTTCCAGAAGGAAATCCCCTGGCTGAACAATGTCATTTTCCCGAACGTACCACTGCTCAACGGTGAGCTTATCAGGTTCACTCATTGTTGGGAATACTTTCGGCAGATAAATTTCTATCATTCGTGATTCTGCTCCAACGAGTACTGTCATTTTAAACCTCCTTACGTGTGCAGAACGATTCTGAGGGCACCACAGGCAGTATCTTTTTTTGCGGAAGCTCCTTATAGCACTCTCACGTAGTATAACAGATCGTTGAGAACAGATACAAAAACGGTAAGATGTATAGGCCCTGTTGCTTTCTGCATATACATTAGCCAGATCTATAAGGTTTCAAACTCTCCCAGTGACGAGGTCTTGTCTGGCCCTTCAGGCCAGACAAAGAGATTTTTCTCGCTATCTCTGAGGAGTATAACATGATCAAGTAACGAAATTATGATGTTTTTCTACCAATTGGAGGCCCATTACTATGGAGGGAACAGTTAGAGAATATCCCAATTGAAATCATAAGCTGCATGAGCCACCTTCTGTTAAAACAAAAAGGTGGCTCATGCTTTCATACTCCTAAATCTTTGATAAATTATTCTGATATTTCTACCTATCATCAACTGCGATAATGATTATTTAATTGGTAGAAAACCACCATGATACTCCCATTTACCTCTGCTACACTCCTTTGCGGGTGGTGAAATACGACGTTCTGTACCCGTGTTTATCGCAACTTCGTTGAATCACCACCTTTTAAGGAGGCCGAAACAACCATGTTTGTATTTGCACACCCACGCGCACAAGCTGCACCTTCAACCCCTACTTCAACACGTCAGTCCGGCTTTGACCGTGCCGAACTCCTGTGCTTCCTCGTGCGCCTGATGATCATTCTCGGTGTCGTGGCTATGGCTCTACAGAGCCACGGTGTCCATTAGCGCCAGTCCGCCTCACGGATTGAGAAGGCAAAAGGAGGAGTTGACCAATGGCAGTCGCGTTGGCAGACCTGTCAAATCGGGTCGAGAATCCAGTTACTGTGTCCAGCAAAACGATTTACGTTCTGATCGTCCATGAGTGCCCGCTGTTCCGGGTGGGCCTGCGCTCTTTGCTAGAGCGGCAGGACGATTGTCAGCTTGTTGGAGAGGCCGCTCATCTAGAAGATGTGCTTGCGCTGGCCAGGGAACACCGTCCCGATATCGTCCTGTTGGACGGCGGCCTGACAACGGCTGACCCGCTCGACATGGTGCAGCAGCCTGCGCGGAGCGACTGCGTATGAAGATGGCTACATCTCCGGGGAAGAGCTACTGGCGAAGATGCACAGAGTAGTCCTGGGAGAGTGCCTGGTGACGGGCGATGTCCTGCTTGCTCAGGCCGCGAGACGTACACGCCTCGCCCGTCTTCGCCGCGCCGCCTTGCTCGCCACAAGTCTGGCTGAGGCTCGTCTTCCTGCCGGGCAGGAAGGGGACGACCAGTGTTCCGCCTCTGAGGCTGATGCTCTGCTTTCTCTGCGAGAACGAGCGATGCTTGAACAGATCGCCCGAGGGGGGACTAATGCAATGGAAAGGAAAAAACGATGAAAGCAATAGTTGACCGCAGAAAGACCAGTATTCCTGGCTCTGATGCAACAGAGCGAGTTCAACAAATGGGGGGCCCCGTCGCACAGCGCGCGAGTCGGAAGCAAAATCAGGACGGACCTATCCCACTCCCCATCGGGAAGAATACTGGAAGCAGTAGGTCGCGCGT
>Ga0137383_10002507_pt1 | contig 11282 bp, 10 predicted proteins | sample SagtaG_19_FD_104817 | JGI IMG/M metagenome (GOLD analysis project Ga0137383, IMG submission 104817) | Vadose zone soil microbial communities from Sagehorn Ranch, Mendocino, California, USA - Sage2_R_40_16 metaG | ecosystem: Environmental > Terrestrial > Soil > Vadose zone | place: USA... | reverse complement strand
TCAAACTGTATTCCAGTGAAATACTGCCAAGACTGCGCAAGCGTTGGGGGTAAAAAATCATTATCACGCGAAAAGGAGTCCGTTCGAGAATGAGCCAGGAACAACAACATGAAAAGGTGAGCCGGGCGATGGTAGTGTTTGCCCACCCCGATGATGCCGAGTTCGGCTGTGGAGGAACAGTAGCCAGGTGGGTGACCGAAGGCATCGAGTTCGTCTACGTGGTAGCAACAGACGGGAGCAAAGGGTCTGCCGATCCCGCAATGAGCCCCGAACAATTGATAGCTCTGCGCCGCCAGGAACAACGCAGTGCAGCTGACGTCCTGGGAGTCAAAGATATCGTCTTTCTGGGCTACCCTGATGGCTACCTCGAGCACACACTCGCCCTGCGCAAGGACATCACCCGTGCTATCCGTCAGTTCCGACCTGAGCGCCTGCTTACCATGACGCCCTATCGCGCGTTCACGGTCAATTCGTCCGTCAATCACCCGGATCACCTGGCCGTAGGCGATGCATCGCTCGCAGCCGTGTACCCTACCGCTCGCGATCGATTAACCTTTCCCGAACTCCTGGCAGAAGGGCTGGAGCCTCACGCCGTCCGCGAAGTGTATGTGATGGGAACCGACACACCGGACACCTGGGTTGATATCACAGAGACATTCGACAAGAAGATCGAAGCCCTGCACCAGCATACCAGCCAGATCCGCTCGCCGGAGACGTTCGATCGTGTGCGTAACCGCGCCAGGGAGACCGCCCAGGATCACGACATGCAGTTCGCGGAATGCTTTAAGAAGTTTATTCTCGCCTGAACTAGAAAGCATACAAAGGCCTCGTACGTGTATGCTTTCTAGTTCAGGCGATGACGTTATTGTGCCATGCGATAATCTCCCTGGATCGTCGTAAACTCAAGCAGGTTGCCAAAAGGATCGCGGCAGAAGAAACGCGGCCGATTCGGGATTGGTTCCGCTGATGTGATCGTCGCACCCGCCTCTGTTAGCCTGCGCCGGTAATCCTCCAGGTCATCAACAACGAGGCAGAGATGACGCCGATCTATTCCATCAGGTTGATTGGGGTCGGGCCGAAAATGCAACTCCATCTCACCCTCTCCGGCGGCGAACCACACAAGATTGAGATGGGCCAGCGATTGCGGTGGTTGTTTTTCCTCCAACCCGAGGATCCCCCCATAGAAAGCACGTACCTTCCCCTGGCTACCGGGCGGAACGTTCATAGCAGCATGTTGTAACCGTGGTCCTGCCATACTAAACCAACCTTTCTGTTGTGGACTATCATCACTCTACAACTACGAACCATATCATCCGTATGGTTTATAGAATGAATTTTTTGATAGAGCCGGCTTTTATCACTAAATGATTATCGTGAATCCATGAAATACGTGAGAGCATGCAATGCGTCGCCTCACAGTTACGAAAGAGCAAACACTAATGTGGAATGGATACCAACCCTATCGCAGAGGGATACGGTTTTTCCCTCATATCATCCCTATAGCATTTCCGCTGATCTTCCCGTTGGGCATTGTCCTGGCATTCTGGCTGTTCCGTTTGCTGTTGCCTGTCATCGCACTCCTGCTCGTTGTCGGACTGATCCTGTTTATCATTCGGTCAATCGGGCCGAAAAACTCCGGGGGCCCCTGGAATTCCCTGTGGAACACGGGCTATCAGTGGCAGCAGCGGTTCACCTCACAGCGCCAGCAGCCGCCCTATTACCAGCCGTCATCGCAGGCAGGACAAGAGCAGCCATCTCAGCCCTATGGGCAAGGCTATAACCCTGAGCCGCCCTATTACCAGCCGTCGCCACAGGCAGGATCACAGCCGTATGGGCAAAACTACCCTTCTGGGCAGCCTTCCCACAGCCAGGCAGCTCAGTCCAATGACCTCGATCAGCCCCAGGCACAGTATCCAGAGCGCATGCCACCGATGCAGCAGTAAGGGGACTTTTCTTCTCAGGAGCCATACCGCCACGACTCATACGGCATGTCCTGGCTCCTGAGAAGGGAACGCATAAGCAAGCCTCATCCCTAATGCCAACTCGCTGAAACCATTTCAGGTTCCAGCGATCAAACACGTTAGACTCTTTCATCTCGCTACCTGTTCATGCTTTGCATTCTCGCATCGGCAGCCGCTTGTGGGGAAGTAGGCATGATCTGCATCAATTCGATAGGATTCCCGTCAGGATCATTGATCCAGTACTGCAGATTGGTATCCATCCCCCGGACAGGAGAACCGCTGATCTCAAGGCCTCGTTCGGCCAGCTCACGCAGGGTAGCCGGCAAGTCATCAACCAGTAAGCAAACATGTTTGTAGCTCGCCCGGGGATCCTGTGCAGGAAGCGCCCCTGGTGCATCTTGCGGATCAGGAAATAATTCGATAAAAGAGCCAGGGGCGACCTGGATATACACAATCCAGGGTGAAGGTTGTCCCTCCTTCTCAAGGCGGAACGCCTCGGAGAAGCCGAGCTTGTTGCAGTAGAAGTCCAGCGCTCGTTGTAAGCTCGTCACACGAAACGCCACGTGCCCAATTCCTGTGATCACGTGCGTGCTCCTTTCTAATCCGATGATCTCTAATATATAATACACGAACCATTGCTAGAAGAGAGAGATGAAGAACTTGAGGTCGACCTCACCATTGCCATGAAATGGTAGAATGGAAGAGATACATGCAATGCAAGAAAGCCTTCTAGGAAAAGGAACATTCACAAAGAGGAAGAACATGACAGCTTATCACGAACAAATGACGCACAACTGGTGGGCTGAAGACGATATCCCTGTACACAACAATTCTCGGGTTACCTACCTCGTCGATGGGCGCAGTGCCATGCTCACCATCTGCTACCATCTGCTCAAGGCACGCAAGTACATTTACATCGCGAGCTGGGGTATGACCCCCGGTATGGAGCTGGTACGCGGAACTGACCATCGAGCAGGTCCCGATGGAAGTCCCGAGCAGGAGGCGCTGCTGGCCGAACTACGTATCCACGGTCTTGAGCAGGCTGATATCGACTTCTGGTGTACCCATGATCTCTCTGTGCAGGCCGTCCTTGAGTATGCCGTGAGTAAAGGTGTTGAGGTAAAGATTCTGCTCTGGGATTGCCTGGTTTTACCGAGGCTGGCCTCTTACAGGCCCCAGGATGCCCGGGAGCAATTGACACAGGTAGGCGTTACATGTCTGTTGGATGATAGTACGCGTGGTATAATCCATCACCCCACTGAGTCCTTACATCAAAAGATCTCGATTGTGGATGGCACCCACGCCTTTGTAGGCGGTGTAGATCCACTGATCGAACTGAGTGGTGACTTCGATCGCTGGGATAGTCCATCCCATCCTTTCTCATCCCCTTTCCGTCGCAATAAAGCGGGAACCACTCCCCATCCCTGGCACGATGCCCATGCCTTGATTGAAGGGCCAGCAGCCGGGGATGTCGAATTCAATTTTCGCGAGCGGTGGAATGATGTGATCCTGCGCCATTCACGGGAGAAAGATTTGCTTATCTACGAGCATCCCTCGGCTCTTCCATTGGAGAGTAAGACCATGATGCAGGTGGCTCGTACTATTCCTGAGCATACCTATCGCTTCGACCCCCATGCTGGCATCCAGGGCATTGCACAGATCTACAGAAACGCGCTGGGCAACGCGCAACACTTTATCTACCTGGAGAATCAATACTTCTGGTTCCATTCCTATAGAGGCATCGATGTCCCCTTGCTGGGAGCTGATAGCCCTGAGATGGAAGGCATCATCCGACAATTAGGTGAGGCATTGAGACGTGGTGCCACGCTTGCTCTTGTGCTACCTGACCACCCCAATGTTGGTCGCGCGTACACAGATGCCGGCCTCACTCGCTTGCGCGCAGAAGCTCTTGAAGCGGTGGAGCAGGGAAGATTACAGGTGTTCTGTCTGGGTACTTCAACTCGCAAAGAGGATGGCGAACATTACCGCCCGATCTATGTCCATGCCAAGGTCGCTATTATCGACGATCTCTGGACTACCGTCGGCTCCGCAAATTTGAATAATAAAGGCATGCGCGACGATACCGAAATGAATGTCGTCACTCTTGACGCGGAACTGGCCCGCGGGCTGCGCCAGATGCTGTGGGCCGAACATCTTGGGCTGCTTGGCGAGGAGGAGCTCTTTGGCGTGGCACGCTATTTGGGCCATCAATATCAAAGGCAGGAAGATGAGGCCCTTGCCAAACGGGCGTGGCAGACATTACAAGAGACACTGGGGGACCCGCTGATTGGTCATCGTTTGTTGACCCAACGCGCAGAGGACAACCTGCGCCGGTACAAAGCGAATCAGCCCTTGTTGGGCCACCTCCTGCCCTATCTGACAGCACAGGAAGCACGACAACAAGGGCTATATTTCCGCGAAGAGCACGGGTGGCTTGAAAAAGTTTAGCTAGTCCTGACTCTTGTTCTCCGGCTGGGAGCGCTCGATGGCAAGGTATGTAACGGTATCCCACGCGTTGTGGATACCGGTGAACAGGAGCAGAACCGTACCAGCACCGATGACGAACAGTGCCGGCGCAGGATTGCCTGGGAGCACAATCGCCGCGACGAGCAGTGCTGTGTAGGAGACGAGCGGAAATACCGTATACCACAGCCAGTCTTCCAGCACCGGTTGATAGTCAGCCTGGTGGCGCGCCCGCCGTACCCGCCGTACAACGATGACGAAGTATGTCACCCCCCCTAGACCGCAGAGGTCGAGCAGAAGGCCAGCATTCCAGAGCACCTGCCATGGCGCGCTGAGAATCGCGGCGACGAGGAGCGCGATGCCAAAATGCACGACTGTCGGCGAGCCGAATGCCGCAAGCCCCCCACTCGACCCTCGCACCCGAGCCCCTGCGATCAAGGTGATCACCACGAACATCAATCCAGTCAGCGACGCAGCAGAGGTGCCGATGATGACGTAAAAGTTTTGCCAGGCGGCAAGCGGCGACACCGCAGCTTCTTGCACGATGGATCCCCCTTTCGATGTAAATGCAAACGTTAGACGCCTCATACGCATCAGCGAGGAGGCGTATGATGCAAGATTGGACGAGTTGAATCAAAGAGAAACACACGGCGTTGGTATAGCTCAATCCGTGTTTCTGAGGAAGACATGTACATGCTCTTCATACTACCACATCTCTCATCAGCGAGGAAGCGTATGAGCCATGGAGGACCGTTACGATCCCATGAAGCCATACGACCCATGTCGCAACAAGTATAACTTTTCGCATCATATACCTTCTTTCATTTCGCTTCCCTTGTTACTTTCTTTCTACCCGCCTGGTTGTGCTGCACCTCATACTTGCTTTGCACCCATTCGGCCCAGGTGATGTGCCCGCGCACCGGCTGATCAGGGCAGGTGTTATCGCCACGACGGAAACCTTGCGCGACTTTGCCTGGCACATGCAAAGGAAGCACGCGACGATGCAACCCGCGGAGCATAAACCAGGTTCGTACCATCTCACCCGCCGTCTGTACTTCTGGCCCACCAAGATCAGCCAGGCGACCAGACGGCCCGGCGACCGCGATCTCACATAAACGGCTGGCAACCTCACTTTCAGCTATCGACTGGCATTGGAGATCAGTGGGTAGTAGCGTCACGAACGGCACCTTTGTCGCCGCATGGAAGAAGAGATCGACCAGGTAGTGGAACTGCGTGGCTCTGAGAACAGACCAGGGGATGCCGCTATTCTTGACCAACTCTTCGGCGGCAAGCTTTGCGCGGTAGTAATAATAGGGAATGCGATCGATCCCCACAATCGAAATGTAGATCACATGAGCTACGCCAGCAACACGAGCCTGTTCGAGCAGTAACCTCGTACCGTCTACGTCGATCCGCCGCGTGTGCTTGAAGGGGCTACTCGCTGCGTGCACCACCACGTCGATACCAGCCACAGCATCTGCAATGCCCTGACCCGTTTCTAAATCAGCTTGCGCCCATTCCGTAGCGGATAGCAAGTTCGTAGGCTCCTGCTTACGGCTCATGATGCGCACGCTATAGCCAGTTTCAGTCAGTTCTTTTGCCACTTTGTGGCCCAGCATACCAGCGCCGCCAGTAACCAGCACTTTCGTCATAGAAGCCTTCTTCTTTCATACTTATATGCATGTTTATCCCGTTATTGAGCAAATCGTACAGGAGACGGTGTGCTGAAATGTGACACCAACCACACATCTCCTGGCTGTAACTCTGATCTAGACAGGTTCTGCCACCCTGCCCTCCTCCGCGATCCGCGCCCAGCCGACACGTGCGTTGGATACCGTCGGCTGCCAGCCGCTCACCTCTTTGAACCGACGATTCGAGATGCGCAAGCTGCGATGCATATCGTCATACTTCGTTCCTAGCAGCATCCGCATCAGCAGATCTGGCAGAGGCCGTACGTGCTTGCGCCCGACTGCATGGGCTACCGCGTCGAACATATCACCACGTCTCAGCGGCTCGTCATCGACAATATCGTAAATGCCGGAGGGTACTGGTTGCGTCAGTGCAGCGACAATGACGCTGGCCACATCCCGAACCCAGATCTGCGGTAGGTAGGCATCAAGTGATCCGGGGAAAGCGCCGATCCCTCTGCGGGCATAACTGAGGAATTCCCACGTCGCGGGTGACTCTGGTCCATAAAACGCTCCCAACCGTAGCGAGATCCCTCGACGCTCGTTTCCTGCAAAGCTGGCAACGGCGACCTCGGCATCGAGCGTGGAGTGGAGCGTAGCAGCAGGCTGGACCCGCGTGGTGTCGGCATCAATCCACCTGTCACCACTGTCCGGATAGACAAAGGCGAAACTGGGATAGATGAAGGTCTGTATCCCGCCAACGGCAAGGGCAGCCTCGACCAGGTTGCGCGCTCCCTCGCGGCGAATGTGGTCATTCTCTTGCCAGGCCGAAAGCCGGCCCATCTTCATAGTCGGTGGAATCTTGGTAGCAAGATGCAAGATGGCGTCACTTCCTGTCAGCGCAGGCTTGAGGGACTCTACCTCGAACAAACTGGCTGCCACTGGGACCGCACCCAGCTCACGAAGCGCTGCAGCGTTTTCCTCTGAGCGGCTCAAAGCGCGCACGCGATGACCGCCATCGACAAGTGCCTGTACAACTGGGCGCCCGAGCACGCGGGTCGCTCCCGTCACAAAAATTTCCATAGTATTATACTCCTTCTATTCATCCTTATACATCTATTCTCTGGGCTAATCAGGGCATCTCTTCTGCGAGATGCAACCTGAGCAATCCCCTCTCATGAGATGTTCTATACAGGAGACGAAAGAGCTATCCAAAATGTGAGAGTTTCAACGGGGAGGCTGCATCTGTCTTTGCATATAGGCCAGTTTAGGGGCCGGATGATACGGCAGAACTCCGCTGTATCCCAAAACTATAATTGCGGCAGGGCTCGCTTTGGGCTTACTGTAACACCTTTTGAATCTGGGGGGCGGCCAGAAAACTCCTCCTCAACGCTTCGTCCACAATGCCCTCCACATAAGAGTAGAAATCCAGCGCTTTCAATGCCACATCATGGCTCTTGCGACTCATTGTACTCGTGTGCCGCCTTCTCACCGAGAATCGTCAGGAAGGATGAGGAGAGAGCAGTCGTACTTTCTTTCCCCATCCAGCGCTCCTTTGCTGTAGCATCACTCTCGATCCCCGGGAGCAAGCGATTGACCAACCCCAGCACACCGGCAGTAACGCCTGGAAAAAGCCCATGGAATCTTGCAGCCAGTTGGGCCTGAACACTGAGGATGATCTCTGCATCACCCCGCTTCGTAGCATGAACAATCTGTTTAGCTGCTTTCCTCGCGCTGATTGATGTGAACGGGAGCGTGTCGAGCAGATTGAACAGGGTGTACTCGATCCGGTGCTGACCTTTGAAAAAGGCATTAGCAGGAGAGCCGGTACGCATAAGCCCAGGAACGACTGTCAGGACATGAATGCCTTCCCTTGCCAGTTCGGCATGCAATCCTTCGGAGAAACCCACCTGTGCAAACTTGGCGCTGGCATATGGCAGCAGGTGGGGTACGCTCACCTTCCCGCCGATAGAAGTGATATTCACAATATGCCCGCTTTGACGTTCCAGCATCGTTGGTAGCACGACCAGGGTCGTGTAGACACTGCCCCAGAACATCACAGCCATCGACTCCTCAAAATCTTTGAGCGTCTGTGCTTGCAGCGGACCCACTGTGATGATACCGGCGTTGTTGACGAGCACATCAATCTGTCCAAAACGGGTAACCGCCTGGTCCACCATCCTCTGTACCTGCTCACGGTCAGTGATATCGCATGGTATTGTCAATACTTCCGCTCCCATGGCAACAATCTTTTGCCGCGCCCGTTCCAGTTCCGACTCATAGCGGGCGCACAGTACCAGCCTGGCTCCCTGGTGTGCAAACTCTTCAGCCAGCGCCAACCCCAAACCACGTGAGCCACCGGTGATCAGCACCACCTTCCCGGTCAGATCGATTGCCTTGAGCCGCCGCAAGAATCTGTTGCCTGCAATCCCCAATCCTAGGACTGCTGCTACCAGGGCTACCTGGCCGCCATTGAATCGCATGTGGTTCCTCCCGCCTTATTCGAGTTCGTTCTTATGGTTTGAGCACAACCTCGATGCAGTCATCTTCTTTCTCTTTGAAGATCTTGTAGCTCTGTTTGCTAACATCCAACATCACGTTCCATCATAGCGAGAAGTTTCATCCTCCATTCCATCCGTAGGCGATATACTGCTCAAAGGGCAGTATGTCAAGTGTTGTGTAAAAGCTGAAACTCACTAACACAGTGATGTTACAGTAGAGGATAAGTACAGTCCCAATCTCTACATGAGATATACAACAAGCAAGCATCGGATACATCAAAACATCCAAATGTACTAATCTATTCTTCTTGTTGAGATAGTGAAGTATACTTCTCTTGTTGTGGTAATGAATCTATTCGTAGACAGAGGTAAAGTACCTTCACCTGGCCTTGCCCACGAAGATTTTTTGACGCGCTCGCACCACAGCAATCAGATCACGTATGCTTGTCTCGAGGAGAGGAGGAGACGTCGTAATGTCCCATCTTCCATCAAAGAACCAACACATCTTTCATCCACTGCATGCCCAAAAGACCTTTTCTTTGGAAGACGTGGGGCAAGGAGTAGATCAGCGCTTTGCAGGTATCCTTGATAGCCTCACCAACGCCTTTGTCAGCCTGGATCAGCAATGGCGTGTGACGTACATCAACCTTCAGGCAGAGTCTTTGTTGCAGAAAACCAGAGAAGAACTGCTCGGCAAAATTCTCTGGGAGGCGTTCCCAGAAGCTCTCGGTTCAACCTTTTACTGCAAGTATCATGAAGCTTTCGAGATACTCACCTCCATCCGTTTTGAGGAGTTTTACCCCCCCTTGCACACGTGGTTTGAGGTACAGGCCTACCGCTCAAGAGAAGGCATGAGCGTGTATTTCCAGGATATTACCCGGCATAAACAGGTGGAAGAAGAGCTTTTCAAATTGGCAGCGATCGTGGAATCTTCCGATGATGCCATTTTCAGCAGGACGTTAGACGGGATTGTATTGAGCTGGAATACAGGTGCCGAGCGGCTCTATGGCTATAGGGCGCCCGAAATGATCGGCCAATCCATTCACACCCTTGTGCCACCTGAGCGCAGGCAGGAATGGGAAGAAATCATGCAACGGCTGGCAGAAGGACAGCGGATTGAGCATTTTGAAACGGTGCGCAGCAGAAAAGATGGGAGACGCATTGATGTGTCGATCACTGTCTCGCCGGTAAGGGATGCAACCGGAAAAATTATCGGAGCTTCTACGATTGCTCGCGATATCACCAAGCGCAAACACGCCGAGAAAAGACAGCACTTGCTCAATGAAGCCAGCAATGCGTTAGTCTCTTCCCTCGACCACCAGCTCACGCTGCCAGAGGTCGCCCAGCTGATTGTGCCCTCCGTTGCTGATTACTGCCGCATTGCTCTGGTAGATGAGCAGCAACAGGTCAAAGAAATCACGGTCAACCACATTGATCCTGAAAAAATCACCCTGGTACGAGATCTGTATGAAAACTATAAAGATAGGGCAAATATAACGCATGGCGTGCAGAGAATACTGCAAACAGGAAAACCGGAATTGCTATCCACCATTTCTGGTGACGTACTAGAGTCCGTACAACGGAGCCCGGAGTTGCTGCAGATTATCCATGCGCTTGGTCTCGAGTCCTATATGGGTGTTCCCCTGCTGGCACGCGGCAAGACCATCGGAGCCATCACCTTTTCTTCCGTTCAAGCGCATCGCTACTACACGCCAGACGATTTGTCCTTTGCCCAGGAGTTAGCGCGTCGCATCGCATTAGTGCTGGATAATGCTCGTCTCCATCGGGAAGCCCAGGCGGAGATTGCTGAGCGCAAACAGGCGGAGGAACAACAGCGCGTACTCAAGGAGCGCATGTTGGCCCTGGCGACGACCGATCCGGTCACCGAGTTGCCCAATCACCGGGCCCTGCTTGCCCAGCTCGATCAGGAATTGGAACGCGCGCAGCGGTATGAGCGTGCTTGCTCTCTGCTGTTCCTCGATCTGGATCATTTCAAAGCGCTCAATGACGGCTATGGGCATACAGCTGGCGATGACGTGCTGTATGAGTTTGCCAGCCTGATCCGGGCACGGCTGCGGCGCATCGATACGGTGGGACGCTGGGGCGGCGAGGAATTCGTGGCGATCCTGCCGGAGCTGCAGGCAGACGAAGCCCTGGTCCTGGCGGAGGAAGTGCGAGCTGCGGTTGCCGCCCATACCTTCAGTGTCGGCGGCGGCATCCATCTGACGTGTTCCGTGGGCATGGCGAGCTGTCCTGGGCATGCCCAGGAGCGCGAAGGCCTCCTCAGCGCCGCCGACCATGCTATGTATGGGGCCAAACGCTTTGGCCGCAACCAGGTGCGTGCGGCCAACGATCCCGCGGTACTCGCCCTCTTCCCAGCGAACAATTCCGAGGAGGGGCGGGAAGAAGCTGCGCTGGTGGGCATGGTGGAAGCCCTGGTGACCCTGGTGGAGGCACGTGATTACTCGACGGGGCGCCATTCCCAGCAGGTGGCCGACCTCGTGCTCCGGCTGACCCGTGCCCTGGGCTTACCTCCTTCGGAAGCGCAGATGATCGCGCTGGCGGGGCGCCTGCATGATGTCGGCAAGGTAGCCATTCCCGATGGTGTGCTGCAGAAAGCAGGTCATCTGACGGAGGAGGAGTGGGAACTGATGCGGACGCATCCGCTGGTTGGAGCAGAGGTCGTCAGCCATATCCCGGCGTTGCGGCCCCTGGCTCCCGTGATTCGT
>Ga0137383_10002501_pt1 | contig 11288 bp, 9 predicted proteins | sample SagtaG_19_FD_104817 | JGI IMG/M metagenome (GOLD analysis project Ga0137383, IMG submission 104817) | Vadose zone soil microbial communities from Sagehorn Ranch, Mendocino, California, USA - Sage2_R_40_16 metaG | ecosystem: Environmental > Terrestrial > Soil > Vadose zone | place: USA... | reverse complement strand
TGAATCTCCTCTTCATCAGTCCAGCGGGCCAGCCTGCGGCCTCGGTCGGATCAACTGTTACGTATGAGGTCGAGGTCGCTCTTATGGATCCTTTCAACGCGTGGGATATTCTAGTGAAGACTGATCCTACGATTCTGAGGCCAGTCGATTTTAGCATTACGCCCAACACTCTAACGGCTAACTATACTGTACCTGAGTTGGAGCTTGCTCATTGTGTAAACGGCGCTGGAATAGGTTGCGACCCGAGTAAGGGTGATGGTCCTGGTATTGTGCACTCAGCTGTCTTCCCACAGGGATCGCCGCCTGCGGTCGCTTCCGTAGACGGTATACTCTTCACCATAACATACGTCTCTGTCTCTAATCTCAGCAGCTCCGCGGTCACTATTATCGGCCAAGCGATAGCCAATGGAAATTCTGCCTTGGTGCCGGTAACGGTCACTGATGGATTCTATGGCTCTTCACCCGACTTTAGCGTTACAATAAATCCCACTTCTTTGACGATTCCGCAGGGTACGATTGCGACGGGGGCGGTGACCGTTACGAGCCGCAACGGTTTTGCGGGAAACGTGACGTTTACCAGTGACCAGCTTGTGACTTCACTCGTGAGCCCGCCAGTCGTGAGGCTGGCTCCTAATGGGACGGCAGTATCGAGACTGTCGATTTCCATCACGCGGTGCACAACTCCGGGCGGCTATATCACGGGCATCGTTGCAACGAGCGGCTCACAAGCTCATCAGTCAAATCTGGTCGTAAGTGTTACTGAGTCAACTCAGCCCGATTTCTGCATCGACGTCGGATTTCGCAACGGCTTAACAATCGCAGCGGGTTCGTCGAACTCTTCAAACATCATCGTGGCCAGCCCGAACGGCTTCACCGGCCCGGTCTCCCTCTCGGCATATGTCCTTCCAAGCTTGATCAACGGACCCGCCGTTTCTCTCAGGCCATCAATAGTTACTCTCAGCTCCTCAAATCCAGCACCCGTGTCGAACCTCACCGTGACCGTGCCTCTTAACGCTCCCATCGGCACCTACACGGTCGTCATCAATGGCACCTCCGGGTCTCTCACACACTTCACGGTGGATCTCGTCACAGTCCTGCTGGGTCCGCCTCCCGTATTCGCACAAGCCAAACTACTTTGGACTCGCTATCTATCCCTCGCCAGGAGCACGGGAGTTCAGTCTTGGACCGCCGAAGTGCTAAACAAGGCCGTCACCCCAATCCTCGTTCAAGTAGTGATAAGGGGGGCGGCAATAGGCTCCACGTCTTTCACCGCGACATCACAGGTGACCATGATAATGCCCGGAGACATTACAGCGATACCTTTGAGCACGCCCATTCCGAACTCATTCGTGGGAACAAGGATATGCTTCACCGCTAGACTGATCTTCGGAATCTCCCAAACTAGTCTCGCCCAGACAAGCCCCTCCTCGAAAAGCGGCTGCTTCATGGTCGCACCATAGTCCCAGTACAACCATCGTAAACCCCTCATAGGCATCGTCCCTCACCTCTCTCAACTCACCCTTCCACGATTGAACAGCTTCGATAACTAGAGATTCCTGCTTCGAAATATGTACGGGAATCAACTTAAGGCGTTAAGCAAACCATGGCTGCCACAGTAGCGAAGGCTGGCAACGATTGAAGAAGTGTCCGGGGTGCGGAGCAATTGCTCAGGACGAAGACAAGTGCGGTATGTGCGGAGCCGCGCTACTTGAGGTGCGATCTGTAACCTTGGAAGATCTTCTCAAAGAACAAGCAGGTGAAACGCCCGGTGGGAAACAGGTTATTCACTGGAAGAGGAAAGCATTACTCCCGCCACTCATATTCTCTGGTCTCAGTCTTGGACTGATAATCTCAGGGTTTCTACTCATACTCTATTCTCCAGTTCCCTTGAATTTCATTCGATGGTATGGGGGGGTTGCTACTCGTTACAATCGGATTTCTCGTATTGCTCTTGATGGTAATCGGAAGCGGTGACACGGGGGTCAGTAGAGGAGCGAGGTGGAGATCCTGAACTCATGAAGTCTCGATTTGAGGCTTTTCCATGGGTTTATCATTAACGAGAGTCGATATCGATCCACTCCGAAAAATGGATTTCTTTAGACACTGTCCCGAGTGTGGACGCAGGTTCCAAATTAGACTTGTAGACAAGAAACTAGTTCGCCAGGAAAGAGGGTCGATCCCGACAAGGGAGATAGTATCCGGCGAGTATCGGTATGGCATGAGCTTCCGCGGCGGCGGCACGGTCAGCGGGCCGCCAACAGTCGTTCTAGAAGGTAGACCGATAGTCGTTGATATTGAAGAATTTCAGTACATTTACAAATGCGGACACTGCGGTCATGAGTGGTCAGAGAAGCATGTTGAAAAACATAAAGAGGGTTGACCTAGAGTAGGTAGGCGAGACGACAAACGCACCTCTCACGCCGTTCATTTTGGGCCTCGCCATCCATCCGTCGACCATTAGCTGCTCACCAACAAACCTTGTCGAACTACTCTTCAGGTTTCCTTCTGCTCAAAGACTCTGCAAGGCTTGGACCAATAAGGATGATGGTGCCCAAGATGGCAACGATAGTGCCAGCGTAGAAACCAAAGGCTCCTTCTGCACGCGGGTCCCAGCAATTACTATTGCTAGACACAGTTTGGCATTGCACAAAGGAGCCGTACCCTATTGCGATGATGAGTGCACCTAAGAGAATCAGGATAAGACCGATACCTGATGCCAAGGCTAGCTCTTGTTCAATCCTCCTTGACCCCTTAATTGGGTTTCGTCATCGTGAGCCACTGTCTTCTCTGATGTCTGTGGCTTCACTATCACTAAATACGGGGCGTGCCCGGATCAGGTACTTTATGTCGTCAGAAAAAATCGGTGGATGTCTCTTTACTGCCGAAATAGGCTTTGAGAAAATAGTCTTCACATTCAAGCATGGAGTCGAATCAGAGCGACACGAAGTTAGGCCCGCGGATATTCAGTCTGTCAGCGTTGAATCTGACGGGTCAACGAAGTTGAGAATAAGGCTTCATCGTGACCTTACCGTCCCGTCAACTCTGGCCGAGTCCGTGACATTGAAAAATGCCTTGGAGCGAGTCTTGGAAGAAGTAAAAGAGGCGGAGTTAAGGATGAAAGAAGCGGCTAGAGAGTTGCGAGTGGAAATAGCGACGAAAGGAGTCCACGACACGAACATTCTGCCGGAAAGAGACTATGAGAAATCTCCCGACGATTAATCTGATAGCTATCCGAAAGTAACGAATAATAATCGACGTGCCTTCAGATCTTGACACGGCCATGATGTTGCCCGTTATTGCGCCACAGGTTAGTTGGCAGCTGTCATCTAGTAGAGTGAAAAGTATCGCCGGGACCCAACTCTCAGGGAACTTGAAGGGGATAAGAGAGAAGCCGAGTTAAAATAGTTCCTTGATAACTTTGTGACCGTTTTGATGCTTGACGACTCGTTTGGTGGACTCGAACGAAGACCGAAGCTCTGGGCTGACCGAATCCTAGTCAGAACAGTTACGAGCTAAACCAAAGTGCGGTGGGGTTCTCCCTGAAGTGCTAACTTCCAGAACTGGATCCCGAACCCTTCAATTTAGCCAATAATCTGGCAACATCCGGACCTACAAGCAACACCGCCCCTAATATTGCCAGGACTCCCCCGGCATAGAACCCAAGAGCCCCAGAGGCGTATCTGTTTTGCATGGGGGAAAGGCTCCAACAATGAGGGTCGTTCGAATACAGGCTTAAACACCCGGAAACTGTTTCGTAGCCTATAACGCTGACGAACACCCCGACGAGAATTAGGAGAAGACCGAGACCTGACGCCAAGGCTGGTCCTCACCAGCCTATCTGAATTATGAATTGTAGTTTTCCCACCGCAGATTCAACACTGGGCCCGGTTGGACTTTTCAGGAAGATAATTTTCTCGACATGTACTCGGAAAGAGGCGTTCTATATCTTCTAGATAATGGCTAGGAAAATGGTATATGCTCAAGAGTCCCCTGGTCCCTCTAAGGCGATTCCAGCGAAGATCAAATCGATAAGTCGTCCCCCAGACACCATCGGTAAGACTCCAAGAGTGATCAGTCGCCGTTCGCTGCTTTTATCCTCGGCTTGACCGTCAAACCGTGAGGTCGCATTGACGGCCTCTTTCATCTCCTTCGCCCATAATCGAGTAGCCTTATCCTCTCGAAACAACTTGTGCAGATTAGTGTTCCTGGTAGGATCTTGTATCCCCTGACATCGGCGACTGTTAGAGAGTGAAGATCCTCCGTTCGACATTCTCTCTTGCACAGCTGACATTCCGCGAATTCATTCAAATTCTGCTGTAATTTCATCGAGTAAGCGGTTTTCAGCTATCGTTCAGGATTGGATTCCGCCTGTGGCTTTCTAAACCTCCTGAGTATGTTCGGGCCTACGAGTACGATCGCACCAAGAATGGTTATCGCAGTTCCGATGTAGAACCCTAATGCGGATCCGCCGTACAGGCGAGGATCCCAACAGGGACTGTTTGAAAACCTGTTCAAGCAGTCGGAAACCATCTCGTACGCTATTGCCATCACAAAGCCGCCCAAAAGGATCATGAGAAAGCCGATAGCCGATGCCAAACCGTGTGCACATAGGATTAGCTACGTTAAAAATCAGAATCTTTCTTTCGGTTCAAGATCAGTCTCTCTCCGACCAACCTAAGGAAGGTGATTTTCCACGTCCGCTCCGGAACAATGTGCGTTCTATTTTTCTGGATAATGTCTTGGATAAACATAGGACCTGATGAGCTCTGATTGTCTGTGAAGCGTCGCCTAGCTCTCGTGATGCTATCCAGTCAGGTTTACCAAAGTCAAATTAACAAGGCACAATATTGATCTACCTCTGAAGATGGAGATCTTTAGACACTGCCCAGAATGTGGACGCAGGTTTCACATCGAGCTCGGGGCAAGAAACTTGTTCATCTAGACAAAGAAGAAGTACAGACACCATTGAGGCTGACTGGATCAAGGGGACCATCCCCAATAGCATTTGTCGAAGAGGGCGTAACAGTCACCCTTGACATCGAAGAATTTCAGTACGCATACAAGTGCAAACACTGCGGCCACGAATGGTATGAGAAGCACACCGAAAAACACGTAGAAAAGCCTGCGATGGATTGACAAAACACCCAGATTCAAGCGAAATGAGTCCAAGACTCTGGGGCTTGAAGTCAGCTTGTTCCTTGGTTCTACGGTTGCGATGAAGAGTGTCGATCATCAGGCCGATTTAATCAAGGACAAAGTAGTGGGTTTTGGGCCAGACGGGTCTGTGCATAGCTTCGAAGCTTCATCCAACTATTGTAAAGGACCCTGTCTCGGTCGAGGAACTCACATCGCTTATGGAGGCAACGTTGAGCCCCCACCGTAGCGTCGCCTTGAACGTGAAGGTTAGTCCGATATCAGAAGCGTTGAAGACGTGTGCGATGGTTACATTGAGTCTAATCTCGCCAGGCTTAAGGAGAAATGCTCCAGAATCCGCAGTGAACGATAACGAGCCCTGGCTAGTTGTTCCAACTATGTGAACATTGACCACAAGAGCGTCTCCGCCATTCGGGTTCGAGACCTTTGCGGTCCACGTCTGAGTTTTGAGGTTATCTGAGAGGGACAGCCGGTGGGTCCAAGAGATACCTTCCCTCGAAAACACCGGCGCCAGAAGAGGTACATTGAACGGGATCAGATCCACAAGGGTGAAGAATGGACTCTGCGTAGTCTGCGCAAAAATCTCTAGCTGATAGGAGAAGGCGGGTGTATAATTGGCGATGGAAACTGTAGCAACGACGGTAGCCGTCCCGTTCGGGAACAGGGTTACAGTGTCTCGTGTGAGAGAGGCTGTGCAGCCAACACAGGGGGCAGAGCTGTCCACGAAAAGGGTTCCAGCGAACCCGTTGATGCTGCTCAATGTGACCACCGTCGTTCCCGATTGACCATCTTGGAGGACGAGATCGCTGGGCCTGGCTTCGATACTGAAAGGCACCACCGTTATGGAGAAGCTGACAGAGTGCACCGTTGAGCCGAAGGAGCCGAATACCGTAAAATCATAATTGCCTGAGACAGTTACGGTCAGGCTCGACACCGATACCGTAACGGAAGAACTCTCGTTCGCATTCGGTATTAGCATAACGCTGGCAGGATCGAAAGAAAGAGTAGGTGCGTTTGGCAACGCCGGAGAGACGGTACCCGACACGCTAACTCTCCCCGTCAAATTGTTGAGACTATCAAGAGCAAGAATGGCTCTTGCCGTCGACCCCACTGAAAATGATTCCGGGGGTGAAGAGAATAGCTCGAAAGAGAAGTCTGGAAGAGGTTTTGGCAGGGACAGAAGAACGAACACTTGCAGTGTTATCAGATTTGCCAATCCCAGCGAGTCTACAATGGTTAGGGTCACCGTAAACCGGGACCCTGGACCACTGCTACTGTTTACTGGCGTCCCTCCGCTACCTCCAGTGAATATGGTAGATGCATTCGCGCCATAGAAGTGAGGGCCCGTACCATCCCCAAAGTCCCAGATGTAGTTCACGATACTAGCCCCAGGATTAGGGTCGCTAGAGTTCGACGAGAAAGTGACGATTTGTCCTAATGCTGGTTGCTTCGGCGTCCAGGAAAAATCAACGACTGGAAGTTCCGCGTTGCCGTAAATTGAGTTCTTCGTCGTATGCGCTAAGAGGCCGTTTCTGCTGCTAGCTATCTGATCATTGAATATGAAAACTCCAGCGTTCCCCGTGCTATTGACCACCGCATAGGTGATTGTGAAGAGTACACCGCTAACGGAGGCATCGGTCGGATCCGACTCAAGTGGAAAGATCGCTGAGTGTACAACACCGTTACCATCGCCCTTGCTGAAGTCGCATCCTGTCCCCGTACCATTGACGCAGTTGGCTAGCTCAAATGGGTTGAGGCTGTAGTTAGCGGTGAGAGTATTGGGTATAATGCTTACGCTAACGGGGTTCAAGACTGTCGGGTCTGTCTTTACCTGAATGTCCCATGCGTTGAACGGGTCCACCAGGGCCACTTTTACTTGGTAGGTGATGGTGGACCCTGTGGGGACAGGACCTTGCTGGTTAGGGCTGATGTACAGAAGATTGAGGTTTGCCGCTCTGGCTAGAGGAAGTGAAGCAGTCAGAAAGGTTAGGACTAGGGATGCGAGTAGAAGAAAAGGGAGATTTCCTCGTTTTCTCTTATTTCCCATACTTGGCATTCTATTGTAAGGCTTCATCTTAAGAGTATCTTGAAGGTGCCAGTCAAATGGTATGCGAGTGGTAGACTGGCAAGTGGATTCGGGCGCCTTTCCGGCCGATGCTAGTGATCGACGGGTCCATGGCTTGAGCCAGAATAGAAATGTTGACATCGCAGACTTTTTCGATCGTAGGCGCGGCCTGCCATACTCACATGCCCTTCAAACTACAACGGTGCCGCTGACCCTGTGGACATCGTAGATCTTGACATTTGTAGACGCTTCAATGTAAAACACAGAATGGCGAAAACTCAGTTGCTTCTTTCGACCTCAGCCTGCCATAATTGAATGCGGGTGGAGTTCAACAGGATGGTCAGATTAGATCTCGGGCTTGACAAGTGTCTGGTTTCCGTTAAGCCAGGATATGCTCGCCGCGTTCGCCTCATCCCAAGCTTGCCCGGCTCAGGTTGGCACATGACAACAGCGGGTTGGGGATTGCCCAAAATATTGACCAGCTATGGGTCTACAATAGCAAGTTCTCGCTTAATGCGCATGCAAATCTTGCCTTTGACCATTGGTCCAACCTGGTTGACTCAACAATTCCCAGACTCGTGGCGCTATTCCACGCCATGTGCTCTCGGCTCAATCCGCAGAGTCCAGTCAAAAATCTCGCAGCTTTATTGGGCTGGATTACGTTTTCTCGCTAGGAGAAAGGAGACAGCTGATACTGTGCCTATGGCGATGGCTATGCCGGCGTAAACGAGGGGAAGTGTTAGGTAACTAGTCAGCTGAGGGGATGCAGGTGCACTGTCAACCTGAACGGACTCAATCGCTTGGTGGGTGGTGTGGCCACTGGTTGCGGTTACGGTTACAGTGTACGTCCCTGGTTCACCGTTGCAAGACAGGATTGCCATATTCGGCTTAGCTAGATCCGTCGGGTTGACGGTGCAGACGAGGCCCTGGGGAGTGCTGTTGACTGTTAGCGTTATTGCGTCTGAGAACCCATTTAGGCCGGTTAGAGTGATGGTAGCAGTGCCGGCTCGGTCGCTCGTTAACGTCATGGACCCTTGGTCTAAATGGATCGTGAAATCGGATATGCTAATGGCGACAGGTGAGGAGTGGAGGATATAGACTCCGGAGGTATTCGTACCAATCACGACTGCTGTGTAGTTACCCAGAGTACCGAAACATGAAAGTGTCGATGTATTCGATCCCATGGGGTTGAGATTAACGGTCGTAGCTGACAAGGTACAAGCCAAAGAAGTTGAAGGTGATACCACAGTGAGACTCACCATGTCGGCGAAGCCGTTGATGCTCGTCAACATGATTGTCGCGTTACCGGAGGACCCTTGATGGGCGTTTATCGTGAGAGGATCTGTTGCGATGCTAAAGTCGGGGAGTGAGGAGGGTGGGCTCCAAATGTCTGTATCCGTGATGGCGATGTGGTAGGAGCCCTGGGCAATCCCGCCGGGGCCATGGACAGAAATCGAGTCGGAAATCTCGACGAGAGCTCCGGATTGCTGGTCCCAGGCAAAACCAGGGGAGTAGACTACCGAGGATCCGGGAACGACTCCAGTGAAGTTCAAGAAGTTGACACCTCTATCAACACCCAGGATCGACTCTGTTAACGTGAGGTTTAGGCTGGGAGATCCGGTAATGCTCCAAATCGTATCAGGTTTCTGGAGCATGCCAGCCAGAAGAACATATTCGCCGTACAGAGTGAAAGGAGTTCTTGTGTCGTTCACGAGACCAGTATCTAGGTCTACACTGAGCCCCGAAGAGGTGCTAGTCCCGTCATCGTAAAAGACTGTAAACAAGAGAGTAACGTTTGCTCCGGTTATCTCGGTGACGTCAAGCGAGTAAAATTTGCTTGCGTTAATGTCCTTGTAAATCTCAGGTTCTAGAATACTCGGGTCGCTCGATGTCCAAGTCACGTAGACCGGTTCATACTGGATTGTCTGGCCAACACTCACGCCCGGCTGGTAGGAGACTGAATGACCCGGAATGATGGCTGGAAGGACCATTAGACAAAGCAATGCCGAAATGAGTAGAAGTCTGGGCCTCCTCATGAGAGACTCAAACAAGGGAGGGTGGTGCGTCGTATTTAGGGAGCACGGAAGGGAAAGTTGAGGGTGTCGTGGGTAACATTGAGATTTCCTCCGAGGCGTGAAGGATTCAGAGAAATTGTCGGCCGTATCCGGAGCGTTTCCCTCAGCTGTTTGGTAGCGTCAGATCCGTTAGCCATTGAGATCGTGAATCGTCAGACGCAACTGATCTCGAACCGTGGGTCCAAGCTCGGCCTTCTATTTGTAGTAAGGGGAGACTGGTTGACAAGAATCGACCACAAGGGCCATGAAATAATAGAAGAAGCCTTCAAGATCCGGCAGAAGCACAACGATCCCTTCGACTGCTTTATCTTTGCAACGACAAGAGTCCAAGAGATCCCTCTAGTAACTGAGGATCGTGTTGCGCGAGAATTCCTTGATGACAGATTAGTCATGACTTGGGCAGGGCTGAAGAAGAATCTGAAGGTATAGGTCCAGCGCGAAGTTAGGATACCAAACGACAGGTAGCAGCAAGTTATCGATGATTTTGGAGGCGACTTCAACTGCTGTACAACCTCTCATGATCTTAGTGCTGCCTACTCTATAGATTACTGTCGAGAAAGGATTTGCCATTTCTGTCATGTCACTATCAGTTTGAACTCACCTTAAGTCCCAAGTTGCTCCTCGCCAAAGTTCGCCAGAAACTGGATCCACACATTCCGTCAGGTTTCCGGATAGTGGAGCCTGGGGTGGGCGGGATGACTCAGATGCGGAGTTTTTTTTCGAGGGGTCAACCCGCAGTTCATGACCCGGGGCATGGGATCGAATGCAAGTTCAAACCCCCTCCATATGATTCTTCAACAATTGAAGAACTGAGATTCTTATCTCCATTCTGCTACAGCTATAGCCGAACGTCTACGTATTACCCCGCGAAAGCAGCTCCCCATTCCCGGGGTACCCTGAAGAAAGGCCAATTACTGAAATACATAGTAAAGACGATGATCAAGGCGGATCCTTCAAGCATGAGCTTCCTAAGGTGTCAGCAGACATCTCAAGTACCAAGATCCTCGTGTTCTCTGAATCGTCACCCTATGACTTGCCCTGTGGAGTTACAGCAATAGACGGTGAAGGCAGCGAGTTACCCGCCAGCAGGACAATTAGGTCGGCAATTCTCCATGCGAGTGCTCGAGTGATGTTCTCGCCCTTCTGGATGTAGCAGGAACCAGAGCGGAAAATAGTCGCCGAACCTACAGCAGCCTGACACAACACTCCTCCCACTTTTCTTACATGTAAACGATCAAGGCAGAGACTGTCTCTTTCTCTTTCCAGCACTCATTCTTGTCGAGTGTCCTTCCTAGAGCCGCAATCTTGATCGAGCGTGCTGTTTACTTTTCTTATGTAATCCCACAGGTTCTTCCTAAGTAGTCTATGGGAGGTTCCCGTCCCGAGCGGTGTCTACATCGCACTCTAGTAGCGGGATGACAACTTGAAAACTGGACAGAATCCCTACGTCAATATGTACTTTCCGGGTCGTAGAAACAGAGTAGTGACTAGGTATTCGGAGGGGCTCATGTTTGCTCTCTTGGCTGTTCTCAGCCTAGTAGTTGGCCTGCCCAGTTCTGCTCCGCCTAGCTCTTCAAGTTCGTCAAAGCCACTCATCGGTAATGCAGTTGGGGTCCCGAATGATACAACAGTACAATGGCCGAACGGGGTGGGAGCAGAGCCGGTTTCAGACATCTCGTTGCCCAAGACAATCCTGTCAAGCGTGGACGGTTTGTTAGGAGCTGGTGGGGTAATTCAGGATTCTCCGGAGAATATGACGGTCTACAATTCGGGAGTCGCGTTGAGGCTTCTGGGTGGTCTAAACCCGCGCGACCAACTGCTTGGACGAGACCAGCGGGTTCTCAGCAGCTACGCTTCCTGGGGGGTGGAAGTCAACGCGAGTGGATCGTGGCTCCCGATGATTCCGGTCTCGAATAGTTTCAGTGTCCTCGGTACCAATAGGACTGGAACCTATGTTGCTAGGACCATGCAGCTCAGTAATGTCTTGTATTCCG
>Ga0137383_10002497_pt1 | contig 11293 bp, 7 predicted proteins | sample SagtaG_19_FD_104817 | JGI IMG/M metagenome (GOLD analysis project Ga0137383, IMG submission 104817) | Vadose zone soil microbial communities from Sagehorn Ranch, Mendocino, California, USA - Sage2_R_40_16 metaG | ecosystem: Environmental > Terrestrial > Soil > Vadose zone | place: USA... | reverse complement strand
TTTTTCAGACTCGCGGCATTTTACGTCAGGAACGCTTCGGAACTGCTACTCCTTATTGTGCAGGAGCGCTTCGCGTACTTTCGCCAGTTCTTTTTTCTTTTCCTTATCGACTTCGGGAAATTGCAGATCCAGGGAATCCAATGCTTCGATTGCCGCCGCCGCTACCGCCACACGCGTGAACCATTTGTTGTCCGCAGGGATCACGTACCATGGCGCGTGTTTCGTCGCCGTGTTCTGGATCATTTCCTCGTAAGCTTTTTGGTAGTCCTTCCAGTGTTCCCGCTCTTTCACATCCGCCATTGAAAATTTCCAGTTTTTGTCGGGCATTTCGAGGCGCTCCAGAAAGCGCTTCTTCTGTTCGCCTTTCGAAAGGTGCAGGAAAAACTTCAGTATCACCACGCCGTTTCGCGTCAGATATTCCTCGAAGTTGTTGATGTCCTCGTATCGCTTTTCCCAAATATCTTTTCCGATCAATTCTTTTGGCAGGCGCTGCGCTTCAAGCAACTCCTTATGTACGCGCACGACCAGCACTTCTTCGTAGTACGACCGGTTGAAAAGGCCAAGTTTGCCGCGCTCTGGAATCGCTTTATGGGCTCTCCACAGAAATTCGTGATCGAGTTCCTCCTGCGAAGGCGCCTTGAATGCCGTAACGCTGCATCCCTGCGGATTGATCCCGGACATTACATGCTTGATGGCGCCGTCTTTTCCCGCGGCGTCCATCGCCTGGAAGATCATCAGCAGCGCCCAGCGGTCCTGCGCGTACAGCTTTTCCTGAAGATGGGAAAGGAGTTCCACGCCGCGCTTGAGCGTCTTGATCGCCTTGTCTTTGTCTTCGAGTCCGCCCGTGTCAGCCGGGTCGTGGTCTTTCAGACGGAAATCTTCGCCTTTGGTAATGCGAAATGGTCTTGAGGTTTCTGCGGCTTCTTTGACAAGTTTCTTGAGTTTCATCAGGGGTCTGAGTGTAATACGAGAGGTGCGCGGCAGGAACTCCTGTTTAATCGTAAAAAGAAGGCCCGCTCCGCACATCGCGGAGCAGGCCTTCTTGCTGTGCTCGTCAGCGTCAAAGACGCCGCTTTCGTTTTGCTAGTCTTCGAGCTGTTGCCCCGTTGTAGGGTCGAGGATCAAGCGCCCCGCTCTTGGTCCGTGGTGAAAATCGAACAGATTGTCCAGAGGCCCCGCGATCGCATCGGTCGAACCGCTCCCGATGCGGCCAAGTCCCCAGTTGTCTTCGATGAATCGAAGAATCGAGGATTGATCGGTGATCGTGTCGTCAATGAAGTTCGACTTCGCCCACGGTGAAACCACGAGAAGCGGCAAGCGAGGACCGAATCCGCAGCGTCCGTTTTGCGTTCCGCCGCTGACGTCGTTCGCCTTCGGCGTACCGCAATTGCCGGGCCCGAGGAGTTGGTCGTCCGAAACATTGGACTGATTCACGATGGTTCCCATCTGATGGTCGTACCAACCGTCGGAATCATCCCAGGCAATGATTACGGCGGTTTCATTCCATTCTGGGCTCTTCATGAGCGCGTTGATCGTATCGACGACGAAGATCTGTTCGTCAATCGGGTCGGAGTAGCCGGCATGTCCGTCCTGGTACGCTCCGGCTTTCAGATAACTTACCGCTGGCAAACGTCCTTCCTTGAGGGCGGTGAAGAAATCCTTCAGATCGTACTGGTGGTTGGCCTGATCAGTTTGGCCGATAAGGGCTGGGCTGCTTGGGCGTAGATGGTGCGGGTTGGTGGTTTGCTGATAGTACATAAATGGTTCGTGGTGTGGGATGTAGTCTCCGGCGTTTGCGACCGCATCGTCGCCAGCCAGGCCCGTGTGATGCTGGCCGCATACGGCGCGTCCTTGGGCGTCCACGCCTGTTGGCGCGAAGCCACCCTGGAACCATCCCCAAGTGATGCCCCTTGCATTCAGAAGATCGCCGACGTTTTTGCCGGACACGGTGACCTGGTTCACAGTTTGAAACTTGGGATTCGATGCGACGCAGTCATCAAGCAGGGGCCGCGGATCGCCGATCACGGCTCCTGTCGTTGCGCCATTCGCGATGTTACCGCTTGCCGAAGCAGGCGTTCCGTTTGGGCGGAGCGGTGCAAGTGTACCCGGGTAGGTATTTCCAGCGATCAGGTTGAGGGCGCCGGGGGTGGACGGCCCAAAGGTCGTGCCCCAGGAGTTGTCGCTCATCGAAAAGTGCTGCGCGTAATTCCACATGGCCGAAACGGTGTTGCCGTCGTAGTAGCCCATGGTGCTTGCCGGGCCCAGCACGGCGTCGTTGCAGCTCAACTTTTCGACAAATTTATCCATCAGCCCGCCGTCCGCTGCCGCTTGCTCATCGCCGTAGTTGTGGTCTTCGTCGCAAGTTACCGGCACGCTCGGTGGGATTCGAAAAGGGTTGGCTTTGTTTGGATTGTTGGTGAGGAGTCCGGAAGAAAGGAGCGTGTTGCTTTCCGGTGTGCCCTCCTTCGCATGGAAGGGAGTTTCTCCAGGTAGATTGAAGGCGTGAGGATAGGTCGCGAAGTAATGATCGAATGAAACGTTTTCCTGGAAGATTACAATCACGTGCTTGATCGGGGTTCTTGTCTCGAACTTCTTCGCGTCGCTATTTGGATGATCCGCTAGTAAGGGTGCAGGCGACGCCGCCAGGATGGTCGTTGCAGCCAGAACGGCGAAGGCGCGCTTGAGGTGCGTATAAATCATCGAATCTCCTATTTTTTTGAACACTGCTCCGCAGAGGGGCGCCGTGAAGATGCCTTCCCCGCCTCCAGCGCAAGATAGGGATCGTCGCGTCACGCCCAATGCACGCCGTTGATACGCGTAATTTGTTAGAGCTATGTGAAAGGAAAGTAAAAAACGGCGATTTCACTTGGCAGAAACATGCTGGAATTAGAATTGTGACTATCGGCGCTGCGATTTTCGCGCAGAGACACAAGAGGCCCGCCGCGTGCCTGCCGGCGAGCCCTTGTACACTAATGGTCTAACAACCGATTTAGAGGTTCGGCGGCGCCGGAGACTTAGTCCTCATCTTCGTTGTCGGATTTCTCGGCCTTCAATATTTCCCAGGTGTTGTTGTCGCCGTGCTGCTGGGTGAAGAAGAGTCTCCAACCATCGCGGAACGGAGTGGGAATTTTTGCGCCCAGCAGGCCACCGACGCCCGGATCGCCGTCGGACTGATGCCAGCCAGTGATTTCATTGTCGCCGTCATTCTGGAAGCCCGCGAAGGCGCCGAACTGCGAGTCCAACGTGGCCGATGCATCTCGCCCTTCGGCGAGGATTCGAATGGGCTGGTTGACGGGGTTGCTGTAGTCGACGCGCAGGTCGAACAAAAACGCGGAGTCAAGTGCGTTCCGCTGCGTGTGCAGGGTATCGCCAGCGTCTTCCACGAACACGAGGCGGTTTGCATCCCAGAACGAGACGTTGTCGAACCCTGAGTGCGCCGCATCGCTGCGGTAGAAAAGCGACAACACGCCGCTATCGCCCGACAGGTGCAAACGGAAGAGCGCGCCAAATCCTCCGAATTCCGACCCGGCCTCGGTAAGAGCGTTTGTGTCACCCGTGGCATCGAAAACAAACTCGGAGAAATCGGTTCCTGGCCGAAACTGTCCGTTTTCCGGACGCTTGAAGGGAGTGCCACCAGCGGTTTTTGCCAAGGCATTCGCGCTATAGGGTGTGTTGCCCTGAGTCGCCGTATCGTGAATCGTTACCCACGTCGTGGGGAACTGTAGTCCGTAGGTGTGGAGGTCTTTCGTGTCCTGCGAGGTGATATCGGCATCGGGATCGGAACCGAACACAATGGGTCCCGCGTGCGCTTTGGACTTAACCTGCAAGACCTGGAGCTTTCCGCCAGCTTTCAAGTCTGAAGGGTTGTAGGGCAGAAAGCGATATACGAAGCTGTTCGGCTGCTTCGCGTGGGGATTCGTAGTTCCAGACTTTCCACCGACGTCCTCCACGATGATGAGCCGGCCGAACCGATCAGCCTGAATCCCTTCATAGCCGCCCCTTCCCAGGATTCCCGAAATATCTTCCACGCTTGAGGGAACGTCGAGTGTGGCCTGCAGAACGCTCGCGTTGGACCCGCTTTCCGAGGTAAACAACAGGCGATGCGAAAATGGATACCAAGTAGACCCGTCGAGAGTCGGGAGAGGTTGATCGTTCACGTCAGTAGTCGCCATCAGCGTCACCCGATGTGCTCCGTCAGCGTCAAGATTGATTCGAGTGATGTAACCCTGGTGGTTCGCTCCGTTTTCGTGCCCTTGAAAGAGAAAATGCGTCCCGTAGTCGTAGTTCGGATCCGCTCCGTTCTGGTTCGTTAGCACCAGGTAAGTATTCTTGTCGGGTTCCGTTTTGGTGGCTTCGACTTTGTGAATTGTGGATGGCACGTCTCCAGGAACCGGCACCGGGGGTCCGTCGTTGTCGTACCCGTAATAACTCGTTAGGTCGGAGGGATTTTCGAGCTTCCAGGAGCCCTGAGCGACAATGGCTGCGATGAGTTCCGGCGAAAGAATGTTTGGGGCGGGGACGCCTACACTTTTCGGATTCGCCGACGCAACCGGTGTGACAGCGCCGGGTTTGCCTTTGGGGCCATGGCCCTCATCGGCGAATGCTGGAGCGGCCGGTAGAACGCTGATTGCGGCTGCCGCCAACACGGACATAGCCCTTCTAAAACGACTGTGCATAGTTCTATTCTCCTTATCGATTCAAACGCGAAACGCCCCTGTGGGAGCGTTGGTTTGTGCGGAATGTGACAAAGAGACGTTCGGCAGCGCGGGTGGGACCTGGAGCGCATCGAACCTCATCCGTCTCGAGAGTTGTACGGGGAGTGTGTTAGCGGTATGTGAATGCCGCGTCAATTCTGGCGGCTTCCCCAAAACGCGGGTACAATCCCCGTTCCACGATGATCCAGCTAGCTCGCAAGCTGCGCCTGCGCGATTACTTTGCGTTGGCATTCGGCACGATGATTGGCGTTGGCTGGCTGGTCCTGATGGACGACTGGCTCGGTCGCGGCGGTCCTTTTGGAGCCATGCTGGCGTTCGGCATTGGGGGCGCGCTTCTGCTCCCCGTCGGCTACGTTTACGGCGAGTGGGTCAAGCGTTTGCCGGACGCCGCCGGCGAAGCCGCCTACACCGCGGAAGTTTTTCCTCCCATCGTCAGCTACTTCACCGGCTGGATCATGCTGCTCGCATATTTCATCGTTTGTCCTTGGGAGGCGGTCGCCGTCGGAAAACTTGCTGGATACCTGATCCCGTCGCTGAATTCGATGGAGCTCTATCGCATCGACGGCCAGCCAGTGTTTTTGCCGCGCCTGCTGCTGGGAGTCTTGATGACGCTGTTTCTCGGCGTGCTCAACTATCGCGGCATCCGCGGAAGCGCCACGTTCCAAGGGTGGGCTACAACTACGGTTCTGGTCCTGTTCGCAATCGTTGCGTTTGGAAGCGCGACTCACGGGTCGGTTAGGAACATGCATCCCGGTTTTTCCACGGCGCCGCTTGTCTCCGTATTACTCGTGTTGCAGATTGTGCCCTACTTTATGACTGGATTTGAATCCGTTCCGAAAGTGGCGGAAGAAGCGCACAAAGAATTTCGTTCGCAAGGATTCTTTCGCGCGATTGTGCTGGCGCTTTTTGTTGGCTCTGCATTCTATGTGGCTGCGATCGCTGCCGTTGCTTTTGCAGCGCCATGGCAAAGCTTGTTGGGAAAACGATTCGCCACTGCCGCCGCATTTGGACAGGCTATGGGAACGCAATGGCCGGTGCACCTTATCCTGATCGCGGCGATGTTCGGTCTTTTCCAGTGTTTCAACGGAAATTTCGTTGCGGCGAGCCGCTTGTTGTTTTCTTTCGGAAGACGCGGCACGATTCCTACGCGCTTCGCCAAAATCCATCCCCGGTTTCAGACGCCGTCGACGGCGATTATCGGCGTAACGATTGCCACGCTCGCAGGGCTGTTCCTTGGCGATGCGCTTCTTGTTCCTGTGACGGAGGTCGGCTCGATGGCTTCCGCATGTGGCTGGCTCGCAGCGAGTTTATCGCTCTTCCTGATCGAGTCTCGCTCACGCGTCCGATTTGTCGCGGCGCTCGGTGCGTTGGTCGCACTGCTACTTATCGCCATGAAGCTCGTCCCCAAATTCCCGGGCCATTTCACACGCCCGGAGTGGATTGCGCTCGCTGTATGGCTTTTACTCGGCGCAGCGATGCATTGGAATCGCCCTGCACCCACAAGAAAAACTTTCTGAACGCTCATGTATACTTTTTACGAGACCATCACTGACAGCGAATGATCCCTTACCTTCACCTCGGCCCTCTCACACTTCCAACGTTTGGCCTGATGGTCGCCACTGGCTTGCTTGTTTCTGCTTATATCCTCCAGGCCGATTTTCGGCGCAAGGGGATTCGCGCGGACGCTTTCCTGGTTATCGGGATCGCAGGTTTGTCGGGTATCGTGGGCGCGCGACTGTACCACGTTCTTGAATCTCCTTCCGAATTTTTCGCTGATCCCTGGCCGCTGCTTATTAGCCGCTTTGGCTTCGCCTGGTTCGGCGGATTTCTCGGAGGCTTTGCCGCGCTATTGATTCTCGGCCGTCGCGAGAAAATTCCAACGCTCACCTTTCTTGACGCCTGCAGTCCCGCCGCCGCCGTGGGCTACGCTATCGGACGCATAGGATGCCTTCTAAGTGGGGACGGCGACTACGGGATTCCCACCAATCTTCCGTGGGGTATGAGTTTTCCGAACGGCGTCGTTCCCACGACTGAGCGCGTTCATCCCACTCCGCTCTACGAATTTTTCGTGTGGATGTTCATTGCTTACGTGCTGTGGCGGATCGGCGCTCGTGTGCTTCAGCGGAAGGAATCCGCGGGCCTGGTGTTTTGCGCCTATCTTGTTCTCACCGGCATGGCACGTTTTCTGGTCGAGATCATTCGACTAAATCCGCGTTCGTTCTTCGGCATGTCGAATGCCCAAGCGGCGAGCATTGCTTCCGTCTTGCTTGGCATTGTTCTCTATTTCTTTTTCGTGCGGCGAAATAACGACGCTGCGCCCCGGCGCGTCATCAAGTAAACGCAGTTGCATTCTCTTACTGCTTATAAACCACGCCTTCCTTCATCACAAATGTCACATGTTCGAGCACCCGGATGTCCGCTAATGGGTCGCCGTCTACGGCAATCAAGTCCGCTGATTTCCCAGGGCGAATCGAACCAAACTCTTCCGGTTTTCCAATCAACGTAGCCGCATTGATCGTTGCGGACTGGATGGCCTGCATCGGCGTCATGCCGTACTTCACCATGAACGCAAACTGGTGCGCCGCGACGTCATAGGGACAAACTCCTGCATCCGTGCCGAAAGCCATTTTCACACCTGCCCGGACCGCCTTGGTGAAATTGAGCCGCTGGATTTCCCCGAGATTTCGATCGTGCTCCAAAAAATCCGATGGAATGCTGTTATTTTTGCCGGCCGCTTGAATGCATTCGTCGTCATAAATGTCCATATCCAGGTACGTGCCGTGCTCTTTCGCAAGTGCGATGCCTTCGTCATCGATCAACGTCGCGTGTTCAATCGAGGCAACTCCTGCGCGGATCGCATTCTTGATTCCTTCTGGGGCGTGCGCGTGCGCAGCTACGCGTAATCCAAAATTGTTGGCCTCACTGACGGCCGCTTGCAATTCTTCCAGAGTGAATTCCTGTGCATTTGGATTGCTGCCATGGGTGAGCACTGCGCCCGTTGACAGGAGTTTGATGTGATCTACTCCATCATGCGCGAGCAGCCGAACTTTTTGACGAACCTCCCACGGGCTGTTCGCTTCGCCATAATTAAAATCCCATGGCAGCTTGATGTCCGGAGCGAATCCGGTCATGGCCCCTGCTCCTCCCGTGATCGTGATATAGGCTCCGGCCACAAACATCCGCGGCCCTAGGATGTAGCCGTGATTGATGGCGTCGCGAAGCGCGACATCGTTCAGGGCACGATACACGCCAACATCACGCACGGTGGTGAAGCCGGACTCCAGCGTCGTGCGGGCATTGGGAACAGACTCGAGCACCACTTGCGATGCAGTCCGCTTCAATTGTGACGTGGGGTCACCGTTGTCGTCGTGTGCCCCGTCTGCCAGATGGGTATGGCAATCGATCAGCCCGGGCAACAGCGTTTTCGTCGAGAGGTCCAGGATTTTCGCGCCTACTGGAATCTTCGACTCGCTTCCGATCGCCTCAATTTTCTTCCCTCGCAGCAAAATAATCTGCTTCTCCAGCATGCGCCCATTCTCTACATCAATCACCCGGCCAGCCTTGATTGCTATCACGCCTTCTGGCGTCATTGCCGGCTTCTGTGCCTTAACCGTACAAACAAAAAGAAAAATGATTCCGACAAGAAAGAAAAATTGGGATTTCACCATCGTCCTCTTTCAATCGTTGAATAGCATTTGCCCATTCTGCGCTGCTTCTATAATCCGCGGACCGTGCCGCGCATCATAGACTCCCACTCGACTTTCTTCAATTCCGCAAAAGAAAATGGCTCCGGAACCCCGGAGCCATTTTCAAAACAGGATTTTGCCCTTTTCGGCGCTCGCCTAAATCATCTGCCGTAACACGTACGTCAGGATGCCGCCGTTCTTGTAATACGTTACCTCTTCCGGGGTATCGACGCGCGCCACGACCGCAAACTTCGTTTCGCTTCCATCATCACTCTTGGCCGAAACAGCAATCTCGCTTCGCGGCGAAAGGGAAGTGACTCCTGCGATTTCAAACGTCTCTTTCCCAGTCAGCCGCAAAGTCTCTCGATTTTCGCCTGGCTTAAATTCCAGCGGCAGAATCCCCATTCCAACCAGGTTGCTGCGGTGAATCCGTTCGTAGCTCTCGGCAATTACCGCTCGTACGCCCAGCAGTTTCGGCCCTTTCGCCGCCCAATCGCGCGAAGACCCAGATCCGTACTCTTTTCCGGCAATCACAATTAACGGCACACCCGCTTCGCGATATTTCACCGAAGCATCGTAAATGCTCATTTGTTCGCCGCCTGCCTGCCCAGCTTGATAGGTCGTCCAGCCGCCTTCGGTTCCTGGGGCCAGTTGATTCTTCAGCCGGATATTCGCAAACGTCCCACGCACCATCACCTCGTGATTTCCGCGTCGCGCCCCATACGAATTGAATTCGTGCGGCTTCACTCCATTCGCTATCAAATATTTCCCTGCGGGAGAATCCGCTCCTATTGAACCCGCCGGCGAAATGTGGTCCGTCGTGATGCTGTCGCCCAACACCGCCAGCACACGCGCTCCGTGAATATCCGCGAGCGGCGCCGCGGTCTTCGACATATTTTCAAAATACGGCGGCAACTTAATGTACGTAGACTTCGGGTCCCATTCGTACAAATCACCCGCTGGAACGTGCATACCTTTCCAATGCTCGTCTCCCTCGTATACCGCGGCGTATTGCCTTTGATACTGCTCCTGCGTTACCGCCTGTCGCACGGTCGCTTCCACTTCCTGCGGCGTAGGCCAAATCTCGCTCAGGTAAACCGGTTTCCCCGCTGCGTCGTTTCCGAGCGGCTCCGTCGTCAGGTCCAAATCCATTCGTCCGGCCAGTGCGTATGCCACCACCAGCGGCGGTGACGCCAAATAATTCGCTCGCACCAGTGGATGAATTCGCCCTTCGAAATTCCGATTGCCGCTCAGCACCGCCACAGCAACCAGGCTGTGCTCCTTTATCGCTGCGCCGATTGCATCTGGCAACGGGCCGCTGTTGCCGATGCATGTCGTACAGCCGTAGCCGACCAGGTTAAATTTCAGCTTGTCGAGATATTGTGTGAGGCCGGCTTTCAACAAGTAGTCCGTCACCACCTTTGATCCTGGTGCCAAGCTCGTCTTCACCCAGGGCTTTACCTGCAAGCCGCGTTCGACAGCCTTCTTCGCCAGCAAACCCGCGCCGAGCATCAAGGAAGGATTCGAAGTGTTCGTGCAACTCGTAATCGCCGCAATCACTACCGAGCCGTTCGCCAGTTCAAACGAATCGCCATTGTCTTGCACTCGCGCGTGTTTCGCGGGTGACCCTTCTACTATTTTTGCAAACGAGCTCTTGGCCTGCTTAAGCGCCACGCGGTCCTGTGGTCGTTTGGGTCCGGCAACCGTCGGCTCCACCGTACCAAGATCAAGTTGCAGCGTATCCGTGAACGCCGGGTCGGGCGTTGCGTCCGTCCGGAACAATCCCTGTTCTTTGCTGTACGCTTCGACTAGCGCAATTTGCTCGTGCGGGCGCGCGGTAAATTGCAAATACGCAAGCGTCTCAGTATCAACCGGGAAAAAACCCATAGTTGCGCCATACTCCGGCGCCATATTGGCAATCGTTGCGCGGTCGGGAACGCTCAGGTTCGAAAGGCCACTGCCGTAGAACTCCACAAATTTGCCGACCACGCCTTTCTTCCGCAACATCTCCGTCACCGTCAACACAAGATCCGTAGCCGTCGTACCCTCCGGCAGTCTTCCGTGCAGCTTGAATCCCACCACTGCCGGCACCAGCATCGAACTCGGCTGGCCAAGCATCGCCGCTTCTGCTTCGATTCCGCCAACGCCCCAACCAAATACGCCGAGTGCGTTCACCATCGTGGTATGCGAATCCGTTCCCACCAGTGAATCCGGATACGCCTCAAATCGGCTGCCTGACGGCACCGCGCACACGACTCGTGCCAAATATTCCAAATTTACTTGGTGACAAATTCCCGTTTCTGGCGGCACTACCTTGAAGTTCTGGAAGGCCGTTTGACCCCACCGCAAGAATGCGTATCGTTCCGCGTTGCGCTGAAATTCGAGCTGCGCGTTCAATCCAAATGCATTCACATTTCCAAAACTATCCACCTGCACCGAATGGTCGATTACCAGCTCGGCAGGGAAGAGGGGATTGATTCGCTTTGGGTTGCCGCCCATTTTCTTGACGGCTTCCCGCATCGCCGCCAAATCCACTACCGCGGGTACTCCCGTAAAATCCTGGAGCAATACGCGCGCCGGCATAAACGCAATCTCTTTTTCCACGCATCCCGGCTTCCATGACGCCAGCGCCTTGATATCTTCCGGGTGCACGAACCGGCCGTCTTCATTGCGCAGCAAATTCTCCAGCAGGATGCGCAGCGAGAACGGCAACCTCGACATGTTTAGGGAGCCGTGTCGTTCGAGGTGTTCCAGCCGATAAATCTCAAACGACTGCGCTCCTACATTTAACTTATCGCGCGTTCCAAACGAATTTGTTGCGGACATTGCCATCTTGCGGTCCTCTCACAGTCCAGAACCATTATGATAACCGAACTCGCAGCAGCACGCGCG
>Ga0137383_10002496_pt1 | contig 11293 bp, 13 predicted proteins | sample SagtaG_19_FD_104817 | JGI IMG/M metagenome (GOLD analysis project Ga0137383, IMG submission 104817) | Vadose zone soil microbial communities from Sagehorn Ranch, Mendocino, California, USA - Sage2_R_40_16 metaG | ecosystem: Environmental > Terrestrial > Soil > Vadose zone | place: USA... | reverse complement strand
TCCAGAATCTTTCGCTCAGGTATTTGTCACCGGAGTCGCAGAGGATAGTGACGATCACAGCTTGCTCTGCCTCTTTCAGCCGCAGCCCTTCAGCGATTTTCAGGCACCCGACGACCGCGGCTGCGGCTGAAATTCCCACCAGGACTCCTGCCTCACGGGCGAGCCGCTTTGCCATCCCATAAGCCTCTTCTGTCAGGATGCTCATGTCCTGGTCGGCGAGGTGGGAGTCGTAAATCTTCGGGATGATGGCGCTGGCCATGTGCTTGGTTCCCTCGATGCCATGAAACGGTGAATCGGGCTGCAGCGAGATGCACTGAATCGCGGGATTCAGTTCTTTAAGCCGCCGCGTGGTACCGACGAAGGTGCCACCTGTACCGAGCATCGCGACGAAGTGCGTGATGCGTCCTTCAGTTTGTTGCCAGATTTCGTTGGCCGTGCCCTGATAGTGCGCTTTCCAATTCGCGTCGTTGGAATACTGGTCGGCATAGAAATATGTGTCCGGGTGGCTCGCCACTAGTTCGCGGGCCTTGAGAATGGCGCCGTCGGAACCGTCGGCGGGATCGGTATAAATAATGTTGGCCCCATAAGCGTGCAGAATGCGTTTGCGCTCGAGGGAGACATTTTCCGGCATGCACAGCGTCACCGGGAAGCCTTCTGCCGTTCCCAACATGGCGTAGGCTATGCCAGTATTGCCGCTGCTGGAATCGAGCAGACTCTTGCCCCGGGGAAATTTTCCGCTACGGCGGCCTTCCGCGACGATGTTGGAGGCGGCGCGGTCTTTAACCGAGCCTCCGGGGTTATACCACTCGGCCTTACCCAGAATCTCAACACCGGGCAAGTGGCGTGTCAGGCGGTCGAGCCGGAGAAGCGGAGTGTTGCCGATCCGCTGCAGCGGGCTCTGGCCTAGCGGCGGTTTTGTACCTTCTGGCCTGCGCGCAGGCGACGCGGCATTCTTCTCAGCAAGTTTGCTTGAAGTCTTTGCCATACAAAGCGGTATTGTAACGCCGAGCAACTACACGAACCGGACTATCGTGACCATCGTAATGTGCTACAAAGGCTGAAACGCGGTATCTAAAGTATGTTGCTTTGGATGATACAAAGCGCGGAGCGTTGCGGGCAAAGTCCGCATCAAAGACGGCAGGAACGAAGAAAGGGTTTGAGTAGAGAGAAATGGCCAAAACGATGGAAGCACGGTCGTATGAAGAAGCGCTGGCTTGGTTGCGTGACCAGGGATTTGACCTCACCGAAGCCCCCGGCATGAGTGGACGGGTGTTTCTCAGAAAATACAATGTATCTGCCGCCATTCAGAAGACTCCCGACGATGGAGTGAAAATCTTCGCTTACCCCGGCTACCTGATAGGGAGCGAGATCTCAAAGTTGGTGAACCGCGGCTACCAGCAGTTTCTTAAGACGTCCAAGACAGAAGTGCCGGCGACTGCCGATCACCTGAAGGCGCTGCATTCATTTGCGGAAGAGCTCAAGGTCGCGCTTGGCCTACCCAGCCTGTACAACGAATCTCTAGGAACGGTGAGCGAGTCTTATCAATACGACCGCGTCGAAGATCGCGACAAAAAGCCGACTGATCGGCCGAAGCGGCCTTGGGAAGTGGCGGGAGCAGCGGCTGCGCTCGCGGCGAAAAAAGGGCGAGCCTAGGAGCGAGTCCAGTTCACCGCTGGGCCACATCCTCGGTTCCCCCATGAGTCCGAATCATCGTTCCCACAGAATCACTCTCACGCCCGTCATCCAACCCCCCCTTCAATTCCCCTGGCTGTGCGACACTAATGCGCCTGGAGGATTTTCATGTGCGCCCGTGTCCTTGTCTTCTTGCTTTTCTGGGCTTCGGTCCAGCCGCTCTCCCCTTTCCAGGCGGGCACGAAAGAACGATCCGCGAATGAGGAGGACGTGGGCAGGGGTGCGGTCGAGCGTGTGTTGCGAACTCAGGAGGAGGCGTGGAATCGACAGGACCTCGAAGCTTTTATGGCGGGCTACTGGAATTCGCCGGAGCTGACTTTTTTCTCCGGTGCGAGCGAACACAAGGGCTGGCAGGCCACGCTTGACCGCTATCGCGCTGCGTACGCCAGCCCTGGTCATGAGATGGGAAAGCTGGAGTTCTCCGGACTGCGTGTCGAGATGCTAGGCAGTGGCGCGGCCTTTGTCCGCGGCGCGTGGCATCTGACGATGTCGGATGGGAAGACGCCGCATGGGCTTTTCACGCTGGTGTTTCGCAAGTTTCCCGATGGATGGAAGATTGTGCATGATCATACTTCGGCGGCGGAGTGAAAAAGTCAGCTCTTAGCCTTTAGCTCTTTCGTTATTCTTCAGGTCAGGGCGTTCACTTTTTTATCCGCAGTTGGACTCTGGTTCCTTCGGGCAGGTCCCCATCCAGCAGCTCCACGACTCCGCCACGAACGATCCCTTCGAACTCTTGCGGGTTTTGGGATACGGAATCCGGGGGCGATAGTGCTCGCGCCGCGCAGTGGGAGGTGCGTCCCGTGCCTTTGTCCATGGCTTGGTTTGCCAATTCGTCGGCCTGACGGTTGTGCTCTCGCAGGGCGTGGTCGATGGAAAACCAATCCAGTTGGGAGATCGACTCTTTGGCGCGGGCATGAAGATCTTTTAGCACGGCGTTCTTCACTTTGTAGATGCCCTTGATCTGGCGTACGAGCAGTTCGGAATCGCTGATCACCTTGAGCGTTTTCCAGCCGTGGGCTAGCGCGTATTCGAGCGCGGCGATTAATCCTTGATACTCAGCGAAGTTGTTCGTCTGGTGGCCTAGGTACTCGCTCAGCGCGGCAACTTTGCGGCCAGACTGATCCTTGATGACGACTCCGTAGCCGGCCGGTCCGGGGTTTCCGCGAGCACCGCCGTCGATGTGTGCTACCAGGTACGAGTCGGGCGTCGTGCGCCGCGATGTGAATAAATCGGCTTCTGCAGGCTTGCGAGAAGAGAGCACGAAAGAAGTTTACAACGGAGCAGTGGAATCAGATGCCTCCGGCAAAGAGGTAGACAAAAAACCTTGAATCGCGGAGGGGCGAACAAGGGCCGCAGAGGACGCGGAGGGAACTTGGGGAACAGACTGAAGGGCAATCGCTCTCGGTTGGTCATCGTCCAGCAGCCAGGCGGGTCGCCAGGCGCGCTGGTAAATTGGCGGCGAATATGCGGTCTTGGGCGGCTTTCAGGTTATACGGCGCGCGTAGAAAGTGGACAATCTGCGTTTCGGTGTCGAACAGCGCAGAGGCAGCACGCCAGTCTCCGTCGCGCGGTTGGCCGACAGAGCCGGGATTGATCATGTAACGAGTGTCAGGCTTCAGTTGCAGACAGGCAGACTCAGCCTGGCCTACAGTGCGGTATTCGGGGCGAAACCCGTCGGCAGAATCATTCAAAAAAAATCCTCCCTGGAGATGCGTATGGCCAAAAAAGGTAATCAGCGCAGAAGACGCCATGAGGGGGGTGAGCGCATCCCCCAGCGAATCAACACATTCATCTTCATCGAGGGGAGACCCGTGGACCAACTGCACCTGAGGATGATCTTTCAGCGCAACTGGCCCTTGCGGCAAAGCGTGCAGCCATTGCAGATTTTGCTCGGTGAGATGGTCCCGAGTCCAAAGCGCGGCCAGGCCGGCCACGGGATTAAAATCCTGCAAATCGATCAGGCCGATGGCGGCTTTGTCGTGATTGCCGCGGACGAAGATTTCGCCAAGACTACGAGAGCGGTCTGCTACTTCGTTAGGACTCGCGCCGTAACCCACAATGTCCCCCAGATTCGCTACCAAATCGAAAGATGGAGCAGCGGCCAGCGAGGCTTCCAGCGCTTCCAGATTGGCATGAATGTCACTAAGCAGAAGTATGCGCACGAGTCACCGGACAAGTTGCCGATTATAGACCTGGAAGGCGTGGCGGTGCCGGGTAGCGATGGTTTATTCGTGACGGGGAAATGCAGGACCATTTTGAGGTAGGCAATACTTAGTTTGCATTCACCACCGGGCATCGAGCCCAGTGCTTTGCAGCGACTTCGACCAAGGGCGGCAGTTCGCGCACACAATCCGCGATGCGAAATTCGCAGCGTGGCTCGAAGGCGCAGCCCGGCGGCATAGCTTGCAGAGGGGGTACGGTTCCTTCGATAGTTTGGAGAGGTCGGGCGCGGTTGGTCCTAAGGTCGGGGACGGCGCGCAACAGGCCGCGAGTGTAGGGATGCGCGGGCGATTGAAAAATGTCGTGCTTGGAGCCAAGTTCCACCAGATTGCCGGCATACATCACCGCAACCCGGTCGGCGACCTGCGAAACTACCGCGAGATCGTGCGAGATGAAAAGCATAGCCAGGCCGAACTTGGCGCGGAGTTCTGCCAGCAAGTCGAGAATCTGAGCCTGGATGGTAACATCGAGCGCGGTCGTGGGCTCGTCGGCAATCAGTAACTGCGGGCGATTGACGATGGCCATGGCGATTACGATGCGTTGGCGCATGCCGCCGGAGAGTTGGTGAGGATAATCACGGGCGCGACGATCGGGGTCAGGGATGGCGACATCTTTCATGGCTTGGACGGCCCGCTGCCGGGCTTCGTTTTTTGAGAGGGAGGTATGAGCCCATACGGCTTCGGCGATTTGATCGCCAACGCGCATCACGGGGTTGAGCGCACTCATCGGCTCCTGGAAAATCATGGCCACGCGCGAGCCGCGCAACCAACGCATGGTTTCGCTGGAAACAGCGAGTAGGTCGTGGGTAACAGAGTGGTTGTCGCTTCTCGTTTGGCTCTCGGTGAAGAGAATTTCGCCCGACACCCGAGCTTGCGGCGGAAGCAGGCGCATGATGGCCAAGGAAGAGATCGATTTGCCGGAGCCGGATTCACCGACAAGGCCCAGAACTTCACCGGGGGCGATGGAGAAGCTGAGGTCGCGGACCGCGGGAAGCGTTTGTGTGGGAACAGCCGTCCTCGCCTGTCCCGCCGCCCGCAGGAGGGCAGTGGGAAACTCAATGCTTAGGTGTCGGAGGTCGAGAAGCGGGGACACGATGTCATGGTAGCAGCGTGGAAAAACCTTCGCCCTGGGGCGAATGGACAGCCGGCAGCGGCTGTCTCCCCCGAGCATTTATTGGCCTAAGATCAGCGGCAAGCCATTCTTATTGTTACCGATCACGACAACCTTGGAGTTGGCACTCTTGGCGAGGTTCTCCGTGGCCTCGATTCCTTTCCACTCGAGCAGTGACGGCGTGATGCCCTGGGCTACGATCTGCTGGAAGTCGCGGACGCCAGCCGCTTCGATACGCTTGCGCTGGGCTTCCTGCGTCTCTTTTTGCAGGCGGAAGTTCATGGCCAGCGATTCCTGTTCGGCCTGCTGTTTGGCTTCAATGGCGGCTTTCAGCGTGGCTGGTAATTGAATGTCACGGAGCAGAACGTTCTCCACCGTAAGCCCACGCTTGTTCAACTCAGAAACCAGCTGATCGTAAATCTGCTTGGCGACCATTTCCCGCTCACCGGTGTAGAGCGCGTTCGCAGTGTGCGAAGCGGTGGCTTCGCGAATGGCTGCGCGCAAGGTGGGTTCTACCACTACGTTCTCGTAGTCGGCGCCGATTTTCTGAAAGACTTCTGCAGAACGGTCGGGATTAAGATGATAGATGAGCGAGGTATCCAGGCTCATCATCAGGCCTTCGCTGGAAGGAACATTCGCCGATTCCTTGATGGTTTGCGTCTGGATGGACATTTCGTTGTTGGTCTTCAGCGGATTGATAAGATGGATGCCCTCACCCAGAGTCTCGCCCGTGACTCTTCCGAACAGAGTGAGAACGCCGACGTGCCCCGTGCCCACCCGAGTCACGGAACTGAACATAAGGATCACAAGCAGGAATGCAGCAACTCCCAACCCTACCAGGCGAAACAAACCGAGGCCGCCTCCGCCTTCGATAATTCGTCCCCGAGCTGGATCAAAGATCGTCATGACAGTTCTCCCCCAGATGATCATAGGGCGGAGTCAAGGTATGGGATAAGTAACTTGGGAGAGGCTGGGGCGAAATCAGGCATGGGACTTCACGACATGGGAGGAGGCTGAATCTTGCGCTGTGGGCGAGGCATCTCTATATTGTTAAACTTATGAGCAAGATCCATATTCCTACGCCCTTGAGGCAGTATGCGAGCAAGCAGGCCACCGTTGAAGTGAAGGCCGCGACCGTGGGTGAGGCCATGAATACGCTGGTGGTGCAGCATCCAGATCTGAAGCGGCATCTCTACACTGACGATGGCAAGCTGCGCGCGTTCGTGAACCTTTACCTGAACGATGAAGACATCCGTTACATGCAGAAAGAAGCCACGGCAGTGACTGACAGTGATAACATTTCAATTGTGCCTTCGATCGCCGGAGGCGGGATTACGGTTACGAATGGATCGGTTTACGGATTGTAGAAATTGAAAACCAGCCCCACAAATCGCCGCTGTTGTCGCCGCTACTGGTAACCTGTTTCATTCGTTAATTCGAACTCGAGCAATTCGCGATTCGTCACCCGAGGATTCCATGGCCACCACACTTGAAACCCAACCCGCAACCGCTACCTTGAGCAATGAAGAGATCCTGCGCTATTCACGCCACCTGATAATGCCGGAAGTCGGCATGGAAGGACAGTTGAAGCTGAAGGCGGCGCGCGTGTTGTGTATCGGCACCGGAGGGTTGGGATCACCGTAGGCTCGGTATCTGGCGGCCGCGGGCGTGGGGACGCTGGGCCTGGTCGACTTTGATGTCGTCGATTACACCAACCTGCAGCGGCAGATCATTCACTCCACCGCCGATGTGGGACGCAAGAAGCTCGACTCCGCAGCGGACAAGCTCAAGGCGATCAATCCGTTTCTGAATCTACGGACGTTTGATACGCGGCTGAGCAGCGCGAACGCTCTGGAACTCTTTCGTGATTTCGACATCATCGCCGACGGCACCGACAACTTCCCCACCCGCTACCTGGTCAATGATGCTTGCGTGCTGACGGGCAAGCCGAATGTTTATGGATCCATCTTCCGCTTCGAAGGTCAGGCCAGCGTGTTTGCTACCGAACAAGGTCCCTGCTATCGCTGCCTGTATCCTGAACCGCCACCGCCGGGCCTGGTTCCCTCCTGCGCCGAGGGCGGTGTGCTTGGCATCCTGCCTGGGCTGGTGGGAGTGATGCAGGCCACGGAAGTAATCAAGCTCATCCTGGGCAAAGGCGAACCGTTAATTGGACGACTGCTGCTGATTGATGCCCTCAACATGAAGTTCCGCGAGCTCAAGCTGCGCAAGAACCGCGACTGTCCGGTGTGCGGCACACACCCCACGGTGACCAAGCTGATAGACTACAACGAGTTTTGCGGCATTCGCGGGGAGGAAAAATCGGTGGCCAACGCGCCTACAGATATGCAGGTTGAAGAGCTCAAGCGCAGGTTGGATGCGGGCGACGACATATTTGTTCTCGATGTCCGCGAGCCACACGAATACCAGATCTGCAACATCGGGGGACAGCTCATTCCGCTGAATGATCTGCCCAGTCGCGTGCACGAACTCGACTCCAGCCGCGAGATCGTCGCCCACTGCAAGATGGGCGGGCGCAGCGCCAAGGCGGTTGATTTCCTGCGCCAGGCAGGATTCACGAAAGTCCACAATCTCGCCGGGGGAATTAACGCGTGGGCCGAGCGCGTGGACCCAAAGATGCCGAAGTATTAAAGGCTTTTTCAGTCGGCTGTATTGTGCGACGAGCAATTCGTATCCAGGGCATGGCTTTTAAGCCGCTGAAGTTCGCGTGGGAGACAGACCTCAGCCCTTGCGGAGCGGGATCGGTCTCAAATCCCAAATAGGTCGAAGAGTGCCGATACCGGCCTTCACAGAAGTTCTCCGAATTGCCTCGGCTCTGATTCCACTCTTGCCTTCGACAATGCCGCCGGCAGAGGCCACCTCGAGTTCGCGCCGATGGGTGGGGGGCAATTAGTTCAACCTTACGACCGATACTCTCAAGAAAGGTGAATACATTGTTAGGTTGTAGGCTCTGCGGATTCCATCAAGGGTATCTATCAAGGGTATCTATGGAAGAGGTTACGATTTTACGCTGGACTAGCCTACCCGGGTACGATTGCCGGCTTCGCATCGTCGGCTCGAAGAAAGAGGGAAGCCCCTTGGGTGCTTCCCTCTGCTTTAGTCTCTCTCAATTGCATTTACTTACTCGAACCGCTCTGCATGCCGTCGACGGCCTCGCCCACCTCCAGGGCAAACTTCTTGCCGCCGAAGCGAACGCCAGTAAGAGAGTTGGTTCCGTCGTCGTTTCTCCTGATGACTGTCGCATCGCGGTTGGATGCGGTCTGCAGATCGACCACATGTGCTGGTACCTTCGCCAGCACCTTTTTGCCCTGCGTGATGCTGAGTTCAACATTGGAGCCGCTGCCATTCCACTCGACTGTGTAGTCGCCCGGCTTCAACGTTGCTCCGTTGATGGTTACTGGGGATTGCACCTGCATGCTGGCTTTGTTGGCCGCAAAAGCGCTGGACGCCAAGAACAAAGCCGACCCCATCAACAGACTCTTCGACACTGTCGCGAACTTCATGAGTGCTCCTTTTTTCTTTCCCGAATATACGTCGGGAAGCGGTTGGGGCGGCCCGGCTCACGACATTCGTGAGAAAACTCTTGTGTTTCCTCGCGAATCGCCTACAATGCAGCCGCTGGGGTTCGGCAAACAAGCCGCAAGGTCTGTTCTGCTTCGAGTGGGGATTTTCTCACCTGGGCCGCCAAACCTAGGGTGGGAAGATCCCCTGAACCCCGCAAAATTTCCGGTACTATATCGAGCTCGCGCCTTGGGTGGCTCGCCACTCCCCTCATTCCTGACTACGCACTGCTGGCGCTGAAAGTTCCCGAATCTTTTTCAGCGCTGTTCATAATGCCTTGGACGAGAGCTGCCTGCCTGGGTTAGCAAGAAGATGACTTCTGTTCGTTTTAATTTCGGGGACAGTGGTGGATTGTCTTATGTTGCGTAGAGTGGAAGGGATCAATTAAGGTGCTTTTGTGAGTGAGTCCGAGACAAATTGTTAGAGATGTTATCAGCGAGTATACGCTGCCTGCGTCACCAGAGAGCAGTCACGAGCAAGGAGATACCGAAGGCTTGTCGTATACGTCGGTAGGGGCCCTTGGCCGAATTACCCTATCGGGGCCGAAACGTGCTCGTGCACGATCACCCACTTGCCGTCTTCTTTTTCCCAGATCACCGTCCAGCGGAAGTTTCCCATCTCAACCTTCCCGGCGTTCGTGGTCATCTCCTCTTTTACTGTGGCGGTTCCCCATGCCAGGTCTCCGTGCTGGTGCATGGCGGCGTCATCATTGACGGTGAACTTTGCGCGCTTGTAGCCGGCGAGGACATTTTTTACGCCTGCTTGATACTCGTCCCAGCCGCCATATTTCAGCGGGGCGATATCAAAAAATGTATGCGGGCCTGACGCGTAAAAGTTCGCCACATTGGCGGGGTCCAGGGTGCCCCAGGCGTCCCAGATCTTTTGCATGTAAGCTTTATCAGGCGCGCCGGTGGTGGATGATGTCTTGGTGGTTGGCCGGTTGGTTTGCGCAAGGCCGCAAAGGCTGAGAATAAACAGGCTTAGCAAAACGGTACGATCGCGATTCGTCATTGGATTCCTCCCGAGCAGGCTGCTGACTGGCGCCCGGGATTCTCGCATAGACTCTGTGGCTCCGTAAAGTGACACTCCGTAAAGTGCTCATTGACCATCTTCCGCGCAGCACGCTAGAATAGTTGAGTTTGCCTGTACTTGCCGACCCGTTCTGGGAACGCCTGCCGTGGCTGCTGAAACGCCTTGGTGGAAACACAGCAAGCAAGAGAAAGTCAGGGCTGCCCAAGCGCGCTCGTGTGCGCGGAGGTTTGATCTTTACGATTGTGTGAGCTGACTTTTACGACCGATATTGATGGAGGCAGACGCATGTACGCGGTCATCCGCGCCGGTGGCAAGCAATACCGGGTGGCGCCCGGTGATGTAATTCGAGTGGAGAAGTTCACGAGCACCGACGGCCCAGTCGAATTCCCCGACGTGCTCGCTGTATCTGGTGAAGCGGGCCAGATCGGCAAGCCGCAGTCAGAGGCTCGCGTAGTTGGCGAGGTGGTGGAAGAGGGCCGCTCTCCCAAGATTCTGGTCTTTCATTACAAGCGCAAGAAGCAGTACAAGAAGCTGCGCGGACATCGCCAGGCCTTCACCGCCGTGCGCATCACGGAAATCGCCTTCGACGGGCAGAGCTTCAAGGCGCCTGAGCGGCCGACGAGAGAGGCGAAGCCCAAGAAAGTAGCGGCTGCCCACCTAGAGACCGAAGCATCGCCCAAGGCTCATGCCAGATCGGCAAAGGGCTCGGCGCAGAAGAAAGCTGCTCCCAAGAAGGCGGCCCAGAAGGCTGCTCCGAAGAAAAAGAAGTAGAGATGCAGCTTGGATCTTTGATCCCGTAGGATGGGCTGGACGCCCGCCCGAGAAAATTTATGGGCAACTAGCCACCGGCAAATGAGTTTCTATGGCACACAAAAAAGGACAAGGCACTTCACGAAACGGCCGTGACTCTAACGCGCAGCGGCTGGGCTTCAAAGCATTCGGCGGACAAGTAGTCCCCGGAGGAACCATCATCGTGCGGCAGCGCGGAACGCGGGTAAAGCCGGGCCTGAATGTTGGCCGAGGCAAAGATGACACGCTGTTTGCCAAGATCACCGGCCGCATCAAGTTCCTGAACAAAGGCTCGATGGGCAAGTTCGTGACGGTTGAGCCTCTTGAAGCGGAGTAATCCCCTTCGCGAACTCGCCACCGTCGCAAGCGTAACTCGGACAAACTGACGTAGACCAACTCTGTGCAGCGGCTGCCGGCGAATGATCTACGACCCACAGCTTCGTCTTCGGGACGAGGCTTTTTTGTTGGCTCAGCTATCCGGCGTCGCTTAACCAAACTGCTTCATGTTTATCGACGAAGCCAAAATTCGGGTGAAGGCGGGGGACGGCGGCAATGGCTGCATGGCGTTCCGCAGGGAGAAGTTCGTTCCGCGTGGCGGACCCTCGGGTGGCGACGGCGGCAAGGGCGGAGACATCATCATGGAGTCCAGCGAACGCCACAACACGTTGGTGCACTTTCGCTTTAACCCTGAATACAAAGCCCAGCGCGGACGTCACGGTGAAGGCTCGAACAAGACGGGGCGCGAAGGCGAGGATGTTCTCCTCAAAGTTCCGGTAGGAACGATTGTCTATGACGACGACACCGGCGAGGAAGTGTTTGATTTCACAGGCCCGGACCAACGCATCGTAATCGCTCGCGGCGGACGGGGGGG
>Ga0137383_10002491_pt1 | contig 11305 bp, 11 predicted proteins | sample SagtaG_19_FD_104817 | JGI IMG/M metagenome (GOLD analysis project Ga0137383, IMG submission 104817) | Vadose zone soil microbial communities from Sagehorn Ranch, Mendocino, California, USA - Sage2_R_40_16 metaG | ecosystem: Environmental > Terrestrial > Soil > Vadose zone | place: USA... | reverse complement strand
GCAGCTCGGGCACCTGGTACGGGTGACGTTCCCGCACCGTCCGGCACAACGCCTCCCACCGCGATACGTCGGTCTTGAGCAGCACGACCACCTCCGCCTCCTCGGTCACTTCGCCCTCCCAGCGGTAGATCGAGCGCGCGCCAGGCACGAGCGTCCCGCAAGCTATCAGCCGCTCCGCCACCAGGGCTGTGACGAGGGTCCGGGCGTCGGCCTCGGTCGCCAGGGTCGTCAGCACCAGCAGCGCGGTTGCAGCCATGGGGGAGGGCTAACGTAGGAAAAGGGCGGGGGTTAAGCAAGAGAAAGGGCGGATAGCCGGATGGGCGGCTAGGCGGATAGTAACCACGTCAGCACCTATCCGCCTATCTGCCTGACCGCCTATCCGCCCAGACCCGAGAGTTGACCGGGGAACCAATGCCCATCTAGCCTACAGGTCTATGTCCAGCGACGCATTGATCGTCCGCGGCGCCCGCGAGCACAACCTCAAGAACATCAGCGTCGAGATCCCCCGCAACAGCCTGACCGTGATCACGGGGCTGTCGGGATCGGGCAAGTCATCCCTCGCGTTCGACACGATCTACGCCGAAGGCCAGCGGCGCTACGTCGAATCGCTCTCGGCCTACGCCCGCCAATTCCTCGGGCTCATGGAGAAGCCCGACGTGGATGCGATCGAGGGCCTCTCGCCGGCGATCTCGATCGAGCAAAAGTCGGCCGGTCACAACCCTCGGTCCACCGTCGGCACCATCACCGAGGTGTACGACTACCTGCGCCTCTTGTGGGCGCGCGTCGGCATCCCGCACTGCCCCAAGGACGGCTCGCCGATCGAGCGTCAAAGCGCGTCGCAGATCACCGCGCTGGTGCTCGAGTGGCCCGAGGGGACCAAGATCGAAGTGCTGGCCCCGCTGGTGCGCGGTCGCAAGGGTGAGTTTCGCGATGTGTTCGAGGCGGCGACGAAACAGGGCTTCGTGCGGGTGCGGGTGGACGGTGAGACCTACGATCTGTCCCAGGTGCCGAAGCTGAATCGCCGCCAGAACCACGACATCGCCGTCGTGGTGGATCGTCTGGTGGTCCGCAAGGCGGACCGCGCTCGCCTGGCGGACTCGATCGAGACGGCGCTCAAGGCCGCCGACGGCACGGTCGAGGTGGCGCCACAGGGGTCGGGGGGAGCGCGCGCGACGCTGTTCTCGGAGCGCTACGCCTGCCCCAAGTGCGGGCTGTCGCTGCCCGAGCTCGAGCCGCGCCAGTTCTCCTTCAACTCGCCGTTCGGTGCGTGCCCTGAATGCTCCGGGCTGGGCACGCGGCGCGAGGTGAACGCCGAGCTCGTGCTCGGGGATCCGAGCCTTTCGATTCTCGAGGGGGTGGTGCTGCCCTGGGGCGAGCCCGGCGGGTACCTCCGCAAGGTGATTCTTCCGAGTTTGGCACGTGCATTCAAGTTCGACTTGAACGCCGCCTGGCGGGATCTGCCCGCGCCCGCGCGCAAAGTGCTGCTCGAGGGGGCGCCGGGCAAGAAGCTCACGTTCCAGTACGACAGTGAGAAGTGGCACGGGGAGTACCAATCGGGATGGGACGGGATCTTGAAGCACGTCGAGCGCCGCTACCGCGAGACGGCGTCCGACAGCGTGCGCGAGCAGCTCGGAGAATTCATGGTGGAGCAGCCGTGTCCCACGTGCGGCGGCAAGCGGCTCAAGCCGGAGAGTCTCTCGGTGCTGGTGCACGGCCAGAGCATCGGCGACGTGGTGGACCTGCCCGTCAGCGACGCGCTCGCTTTCTTCGAGAGCATCCCGCTACGCGGCAACGGGCGCGCGGGAGGGGGGCTCGATCCCGGCATCGCGCGCCCGATCCTGAAGGAAGTGAACGACCGGCTCCGGTTCCTGAAGAACGTGGGGCTCGAGTACTTGACCCTGGGGCGGTCGGCCGACTCGCTCTCGGGTGGCGAGGCTCAGCGCATCCGGCTCGCCACCCAGATCGGCAGCCGGCTCGTCGGCGTGCTGTACATCCTCGACGAACCCTCGATCGGGCTCCATCAGCGCGACAACGCGCGCCTGCTCGAGACGCTCAAGGAGCTGCGCGACCTCGGCAACACCGTGCTCGTGGTGGAGCACGATGAGGAGACGATCCGGGCGGCGGACCACGTCGTGGATCTCGGACCCCGCGCCGGCCGTCACGGGGGCGAGGTCGTGGTTACGGGAACGCTCGAGCATATCCTCGGGCACCCCGACTCGCTCACCGCGCGCTATCTCCGCGGGGAGTTGCGCATCCCGGTCCCGCCGCGCCGCCGGGCCCCTGACCCCCAGCGCACGCTGGGGGTGATCGGAGCTCGGGAGCACAACCTGCGGAACATCACGGTGGAGCTGCCGCTCGGCTTGTTCATCGCGGTCACCGGCGTCTCGGGCTCGGGGAAGTCGACGCTCGTCACCGACATCCTGTATCGTGCCCTGGCGCGGCACTTCTATCGCGCCAAGGTGATGCCGGGGGCGCACGACCGGATCGAGGGGCTCGACCATGTCGACAAGGTGATCGACATCGATCAGAGTCCCATCGGCCGCACCCCGCGCTCCAATCCGGCCACGTACACGGGGCTGTTCACGCCGATCCGTGAGCTGTTCACCTATCTGCCGGAGTCGAAGATCCGCGGCTACGGACCGGGCCGCTTCTCCTTCAACGTCAAAGGGGGGCGCTGCGAGGCGTGTCAGGGCGACGGCCTCGTGAAGGTCGAGATGCACTTCCTCCCGGACGTCTACGTCCCGTGCGAGGTGTGTAAAGGGCGGCGCTACAACCGCGAGACCCTCGAGGTGCGGTATAAAGGAAAGTCGATCGCGGACGTGCTCGACCTGTCGGTGGGCGAGGCCCTCGACTTTTTCGAGACCCAGCCGCGCATCCGGGCGAAACTGGAGCTCTTGAACGACGTAGGGCTCGGCTATATCCACCTCGGGCAGTCGGCCACCACGCTGTCCGGGGGAGAAGCGCAACGGGTCAAGCTCGCGACCGAGCTCGCGAAGCGCGACACGGGGCGTACCCTCTACATCCTGGACGAGCCGACGACCGGACTGCACTTCGAAGATGTGCGGCTGCTGCTCGAGGTGCTGCATCGCCTCGTGGACAAGGGCAACACCGTGGTGGTGATCGAGCACAACCTCGACGTCGTGAAGACCGCCGACTGGGTCGTCGATCTCGGGCCGGAGGGCGGCGCGGCAGGTGGGGCGGTGGTGGCGCACGGGCCGCCGGAGCAGGTCGCCCGGGTGCGGGGCTCGTTCACGGGGCAGTTTCTGCGCAAGGTGCTGGCGGCGCAGGACTAGCTCGGTAAGTTCCAGTCCAACGGAGGGTAGCACGTGGAAGACGTGCTCGCGATCGTGTTCATCTTCGGGGGCGGCACCCTGTTCCTGCTGGCTATCTCGCCGGTCGGCAAGGCCGTGGCCGAGCGGATCCGGCGCTCGGGCGGCGCCGCGTTGCCCGACGATGTGCGGGCCGAGCTGGACGCACTGCGCTCGGAGGTGGTCGGCGAGGTGCAACAGCTGCGCACCGAGGTGAGCGAGTTGAGCGAGCGCATGGACTTCGCCGAGCGGCTGCTGGCCAAACAGCGCGATGCGGAGCGGCTCGCGCCGCCCGGGAGCCGGTGATGCCCAGGGAAGCGGTCGCCTTCCTCATGTTCGTGACCATGGTGGGCGGCTTCGTGCTGCTCTACCCGCTGGTCCGGGCCCTGGCCGAGCGGCTGCGACCCCGGCCCGAGGCGGGCAAGGAGGAGCTGCTGGGCCTGCGCGAAGAGGTGGTGCAGGAGCTGCAGCAGATGCGGCGCGAGGTCGCCGAGTTAGGCGAGCGGATGGACTTCACCGAACGCCTGCTCGCCAAGCAGCGCGAGGCAGATCGACTCGCGCCACCGAGGAGCTGATGAACCCCGAGGCCCTGTCTGTCCTGATCCCCATCGTCGCCATCGGGGGGTTTTTCACGCTGATGATCGTGCGGGCCTTCACCAAAGTGTACACCGCCAAGCTGCAGGCGCAGGGGCAGGTGCCCGGAGCGGACGCGCGGCATGAGGAGCTGGTGGCGGCCGTGGACGAGCTGCGCCGCGAGGTGGCGGAACTCGCGGAGCGCGTAGATTTTACGGAGCGATTGCTGGCCAAGGGGCGGGAGGGAGAGGCGGGGAAACTGGGCCCGAGCGAACGGCGTACGGCATCCACATGATCCAAACCCCCATGCCGCCGATGCCGCCGGGGTTGGACCCGAATTTCGTGTTTAACCAGGTGATGCCCCTCATCGCCGTGGTGGTGATCGTCCTGGTGGGGGCCACGGCGGTGCGCTGGATCCTCCGGGGGACGCCGGTGGGAGAGGCGATCGCCGAACGCATCCGGATGCGGGCTCAGCGACGTTGGGGCGGGGGCGGGGCGGGCGAGGATCCCCAGCGGGCGGCGGCGCTGGAAGCACAGGTGGCCGCGCTCCAGGGTCAGATCTCCGAGCTCGCGGAGCGGTTAGATTTCGCCGAGCGGCTGCTCGCCGAGCAGCGGGGGCGCAAGTTGGGCGCGGGACAATGAGGGCCCGCCAGCACATAGAGGGTCATCATGGGAATCTTTGACCGTCTCTCGACGCTCATCCGGTCGAACATCAACGACCTGATCTCCCGCGCTGAGAACCCCGAGAAGATGCTGAACCAGCTGATCGTGGACATGCGGACCCAGCTGGCCAAGGCGAAGCAGCAGGTCGCCGCGGCGATCGCGGACGAGAAGCGGCTGGCGGCCCAGGTCGACCAGGAGAAGAAAGCCGCCGAGGACTGGGAGAAGCGCGCCGTCCTGGCCGTGCAGGAAGCCCGCGACGACCTGGCGAAGCAGGCGCTGCTGCGCCACAACGAGCACGCGCAGGCCGCCCTGCAGCTGCACGACACGTGGATCAAGCACCGCGAGGAAACGGACAAGCTCAAGGTCTCGCTGCGCCAGCTCAACGATCGGATCGAGGAAGCCAAGCGCAAGAAGAACATCCTGATCGCGCGCCAGAAGCGTGCCGAGGCGCACAAGCGCATCCAGGAAACGATGTCGTCGATCGGCGACAAGAGCGCGTTCGAGACGTTCGAGAAGATGGCGGAGCAGATCGAGCACGAAGAGCGGAAGCTGATCGCCGCCGCCGAGGTGAACGAGGACCTGTCGGGCGACACGCTGCTGAAGCAGTTCCAGTCGATCGAAGTGAAGGCCGACGCGGATCAGCAGCTGCTCGACTTGAAGCGCAAGCTGGGGCTCCTGCCGGCGGGCTCCCCGGCCGAGGCGAAGCGCCTCGGGAAGGGAGCGACCGAGGCGGAGCTGGTCGAGGACGACGACGCCGAGCACCACCGCTGAGCACTGAGCCGTCCGCGTCACGGTCGTCGGGCGCCACGTTCGTGGCGCTCTTCGTTGCCGCCCTGGCCATCTGGTTCATCGTCCGGGTGGTCGAAGTGCTGCTCCTCGTGTTCATCGCCGTGCTGTGCGCCGTGTATCTCTCCGCCGTCACCGACTTGCTGGAGCGTCGCTTCAGGCTGAAGCGCTGGATCGGCCTCGCCAGCGCGGTCGTAGCGACCGTGGCGGCCGTGGTCGGCATCGGCGCACTGCTGGTGCCGCCGGTCATCGACCAGACGCAGGCGCTGATCTCCGGACTGCCGCAGACCCTCACCAAGATCCAGAACGTACTGGCGGCGTGGGCGCGCGAGTATCCCGTGCTGTTCCCCACCGAGCTCGCCAATCCGGCGTCCGGTCTGGTGGGCGGCCTGATCGACGCGGCCGCCGGCTTCTTGCGCGGGTCGATCCTCCCGTACGCGACGGCCGGCGGCAAGTTGTTCATCGAGAGCGCCAGCGTGGTGGTGATGGCGCTCTACCTGGCGCGCCAGCCGCTGCTGTATCGCGACGGGGTGCTGTCGCTGCTCCCCCCGAAACACCGGCCGCTCGGCGCCCGCGTGCTCGACGACGCCGGCGCGACGTTGCGCGCCTGGGTGGTGGGCCAGCTGCTCGCCATGATGATCCTCGCCGCGCTGACCGCGTTCGGGCTGTGGGCGCTGGACGTACCCTACTGGCTCGCGTTCGGGATCTTCACCGGGCTCGTCGCCGTCGTGCCCTTCTTCGGCACGCTCGTGTCTACGCTGCTGCCGGCCCTGTTCGTCATCGAGTCGGGCGATTGGGTCAGGGTGGTCGCCGTCATCCTGCTCGGTGTCGCCGTGCACGTGGCGGAGGCGAACGTCGTCGTACCGCGCATCATGCAGCACCGGGTATCGCTGCCACCGGTGCTCACCATCGCCAGCGTCCTCATCATGGGGACCCTCATCGGCGTCGCCGGGCTCGTCGTGGCGGTGCCGGTCCTCGCCGTGACCACGGTGTTCGTCCGTCACGTGGTGCAAGGCGCGTTGTACGGAGACGTCGGCTCGCTCGAGCCCGCCGTGCTCCGGACAACCGAGCGTCGTCTTGGCGCGGACCGGCGCGAGCCGGCCGTCACGCCCGTGAGAACCAAGACATCCGCCTGATGCTTGCTCCGCACCAGCACCGCTTCCTGATCCTCGCGGACGGCCAGTTCGGCCCGCTCACGTCGAAGACTGCGAACTCCTGCATCCGCTACTTCCCGGAGCGCATCGTGGCCGTGTTCGATCGCGTCACGGCCGGCCGGACCGTGCAGGACGTGCTGGGCTTCGGCGGGCCGATCCCGGTGGTGGGAGACTTTGCACGGGGGCTCGCGCTCGGGGCCAGCGCCGTGCTCATCGGCATCGCGCCGATGGGCGGCCAGCTTCCCCCCGAGTGGCGCGGCTGGCTCAAGGCCGCGCTCGAGCGGGGGCTCGAGATCTGGAGCGGCCTCCACACGTTCATCGGCGACGATCCCGAGCTGGGGAGCCTGGCCCGCGCGCAGGGGGTCCGCATCCTCGACGTGCGCAAGCCCCCGCCCGACCTCCCCATCGCCGACGGCCGGGCCGCCGAAGTCGACCCCTACGTGATCCTCACGGTCGGCTCGGACTGCAACGTCGGGAAGATGACGGCACAGCTTGAGCTGCGCGATGAGCTGGTGCGGCGCGGCGTGCGGGCGCGGTTCGTGGCCACCGGTCAGACGGGGATCTTCATCGAAGGCTGGGGGATCGCCGTCGACGCGGTGGTCGCCGACTTCGTCGCCGGCGCCGCCGAGCAGCTCGTGCTCCAGGGCGCCGTGGACGCCGACGTCGTCCTCGTCGAGGGGCAGGGGAGCCTTATCCACCCGGGGTACTCGGGCGTCACCCTCGGGCTGCTGCACGGCACCTGCCCGGACGCGCTCATCCTGTGCCATCAGGCCACGCGCGACTACATCGGGGACTACCACGGCCGCGAGCCTTGGGTCCGAATCCCGCCGCTCGCCGAGCTGGTGGAGATCTACGAGCGGGCGGCGGCGCCGGTGCGCCCGACCAAGGTGATCGGCATCTGCCTCAACACGTTCGACATGACCGAGGCCGCCGCCCGGGCGGCGGTGGCGCACGCTGCGGCCGACACGGGCCTTCCGGCGACCGATCCGGTGCGGTTCGGTGCGGGCCCGCTCGCGGATGCGATCACGCGGGAGGCGGTGGCCCTCGGCTGACCCCGGGGCCATGCCCTGGGGTTACCCAAGTCCACGAGAGGTCGACCCCGGGCCGCCGGCCCGGGGTCAGCCGCCCTCACGCCGGCACACGATCGGGATGCCTCAGGTGTTGGCGGGCGACGTAGTCGCAGGCGGCTCGCACATGAGTCCGAGACAGCGACTCGACGAAGTAACCGCGGGCCCACTGGAATACCGCGCCCCTTGCCTGGTTGATGCGGCGAGCGGACTCGGATTTCGCGTGTCGGATGAACGACACCACGCCGCCCTCGGGTCGGAAGCTTGCGATGACGTGCACGTGGTCCGAGAGAATGGCGAGCCCCTGCACGTGCACCTGACAGCGGGTCGCCGCTTCGTGCACCGCGGCTCGCACGACCTCGGCGTCAGCGCGCGAGATGAGCCGCTGTCGCAACCGCGTGTGCCACGTGATGTGCACGTATAGTCCGAATGCTCGATGAGGCACGTCCACCCTCGGCTGACCCCGGGTCCACTCTACGGTCCACTCTGAGAGACTGGGTCGGCGTGATCACCGGAGCCTCAACAGCGGGTCGCCCCGATTGAACCGCCAGTCGCCTGCGCGGTTGCGCCCTGACCATCCGACTGGCGCGGCTGACCCCGGGGCGACGCCCCGGGGTCACACTCTCGCGTCCACCGCGCTCCTCGTCCCGCCCCCCGGGACGCGCGTTTTCTGGTAGTCCGCCGGCGGCGATCGGATACCGATCGTCGCCGGTTTCGGTGGTAAGCTCCCACCGTGCACTGGCTCCGCTGCGTCTTCGCCGAATGGCAGCTGTTGCGCTCGCGTCTCGTGCGCTCGCGGCTGGGGATCTGGCTGCTGCTGCTCGGCGCGGGCGGCGTCTGGCTCGCCGCGCGCGGTGGGCCGCTCACGGTGCTCGCGCCCCACGTCGCCATGCTCGGCGCCGTGCTCGGCGTGGCCTTCACCGCCGGCTCGGATGCCGACCGCGCCGCTCTGTCACTCATCCTCACCCATCCCACGACGCCCCTCGCCCTCGCGGCGGGCCGCTGGCTCGCGGCCGTGACGGCCGCGGGTACGCTGGTGGTGGCGTTGCTGTTCGTCGCGGGCGCGGTGTCGTCCGGGCCGCCGGGGCTCCTCGTCCGCGCCGGCGCTGCGGCGGGTGGTGCGGCTGCGGCCGCCGCCGGGTGCGCCCTCGTCGCCGGCGCCGCCGGGGGGAACGCGCTGGCTGGAGTGCTCTTCCTTATATCGCGGTGCCGAGCGTCATCTCGGCGGATACGCTGGGGGCGGGGCCGGCCGCGAGTGCGCTCGCGCGCGCCGGCACGCTGACCCTCGAGCTCCTGCCCGGCGTGTGGCGCTACGCGGCGCTCGAGCGCGGCGATCCGGTGGGTTGGGTCCACGCGGCGTGTTGGGCGGTGGGGGGCGTCGCCGGCACCGCGCGGCTGTTGGCGCGGCGGGCGCTGTGAACGCGCCCGTCCTCCTCGTCAGCGGCGTCACCCGCCGCCGCCGCGGCGCGGCGGCACCAGTCGCGGATGCGTCGCTCGAGCTCGCGGCGGGCGAGGTGGCCGCCCTTGTCGGGCCGCCCGGCGCGGGCAAGACGACGCTGCTCGCGATCGCCGCCGGGCGGCTCGCGCCCGATGCGGGCTGGGTGACGGTGGCGGGCGTGGCGACGGGCACGCTCGCGGCCCGCGCGCTGCTCGGCTACGCCCCGGAGGCACCGGTCTTCCCCCCGACCCTGAGCGTCCGCGAGGTGCTGGGGTACCTGGCCCGGTTTCACGCGGTCGGCGTCGCGCGCCGGGGACTCGTGGCGGCGGCGCTCGAGCGCAGCGGTCTGGCGGGTGCCGCGGAGCGCCGCGCGGCCGGGCTGCCCCTGCCGCTCGCGCGGCGGCTCGCGCTCGCCCAGGCCGTGCTCGGTCACCGCCGCGTGCTGCTGCTCGACGAGACGCTCTCCGGGGTGGACGCGGGCGCCAGGCGCGCCATGTGCGAGCGCGTGCGCGAGCTCGCGGCGAGCGGCGTGGCGGTGTTGCTCGCCTCCTCCGACCTCGCGGCGGTGGAGCAGATCGCGGCGCGGGTGCTCGTGATGCGCAACGGCCGCGTCATCCGGGAGGCGCCCACTGTGGCGCTGTTGCGGGAGCGCGTGCTCGAGATCCTGCTCGATGCGCCGCCCGCCGCGCCGCCGCCGGGATTTCGCCTCACGCCGTACGGCCTCCAGACCGACCTCGGCCCGCGCAGTGCGGAGGCGGCCCTCGCCCTGTGCCGCGAGCACCGGCTCGCCGTGCGCGCGTCGCGCGTGCGTTTTCGCACACTGGAGGACACGCTGCTCGACGCGCAGGGGTGACGGCGCGCGTTGACGCTCCCGCCGGCCGTTCCTACGTTTCAGCCGTGACGCTCTCCCTCCACAACACGCTCACCCGCCGCCTCGAACCGTTCCAACCGCTCGCGCCGCCGCGGGTGACGCTCTACACCTGCGGGCCCACGGTGTGGAACTACGCGCACATCGGGAATTTCCGCACGTTCCTGTTCGAGGACCTGCTGCGACGGTACCTCGAGTTCTCGGGCTACGACGTCTTCCACATCATGAACCTGACGGACGTGGACGACCGCACCATCAAGGCGGCCGCCGCGGCGGGCAAACGGCTGGAGCAGCACACGGCGCCGTTCGTGGAGGCGTTCTTCGCCGACTGCGACTATCTCCGCATCCGGAAGGCGCACGTCTACCCGCGGGCGACACAGTCGGTGCCGGCGATGGTGCGGCTGGTCCAGCGACTGCTCGACGCGGGTGTGGCCTACCGGGGCGAGGACGGCTCGGTGTACTACGCGATCGCGAAATTCCCGACGTACGGTCGCCTGTCGCAGCTCGATCGACGCGAGATCAAGGTCGGCGCGCGCGTGGCGAGCGACGAGTACGCCAAGGACGACCCGCGAGACTTCGCGTTGTGGAAGAAGGCCGATCCGATCGACGAGCAGGTGGGCGCCGCGTGGGACGCGCCGTTCGGGCGCGGGCGGCCGGGATGGCACCTCGAATGCTCCGCGATGTCGCTCGACCAGATCGGCAAATGCTGCCACGCGGAGACGCTCGACATCCACGCCGGGGGCGTCGACCTGATTTTCCCCCATCACGAGGACGAGATCGCGCAGTCGGAGGTGGCAACCGGGAAGCCGTTTGCGCGCTACTGGCTGCACGGCGAGTTTCTCAACGTGGGCGGCACCAAGATGTCCAAACGCTTCGGGAATTTCCTCACGGCGCGCGATCTGCGGGAGCAGGGCGTGGACGCGGCCGCCGTGCGGCTGCTCTTCTCCCAGACGCACTACCGCAAAGCGCTCGACTTCAGCGACGAGGCGCTCGTTGCCGCGGGGCAGGGCGTGAAGCGCTTGGGCGAGTTTCGGGAGCGCCTCCTCAGGGAAACGGGAAAAGGGGAGGGGAAGCTCGCCGTGCTGGCGACGAAGTTCGAGGCGGACTTTCGCGCCGCGCTCGACGACGACCTGAACGCGCCGCGCGCGTGCGCGGCGCTGTTCGAGCTGGTGCACGCCGGCAACGCGGCACTCGATGCCGGGGCGGGCGGCGCCGGGGCGGCGCGCGCCGCCCTGGAGGCGGCGATGGCGGTGCTCGACGTCCTTCCCACGCCCAAGCCGCTCGAACCCGCGTTCGTGCGGTGGGTTGAGGAGCGGATCGCCGCCCGGGAACGGGCCCGTAAGTCCAAGGATTTCAAGGAGGCGGACCGGATCCGCGCCGAGCTCAAGGCCCGAGGGGTGGAGATCGAGGACACACCCTCCGGCACCAAGTGGCGAATGGTCTAACTC
>Ga0137383_10002486_pt1 | contig 11326 bp, 10 predicted proteins | sample SagtaG_19_FD_104817 | JGI IMG/M metagenome (GOLD analysis project Ga0137383, IMG submission 104817) | Vadose zone soil microbial communities from Sagehorn Ranch, Mendocino, California, USA - Sage2_R_40_16 metaG | ecosystem: Environmental > Terrestrial > Soil > Vadose zone | place: USA... | reverse complement strand
ATGCGCGAGTCCTTTCGAGCGCTTCGCGTCCACCCCGCCGAGCTGCGGAGCAATGAGAGATGCATGGGCCGTCTTGTTGTTTCTCAGGTCTGTCTCAGATTGGTCACAGGCGTGCTTGACTCTGATGAGGTAGAATAGAGGTGCGATCAAGCTTACAGGGGATGGCCATTTTCCCGTGATGCCGGTTGGGAAGCGGAGCACCTCTCTATTTTGTGATCACCAACACTGGTGTGAAGGAAGGATGTCGTGATGGATATCAGCTCTCTTGTGGGCGTTGTGGCGGTGGTAGCGCTCATTGCCGCCAACGGCTTCTTCGTTGCTGGCGAATTTGCTCTGGTGAAAATTCGCGCCACCCGTATCAAGCAGTTGGTCGAGGAAGGCAACAAGACTGCGAAGGTCATTCAGACGCAGCTTGAGCATCTGGACACGTATATTGCGGCCACCCAATTGGGCATTACCCTGGCCAGTCTGGCCTTGGGGTGGATTGGAGAGCCATCCCTGGCGCACCTGATCGAGCCGCTCTTTGCCTGGATTGGCGGAGCCGCCGCCCAAGCGCTGACCCACAGTCTTGCCATCATCATCAGCTTTACGCTGATAACCGCTGGACATATTATCCTGGGAGAGCTGGTTCCCAAATCCATTGCCCTGCAACGCACGGAAGGAGCCGTGTTCTTCGTCTCTCGCCCTCTCTACCTGTTTGCCCGACTCTTCCGCCCCTTCATTGCGCTCATGAATGGCATCGGCAATGCCGTCGTCCGTCTCTTTGGCATGCAGGAAACCAGTGAACACGCAAGCGTCCATTCGGTCGAAGAGTTAGAGATGCTCGTCGTGCAAAGTCGCCAGGGCGGCGCGATTGACGCGCAGGAAGAGGAACTGCTCCACCACATCTTTGATTTTGGGGACAAAATGGTCCAGCAGGTGATGGTGCCACGGACGGAAATCGTGGGAGTTTCCGTCTCGGCTTCTTTGGAACAGGTGCAGGCACGTTTTGCGACCGAGCAGTACACTCGCTTGCCCGCCTACGAAGGAAGTATCGAGCAGATTGTGGGCATGGTCCATCTCAAGGATGTCTTCACGCTCGCACAGACTCCCGTCGAGCACGGTTCCTTTGAGCTGGCACGACTGCTGCGCCCGGTGCTCTATGTGACGGAAACCAGCACCATCGAAGCGGTGCTGCCCCAGATGCGCAGCAAACGGATTCATCTGGCCATTGTGCTCGATGAATACGGAGCAACAGCGGGCATGGTCACGCTGGAGGACATCATGGAAGAGATCGTGGGCGAGGTCCAGGATGAATTCGATACGCGTGAGCGGGGGGTTCGTCCTGAAGTGGAGCGGCACCCTGATGGGACGGCCTCCGTCGATGGACTCATGGTCCTTTCCAGCTTTGCTGACCAGTTCGGCCTGAAGCTGCCACGCTCCTCGGCAAACACGGTCGGGGGCTATGTCTTTGAGCGCCTGGATCGTCTCCCCACAGTGGGTGACAGTATCTCACTGGGCGACTATCGCCTGAGCGTGGAACAACTGGATCGCCGTCGCATTGCACGCGTGCATGTCGAACGACAGGCAGGGGCAGAACAGGGGACGGCTTCGAAGACGAGCATGGACGACCCTCCCGCGCGCCATGAAACAACACGCCACGACGCCCCCGAACACTCGGTGCATGAAGGAGCGTGAGCCAGATCCTCACTGCAATGGCGGGTGTATCTGTCAAAGGATGCTCCTTCCCGCGCGGGAGGGGAGGGACGAGGGTTTCGGGTGTGGCAGACGGTGGACGGTTGGGTCATCGCGGCACAGACACGGCTCTCGCAAAAATGGGCTTTCCCGACTTTTTCGGAGACTGGAAAGTTGAAGATCATCCCATCTGTTGTTCATAGGCCACCGGGCTCAGATATTTGAGCGTGGAATGCCTGCGAACACGGTTGTAAAAACACTCGATATACTCAAAAATGGTTTGTCGAGCCTCTTGCCTGGTCTGGAAGGCATGACGCTCAACACATTCACCCTTCAAGGTGCTGAAGAAACTCTCCATCGCCGCGTTATCATAACAGTCGCCCGTTCGACTCATGCTTGCCACCATCCCCACTTCTGCCAACCTGGTCAGATATCCTGTGCTGGTGTAGGGGCTCCCCTGATCGGAGTGCAAGAGCATCTCTGTGGGGGGAGAACGACGGACCAGTGCCATCTCAAAGGCCAAGGTCACCAGTTCCTCATCGTTGTTCTGGCTCATCGCCCAGCCCACCACCAGGCGGGAAAACAGATCCAGAATAACGGCCACATAGAGCCACCCTTCCTGCGTCCAGACGTAGGTCGTATCGCTGACCCATTTCGCGTTGGGCTTGGAGGCTCCAAAGTCGCGGTTGAGCCAGTTGGGAGCGGGGATCGCCCCATGTCGTTTTTTCGTGCCCACAGGCGTGTGGCGGCGGCGTTTGGCTGCTAACTCCATCTCACGCATGAGGCGGGCTGTGCGCTGTTTCGAGCAGCGGATCCCTGCTGCCGCCAACTCGGCATGGACGCGAGGGCTGCCATAGACCTGCCGATGCGTGTAAAAAATCCGATGGATGTGTTTGGCCAGCTCGCCATCTTCTCGCTCGTGTGCGCTTGGTTCCCGCTTGTGCCAGTCGTAATAGCCACTGACACTGACCCCGAGTACCCGGCACATCGTCGTCACCGGATACTGCTGGCAATGCTCAGCAATAAAGGGGTAACTCAGTTCTGCATGCGCGAAAAGATGGCGAGTGCTTTTTTTAGGATGTCACGCTCCTGTCGCGTCACCTCCAGTTCTCGCTTGAGACGGCGGAGTTCTTCGGCCTCAGGTGTCTGGTGCCCGCTCCCTGGAAAGGCCTGTTTGCCTTGCTCAGAAAACAGGTTGCACCACTGATGCAGGGTACTGTCGGCAATCCCCAAGTCGCGTGCAACCTGCGCCAAGGGTTTCCGACTGGACTGTGCCAGTTGCACCGCTTCCACTTTGAATTCGCGCGTAAAGGTTCGTTGTTCTTTTGGCATGACGCCCTCCCTTTGGCTGCTCTCATCCAAGTTTACCTCCTCCGGGAAAATCAGTCAAGCCCATTACACCGACCGCGAGTATTTTGTACAAAGGCGGCGGCGCTTCGATGTCCGTTGCACCGAATGCGGCCGCAAGGGCCAGCACGTTGAGCTCGGTGATGTGCGATGCATCAGGTACGAGCGTCTCGAGTTTTTCGGGAGGGGGCGGCAGCTTGATGTCCAGGTTCGGATGCTGCTCCACGTGCCACAGGAACGATGCCGGCTCGGGCACCATGAAATCGAACATCTCACGCACACCATAGTTGAAGACTTGTGCCTCGTAGATCTTGTCAATGAACTGGTAGATGCCCCGGATGTGGGTGGCCGTATCGTTGTTGATCTCATGCAGATTGGTCTCCTCCGTTTCGCGGATCACGGTACGGGATTGCTGCACGCGTGCTCGCTCGGTAATGCGCTCGAGCGATCGATTCACAACATCGCGGGCATAGCGCGAGGAGTTTTTGGCCGTTTCTTCCGAGGAGGTAGCGGTGTCCATGGTGAAGTTGCTCGAGAACTCGACGCTGGGGCCGTACTTCCCCGAAAGGCTGAGCCCGAAGCCGATCTGCTGGTCTTCCTTGATGGTGCTCGAGGTCTCGCGGTTCAGCTCGAACCGGTCCGCCGTCTCGAGTTCGGTCTGCTGCTCGCGGGTGACCTCGTTATCGGAAGAGAACGTTTCTTCGATGCGTTCGAGTTGCCTGTGCGCCCGCGACTTCTTCTCGCCGATAAGCACGTTCTCGACGTGGGCGATCTCGCCAGCCTCGTACCGTTTAATCTGCTGCTTGACCACTAGGAGGTCCGCGATCCCCGCTGGGCGCACCAGCGCCTGTGCTGGCGGCGGTGGAAGCGACACTCCGGGTTGCACAGTGACGACAGGCTTGGGCCAGATGAGTACCTTTCCGGCCTGCCTAAGCCTCTCCGAGACGAGTGCCTGTACGACCACATCGATCGGCACGGCAGCCAAATCAATCCCGCGGTCTTTCAGGACGGAGAGTGTCCGCGGCGAAACGTGCTGGCGTGCGGCCACCGTCAGGGTGAAAGGAGTGCCATCGCGTGCCGAGGCTATGCCGTGCTCGTTGGGGAGAACGAGAAGCTCCGGTCGGTCGAGCCGCGCCAGTTCGTCGATCGCATCTGACAATCGGTTGGCCGATTCGTATGCTGGCGACTCCACTGCGCCAGTGTTGCGTCCGTGCTCCGGCTCTGACGACTCGTCCGTCCGAGGCGAGGGCGGCGCGAGGATCGGCCGTTCGAGGAACTTCGCAAGCGCGACGGATGCACCCTCGTTGCCGCTCCGGCGCTGCGCGAGCAGGTCATAGACGCGATAGATGTCCTGCAGCGCATCGAGATCCTTGGGGAAGCTTCGCGTGGCGAAGAAAGCTGCCAGCAGCGTGTCGGACAGTGCATGTCTCTTATCATCAAACGCATGATTGGGAAGCATCGCATCCAAGTTCGGCAACCGCTGGATCAAGTCGTCGGTCATGGCGTCCTTTTCTTGACTCAGCTCATCGAGCGTCGCCGCAATCTCCGGACCCAGCGGTATGTCGTTGAGTGAGTGCACCGTGTCGGTGTGGCTTTCGAGTGCAGCGTTGGCTAAGGCCGCCCGCCGCAGGGTGCTAGGTGCGCCCACGAGGCTTTTGGCAAGCTGTGTGTTGTCCACCAGCGGAATCGAGCGGGTTTCTTTCAGCGGCTTCCTCGGTCGCAACTGGATGAAGCGGAAGATATCATTCACTGAGTTCTCACTGAGCATGTTCGGAATCCCCTTTCGTGCCCCAATTCTAACGTTCGCGTTGCTAGGTGTTTTTCATAACTGAACCTGGAGCCAGAAATTAACCAGGGATGATGCAACTCAGCAGTTTCTTTTCTCTCTTGCCACAAAGGGATGAGAGGAGGTGGCACCTGCTTCGAGAATAATCAGGCATCTTTCCAAGTGGCTCCCGTTTCCACATAATAATTGGCTCCCGGACTCATCATTATGTGATTATCGAAAACAGCTATAGGCAAGCTAGCAATATTGCTAGGTGAAAGCATTACCGTTTTTGAGAGCGAGAGGTATATTGATCCCCCTATTATTAGAAACCTAAAAGGGACATTTACCAACACTATTGTACAAGACGTTCCCACGAGAGCTTTTTCGCAGTCGAGTTTTATCACAGAGAGGCGCAATTGAGCCTTGCTTTAATGAACCCCATGAGCCAGAGTCCATTCCAAACCGGGTGCTAGCTAGTCCCGATTTGAAGCGCTCTTCTTGAGGGGAAAGTCGAGCAGATCACTCTGACCGGCTTATGAGCCTACAGAGCTGTGCTACTGAGGTGGAACGCATAGAGCTTATGGTCATCAGAGCCGATGTAAACTATCCCATGATCCACTACTGGTGAAGAGTAGATCCCAGTTCCATCTCCAATGCGGGTAGGGGTAATCCAAAGCTGATGACATGGGGACTGGGTAGTGGCACAAATAAGCAGGATAAGGGAGACTGTGAGGACCAATTCCAGAGAAAAAAGAGGAGCCTTTCATGGTCACCATCACCGTTCACGGTCCTCACTGAAAAACGCGACGCGCTGGTGCGCAATGGTCACGCCCCCAATGGCAAACAGCTCTATTGCTGCCGTGCCTGCGGACGGCAAAGCCGTGAGAATCCGACTCCCCACGCCTATCCCGAAGCACTCCGCGGGGAGATCCTGCATGCCTATCAAGAACGCAGCAGTCTCCGCGGCCTCACACGCACCTTTGGGGTCTCTGGCACCACCATATCCAATTGGATCAAAAAAAAGTAGCTCAGCTTCCTCCCTTCCAGACCACCCTGCTTGCACCGGATCCCGAACATCCCGCTTCTACGACCCTGGAACTGGACGAGCTCTGGTCGTTTGTGCTCAAAAAAGCACACGACTCCTGGATGTGGATGGCTCTCTGCCGCAAGACGCGACAGGTGGTCGCTTATGCGGTGGGTGATCGGAGCCTGCCGGACGTGCCAGCGGCTGTGGGAAGCGATTCCGCAGGGGTATCGGCAGGGACACTGCGAAACGTCTTTCTGGGCAGCCGACGCGGCAGTGATCCCAGAGGAGCAGCACCCAGCGGTGGGAAAAGAGACGGGAGAAACGGCCCACGTCGAGCGATGGAACAACACCTTGCGCCAACGTCTGGCTCGTTTTGTGCGCATGACGTTGTCCATATCATGCGTCGGTGATCATGCATGAGGCCTGTCTGCTCCTCTTTCTTCACCGCTACAACCGAGAGCGGGCCATCCTGCTCAAGTGAGCCACTACCCTTACCCCTACCTCCCTTTCATCCCTTTCAGCTTCTCACGGATCTGGTCCATGCTCGGTTGCGTATAACGTGCCGTGGTCTGAACCGCAGGTGTGCCATGCTTGGTGATATGACCCAAGTACACTGCCAGCTCCCCGTCATCCAGTCCTGCCTCTTTCTTAGTACTACTCTGTTAGTTTCGCCGAGGACGAAAAACTTTGATTTGTTCGGTTTCAATAAGCCATAAGACAACATCCTGGAAGAGCAGGATCAGCACCTGCCGATGGCAAGCCGGGAGGCTGAGCTGCCGAGCAGGGGGGAAAAGCCGCCCCCGGGACAGGATCGGTCTGAACCTCTTGCCCCAGCGATTGGAGCATGAGAAAGGTGTAGGCCAGCATCACCAAGGCCAGATGGCGATGCAAGCCATCCCAACTGCGCCCTTGAAAGTGATCGAAGCCGCATTCGCCCTTGCTATCCTCATAGAACTGTTCGACCGGCCAGCGCAGGTGCGCCAGTCCTACCAGACGAGACAAGGGAGTGTCTGCAGGCAGGCAACTGAAAAACCACTTGGGCTCGCCTTCCTCGCCTGGGACTGGGCGCTCTCCAAGCAGCCAGCCTTCTGGCCCCGTCCAACTGCGCCCATGGGTTTCGCTATGACGCGCACAGCCGGTTCCGGCGTGGACACGGATGGCCACGAATTGCTTGCGCAAGGCACCTCGGCTGCCTTCGCGCCACTCCACTGTCTGCCAGGCGGATTCTGGTTGGGCCTCGGTGATCTCTTGAGCGTCGTGGCGAGGCGCCGGACGTGCTTTCTTGGGCTGACCGCGCTTGCGCGGAGCAGGCTCAGCTTGCTCGGCTTCGGCCTGCTGCATTTCGTGGAGCAAGCGGACCCCGAAGTCGCAGGCGACCGCGCAGACGTAGGGCAGCTTTCGTTCGTCCAAGGCGCGCAAGAAACTGGGAATGCCATAGCCTGCATCAGTCACCACCGTCGCAAAAGGCACGCCCCAGGCCTGGGCTCGATCCACCAACTGCAAGGCCAACTCTGGCTTGGAGGTAAAGGTCACCGCCTCCGGGACGCGCGCGTCTCGGCACCGCTCTCGATCTGCTGCCCACACCTCGGGCAGATAGAGGCGTGCGCTCAGCGGCCAGTGCAACGGCTGGCTCGTGCTCGGCTCATCGACGACGTACTCGGCGCTGACCACGATTTGGCAGTTGCCTTGCTTGCCCAATGTGCCCGAATACTGATGCTGCACGCCCACCGAGGCTTTGCCTTGTTTGGGCAAGCCGGTGTCATCCAGCACCAGGACGCCATTGGCCGGGCTGCGCTTCACCAGCAAGTGCACACGGGCTTCATCCAGGGCCAGTGGGTCCCAGGCCGCATCCGTCAACAGATGTTGCAATTGTTCCAGCGAGGTGCTCGCCACCGCCTGGGCGATTGCCTCACAGTTCTTACGAGGCAGATCGCTCAGCAATCCGGTGGCGTAGCGCTCCAGCGAACGGCGGCTGGTGCTGCGTCGAAACAACGGCACAAACGGCTCCAAGTAAGCCGCCAATTCTGGCAAGGGATCCGGCGATCCCTTTGGCAACGTGATTGTCTTCATCTTCCTATCGTAGCACGAAACTAACAGAGTAGTATTAGCACGATGTGCAAAGTCATGACGGAGGTCATGGAAGGTCACATCACGAATGAACGATGCTTCCGCTTCGGTCGCGCTTGCCTTGAGTTGTTTGAACCACTCGTGGATGGCAGCCTCCCCAAGTCGCCATCCATCCAGTTCTCCTGCTTGAATAGGGATCGTTTCGCGCTGTGACGTGAACACATAGTGACTCTCTCGGGTGCGTTTTCCCTTCTGGAGATACTCGTAGAGTGGTTCCCGTGCTGTGTTTAAGAGGCTAATATCACGGTACTTCTCTCCTTTATGCCCGACATGGAGTTTGCCGATCTTCCGTCCCACCTGGGCATACTTCATCAGCAGGTAGGAAACATCGCTCACGCGGCACCCCGCCCAGTAGCCCAAAGCAAACATTGCTGCGCCACGGAGGTCTCCTGATCGCTCGACCAGATTGCGGAGCACGAGACGTTGATCTTTTGATAATTCACGCGGAGCCAGTAAGGCCTGGGGAGCAATGGTGATGCCACGAGTAGGATTGGTTCTAATCTCGCCCTCTGCTATGAGCCAGTTTGCGAAGCCGTTCACCACCGTTTTTACCCGCTCCTGGTGGCTGGTACTATACTCCTGCTCCTTGAGTTCTTCCACGTAGTCTCCGAAGACGGTCTTCGTCAGGAACTTCGGATGAAACTGCCCCTCACTCCCTGGAAACTGGGCCACCCACACAGTGAGTTGGCGGAGAATGCGGAGATACGCATCAATCGTGGCTTCGTTCTTTCCGCTGAGTTCGGCACGAGCGTATGCCTCAATCCACCGATTGGTCGCGGTCTGTGGAAAGAGGAGTATCTTGTCATCCGTCCGTGGTGTTGACATGCGTTGTTCTCCTTTGCGTATGAGCCGATGGGTGATGAATAGTCGCAAGATTCGTCGCCGTTCTTGCTGATGAAACAGAAGAGCATTAACAGCTTCATAGAGCATCATGTGGTCCTGAAAAATTTCTGTCAAGAGTTTCGGGGTCTCATTTTTGCCCGGGAGACCAGTATCTGGATCGCTGTTCTGCTCGATAAATACTATTTGCTTGCTTTGGACTCTTGACAGAAGTGCCCTTCCGTCAAGGCTTTTCTGTCATGAGTCAGTATGGTAGAAAATATATCGTATGTCCAAATAGGGAGACTAAGATTGGCGCAGTTCTTTTTTTGCGCCAGAAGTTGAGTGATGATAAGCCTACTCATCATATTACTTATAGCATTGATGTTCTACACTAAATGACCCATCAGTGCGACCATGTTGTCGAACCCACTCACGGAGACTTGAGAGGTCAGATGCACAAACTTTTATGTAGTCTCGCTCAGTAAAGCCTCCCGGAGCTGCATTCTTACTATAATGGCTCATTGTTTTGCACCATGCTCGATGTAAGACCATATAGCTAGGATTTTTGCTCCGTCCTGTATTAATGACAAAACCGTGAGGATGTGAGTGGATCCAATCCAAATAAAGCTGCTCCTTGTGAGAAAATTCTTGTGCCGCTTGTGAGGAAGATGGTGACATAGTTGATGGAATAGATGGGATCGATGAAGCTGGAGCCAGGACAGGAGGTTGGATGAGATGGATCGCTGGGGTTTTGTTCAGCACCGTGGTTTGTGAGAATGGCTCTCGGAGCGCAGCCAGAAATACCAGGATATCGACGTGGCGTTCGGCACGCTGTTTGGCCATCGCTTTGAGAATGGCCGCTTCAATGGCTGGTGATAAGAGGGGATTATAGCGAGTGGGCGGGATGGGTTGCTCGGTCATATGTTTCCAGCCCATCGAGAGGAAATCGGGTGCCATAAATGGCTGATGGCCAGTTACCAGTTCATAGGCAATACAGCCCAAAGCGTATTGATCGCCCTCTCTGCTAATGATCCCCTGGAATTGTTCCGGGGCTATGTAGGATGGTGTCCCGCCGATAGTTGTGAGATGTTTCACACTTGCAGTGGAGAGCATGGTAGCAATTCCAAAATCTGCCAGTAACACTTCCCCCTGCGCGTTGAAGAGGATATTCTCTGGTTTGAGATCACGATGGATGATCTGCTGCTGATGTGCATAGTGGAGCGCTTGCCCAACCTGGATGAGAATGGTTATGGCTTTTTCAAGCGGAAGTGGCGCTTGGGCATAGCGCGCAGAGAGCCCCCCGCAGCGTAGCGAGCAATGAGATAGGGTCGGCGCTCACTGAACCCGAAGTCCAGCAGTGAGAGGATGTGCGGATGCTCCAGCAGCGCCAGGATTTGCGCTTCTTGCATAAACTGCTCACGCTCTTTGGCCGAACCCAAATAGGCGTGTAGAAGCTTGATTGCGACGATCCGTCCTTTAATATGCATATGCTCTGCACGGTACACGCTGCCATAGGCTCCGCTATTGATTTCCTCAGTGATTCGGTAGTTGCCAATCTCTTTTCCAATCAGGCCATCTCTTTCCATAAGAACACTCCTCACACATTCTATTGCTCTGCCTATTATAACAGGTCGTTAGTTCAATAGCTGAACAACCATAGAGGAATGAGGTAGAGCTACACTAAGAGATATTCCCCTGAAATTAGGGGGAGGGTAAATCAATTTCATGCGCGGTGGTGCGCCTGTGCAGCGGCGCATGACTCATTGTTGGCGAATTCGATTTCATGCTGCCGAACCCGCGAAATTAGGCTTAAAGTGAGCATCATTTTTGATTATGCCAACAATCTTCTTAAAATAGCGGTAAAAAAGGTAAAAACACCTTCTGAAGCCATTCTCTCTGGCAGTGTTTTCACAACCTTAACTCCCCAGATTATTGAATACTCCCACTTCGCTGCCTAGCGCGATCTCGCCCTTCACTACAAAGCCGAGAATGAGCCCTGTCGTCACCATACGCGCGATGTCGCCAATAGCCTTTAGATCAAGCGGCGCACGCAACGCGAAGGCCATACGCTTTTCAGTGTGCGTGACGACGAACGGGGCACTACCTTCGAGTGGGACACGCTCTTCGAACTCCGCAATGAGACGGTATGCGATACCAGCCATGTTCAGCGTCTCATCGAGGTGATAGCGTGCGCCTTCATCATGGGCAGGAAGCAAGTAGACGATGAGCAGGGTTGGTGGATGCTCACTCATCGGCGGCTACCCTCCTCCTATTGCCATGGCTTCTTCCCACTTGGAGGTCGACCAGGAATGAACCAGGCATCTCACCCGTGCGGGAGTGTCACTCCCCAAGACTTTCGGGTGCTGCCTCTGCCACCACGCGCGGTTGCTGCTTCGTAAATAAGACCACCGAGTCGCATTCCTCAATGTATTGCACCTCGAACATTCCCTCACCTGATTGTTGCCGACGTTTGGCTTCCTGCTCGGCCTCACCTTCACTCTCATAGACTTCAGCGGAAAACCAGCCGCCCGGACATTCGAGATAGAGATGGACAGGACAGT
>Ga0137383_10002479_pt1 | contig 11346 bp, 8 predicted proteins | sample SagtaG_19_FD_104817 | JGI IMG/M metagenome (GOLD analysis project Ga0137383, IMG submission 104817) | Vadose zone soil microbial communities from Sagehorn Ranch, Mendocino, California, USA - Sage2_R_40_16 metaG | ecosystem: Environmental > Terrestrial > Soil > Vadose zone | place: USA... | reverse complement strand
CGTTGTTCCCGGCTCGACAGTTAAGCGTGTCATTGACGACAACAAGAAGCAAGTTTTCGATGCTGTTGAGGCGGCATACCGTCTTCACGGCTCCGGAAATACTCTAAATCCGGACAGCTACTTCCTCCGATATCCAGATAGACCCAGCGCTCGCATCATCGCGTTGCCGGCCCATCTCGGCGGTGCGGTTCAAAAAAGCGGCATCAAATGGATATCGAGTTTCCCTGAAAACAGGGCTAGCAACTTAGCCCGAGCGTCGGCAGTCTTGATTCTGAACGATGCCACGACTGGCTATCCCCTGGCCTGTATCGAGGCATCGCTGATCAGTGCCACGCGCACTGCCGCCTCTGCCGCGTTGGCAGCAGAGCATATTTCCCCCGATCCATTTGAAGGAACTCTTGGCGTAGTCGGAACTGGGGTAATCGCCCGTACAACCGTCGAGTGGCTTTTATTTCGAAATTGGAAGTTTCGTAAAATCAGTTTGTACGATGTGGACCGCAAGGAGGCGGAGCACTTCAGTAAGTGGCTTCGCGATCAGCACAACCTGCAGGCCGATATTCAAGATCGTTTGGAGGGCGCGATATCCGACTCTTCTCTGATGCTATTCACCACGACTACGCTGGCCCCGTATCTTTCCGATGAAAAACTGTTCGAGCACTGCCCCACTGTCCTACATTTGTCGCTGCGCGACATTTGCGTGAATGTGATTCTCGCATCGCAAAACATTGTCGATGACGTGGATCATTGCCTGAAGGCAAAAACTTCGCTCCATCTAACAGAAATGGCGATCGGAAATAGGGACTTTGTCTCGGGGAGTTTGGTGGATGTTCTAAAGAAAAAGTTCAAACTAGATCATGGCAGGTCTCGCATATTTTCGCCATTTGGGCTTGGTGTTCTTGATCTTGCGGTTGGCAATTTTGTACTCGATGCAGCAAAGTCGTCCGGCGCGGCAATTGCGCTACCTGACTTCTTCAGCAATTCTGCCCGATGGTGAAGAAGATGTCAGGCTTTTCGAATTCGAAATACGTCAACTTCAAGCGCGGAGCACTCACGCTGTTCCGAAGGATACAGGGCAGATCATTCCCACTCAGAACAAGCGAGCGGACAGATTAGACATGCCAGGTGTATGGAGTTGCAATGAATGGGATCAACTGGAAGAAGTTATTGTGGGCAATCCACTGAATGCGCGGTATCCTACGCCAGACCGAAGCACCCAGCTTGCAGAATTTTCTGACCGTTCATTGGCCGAAATTCCATACGGCCCTTTTCCTCAACAGATTATTGAAGAGACGGAAGAGGATTTGAATGGATTTGCCCAAATCTTGGAAGGTTTGGGCATCACCGTCAAACGTCCGGACACTTGGCCACACGAGGGCAAATTTTCCACGATCCATTGGGAAGCTCAGGGGTACTACAATTATTGTCCCCGCGATGTTTTGTTGGTCATCGGCGACAACATAATCGAAACGCCCAATGTCATCCGCAGCCGCGCCCAGGAAACGTTCGGCTATCGCACGTTGCTGATGGAGTATATGAAGTCAGGCGCAAAGTGGTACAGCGCTCCCAAACCCATGCTCTTGGACGCACTCTTCGAGGGGGTTGATCTAAACAAGCCCACGCCACGCAACGATGAGCCGGCCTTTGATGCAGCTAACGTCCTGCGTTTTGGCAAAGATTTAATCTATCTGGTCAGCGCCACGGGTAACGAGTTGGGAGGACATTGGCTACAGTCGATTCTAGGCGACAAATATCGGATCCATTTCCTCAAAGATGTTTACTATGGCAGCCATATTGACTCGACCCTTGTGGCCTTACGCCCTGGCCTGGTCCTCGCCAATCCTGCTCGTATCAATGACGATACCCTGCCCAAAATCTTGAAGCAGTGGAAAGTCATTTACAGTTCACCGATGGAGAACGCCGACAGATATAATGCCGACTATCTATCCAAATGCATTGGCAGTGACTGGATTGACATGAATGCATTCAGCATCAATCCCAATTTGGTCGTGGTCGATCGAAATCAGCCGTCTCTGATAAAACTCTTGGAGAAGGAGGGTCTTGATGTAATCCCCCTAAAATTGCGTCACTCCAAACTGTTGGGTGGTGGACCCCATTGCGTTACCTTAGACGTCCGCCGAAATGGTACACTACAGCGATACTTCGATTAAACGTAGTACCTTCGCCATGCTCAGGCAGCAGGTAACTTTGACCTTCGAGGTCAAAAACCCAAGGGTCCCTGAGAACTTGGCAATCTCTGAGAACTTAGCAGTCTCTGAGAATTTGAGAGTCTAGACTTACGAGTATGTGGGGGGAAGCTTTGGCAGCAATTTTTGCAACAACTGCCGTCGCGGTTTTCTTTGCACTCACGTTTGTAGCTTGGCGGCGCTACCGTTGGGCGGCTGAGCAAATGCCTCAGGCGGACACCTGCCCATACAGCTTGACGGATGTCTTTGGCGACCGCTACCTCGTGAACGTACCGCATCAGAAAGAGATCCGGTGGCTCACGGAAGTCTTCAGCCGCTCGGCCGAGAAGTTTCCGCATCTTACGGCCTTGCAGATTCCCTACGCTGGAGAATCTCTGACCTTCGCTGAGCTCGACGGGCGAGCGGAAAGCGTGGCCGCGGCCCTTTCTCCCTTCCTCACAGGACCCGACCAGGTCGTGGCCGTGGTCATGTCGCAAGACAACTGGCAAATCGTGGCCTCACACCTGGGCATTCTCAAGGCTGGCGGCACAGTGATGGTCCTCGATACCACCTTGCCCGACGCCCTGATCACCCACATGCTCAACGACGCACAGCCGGTAGTCATTCTGACGCGGGGGCAAGACAAGTTCCGCGACCTGCCGACACTCGACGTCCTGACGTTGCCAGACAGGCCCCCCCGCAGAGAACCGCCGCCTTGGTGGCTGGATGACCCCACGCAACGCCTTGCTACCATTTTTTACACAAGCGGAACCACAGGGATGCCCAAGGGCGTTGAGTGCCCGCACGCAGGTTACGTGAACCTTGCCCTGAGCTACGCCGATTACTTCGATCTCCTTCCCGGCATGGACGCAACCTCGCTCACTTCGTCGCTGGGCTACGACGGCAGCATCTCTGAGATGTACAGCGCCTGGGTGTCGGGCTGCGCTGTGGTCATGCTCACCAAGGAGCAGGTCCGGTCCGGCCCGGACCTCGTCTCCGTCCTTCGCGAAGCTGAGGTCACAGTCCTCTTCTGTCCTCCTGTGCTGCTCACCACCCTTACACCAACACCCGAGTTGGATCTCCCCTATCCGCTGTGCCGTTACATCGTGCCGGCCGGCGAAGCCTTCCCCAGCGCGCTGGTTGAGCCCTGGACCTGGGGCAGACGGCAAATCATCAACACTTACGGACCCACAGAGGGGAGCACCGACACGAGCCGCCAGAGTTTGCGGCCGGGGGAACCCATCACAATTGGCTCGCCATTCGCCAATGTCACCTACGTCATCCTCAAGGCCGACCAACTCCAACCACTTCCCCACGGGGAGGTCGGAGAGCTCTGTATCGGGGGAGTGCACGTTGCACGCGGGTACCGCAATTTGCCGGACCAAACTGCCCAGAAGTTCATCACGCACCCTCAGTTCGGTCGCCTGTACCGCACCGGGGACAAATGCAAAATCGACATCCAAACGCAGCGCGTGCACTTCCTCGGCCGAATCGACACGCAGCTCAAAGTGCGCGGGCATCGCGTTGAGGCGCAGGCCGTTGAGGATGTCCTCCAGTCGCAGTTCACTGAGATCGAGGCCGCCGTTTTGGATTACCAGAACGAGACGCTGGTCGCCTTTGTTGCCGCGCCTTCAGTCTGCGAAGGAGAGATCTCGGTGGTCACTCCGGCGCCGGCGGAGTGGGCCGCGCGGGTGACGGCGACGCTGGCCAAACGACTTCCAGCGCCGTCGGTCCCGACGAAGATCTTCCTTGTAGAAAAATTCGTCATGAAGCCGGTTTCGGGGAAGATCGACCGGAAGTGCTTGCCAAACCTATCTCATCTACTGAGAAACGCCGAGCCGGAAGCTGAGGACACTCGTTGGGACACACCGGCGAGTGCGCGCGACACAGGGGACGGAGAAGTCAAGGTGCCTGATGCCGAAGCGGGCATGGATCGTGAGTGTGAGGAAGTGCTATCGATCTGCAGGGCGGTGTTCGAGACGCCGTTGGGATTGGACGATGGATTCGCTGAGGCTGGTGGGCACTCGATCCTCATCGCACGCTTGGCGCAGAAACTGCAATCTGCAGGATGGGTGGTGCCGGTCCGGGCGCTGCTCAGTGACTGCAACACTGCTCGAAAAGTGGCCAACCGGCCACGGGCGCTCCGGCAGGCCTCCAAGGCCTATGCGGCCCCTGTGAAATCCGGCGAGAACAGCGCTGAGCGCGATGAGGCCGCGGCAAAGGTGCTCTCCATCGGATACTTTACTACCCTGCAGGTCCTCTTCGCGATTTTCTTGTATTCCCCGCTCATGGTGGCCTTCCTCAGCTTCTTCGACTTCATCGAATTCGGGACGATCTTCACGACTGCCAGCCTCTGGGCGTTCATCATCGACGGCTTCTTCCTTTATTTGCTGGCCCTCGTCACGCCCTTCGCCAGCCTGCTTTGGGTCATGACGATGAAGTTCTTCATGGGAGGTGACATCCGCGAGAACAATGTGACCCCGGGTGTGTACCCCAAGTGGAGCAAAATGCATCTGCGAATCTGGTGCATCGGACGGCTGGAGACCATGGTGCTCCTCCCGCTGCGTGCGATGTATCGCAGCGCTCCGCTTATGGCATTCGTGTTGCGGCAACTCGGCGCGACCGTGGGCGACAACCTTCAGTGCGCACACGATGCGGACCTATCCGGGCCCCTGGACTTGATCTCCATCGAGGGCGATGTCGCCATCTCGACCGGGGCTTACATCCAAACGACCAAGTGGTCGGGGCAGCACCTGCACGTCGGTCCGGTTCATCTCGAGCGTGGTTGCAAGATCGGGACGCGAGCCGCCATCGCCAACAATGTGACGGTGGGCCGCGGCACTTGGATCACTCCGTTGACCCCCATCCTCGCTAACGTGGGCTCGCAGGAGATCTGGGAAGGAGCTCCCGCGCGCCTCAATGGCCGCTGCACGGAGCTGAAGCGCACGGCGATCGCCTGTCAGTACGCATATCCGATCTGGCTACTGGAGACCCTCAACGTCCTTATGCAGATCTTCCTATCCTTTTGGCTCATTGTGGTCCCGACCGCCGCGATCTTCTGGCTCGCCCGCGCCTTGGTACCCGCCGGAGAAGCTGAACTTTCCGACGAATATTTCAGGATGACGCCGCTGTTCGAGATCGTCTGGCACCTGGCTCTTTACTCGTTTATCGTCAGCTGGCTCACCATCGTCGTGACCTCTCTGCTAGGCTGCCTCTTCATACGCTGGACGGCCGTTTCGCCGGGTCTGTATCCCGCGCGCGGGCTCAGGGGCGCGCTCCTCATGTACAGAATGAAGAGGTTGAACGGCATCCAGAGCCTGTGGACCTGGAGCATCACCGGGCAGTACCTGAGGGCTCTCGCTGGCATGCGCTTCCCGCGGTTTGGCGCCTCCGAATGCGACGTCATGTTCAACATCGTCCCGGAGGCTGTTACCGCCGACTCCCGGGTTTTCTTCTCCAATGGATGTTTCACGAACATGCTCGATTATGGCGCCGAGCATTTCAAGCTGCGCCGCCTCGATATGCCCCGGAATTTCTTCTGCGGTAACAATTGCGTAGCGGAGTACGGGAATTTCCCGTCCAACTTCCTGCTAGGCGTTTCCACGCCGGGCAATGATATACGGTTCCGACGACAAATGCAGTCCCGGCTTGGCGAGCCAATCACGGTGGCCGGAAATCCGCCGGTGAAATTCGCGAGCGCGTCATTTGAGGCGGAGAATGAAACCCACAGACTGGCGGACTTTCCCCTCTTCCTGACCCGGGTCTTCCTGTTCGACTTCCTGAGCATCGGCATGCTGCCCATCACCGAGATGATCGTCTTCCCGGTTCTGTACGTTTGTTTGCTGAGATTGGGCGGACACCCCATCGCCAGCGCGCTGATTGCTCTGATGCTCGTAGAAGTCAATCTGGTCCTGTTCAGCGTCGCGATCAAGAAATCCCTCATCGGCAGCGAATGGGGAGCCAATCACTCGGTCCCCTTCTGGTCCTGGCGCCACTTCGCCTACTTCTTCGCGCAGGACTGCTTCTTCGTCTGGTGCAGGAGTCCTCTCATGTTCGGCGCCGGGACTGTTCTCGCGAACTCCATCCTACGATGGATGGGGTGTCATATTGGCTACGGGACAATCGTGACCCGGCCAATGCAGTGCTCCGACTGGAACGCGGTGAGCTTCGGCAATGATTGTGTTATCGACGGCTTCCTGCAGTTTCACACCTTCGAGAACATGATGCTGAAGGTGAAGCGAACTCACATCCAGGACGGCTGCACCGTCGCCTTCGGGGCCACGGTGATGGGTGGCGCGGTCATCGAGCGGGACACGACCCTTTCGCCGTTGTCGCTCGTCCTCAAGGAGATGAACATGGTCACAGCTACCTACGAAGGGAGCCCCGTGGAGCCGGTGAGCGGTTCAACCCTCCTCCCACGATCGCTCTGCGACGAGGAGGCGGTGAACCTCCCGGGCTTCCCGGAGAAAGCGGCTATCGACGAGAAGGATCCCGATTTACGAAGCTCACATGACCTCGGATGAAGCGAGACGATAGCGAATGGGTGAACAGTCTGTTCGCGGCCAGCGCAGGCGACTGGACGCCGGCGCCAGCCGGTCATGCGGCTGGCGTTCTGTATGCGCCGGTTTCGCGCGATCCCGAGGCATCATGGCGTTGCGTGTCAGTCCTGTCGGATATCGAGTTGCAGAGGGCGGACCGCTTTGTAACGGAAGACGGCAAGGCTCATTTCAAACAACGGCGTGCGTTTCGTCGCTATTGCGGAGCCTTCGTGCTCGGATCAACGCAGCCCTTGTCGCGGATCGTATTCCAGGAGACAGAGAAAGGGCGTCCCTACCTTCCCGAATTGCCAAATGTCTGGTTTAGTTTTTCCTCCTGCCGGTTCGGTTTTCTCGGCGCGTGGTCGTCGACACACAGGATTGGTGTTGACCTCGAAGATCAAACGAGGAACTTGGAGGCGGCAGAACTCGCCCAACAGTTCTTTTCGCAAGCTGAGGTGAAGGCCGTTAAAGCGGTAGGCGGTTTGGCACGCGTGCGAACTTTCTGCCAACTCTGGAGCCTCAAGGAAGCAGCTCTGAAATCCATTGGAGAGGGATTGCCCTTCGGCCTCGACGCGTTCGAATTCGAATTAGCTCCAAATCTAAGTGTCGTTCATGCGCCACCTGATTATGGAGGGCCGGAGCGATTTAGTGTGCAGATTATCCAGGGAACTGATATCTGCGCTGCCCTTGTCATTCGAAGCGTGGTCTGATGCAGCGCAAGAACGCCCCATGATCATCGCATCGCCTCCACCTACATCTTCGGCACCGTCTAAGCACGAAGGAGGGCACGGGTGCAGCCTTTGGAGATCGCCAGACCGTCGCCATAGGTCCCGCACTCCAGCTTGCGGCTCGAAAACACTCCCGTCGCATAGCCGTATACCAGAACGCTAAACAGCACCGCCGGATGATAGGATGCCGATCCAGAGCCTCGATAGCTCCTAACCATCGCCGACAGGTCCAGTCCCCTGATTACTCCACGGCAAAAGCGCGCCGAGGTGCTTGTCGGGATGCCATTCATCAACTGACGGCGGTAGAAGAAATCCAGTCTCGCGATCAATCGCGCGGAAATCACTCATCAGCGCAGTGTTACCGAATCAAGGGCTTCAATGCTGCGATTCTATCCCATGTCATTCCTGTCCCGTTAAGTCCGACAGGCTGCTGGCAACCATGTAAACTTGGTCTCCATTTCAAGATCCACAAAAACGGTTGCGGCAGCGTGAGTACGAACCTAGCATGCAGGACGGCCTCGATAATAAGCTGCCTTCGTGGACCGCGCGAGTAACGCTCAACGAGTACAAGTCTGGACGCAGAGGTGCGCGACACCATGCATTCGACGAGCACATCTCATCGAAACCCGCAGACGCCTCACGCCGTTGACAACGCCGACTGGCTGAAAACCGCTGCAATCATCTCGGTCTCGGTCGGCGATTTCGGCTATTTCTTCATACAAGACGACCGCTGGTGGAGCGTTTTCGGACGCCTGGCGGCTCCGACGTTCTGCTTCCTTATGGGCTACGCGCAGACCAGGACCGTCCCGCTACACTGGATCTGGCTCGGTGTCATCTTGACCCTGCTCGAAAGCTGGAACGCAAAGTGGGCCTGGGTTGCACCGAACATTCTCTTGAGCTTGGCACTCATCCGCACTGCACGGCCCTACGTGCAAATCCTTTTGCAACGTCACGGTTGGGTCGCCTTCGCGTTCCTCGTTTCCGCACTTTCGGCGGTATTGTCGATAGCGGGCAAGATTGTCGATTACGGCTCGGAGGGATGGCTGTGGGCCCTGTTCGGCTTATGCCAACGCATGTATGTTGACAGCAGATCAGCTACCGACGTGGATGGCCCAGCCCAAAGCGCGGCACCGCCCGCGCCCGCGATGAAGGAGAACGCGGGCCTAATGCGACTGCTGGCCTGCTTTGCCGCCCTGGTCGTCTACGTTTGGCAGGAACAAAGTGAATACTCGTTTCCTCAAATCCAGTTCGCCGTCTTCATTTTCGGCATCGGCGTTTGGTCCGCGAGCCTGTGTCTGTTCCTGCGCGGCCCGAGCCGCATCCAACCGCCAGAAGCCATAGCCGGCGCCCTGCGCTTCATCGGCCGGCACACTCTAGAAATCTACGCAATCCAGCTTGCCGGCTCCGAACTCCTTGTAAAGCTGGTGCCCGATCTCGCCCCCTGACCCGAGGCCGGATCGTCGCGAAGGCAAGAGAAGTTGTCATGGCGGCGAAACAGCCATGATTACTCACCGGACATCAAACGACTTCTTGCGGCCCCCCGTGTTCACGAAGCACGAGTTTTCCGGAAGGTGGGCGCGGTGCAGCAGCGTTTGGGCTTCCATTGCTTGCGCTATTTTAGTCGTCCGTTAAGAAGCCTGTTTGACCAGCGGAGCGAGGGCGAAGACGCAGCAGATGGAGCACCAATGTTGGAACACGCACGCTTTGAAGTATCGGCCGGACGTCAATCAAGGTGTTCAACAAGAGATATGCTTTGTAAGTCCCCGGACTGGCTGAAAACTGATGGAACTTCGCGAACAGTGCAACAGCTTCGGGATTCCCAGCTTGATCAGGTATGACCCGCTTGATCATCTCTCCGGTCCCCCAAATCTTCATGCGCTCCTCGATCATTCTTTCGTGGCGTATGCCTTTGGATAACCGCCGAAGAGAATAAGATGCGACACCCGGTCGGGCTGACTGGCAGCAAACAGGGCGCTCATTGGCGAACCTTCGGAGAAACCCCAGAGCACAGCCTGCCGTGAGCAGATGTCGTCCATGATGGCACGAACGTCATCGATGCGCTGTTCGAGTGACGGAGTGCCAGAAAACCTGTCTGACAATCCCTGACCTCGTTTGTCAAAAGTGACGACCCGGGCGAATTTAGAAAGCCGACGTGTATCCGGGAAGCTCGTGTTGGAACTCAACATGAGAAAAGAGGCCGGGAACCATGATGATATCAGTAGAACCATCACCCATGGTTTGATAGGCGAACGCACGCGCGCTGATATCCATGATGGCCCGGAGCACAACACACGCCAATCAGAGGCCGGATACATTGATGCAAGACCGCCGCCGCCAATTCGACGAAATCTTCTTGCAACGCACGGCCGGACCATACATTGGGTCATTAGGCGACATCGACGGGCACAAGCCCATGTCGGCTCTACCCCCGAAAGCGGAAGTTGGGCGCCGCCACCGTGAGGTCCGCTTTGTGCCACAACCGGACTTTGCTTGTTCACTCAATTACCTTGTGAGCACTCGCGACGAGTGCAAGAGGTACGGAAAGCCCCAGCTGCTTGGCTGTCTTGAGGTTGATGGACAACTCGAATTTGGTTGCTTGGTAGATAGGGATGTCGCCGGGCTTTGCTCCTCGGAGAATTGCGTCGATATTGTTGGCGACGCGCTTATACAATTCGATCAGGTCGAAGGAATACGCCATTAAGCCCCCGGCCTCGGTGGCTTCAGCAAACGCAAAAATCGCCGGAAGCTTCGCGTCGCCAACCAACTTAGCGATCAAAGGGTTGTTTTGATCGACCTCAGGCGAATCGACGACCATGACCGCATCTGCACCGTCTCGGGAGATGCTCTCGATCGCCGCCCGATAGCCTGCTTCGCTGGTACCAAATTCCAGTAAAGAAACCGCGAGACGGAGGCCCGCCGTCTCGGCCGCTGCGCGGATTGCGGGACCCGTGACAGAAGGTTCATTCCATTGAAAGCGAAGAGCGAGACAGCCAAGTTTCGATATCGCCGGAACCATCTCGCGCAACAGCGCAATCCGTTTCCCATGAATGGATAGACCGGCGTCGATGCTGGCTCCCGTGAAATTGCCGCCCGGGTGAGCCAGACTATCGGCGATCCCTTGCCTAACAGGGTCGCCGGTGATCACTACGATCGGAATACGCGATGTCAGTTTTTTGAAGATGACTGCGCCAGGGCCAACGACAAGGATGACATCCGGGTTGCTCCGAACGATTTCCGTCGCCAGGGCTTCGGGGCCGGATGTGTTTTGCTCTCGGCCGTAACTTTCGACCTTGAGGTTTTGTCCCTCGATCCGCCCCAACCGCCGAAGCTCAGCGAATAAGGCTGGGGAAACTTTGCTTTCGCTATGCTCATGCAAGTCCGCGCTTGGCTGTGATGGGCTGAAGATAGCAAGACGCTTGCTATTGGTGCTCTGCTGTGCCGCCGCAGCGAGCGGCCATGCCACCGCACCACACAGGACACTGAGAAAAGCCCGCCGCCTCATGTGCATGTGCGCACCGGGGGTAAAGAAGATGGTCGTCTGACGCAAGTTAGCACACCGGAGATGGGCCCCGGATGCCTTAATTACGCGACCAAATGTCCTCTGTGGGTCAAACTCGGAAGTCGAGGCGCGCTCGCGGTATGTCCGTTCATCCCCCAGGAGCAGACATCGCCTAGGGCGCTCGGCAGGTCTGTTTTGTGCCAATAGGCGACATCCGAGGCTTGGTTTGGGAGGTGGCCAACTGAGGCGGCCGTCTCGCCGGAGCAATAGGGAGGCTTCCCGAATTGATATGATCACGGCGCGTATCAACTATCGCTGGGGCGGTCCGGTCATCGCGAGATACTGATCTCGCCTATCTGATATTTCTCCAGTAACTATTCCGGCAGAAATGCCGGCCT
>Ga0137383_10002472_pt1 | contig 11361 bp, 15 predicted proteins | sample SagtaG_19_FD_104817 | JGI IMG/M metagenome (GOLD analysis project Ga0137383, IMG submission 104817) | Vadose zone soil microbial communities from Sagehorn Ranch, Mendocino, California, USA - Sage2_R_40_16 metaG | ecosystem: Environmental > Terrestrial > Soil > Vadose zone | place: USA... | reverse complement strand
TACACGCGAGTGACGATTCCGGCGCGAATCCTTTGTGAACGCGCGATCCTCCAGCGCGCGCACGCCGTCATCTCTGCGACTGATCGTCAATTGGGAACGGCTAGCGCGCTTCGAAGACGAAACGGTCGGCGCTGAGCCAGCCGGGACCGGAAAGAAAGAACAACAGACCAACCGCCAAAGGCGCCATGAGAGCGCCCAGCCATTGCCACTCACGCAATCCAGTTAGCAGGGTACGCATCCAACCCAATGCAATCCTATAAAAGTCTCTGAGCAAGCTTTTACGCTCCTGATCAACACCTTCATTCTCAACGTCTCCGCTTGCGTCGTAGATGGACGAGCGATTTTTCCAAGCGGAAAGCCGGGCACACGAACAAATCCGGCTATGTGCATCCGCGCAGAAGTGTAACGGCTAAAACTGCAATGAGAATCACCAGGAGCCAGACCAAATTGAACGCGATACGGTCCGAACGTTCAAATTTCCATCTTCGCCACATCTAGATCGCCGCTCCCAAACAACTTCATCAATTAACTCGCACGCACCACAAACACCGCAGCCGCGAACCCCAACTACTTTACCATGTAGCTGGTGTTCTTCTGTCTCGCGCTTCGACCTGACGCAATCCGAATCGGGAATCGCCTATGGAACTCTTCTGCCTGCCGATATGCCCATAATAAAAAACACCAGGCAAATCACCAGGAACAGGAAGAATAACAATTTAGCAATCCCTGCCGCAGCAGCAGCGATACCCGTGAATCCAAAAAGCGCCGCCACCAGTGCGATTATAAGAAAAATTAAGGCCCAACGCAGCATGCTTTTCACCTCCTCAGAAAGCAATCGCACCAGTTAGCTGTAGCGCGTGTTTTTAGCTTAACAAGTCCGAGGAAGCGGTGAAATGCGTTGTTTTTGCATTATGAGCACAATTCTCTTACTCATTCTCATTCTATTGTTGATTGGAGCGTTACCTGCGTGGCCATATAGCCGCGGCTGGGGTTATTATCCCAGCGGAGGACTCGGTCTGATTCTTGTCATTGTAATCGTCCTCGTGTTACTGGGAACAATCTGACAATCGGAAGACAGGCGATACGTGCCTCGGCAGGAATGAGAAAGACGAGTTGGGACGCCCTTAAGGCTTTTGCCATAGAACTTGTAAGGAAAAAGACTAAGGCAGAGCAGAAAAAGAGTGAGCTGTCGCTCAAGGACTTTGTAGTCCAACTCGCGATTTTCACGGCATTGGTTGTCTCGTATGTTTTCCCTGTTTTTAGCTTTCTTGCGCGCTGGGTACAAGAGCTCTTCGATCAGTCTTGTGACTGGATACCAAATAAAGTGATAGCAAATCGTACGATAGTAGGAGTAACAAATTGCGCGCGGTGAATCGGTCAGACGCGAATCAACTAGAAAAATATGCGCTTCCTATTGTTCATAATTCTGATTCTGGTGCTGATTGCCGCCCTTCCAACGTGGCCCTATAGCACCGGCTGGGGATACTATCCCAGCGGAGGTTTGGGTCTTATTCTGCTAATCGTGTTACTTGTCGTTTTGCTTCGCTAGGAATGGTCTGCGGCACGCCCCGGCCACGGGGAGCGGGTTCTGGTCGCGCCTACCTATTACACCTTGTGGCGGAGCGGTCTCAGCGCGTGGGTGAGTTTTTGCAGGCCAAGTTCCAGCCGCGTCTTCACTGTTCCCAGCGGAGCATGCGTTGCCGCAGCAATTTCCCTGTGGCTGAGTCCCTTGAAGAAAGCCAGCTCCAGCGCCTCGCGCTGAAGACGCGGTAACACTCGCATGCACTCCTTGAGAAAGTGACGCAGATCGTTTAACACGAAAACGTCATCTGCCTGGCGTGGAGAGTTTGACGCCTCGTGGGTTACCCGCTTTTGATAACGCTCGCGCACGCGAGAATAGGCCTGACGCCGGCGCAAGCGGTCGATGGCACGGCGGCGCGCAATCGTAACCATCCATCCGAGTGGCTTGCCGGCTTTAGGTGAATAACGTCCTGCTTCTTCCCAAATCTGGATAAAGATCTCTTGCAAAACATCGTCCGCCTCCGCCTCTTCATGAACAACTCCATCGATTGTTGCGCGAAGTCTCTTGCCATGCCTGTCATATAACTCAGCAAGCGCGTCATGGCGACGGCGCGAAACCGCTTTCATCAGCGTCTCATCTGGCGCCGATAATACTCCTAGTTGATCAAGGGTGGACCCAATCATATTACATGGACCTGTTGCGTGATCGATTCCGCCGCATGCAGCATCGACAGTCGATCACCAGTTTGAAATTGGTCATATCAAAAAAGCACTCTGCGCATGGCATCGGAACAAACAATCGGGACGCGGGATGATTGTGTAATCAGATAAAATCTTAGAAGTCATCCTACCCGATGGGGCAGGAATCTGAGTTCTCGCCTGAATTTTTTGAAATTATCGCCGTATCGCGAGAGAGGAGGTTGCGCGTCAAGTTTTGCTAATTGTTCAGCTTCTTGTTCCGTAGTTCCATATCCCTCTCCGAGCAGATCGGCAGGAAGTTGTCTAAGCGCAGTCGCAATCGAAGCTTGGCTTGCATCGGCCAGCTTGTTTTCTAACTCGCTTGCTTCGTCTGGATTCCCGAAATCAGCCGTACAGGCAACAAGACCTTTGTCTTCCTGTTTAAACCTTATTGTGATTTGTCTCATCTTCCTTCGGTTCCCATAAAATTGAGGACAAGACCGGAGCTTCGTGGAATCGTGTTTTCAACTGATCAAGGGTGGACCCAATCATATTACATGACCACGCGCCTGCTGTGTTGACTCCGCCGGACAACGCGCCGGTTGTGTGCCGGCGCGCCACCAATCCGGCTCAGCTATCTCGGAAACCACGGGCGCTCGCGGATAAAGCCATTGATATGGTCCCGAAGGGCATCCAAGCGTGGGGCAATACAGTTTGTATCTGCCGCCGGGAAAACGCCAAATCTCACCCGCACACAGGATCGATAGCCGATCGTCAAGTTTGACGTGACCAATCATAGCGTGAAAAGCACTCTGCTCACGGCATCGAAACAAACAATCGGGACGCCGGATGGTTGTGTAATCGGATAAAACCTTACGCGAGGCATCTGTTCAGCATCCCCGGCATGGCGAGTGCGATTTGCTATCTTCGTGAGCGCGCATCGAAACCTTTTGATTAACACCTCGCTGAAGCGAGGTGTTTTGAGCGTGATAAGAGGTTAATCGCTTCAGCGGTTTCCCTCTTGGCCTTGGAAAACCGCTGAAACGGTTTGGAACTTGCATTGGCGTCTGACACCTCGCTGAAATGAGGTGTTAATGAATAATCGCTTCAACAGGAAGCGAGCGTCGCGCCGTTGGTTAAACAAGACTTACGGGATTTGCTTTAGCTCGTGCAGACTAAACTGTGCGAGCCCGTCGAAATCGGGCTCGCAATATAGGAGAGGATCAGACGTTAAAAGCTAGCTTGAAATGCATCGCAAATTTTCGCAATCGCGATGTCACTCCGCGTTCCACACCACCATCAGCCGCCTTCGGAGGAACAACGTTGCGTTCTTCAGACGCTGCTGTTTCCGCCACAGCGAGAATCTCATCCGTCGGCAGCACCCAATCCATCGGGATCGAGTTACAGCGCTCTGTTGGACAACCCAGTCGCAACGGTCCATTTCCGCGTGTGCCGCTTGCCACCTGGATTTGCCGGCCAGTAATAATTTTGCCGCAAACGATACAGAAACGTTTGTCATCCAGAGAACGCCACTCGCGAAATTGATCAAGCCGACGCAGCGCATCCAGATGCGCCGCGTCGGACAATGCAAGTGGAGGGGACAAGGCCACGAAAAATATATATGCCTGCAGTAAGTTGCTACACAATCAGGCGCGCGGTGGATTCAGTTATCGGTGAAAACCTTACACGCCATGTGTTGGTAGGGCGCGTCACTCCGTGCGTGCCGTCGCGGCGTGCAGAGGACTGCCCGCCCTACGAAAATCCGCTGCCTCGCGTCCCAGCAAAAACACACACATCCAATCCCACTAAGGCGTGCGTTCTACACCCGAATGAAGAAAAACGGTCAAGTCTTGCGCGGGCGCCATGTCATGAATTATGCATTGGCGGCGATGGAACAGATGGAGCTTTACTGCGAGGCTCATCCCGGAAGCCCGTCGGCCGTGCGTCGGCCTCGACTATTCGTTCGTGGCGAGCTCTGGATCGCGCTGCTTGGGCCAAGCGTAGAAGAAGGAATCGTCGGGATTGGCGCCACGGTCACAGCAGCCCTGCGCGCCTTCGACGCACAATATTTGGCCGGACTACGGCCGCCCGCTGAAATGCTAGGCAATCGTCGAGCCATTCGGAGCGCATCCGCTCTGCCGGCGATGTGATCACTAAAAAAATCAAGCTCCCTCTTCGCGCCTGAACCTCCGCCATGCGTAAGGAGAACTCGATGACTTGAAAGAAGGAAACAATTTGTCACAACCGCTGTTCAATCTTGACGCGAACCAAGTGAAAAGGAAACGACCCAATAGGAGGAGAATCGTTGATGGGCGGCGGGACGAGCGAGACACGTACATGAGAACGTCGAAGTCCAAACAGAGGCGCCAAACACCAAGCAAAAGTTACAAGGTGTTGGCGCGTGAAATGACCGATAATGACAAAGCCAACCAGGTTGAACCAACACACAGTCTCCTCCTTTCGTCGCTCAGATTTTGGGAAGTCGAGCGCGATCTAATCGAAGAGCGTAAAGCCGCTAGCGATCGGTGACCGTTTCTTTGGGAACGGCTGGCATTCGATTTGCAATAGCTCCTTCAAATCCGATCCAACATCTCACGCCGAAGTCTGAGATTTCCTGGCAGTGGTCACCTATCCTTGAAGCCCATTTAACAAAATCCTAGCTAACTTCTTTGCCTAAAAATCACCTGCGCATTAGGAAATGACGAGCGAATCATTGATTCAAACTTTTGACGCGATTCGCGATTGGGCTTTGTTGCGCTATCATGTTTGTGAAAGCAGTGGACATCGAAAAGGCGTCAGAGCTTGGGAGAAAATTGAGAGTCCCAAACCCTCGGCTTGGGCGAAGGACGATGTGGTAGAGAGTTGAAAGCGCCGCGAATGAAAAGGCGAATGCAATCTCCTCGCAATGCCAAGAGAGGTTCGCGCTCATCCCGATCGCGCTTGGAGGTACGCCTCAAGGAACGCAGAGCTTTAGATGCCGCAAATAAGAAATTGGAACGCGAGATCCAGCGCGGGAAAGGGCCTGAAGGCGAGAGCCTCGCCGACGAGCGCTGCCTCAGCGGAGTCGATGGGCTGGACAATATCCTTGCGGGCGGGTTTCCGCGCGGCGGCTTTTATCTAATTCAAGGGGACCCGGGTTCTGGCAAAACGACGCTCGCGCTTCAGTTTCTCCTCGAGGGACTGCGGCGAGGCGAGAAAGTCTTTTACATCACGCTATCGGAGACCAAACGGGAGTTGCTGCAAGTGGCGCGATCACACGGTTGGTCGCTTGATAAAATCCCGGTGTTGGATTTGTCCGCCGTTGAAAATCTACTGCGGCCCGAAGCGCAGACGACGGTGTTTCATCCATCGGAAGTCGAGTTGGCAAAAGTCAGCCGGTTACTGCTCGATGAAGTGCGGAAGACGCAGCCAGCAAGGGTCGCCTTCGATTCGCTGTCTGAATTTCGTTTAATGGCTGAAACTCCTTTACGCTATCGGCGCCAACTTCTAGCGCTCAAACACCAGTTCACAAAATTCAGGAGCACTGTTCTTTTGATTGACGACAAGATGGACAAGAGGGAGGTGGTCGACCCGCACGTACTCAGCCTCACGCACGGCGTGATTGACATGGAACAACTCTCGCCCGACTACGGCGCGTCACGCCGCCGGATGCGCATTTCGAAATTGCGAGCCGTAAAATTCCGGGAAGGCTTTCATGACTACGTCATCGCGACCGGCGGTTTGAGGGTCTTTCCGCGCGTCATTGTCGCCGAGCATCGTGCCCAGTTTCGGCCCGGGCCGGTTTCCAGCGGCATGAAGGAGTTGGATGCCTTATTCGGCGGTGGACTGGATCGAGGGACAACCACTCTCATACTCGGCCAGGCGGGCACTGGTAAATCTAGTCTAGCTTTGCAATACGCCCAGCACATGGCCGATGAAGGTGAGCAGTCTATGATATTCACGTTTGACGAAACGCGCAGCGTGATGCTGAGCCGAGCCAAAGGGCTGGGCTTTAATTTGGAAAAAGCCATCGACGACGGCATAATTACCGTACAGCAGGTTGATCCCGCCGAACTTTCTCCCGGCGAATTCGCCGTTCGTATTTTGCGCAGCGTGGAGGCAGGTTGCAAACTAGTCGCGATTGACAGTCTCAACGGTTATCTCAATGCCATGCCGGGGGAGAAGTATCTGAACAACCAGCTACACGAACTCTGCAGTTGTCTCAATCAGCAGGGCGTAGTCACGATCCTTATTTTAGCCCAGCATGGATTGGCTGCCGCCGCCGAAGCGCCCGTGGATCTTAGTTATCTTTCGGACACCGTGGCAAGCCTGCGATATTTCGAAGCTTCTGGCGAAGTGAAACAATGTATTGCGGTGGTTAAGAAGCGCAGTGGACACCACGAGAAAACCATCCGCGAATTCAAATTGATCCGGGGCAAAGGCATCGTTGTCAGCGAGCCGTTAAAAGACTTTCAAGGTGTGCTGACGGGCGTTCCCATGTTCCGTGGCAGTCAAAAACAAATGGTGGAGGGTCGCTGAAGGCAACGATGCGATCGCGGAGCGACTTCAATTCTCATGCGCCGATCTGTTGATAATGATGCCACTCGCGACAAACACGCGCGTGTGTCGCGAAGACGTAAAGGCGAGTGCGTGTTTATCATTGCACCTGTCGGCCAGGATGCCGAAACCATGGCGGCTTTGCTCGACGCCAAAGGTTTTGAAATACAAATTTGCCGTAGGTTAGATGAATATTCCGAACGAATCACCGATGACGCAGGCGCGCTACTGCTTACCGAGGAAGCACTGGAATCAACGCAAGGTTCGCTTCTTTTGGATCTTCTCAAAGCACAGCCGCCCTGGTCCGAATTACCGCTTATCATTCTGACGAGCGGCGGCGAATCGCGCCGAGTGGGATTACTGAATGTGGCGGCAAGGGCTGCCGGAAGTGTGATGTTGCTGGAGCGGCCCATCAGCACTCTGACGCTGCTGCGCTCGGTGCAGGTTGCGCTACGTTCTCGCCGGCGGCAATATCAGGTGCGGGATCTCGTCACCCAGCTCGCGAGCTTGAACGAAAAGCTTGAGTATCGCGTGCGGGAACGAACAGCGAAATTATCCGCTGCAAATAAGCAACTGAAAAATGAGATCGAGCGGCGCAAAGGACTCGAGGGCGAAATTCTCGCCGTCAGCGACCGCGAGCAGCAGCGACTTGGGCAGGAATTGCATGATGGGCTTTGCCAGCATCTCACCGCGGTCGCATTCATGGCGCGCTCTGTCGCGACGCGATTAAAGAACCACCGCGTGATCGATGCGGCGGACATCGAAAAAATCGCGCAGCTGGTGAACGACGCTGCGGCCGACACGCGCAATCTTTCCCGCGCGTTGCATCGTGCTGATGTTGATTCAGCCGGATTCATAACAGCCCTGGAAGATTTGGCGGACCGGGAAATCTGGAGGATACCCTGCCGGTTGGAAGTCAAATCGTCATTTCATATTGGCGATGACCTGGCCGCAGCGCACCTCTTTCGCATCGCTCGCGAGGCAGTTATTAACGCCAACAAGCACGCTCAAGCACGAGAAATTGTGATTAAACTGGAGCGGGTGGGAAAGGAGATGGTTTTGCGCGTAACGGATGACGGCGTTGGAGTTTCCAAGGAGCGTGAGTTGAGGCGTGGCTTGGGTCTTCACATCATGAATTACCGCGCTCAATTGATGGGCGGCCGTCTGGAGATCGACTCGCCAAAACGCGGCGGGACGTGTGTGTCTTGTTATTTCCCAGACGGCGCGACGGAGCCACGGAAGCTCCGAGGAAACGGCGAGGCAAAACATCTGGCGATGACATCCAGAACGGTCGCAGCCACTGCTAACCGAAAATTCAGACATCTAACGCACCGGCGAGCGGCGAACGGTTAAAAAGACGATCAACGGAAGATCGATGCTCACCGTGGACCATCCTGCATCCAAGTCAGCCGCAGCTAGAACGCATCCCGCGCGCTCGACCAATAAGAACCCCCGATGCGATCCTCCTGAGGCGAAACGGATCGTGATCGTGGACGATCACCCACTGTTTCGAAAAGGCCTCGAGGAGTTGATTCATTCTGATGGGGCTTTCGCCGTCTGCGGTGAGGCAGGCAACGCTGGCGAAGCCATGGACGTGATTCGCAGACTGAATCCTGATCTGGCGATTGTCGATCTCAGTTTGCCGGGCGCCAATGGCATTGAGCTGCTCAAAAATATCCGCGCAGAATTTCCGAAGCTGCCGATTCTGGTGCTCTCGATGCACGATGAATCGCTCTACGCATTGCGAGCGCTGCGCGCCGGAGCGGAGGGCTACGTGATGAAACATGAAGCGATGGCCAATGTGATTACGGCGATCCGCGAAGTCTTTAACGGGCGGCCTTATCTTAGTCCGGCCATGGCAGCGCAGGTGATCACAAAATTCGCGCATCGCCAGGACGAAGGTGAGGCCGACGCGGTCGAGAGACTGAGCGACCGCGAACTTGAAATTTTGGAATTGATCGGCAAAGGCAAGGAGGTGCGTGAAATTGCGAAGCTGTTGCATCTCAGCCCGAAAACTGTGGAGACCCATCGGTCGCACATCAAAGATAAACTCGATTTAAAGAATTCGCGGGACGTCGCGCGATTCGCTTTGCAATGGCTGAACATGCGCAACGCCTAGCGTAGCACGCGAATCTGGGCTGTAGCCGGGGTCGCTGACCCCGGCAGCCTCAGAGCCTTGCCATACGCGGCAGCCACCGCGGTCAGCGCCCCGGGCTACAACGGAAGCGGGAAAGCCTACTCACCTCCAGAACTCATCTCCCGTGGGTTTTCCACAAATAAATTGCACCGGCGCGCAAAATTTCCGATGATTAGCGGCAGAATGATCCAGCCGGCTTTCGACCTCCCCATCGCCGCGTTGGAAAAAATCCGAGAGACAACCGATCGCGCCCCGTGCGCGTCGAGAAATGCGCTCGAGCAATTGCAATCCGCATATTCTGTAGCCGCTTCCCTGCCTACAGCGCCGGATCAGCGCGAAGGCGGGCGGGAAGCGCACGTGTCGCCCACAAGTCGACACCTACACCAAACTACAGCGAATAAAGCGCAGAATCTCGCGTCTGTCCGCGAACGCGTTTGCAGCTGTACAAAATGCGCGCACCTCGCCAGCTCACGCACTCAAACTGTTTTTGGCGTTGGTAATCCCGACGCCGAAATCATGTTCATCGGCGAAGCGCCCGGCGCGGACGAGGATCGGCAGGGCGAACCCTTTGTCGGTCGCGCGGGACAATTGTTAACGAGAATTATTAAAGCGATGGGCTTCGCGCGCGAAGACGTTTACATCGCGAACATCCTTAAATGCCGGCCGGACATGCCGGTAGGCTCGTTTGGGAACCGCGCTCCAACGCTGGCAGAAATGCAGATGTGCCGCCCTTATCTCCTCGAACAGATCGATATTATTCAGCCGAAAGTGTTGGTCGCGCTGGGCGCAGTCGCTGTGGAGGGTTTGCTTGGCTCACGCGGCGCAATGCGCGAACTGCGTGGACGCTGGCATTCATACAACGGCACACCGTTGATGATCACTTATCATCCGGCCTATCTGCTGCGGAACCAGTCACCCTCCGAGAAACGGAAGGTCTGGGAAGACATGATGCAAGTCCTCGAGCGTCTCGGAAAGCCAATCAGCGAGAAACAACGGAATTATTTTCTGTAGCCGTCGCGCTGTGAGCGACGCAACGCTTTGTTTGTCAGGGGTCCTGTCTGCACAAACGCTTCGCACAGCGAAGCGGCTACAGCATGGCGCGATTGAAAATTGCGTCGATCTTTTCGCGTGATGCGAGATGAACGGCCAGCAACACAATCATCGAACGCACCTCTCGGCGTGGAACTTTAATCGGCTTATGCAGCGCGCTGGCGCCAGTCTTACGCAGAAGCGTAAGGGTGCGCCCCCCGATTAATGCCGGCAAGACCGTGGCTGCACGCACTCGCCGGTTCCGGATCGCGCGCGAATACTGCACCCCCCGCGCCAAACCATCCTGCGCTTTTTCCATCCAATTTTGATAGATCGGTTGAAAACGATCCGGTTCGGACAAAATCTGCGCCGCACTCAGATCGATCGCGCCGAGCTCGTCATCTGGAAAATAACATCGACCCGCTCGCAGATCGGTGCCGGCGTCGCGCAAGACATTGATCAACTGAAGTCCCATGCCATAGCGCCGGCCCAGAGCGAGCATCTCGTCCTGAGGCAAACTAGCGAAGTCCCGAAGATGCCGGAAGCAAAGTCGCGTCCAGAATTCGCCCACACAGCCTGCGACCAGATACGTGTATTCGTCCAGATCGGCAGCAGTCTGGAGTGCACGGACTTGTGCCGGATTATCGAACCGATGCAAATCAAGCATCTGGCCGTGCGTGATCTTCTCAAGCACCGCGCGGATGTCGTCGCGATCTGCTTCGCCGGTTTGTTCGAGCCATTCCAAACAGTCGGCCAAGGAACCCAGGAGCGTTCGCTCAGACACATTCTCTTGTAACGGCACGAACGAGGCCATGTGATTGACAACCATTTCCCGCGGACGTTTTCCTTGAATGCCGTCCGAGAGCATTCTCAAACTCTCCATTCGCACGTTTCCGGGGATTCGAGTTGTGTCGGCGACAGTGTCTGTTGTGCGCGCCAGCAGATACGCGAGAGCAATTGGTTCGCGCAACTGGTGCGGCAAGAGGCGTATTGAAAGATAAAACGAACGAGAGACCGAACCCAGGATGGATGTCTGCAACTGCCGCGATCGACGGCCGGGGTCGTCGACCCCGGCTACAGTATCAGAATTCATCTTCCGATATTTTTTACGTCGATCCGATTCGGCGCTGAGTTACCCAAGCCTATTTGACTGGCATAACCGACATAGGCAGCCAGTGGGCCGATTGCAGGCAGACCGGTGCGTGCGCGCCATTGTTCGAAATACTTCAACGCGACGGCGTCCAAAGCCACCGGGTCTTTGCTTGCATACAGCGTCGCGTGATGAATCGCATAGTTCGGTTGAGGCTGCGGTCCACCAGCATATTGCGCGATGAGTCCATCCATTAGATTGAAGACTACCTTCTTTGCGATGATTGGATTCGCATAGATTTCGGCGAGACTTTCCGCGCAAAAACGAGAGCCCTGGGCAAAGCGGCGCCAATTATCGATGTTGGGAATCG
>Ga0137383_10002471_pt1 | contig 11361 bp, 9 predicted proteins | sample SagtaG_19_FD_104817 | JGI IMG/M metagenome (GOLD analysis project Ga0137383, IMG submission 104817) | Vadose zone soil microbial communities from Sagehorn Ranch, Mendocino, California, USA - Sage2_R_40_16 metaG | ecosystem: Environmental > Terrestrial > Soil > Vadose zone | place: USA... | reverse complement strand
TAGCTTTGTTGCCACTCCAGACGCTGTTCTTCTTTAAAGGTCATCCAATGAGCAATCTGCAGAGCGGTGGGAGGCCGTTTCTTCTTTACCTCCTCTGGGTTGACCATCGTGGCCAGTTCGGGTCCGACCGACTTCTGCGCTGCGGGCTTTGCCTTTGTGCGCACGGAAGGGGGCAACAAAGCGGCCAACAGCCGTAGACGAACCGGTATATCCTTGCTCTTTGATCTCACGATACATCTTAGCTGTTAAGAGGGATTACCATGGTATCCTAACAGAAGAGAGTGTATGCAAGGAAGGAGCTGAACATGCAGGAGATCAAAGAGCAGGGATACACGGGAACTGAACGCATGGTCCATCGCTTTCTCCTCCCACTGCGAGAGCAGCTGCGGCTCGTTCAAACCGTTGAGGCTCCTCAAACCCCCGTCCAAAATGTTTCAGCGAAAGAGGCTGTTTGGCTCTTTGTTCGCAATCCTGCTGATCTGGATGAGAGGGAGCAAGGAACCTTAACCGCCATGTGTCAGGCCAGCGAAACCGCTAGGACCATCTACCAACTGGTCCAGGACTTTCGACATATTCTGCATGCTCGCGAAGGGAAAAAGCTCGACGGCTGGTTGGAGCAAGTCCGAGCCAGCCACATCCGCGAGTTACAGAGCTTTGTGCTAGGAGTTGAACGAGACAAAGCAGCGGTGGTGGCAGGACTCACGCTTCCTCAGAGCAACGCCGTCGTTGAAGGAAAGGTGAATAAATTAAAGCTGATCAAGCGCATGATGTTCGGAAGGGCAGGATTTCCGAGGCTCACGTCAACGGGTGCTCCATGCTCTTTAAGGGCAACCGAGCGGAAAATAGATCAACGCTCTGGGACGACGTAGGGAGTTTCTGAGCCAACGCCCATTGAGCATGCAAGGCGATGGAGTGGCTAGTGAACCTCCGATTCACTTTCACGCATCGATGGCGTATAGGTCAGACCGACCAAAATACCTTCAGGGCTTAGGAGACGGGTAACCGTTTGATCCCATGGCTCTTTCTTTGCTGCTCTCAAGAGCGTGTAGCCTTTTGCTTTCAGCTCTTCAGAGGCCTGGGCAACATCTTCTACATCAAATTCGAGCCAGGAGGTGGGAGTTGGCAGATCAGTTGGCCATTCGTTCACACCAAAACACAACTGAGCTGCTTGTGAAAGCGGCCACAGGGCAAATGTTTTGACCCCCTTGAGATCTTCAGTGTGGAAGTACCCGTCAGCTTCTTCTTGGAAAGAAAGGCCCAGGCTATCTCTATAGAAAGCTGCGCTTTCCTTCGTATCAATGGTGATTGGGCCGTAACCGGCAACAAATACGACTTTCATGCCTGTATTATAGCAGAAACAAAAACGGCTTGCCAGAAGGGATTGCAAGGACAGGGTTCTCTCTCCGGTCTGACAAGCAAATTTCACCGAAAATGCCCCAGAGCCAAGCTGGCTCATGTCCACTTTTGGTGAAGGATGAGATTATCGGTTTGATCTGCCTCAAGCTTCGTGCTTGTTAACCAAGTCGAAATAACTCATCAATTCACCTTTTCACCAAAAGTGGACATGAGCCATAACCATTCATGCAGCACTGTCAATGCGCTTCTCGCGCGGCTCCATTTTCTGACCTCTACTAGACAAACCTCCGCAAAGTTGGGTTGCCCTTTCATCTCAACACCAACCCTGACAGCTGGCAGCATTTTTCTGCGATGCTGGGATCGTCTCAAGGTCCCTTTACCCCTTGTTCATCCACCGCCGACTGCCTCCTTCATCCCAGCAGTTCACGTACTTTTGTCACCAGTTCCCCTAAGGGAAATGGCTTTTCGAGGAAGGCCCAGCTCTTGTCCAGCACCACATGCTGGCTTACCTCCCACTCCTGGTAGCCACTTACAAAGAGGAACCTTGTTGTGCTACCCCCCCGGCGAATGTGCTCATACAGTTGTATTCCGGTCATCTCTGGTGTCTTGATATCAGCGATGACGAGCGCGATCGAGGCGGCATATTGCTCGAAGTTTTGGAGGGCTGCCAGGCCATCACTGGACACTATCACGGTATAGCCACATTCCTGTAGCGCTCCTGCCATCAGCAGTTGCAGCACCGGGTTGTCCTCGAGCAGCAGGATCGTTTCTGTCCCTCCTTGGATAACTTGCTCCTTTTTCGCTTTCGTCCTTGCGTAGATCGCCGCACGCTCTACTGCTGGCAGATAGATAGAGAACGTGGTTCCCCTCCCCACTTCGCTCTCGACTTTCACGAACCCTCGATGCTGCCCAATGATGCCATGCACCACTGAGAGTCCCAATCCTGTCCCCGTCTCTGGTTCTTTGGTGGTAAAGAACGGCTCGAACATCCGCTTTTGCACCTGTTCATTCATCCCTGTTCCTGTGTCCTTCACGGAGAGCAACACATAGGCACCTGGTTGCATGCTGGCAGGCGAGTGTGCGTCTTGCTCATTGACCATCGTGTTCTGCGTCGTGATGAGCACTTTGCCTCCATTGGGTATGGCATCGCAGGCATTGAGACACAGATTCAGCAGGACTTGCTCTATCTGAGTTACATCCGCAGAGACGGTTTTCAAGAACGGATCAGGGAGAAACTCAACTTCGATCGTCTCCGTCAGGAGCTTCCTCAGCAACTCCAGCAGGTCGGTGATCACCACGTTCAGATTCACATCAGTGAGCGTAAGCGGTTGTCGGCGTGCGAATGCGAGGAGTTGACGTACCATACGTGCAGCGCGCTCGGCTGTTTCACAAATACCACGCAGGTCTTCATACAGCAGATGTGATGGGTTGATTTTGGACAAACCGCGCTCAGCATAGCCGGTAATCCCTGCCAGGAGGTTATTGAAGTCATGGGCAATGCTACTCACCAGCAAGCCCAGGCTTTCCATCTTCTGCGCTTGCCGCACCTGTTCTTCAATGGCGTTTCGCTCCGCACGCAGTCGGGCCTTTTCCAAGCATTCCTCCACCGCAAGCGGGAGACGTTGGAGATGTTTCTTGAGGACATAGTCATTGAGGCCCATCTTCATGCCCCCGGCAGCGATTTCTTCGTTGCCCGTATCCGTGACCATGATGACCGGCAGCGCAGGAACTCGCTCTCGGATCGTCTTGAGCACCTCCAGGCCATTCGTCCACTTCAATTGATAATCGACGAGCACCACGTCGAAGTCAGGCTGCCCCATCGCCTCCTCGAAATCCGCTCGTTGGATCACCTCCCTCCACGTGGCCCCGCCGAATTCCTGTTGCAATTTCCGCATGATCAGTTCGCGGTCATAAGGGCTGTCATCGAGAATGAGAAAACGCATGCTTCACCTCACCTGCTGGTCGGAAGCTCTATCCAGAAATTACTTCCCTGTCCAGGAACGGAGACCACACCCACTCGTCCCCCCATCATCTCGACTGCTTTGCGGACGGTCGCTAGTCCCAAGCCGATACCAGGGTACTCTTCAGCACCATGGAGTTGCTCAAAGGGGGTAAAGAGATGGGCTTGGTTCCTCAGATCAATACCAATACCATTATCCTGTATCTGAATACGACTCACCTCCTGGACCACCGCAGCGCAGATGGTCGCTTCCGGCCGAACGCCTCTCGCCACAAACTTGAGCGCATTGGAGAGCAGATTGGTGAGTGCCATCTTCAGCAAGACCGGCTGTGCGCGAACGACGGGTAAGGGGCTTGTGATGCTGACCCGGGCCTGCCTGGCTTGTATGTCTTCTTGCACATCACGAAGGCATTTTTCGATCACCGCTTGCAGTTCCACCTGCTGAAGCTGCAGGTCTTCTCGTCCAAGACGGGCAAAACCGACCAGCGCATCGATCAACTCTTGCATCTGTCCGCTGGCTCTCTGAATCGTTTCCACATAGTGCTTGCCTCGTTCGCTTAAGCGAGCTCCCTCATCCTCCACGAGCGCCTCTGCGAAGCCCGTGATCGCTCGCAACGGCGAGCGCAGGTCGTGCGTCAGGGCATGAAAGAACGACTCCAGGTCTTCGGTGCGCAGTTTGAGTTCTACCGAGAGCCGTCGCGCCCGCAAGAGCACCTCGACCCGCGCCTGTAATTCAACTTTCTCGATCGGTAAGCAGATCAGCTCATCAACGGTTTGCCACAGATAGCGCGTCACCATGTCCACTGTGCTCAAGGAGGTGATGAGGACAAACGGCAGAAACACGGGTTGCTCACGTTCCTTCCTGGCCTGGACCTGTTGCCAGACGCGATCCAGGGTTGGCCCATCCACGATGCACACATCGAACGGCTGCTCCAAGGCGTGCTCAGCGTCGGCGACCATCTCATAGTGCATAGAGAGCCAGGCCGCCAGCAGGTCACGGTTCTTCTTGTTCTCTAAGAGGAGTAGAATGCGGTTCATTCATTCTCATCCAACATGCTCTCAATGATCCCTCGTAGCTCCTTGGTTACAAGCGGCTTGACCATGACCCCTCTGGCTCCATGTGTGAGACTAGCTTGCTGGATAGCTGCACTCTGTCTGGGCGAGATCACGAGAAAAGGGATTGTGCGCCTGCGTAATTGCTCGCATCGCTCCCAAATCGTCTGGTCAAATCCGGCGATATCGACCAGAGCGATATCGATCTCGTCTGTCCCTGCCAGCAGTGTGTCGAATGCCTCCAGGTTGTTTGCAGGAGCTGTCGCGTAGCCTCCTGCTCCAAGAAAGTCAGATAAGAGTTCCAGATTCCGCTGATTGTGGTTGACGAGCAAGATCATAGCCTTTGCCTGCATAGCATCTTCTCCCTTGTGAGCTGTCCGGTCGGCTTATCGTTCTTTTGCGGCTGAGTCAACCCTTTCAACGTTGCCCGTGAGAATGCCTCGCAGGCCTGTCAGCGGTCTACCCATCTTGATGCCGTAGCGGCTAATCTCGATTTCACGTAACGTCTTCTCAAAGTTAGTCAGTCGCTTCTTGAGCACGCCGATGACCTTGCGTATCTCCCCTTGCATCTCCAGGTAGCGCAGGAAGATGATGTTGTCTGCCAGGTAACTGATCCCCACCTCAGTCACGCGGAACTCGCCAGTGATGGCTTCGACTTCGTTGATTAACAGCACGGCAATGCCCATATTCTGCAAATATTTACACAGTGCGTGCAGATGGCTCACCAGTTCCTCCCCATGCAGGGAGAGGCGATAGCCAGAGATGCTGTCAATCATCACAATGGTGGCCTTGTGCTCTTCGACTTCGCGGCGCACCATCTGGGCAAATTCATCCGGGCTAAAGTGGAGCGGCTCAACTTGCATCACCGAGAGCGTCTCCCGCTCCAGCATCTTATGCACCGGGATATTGACGGCCTCGCAGCGACGCAGCAGGGTCTCTTTCCACTCCTCGAAGATGTAGACCGCGGATCATTCGCCCCGTCCTGCCGCCTCTTTCATAAACTGCAGTCCCAGCGTGGTCTTGCCGACACCGCTTGGACCAGTGATGATGGTAATCGTCCCACGTTCCAACCCTCCGTGGAGCATCTCATCGACTTCCGGCACGCCCGAAGAGATAGATTCAGCCACATACTCTTGCTGGTACATTTGAGGGGGCAGACGCGGAAAGACCTGCATCCCTGTGCCTGTTAAGCGCATCGAGTGCCAACCACTGCGGAAGTCGGAACCTCGGAGCTTGCCCACACTGATTGTCCGTCCCTCTGGCGAAGAGTTCAGGTGGATCACCCCATCGCTCATGAATTGGAGGTCATCGTCAGGAGCCGACTCGCTGCCTTCTGAGGTGAAAAGCACCGTCGCACCGCTTTCCACCAGAAAGCGGAGAAACGACAGGACTTGCTTGCGAAATTGAAAGGCATCGGTCGAGAGGAAGCGGAACTGTGTCATGGCATCCAAGAAGACGCGCTCTGGCTTGAGGTCCTCGACCACCTCAATAATTTTTTGCGTGGTGGGTTCCCGTTCCACTTCAGCCGGAGAGAAAATATCGTAGCTCTCCATCTCGGTGAAGAAGCCCGAGTTGGGGCTGAGGTCCAGGAAACACACATGACTCAGGTCGATGCCGACACTGGCAGCATTCTTGCGAATAAGTGCTTCTGATTCCCCTAACGTGATAAAGAGGCAGCGTTCGCCTCGCGTCGCACCGGTGGTGAGAAATTGCAGACCGAGTGTCGTCTTGCCACAGCCTGGTCCCCCTCGTAAGAGATACGTACGGCGAGGAATGAATCCTCCAAGCAGAATCTCATCGAGTCCAAGGATTCCTGTAGACAAACGGCCCGATGTGGCCTGTTCCAAACCGTTGCCCTGCTCTGCAGAGCTGCCAGCCTCGCGTGTGGTGGATACGCTGTTGGATACCCCTTGCGATACCCCTTTCCCTATAGTGGTCACAATGATTTCCTCCTCGAAGCAGGATGAAGACGGAAAACAGCTCGTTGGCGGTCTCGCTCTCCTGAGGTCGCTCATGCGGATCAGTGCTGCTTGCTCTCGCCATGTTCACTCCTCCTCTATGAAAAAAGCGGAATTTTCCAACAAAAGCTCTGCTTAATATTATGATGCAGTCTCACCTCCTGTTGCAAACTCAACCATTGAGAAGCGTTGAGAATGGCAAAGAGGACTGAGAGGGAACATGCGCGAGCGAGGGTCTGACGACCCTGGCATGTCTACGCAGCTCAAATGGGAAGACCAGCTCAAGCCTTCTCATGATCAATGAGCATGGTGCCAACCGGTGAGAGACCCCGTCTCTCCTTTGATGTCTTTGAGCTTCCGCTGAACTTGCTCCCGGCTGACGTGAGTAGAGCGTATGGTGGTCTAAAGAGCAGGCACCCCTCGCTTAGTAACATTCCCAAGATAGGATGCCACTTGTGCAAGTGACCACCCTGCCTCTCGTGCCCGGTGGGCGAAGTCGTACCGCAAATCAAGAAAGGTAAGATGCTCGATCAATTCCCTCTGGCTCTTGGTGGCCCGAGTATTGAGCTTGCGGAACCAATAGTGGATGGCTTCTTCCGTCAACCGCTCGCTGCGCTGCGAGAGAAATACATAGGTCCGCGCGCTGTCGCCAGTGGCTTGCAAGTACGCATAGAGCGGCTTACAAGCTTTGTTCAGCAGATGGATATCGCGCTCCTTGCTCTTCTTATAACCCACGTGGAGCCATCCCTCCTCTGGACCCACATGGGTATTCGCCATCTGCAGCCAGGAGACCTCACTCACGCGGCATCCCGCCCAGTAGGCTAAAGCAAAGAGGGCGGCCCCACGTGGATCTTCATCTTGCTTGACCAATGAGCACAGGGTAGAACGCTGCTCTCCCGAGAGCACTCGAGGAGCGGTCAGAGGCAGGGGAGGAAGCTCGATGCCACGGGTCGGGTTGCGTCGCAGCAGCCCCTTCTCCTCAATGAGAAACTGGGCAAAATTGCTGATTGTCGATTTCACGCGCGCCCGGTGGTTGAGACTGAAGCCTTCCTGCTCCAAGTGCTCCAGGTACCTCTCAACTGCCGTCTGCGTCAACTGCGGCGGCTGAAACTGTCCCTCGTTGCCAGGACGCTGAGCCAGCCATCCGATCAGGTGGCGCACCGTTCGCAGATAGGCCTCTCTCGTTCCCTCAGCTTTCCCGGAGAGAAACTGCTCGTACTCGCCTAAAAGGGCACGAGCCTCGTCGATGGTATGGACTACTCGGGATATCATGGCTCATTTCTCCCTCAAAATAATTTTGTGACACGCCTTGCAGTTTCATTTTCTAAAAGCTGGGGCATGCTCATGATTCTACTCGCTTATTGCTCTTCTGCCAGAACATCTGCTATCATAGACGTAAATAAATGGAGAGGTTGTATGGTCTCTCTGGTTACCCCCGTACAATCTGAGATAGATAGTGACCCGCTTGGGAGTCCCCCTATCACTGTCGAATGTACAGGCATCTTGTGGGGAAGTCACTATGCATTAAATGGCTTGTCACTTTGCCTTGCTTGGCTTTTATCGCTGAACTCTGGCGGGTCACGCCAGGAGAGCATGCCGATGAGTTCTCATACCTATGGTGAGCGAGATTACGCCTTCGGTCAGGCCATACTGACGCTGCGCACAGCGATGAATCTCACGCAAGTGGAACTGGCTCACTTCCTTGGTCTCTCCAGGATGGCTGTGCAGGGCTGGGAGGCGGGCAGCAGTTATCCCAAAGCCGAGCACTTCAAACGTTTCATTGCGCTTGGTGTAAAGCTGCGAGCGTTTCCTGCCGGGCGCGAGGAAGAGGAGATCGACGCGATTTGGCAAGCGGCTCACCAGAAGGTGCTCTTGGATGAGCTCTGGCTCTCCGCCTTGCTGGGGGAGCGTCCTCCACCGCTCACCTCCGTGGCGCCTGAGCCAGCGAAGGGAACCAGCGTCAGTGCACTACCGCTGGCTCAGCCTGCTCGCGATCGACGGGTAGAGTGGGAGGAGGCGCTGGATGTGCCGCGTTTCTATGGGCGCGAGCCGGAACTGGCCACGCTTGAGCAGTGGGTGGTCCAGGAGCGCTGCCGCGTGGTGAGCGTGCTGGGCCTGGGCGGCATCGGCAAGTCGGCACTGGCGGCCACCCTCATGCACCGGATGGTCGAACACTTCGAGGTGGTGCTCTTTCGCTCCCTGCGCGATGCCCCCTCCTGCGAAGCGTGGCTTGCGGACTGCCTGCAGGTGCTCTCCCCCCCTCCCGGCAGCCACTCGTCTCGGTGCCTGCCAGCCTGGAGGGACGCCTCAGCCTCCTGCTGGAGCGCTTGCACGAGCGGCGGGCGCTGCTGGTGCTGGACAACCTGGAAGCCTTGCTGCAGGAAGGAGAGAGTGGGGGGCACTATCGCCCCGGCTACGAAGGTTTTGGGCACGTGCTGCGGCGGGTGGGCGAAATAGCGCACCAGAGTTGCCTGCTGCTCACCAGCCGGGAGAAACCCGCCGACCTGATGCTGCCGGAGGTCACGCACCCCTCCATGCGCGCGTTGCGCCTCGCCGGGCTGGATGCCCTCGCCTGCGAGCAGTTGTTAGCGGAGAAGGACGTGGTTGGCACCCCGGAGGAACGGGCGTATCTCGTCGAGGCGTACACGGGCAACCCGCTGGCCTTGAAGGTTGTGGCCGAGACCATCGTCGATCTCTTCGGGGGCTCGATCGGTGCGTTCCTCAAGCAATGCCCGGTGCTTTTCGGCAGTATCGGCGAGCTACTGGCCGAGCAAGTCGGCCGACTCTCCACACTGGAGCAGACGGTGCTGCGCTCTCTGGCGATAGGGCGCGAGCCTCTCAGCCTCCAGGAGTTGCTGGCGCTGCTGATCGAACCGCTGCCGCCGGGGCAGGTGTTGGCAGCCATCGACAGCCTGTGGCGCCGCTCGCTCATCGAGCAGGGAAAGCTGCCGGGCAGCCTGACGCTACAATCGGTGGTGCTGGAGTACGTGACGGGGCTGCTCATTGAGGAAGCGACCAGCGAGATCCAGCAGGGCAAGCTTTCGTGCCTCCTCGAGCATGGGCTCTGTCAGGCTACAGCCCGCCAAGACGTGCGGCAGACGCAAGAGCGGCTCCTCCTGGCCCCGCTTCTTTCGCGCCTGCACAGGGCGTACCCGGGGCGAGGCGAAGTGGAGGAGCACCTGCTCTCCCTGCTCGTGTTGCTGCGTGAACGGGCGGACTATGCTCAGGGCTATGGACCGGCGAACCTGGTGACGCTGCTGCGAGAGCTTCGTGGGCACCTGCGCGGCCTCAACCTGTCACATCTTGCCCTTCGGGGGGCGTATCTGCAAGGGGTCGAGATGCAGGATGCCTCCCTGGTTGGGGTCACCCTGCGTGACACCGTCTTTACCGAGGCCCTTGACGCGACCTGGTCGGTAGCCATCAGCAGGACCGGGCAGTATTGGGCAGCTGGCAGTAGGCGCGGGGAAGTGCGCGTGTGGCGAGAGGCAGGTCAGACCTTACATCTGGTCTGGCAGGCGCACACCGACACTACCTCTGCCCTCGCCTTCAGCCCGGACGAACGCCGACTCGCCAGCGGAAGCTGGGATGGCGCGATCACGCTGTGGGAGCTGGAGCGGGGGGCCCCGCTCTGGACAATTTGGCAAACCAACGGCGTCCTCAGCCTGGCCTTTGCTCCCGATGGACGCACGCTTGCCAGCAGTGCGAATGATACGACCCTCCGGCTCTGGGATCCCCAGACCGGCACATCCCTCGAGACCTTGCTGTATCCCAGTCCAGTCTGCGTGGTGACCTGGAGCCCGGTTGGGCGCCTACTCGCCAGCGGCAGCTTCGATGGGCGCATTTGGGTGTGGAAGATGCAGGGCACCCAACCGCCCACCTGCGTCCTGCGCCTTGCGGGGCATAGCAACTGGGTGTCGGGGCTGACTTTTGCCCCCGATGGCACCAAGTTTGCCAGCGCGAGTTTAGATCGGACCGTCAGGCTGTGGGATGTGGCCAGCGGACGCTGTCTGCAAACGCTTGAGGGGCATACGGACCGGATGATTCGCGTGGCCTGGAGTGCGGATGGGCACACGGTAGCCAGTTGTGGTCTTGACAACACGATCTACTTGTGGGACGTCCAGCGAGGCAGCTATCGAGCGGTGCTGCAAGGGCATACCGCCCCGGTGTATAGCATCGCCTTCACGCCCGACAGCCACCACCTGCTCACTGGCAGTCAAGATGGCACCCTACGAGTATGGGATGTGACAAGGGGGCAGTGCGTGCGTATCGTGCAGAGTCACGCGGTCCGCCTCTTCGACGTGGCCTGGAGTCCGGATGGCACACAGGTCGCCAGTGCAGGCTCTGACACGCAAGTGACCGTCTGGGAGGTGACCGGCGGGAGGCCTCCCCGGGTGTTGCGTGGACATAGCCAGATCGTGCAAGGGGTCGCCTGGAGTCCGGATGGGAAGACCCTGGCCAGTAGCGGGTGGGACAATGCCATTCGGTTGTGGGACCCGACTACAGGGACCTGTGCCCAGGTCCTACGGGACCCTGACATCACCTTCAGGTGGGTGGCCTGGAGTCCAGATGGGCAGTGGCTTTCCAGTGGAAGCTTTCAACATGGGGTGCAGGTATGGGACGTGACGGCGCGCACCCAACGTTGGGGCAGTCGCGAGCACCCGGCCATGATCCGTCGTTTAGCCTGGAGTCCGGACGGAACTCGCCTGGCCAGTGGCAGCGAAGATGGCAACATGTGCCTGTGGGATGCCTCCGATGGTACGCTGCTGGCGAGGCTGCAGGGGCATCATGGCATGGTCTCGAGCGTGGTGTGGAGTCCGGATGGCGAAAGAATCGCCAGTGGGGGCGGGAGCAGAGGCAGGGGAGAGGTGTTTCTGTGGGATGCGCACAGTGGGGAGCGCCTGTACCACTTTGCCGAATATCCCGGCAGTGTGTTAGCCCTGGATTGGAGCCCACGTGGAGAGCTGTTGGTCAGTGGGGACAGCGGCGGGATCCTCCGCTGGTGGGATGTGCAGAGTGGGGAGTGTGTGAGGATGT
>Ga0137383_10002470_pt1 | contig 11361 bp, 9 predicted proteins | sample SagtaG_19_FD_104817 | JGI IMG/M metagenome (GOLD analysis project Ga0137383, IMG submission 104817) | Vadose zone soil microbial communities from Sagehorn Ranch, Mendocino, California, USA - Sage2_R_40_16 metaG | ecosystem: Environmental > Terrestrial > Soil > Vadose zone | place: USA... | reverse complement strand
GGAGTGGGAGTAGTCGAAGGAGGAGGCGGTGCGTTTTTCGCCGCCAACAATCCCTGTACGTATTGCAAACGCTGCACAGTGTCATAGTCGTTTGGGTTTAGTTTTAACGCAGCCTGGTAATCGGCGATGGCCTTCTCATACTGCTGCAAGGAAGTGTAAGTCGCGCCTCGCTTCACCAAGTGCTCGGCATCGTTCGGGTTTTTTTCGACCAACACTGTGTAGTCTGCCAAGGCCGCATCGTAGTTTTTCAGGTTTCGATTTGCCCAGGCGCGCCGATCATAATTTTGCGGATCATCCGGTTGCTTCTGAATTGCCGTGGTGAAGTCCACGACCGCCTTGTCCCATTGGTTGAGACCGATCTCGGCAAAACCGCGGAACTTGTAGGCGTACGCGTCGTCGGGCTTGAGTTCGATTGCTTTATCAAAATCTGGCAATGCTGCATCGAATTGATTTTGCATTACCGCAGTCATCCCGCGCTCGCGATAGGCCACTTCATCCTTTGGAGCGACTTCGATTGCCTTTGAGAAATCAGCAAAAGCCTCGGCGAGACGGGGAGGGTTGCCGGCACGATACGCAGTACCACGATTAGTGTAGCCGCGTGGATCTTTCGGATTCGCTTCAATCGCTTTGGTGAACTCGGCAACGGCGCCGTCGAAGTTCTTTTGTTGAGCCAGCTCGATCCCACGCTGCATATGGTTTGCGCCACCCCCTGCCGGTTTCGCCGGTTTCCCCAACCCGACGTGACTCGCTGCAAAACAGAGAAGTGACGCAGTGGCAATGGTAATTGTTTGCTTGTTCAAGATGTGCATTCTCATTTCAGCTAACTTTTGAGCGATTTATGGTTGTACGCGAGCAAATTAACGTGCCGAACGCCTAAATGAACCAAACAAATTCGATGGCGGGAGTTGTCCATCGACATCGTCGCACAAGTCTGTCGGAAGGCTACGCTGCAGTCTTTGCCACGGTCCTTATTTGGTCTACGCCCTCCCTGTTCATGTATTATTTGAATCGCTATTACGATCCGTGGGCACAAAATTTTTATCGTTATCTTGTCGCCTGTCTCGCCATTGCACCGCTCCTGATTTACCGAGCTGGTCGCGGTGCGCTCCCGCTGTCGTGGCGGGCTGTAACGATATGTCTCGTCCCATGTCTCCCCAACGTAGTTCATCAAGTTACGCAGGTCGTTGCCCTGTTCTACATGGGTCCGGGCGTTTACACGATTTTCGCCCGGGCCTCGGTGATCTTCACTGCTTTACTCGCCCTCGCATTTTTTCCTGAGGAACGCCGGGTGATTCGCCAATGGCAGTTCCAAGTGGGCACGCTCCTCGGCTTAATTGGAGCCTTTGGCGTAATCTGGTTTCAACCCGGTCGCGAAACGGAACACATGAAACTGCCCGGATTATTCATCGCTTTCACGGCCACATTTTGTTGGGCGCTCTATGGTGTCCTGATTAAACGCCCTTCCATGCAGCTTGGCCCGACGCGCAGCTTTGGGCTGGTCAGCTTGATTACCTCGATCCTGTTACTTCCGCTTACATTCGCGTTTGGGAAAATTACCGCACCACTTCATGCCGGAGCGCAGGTAAACTTGGTTTTGATCGTCTCGGCTGTGACCTGCATTACGCTGGCGCACGTCTTGTACTACATCGCCATTCGTGAAATCGGCGTGGCGCTCGCGCAAACGCTTCAACTCCTTTGCCCGGCACTCGCTCTGGGCCTCTCGGCTTGGATTTATGGTGAACGACTGACTCAAGCTCAGCTTTGGAGCGCCGCCATTCTGCTCCTTGGTGCGTTCCTGGCCATGCGCGTGAAACCGGTCGCCACGACCGAAACTGCGGAGAATATTTGAGCGCTGGACACTCTGCGCGCGACTGCATATCCAGTATCGAGAATCCAGCATTCAGCATCCAATTTCATCCTGTGAATCTCAAAAAATATCTACGGACCCGCCAGAAAGAGATCGACCGCGCGCTGGATCGCTATTTGCCGAAGGCGAGTACCAAACCTGCTACGCTCCACAAGGCGATGCGGTACAGTCTTTTTGCCGGAGGCAAACGATTGCGACCGATTCTGTGTCTCTCTGCGGCTCAAGCTTGTCGCGGAGACGCTAAGAATGCGCTTCCCCTCGCCTGTGCCGTCGAATGCATTCACACTTATTCGCTGGTACACGATGATCTTCCGAGCATGGATAACGACGATTTCCGGCGCGGCCGCCCCACGTGCCATAAAGTTTTCGGCGACGGCATCGCGGTGCTGGCTGGAGACGCACTGCTGACCATCGCATTTGAAATTGTCTCGACCGCTAAGCCCGCGCCGCGTTACGACATTTCAATTTTGCTCCGAGAAATTGCCGTCGCGGCCGGAAGCCAGAGACTGATTGCTGGTCAAGTGGCCGACCTCGAAGCAGAAGGCAAGAGAGTTAAGGGCGATCAATTACGATTTATCCACGAGAACAAAACCGCAGCCATGTTGAAAAGCTCGGTCCGGCTCGGCGCGATGAGCGCCAACGCAGACACCAGGAAACTTTCCGCTATCACACAGTTCGGGCAGCGGCTTGGTCTCGCGTTCTAGCGCAGCGACGATGTCCGCGGCTTAGCCCAAACTTCGGGAATAGGTGGCAAAAGCGCGGGTAAATATGTCGCGGCAAAAAAAGCGACTTATCCTGCGGTGATTGGTCTGGAGAAATCGCGTGCTGAAGCGAGGCGACTCACGCGTCAGGCGCACGATGCTCTGTCTGTATTTCGCGAAGGCGACGCTGAAGCGCTTCACGCGCTCGCAAACTACCTTCTCGAACGCGAGTATTAAGAATCTGTGGAGCACGGCTGACAGCCTCTAGTTGCCGGGAGCCCGGCCCGACAACATCTTTTGCACACGCAAGATGAAGTGACGCCATTCCCAGCCTCGACAAGCTACCGAGACCTGCAGGGTGGCAGCACGCGCTTCCCAAAACCAGCCGCGTGGAGAATTACACCAGCGCGAGGTTTGGATCGATTTCTTCGGTCACTTTGGATTCAAATCTCATCTGTGATCGTAACAACGCAGCAAACGCAATCATCGCCGCGTTATCCGTGCACAACCACGGCTCTGCATTTTTGAATTCCAATCCTTCGCGCACACATGCTTCGCCCAATTGTTTTCGCAATTCCTGATTGCAACTAACACCACCGCTTACCGTCACAAGACTGACGCGATATTTCTGCGCGGCCGCAATTGTCTTGCGTACGAGTACATCGATAACCGCCTCTTGAAAGGAAGCGCAGAGATCGCTAATCACGTCGTCCCGAGCGGAGTCGAGGGATCCCGTGGCGTTACCCACAGAGTTCTTCATCGCGGTTTCTCGACTTCGCTTCGCTTCGCTCGAAATGACAATCTTCGGCAGCAAATAGCGCACGGCGGTTTTCAACCCGCTAAAACTGAAGTTCTCCGAGTCGAGCATGCTGCGCGGCAAGTCAAAACGAGTTGGATCACCGCCGCGCGCGTGCTTTTCAATCTCCGGTCCGCCGGGATATCCCAATCCGAGCATCTTGGCGACTTTATCCAATGCTTCGCCGGCAGCATCATCGACAGTTCGGCCGATTACTTGATAATCGCCGAGATCACGCACGAAGATCAACATCGTGTGTCCGCCGCTAACGATAAGCGAAACATTCTGGCGGATTTGGTTTCCGTTCTCTACGCGTCCAAAGAAAGGCGAGAGCATATGTCCTTCGAGATGATTGATGGCAAGGTAAGGTTTGGCAAAACCAATCGCCAATCCTTTGGCAATCGACGCGCCGATCATGAGTGAACTCGCCAGACCCGGTCCACTGGTCGCGGCAAATGCATCGACTTCTGACAAACAAATGTTCGCTGAACTTGCAGCGCGATCGAGCAGCCGCGGTGCGTAGATAAGGTGGTTCCGCGACGCGATCTCGGGCACGATCCCACCATACTTTTCATGCGCGGCGATTTGTGACGCCACTTCGCTGGCAAGCAACTCCGACCGTGAGTCGCCGTTACGTCCACGTAAGATCGCAACGCCGGTTTCGTCACACGAGGTTTCTAATGCCAATATTGTCATGTCGAGCGGAGTCGAGACATCTCTCGAGGTTAAATTCCCCGGAGCATAAGAAACACAGTAGGAGATTCCTCGACTGCGTCCGGAATGACAACGATGCGGGTCGCGCGGCTATTTCTTTACCGCTTGGGCTTTCGGCGCATTCTCTTGCGCGTAAATCATAACGCCCTTGAGCGCATCAATCGCTCGTAACATCTGCGGGTCTCTGGCCTTGATAAGGCTTTTCTCATCCTCGGGTTTCATATTTCCCGCATTGCGCAGAGCAAAAAGGGAACGCTCCTGCTCAGGGGTCACCGCAACACGAATATTCGGCGTCACGCCATTACCCTGGATGACCTGTTTGCTCGGCGTGTAGTATTTCGCGGTCGTAAACCGCACTGCGGAGCCGTCCGGCAACTGCATGACATTCTGCACGGAACCTTTTCCAAAAGTTGTTTCGCCGACAAGCACCGCTCGATGCAAATCCTTCAGCGCCCCGGCAACGATTTCTGCTCCGCTTGCGCTGCCTTCGTTGATCAACACCACCATTGGAAAGTTCGCGCGTTCCTTTTTCGCCCCGGAAGTTGAATAATCGTGCTGTTGCGAAGCGACGCGGCCCTGCGTTGAGACGACTTTTGTGTTGGGCGGCAGGAACTGCGCGCAGACATCAACCGCGCTATTTAACAGCCCACCCGGATTGTTCCGCAAATCGAGAATGAGCGACTGCATCCCTTGCTTCTGCAGTTCATCGAGCGCTTTCGACAGTTCGTCGGCGGTCGGCTCGTTGAACTGCACCAAGCGGACATAACCAATCTTGAATGGGCCGGTCAGATCCGGGTCGACCAGTCTGGCTCCCTTGACACTTTGGATTTTAATCTCTGCTCGTTGCAGCGTGTATTCCTTAATTTCCTTGGTCGAGGGCCGCAGCAGCGTCAGCGTTATTTTTGCCCCAGAAGGTCCGCGCAAAACATTGATGGCGTCCTGGAGATCCATTCTTTCCGTTGAGATGCCGTTGATCCGCAAGATCTGGTCACCAGAGAGGATCCCAGCCTTGGCCGCAGGTGTGTCCTCCATCGCTGTAATCACGGTAGGCAGGCCGTTTTTCATTGAAACTTCGATCCCAAGACCGTTAAAACGACTGCGCGTGTCGTCCTGCATATCCCGGAAATCATCGGGATCCATGAACTGGCTATGCGGGTCCAGCGAGGAAAGCATCCCCTTCATTGCCGCGTTGATGAGATCGTGATAGCTGGTCCTGTTCTCATCCACGTAATCCTGACGAATCAATTCGAGCGCTTTTGCGAAAATTGAAATTTGCGCGTAGCCGTTATCGTCTTCACTCTTTCCCGGCTGCTCTTCCTGCGCGAATACCGCGGGGAGAAGACCCAGCAAGAGACAAGCCAACGTCGGCAAAATCATGAAGCGCCTCATACTTGGACCCCAACTTGAAAAACAGGCTCACCATCGCTCACGGGAAATTTTTGGCAACACCCAACGCAAACTGTTGTCTTAACTTGCGCGCCAATGAAAACGGTCTTTAGCGTTAACGCTTTCTCCTTCGTCCTTTTCCTCTCCGCGCTCTGTCTTTTTCGAGGTTTCGCTGCGGAAGCCGAAGACGGCGAGTATGAGGCCGTCGCCGAGGAATTCATTAAAGGTTATTTGAGCGCTCACCCCCTGGAGGGGACCGCTCTCGGTCTTCACGAGTACGACGGCAAAATCACCGATTACAGTCGCCTCGCGCTCGACGCCGAGCTTTCCCGGTTACGGCGCTTCGACGATCGGCTGAGCAAGTTCGACTCGGGCAAGCTGAGTCCCCGCCAATCCATCGATCTGCGAATCCTCCAGGCTGCCGTGAAGAAAGACCTCTTTGAAATGCAGGACATGTCAGTGTTCGAGCGAAATCCCATGGTTTATGCCCGTGCAGCGGACGTGAATGTCTATATCAAGAGGAATTTCGCGCCGCTCGAGGATCGCGTTCGCAGCTTGGCTGCGATCGAATCGCAAATCCCAAATATCCTCATCGCCGCGAGGACAAACCTCAATGACATCCTTCCAAAACCGTACGTTGAGCTCGCCATTCAGATCGCGAAAGGTTCCGCAGATTTCCTGAAAAAAGATCTCGTTGCCGCTATCGGCAACCTCAAAGACGAACAGCTTCGCGTCGCCTTTCATGAGGCCAACCGCAAAGCCGCAAATGCGCTCAACGATTATGCCGCGTGGCTGGAGCGGGAGAAACTTCCGAAAGCCTCCATGGATTTCGCGTTGGGCGAAGAAAAATTCAGGCGCTTCCTGGCCCAGACGGAGTTCGTCGATCTTCCTCCGCAAAAAGTCCTTGAGATCGGCCTGGAGCAATTGAAAGCGGAACAAACAGCGTTCGCCGAAGCGGCAAAAAAAATCGATCCGAACAAGTCTCCAATCGACGTTTTTAAGCAAATTCAAAGCGAACATCCCACGCCGCAAAATCTCATCCCGGATGTGGCCAAAGATCTGGACAAAATTCGCAAATACGTCTTGAGCCGTCGCTTGGTGGGCATCCCATCTGAGGTCCGGGCGAAGGTCAAAGAGACCCCGCAATACCTGCGCGCCACCTCTTTCGCGTCGATGGATACGCCGGGTCCGTTCGAGAAACGCGCCAATGCGGCCTATTACTACGTCACACCTACAGAGAACGACTGGCCAGAGAAACAAAAAGAGGAATGGCTCACCGCCTTTAATTATTACACTTCCGACGTTGTCTCAATTCACGAAGCTTACCCTGGTCATTATGTGCAGTTCCTGCACCTGAACGCATCGCCGGCGAGCAAGGTAGAAAAAATCTTCGGCAGCTACGCGGTCGTCGAAGGATGGGCGCATTACTGCGAAAAAATGATGCTCGACGAAGGCTACAGCAGTTCCACCAACTCGACCCCCAGCGAAGATGAGGTGAAACGCGCGGCCAAATATCGCATGGCACAGGCCGACGAAGCGCTGCTTCGTCTATGCAGATTATGTGTGTCGATCAAGATGCACACGCAGAAGATGTCGCTCGACGAGGCAACAAAATTCTTTCGGGAAAACTGTTATTACGAGGAAAAGCCGGCACGCCAGGAAGCAACGCGCGGCACCTTCGATCCCGGTTATCTCAATTATACCCTGGGCAAATTGCAGATTTTGAAATTACGCGACGATTACAAAGCGCAGCAGGGCGACGATTTCTCACTGCAAAAATTCCACAACGAGCTACTCGATCACGGTATGCCGCCCATTCGGCTCCTTCGCGAAATCATGCTCAAAGATCAGAGCAAATGGGACGAGGTGCTCTAAGTAAAAGTTAAAAAGTTAAAAGGTTAAGAGATTGCAAAGTTACAAAGTTCAGATGCGCTAACCAGTAGGCTTCCCTTGTGACTTTTTAACCACTTGAGTCTTTTAACTCTCTACCAGGGTATTTCCTTCCGATCGCGCAAGAATTTTCCCGTCAGCTTTTGCGGCGCATCAGCAGCGAGCCACACAATCGTGTCCGCACCTTCCTCCACGGAGCGGCTCGCGCCTTGGCCGCCCATATCCGTGCGCACCCAGCCGGGGCAGACTGAATTTACCGCAAACTTCGGCAACGCGGTAGCGAGCTGCGAGGTCACGGCGTTGAGCGCAGTTTTCGAGATGCAGTAGGCCGGCGACCAGCCATCAGCCCCGCCGGTCAGCTGCCCGCCGCCACTGGAGACATTGATCACACGCGGCACTTTGCTCTCTCTGAGCAAGGACACGAACGCGCGTGTTACACGCAACGCACCCAGCGTGTTTGTCTCCAGCGTCTTTCGCAATAGCTCGTCGCTGATCTCCAGAATAGCGTAGTCGCCGTCAACAATGATCCCTGCATTATTCACGAGCACATCCAGATGATCGGCCGCTTTGGCAAACTCACGCGCGGCAACAGTAACGCTCTGATTATCTGCGACATCGATCTCCAGAAAGATTGCCTTGCCGCCTTCCTCCGCGATCTTAGCTACCGCTTTTTGACCGGCGTCCCGGTTCCGGGCGCCGACGAAGACTTGAAATCCCTTTCCCGCGAGCTGACGCGCGACCTCGTAGCCAATCCCTTTGTTCGCTCCTGTGACTAATGCCGTCTTCATTTGTCGCGGTGCGATATCGCCTTAATCGGCGAGGCGGTCGTCATTCTCGCCTGGCAACAGGTCCTTGAGCATTGGTTGCGGATTAGAAGGTAATTCCTCAACGTCACGCAATTTTTTCGTGATAACGCGGGACCGAACATCGACATCCTCCATCTTGCGTGAGGCTTGATCGATTTTCTCTTTCACCGCCGATAATGCTTCACCGAATTTTCCAAACTCGGTTTTCACTGCCGCCAGCAGATTCCAGACCTCGCCTGAGCGTTTTTGAATCGCAAGCGTGCGAAAACCCATTTGCAGACTATTGAGCAACGCGGCCAACGTAGTCGGTCCAACGAAAGTCACGCGGCAATCGCGCTGCACGTTTTGAACCAGGCCCACACGGCGAATCGCTTCTGCGTAAAGTCCTTCGCTTGGCAAAAACAAGAGAGCAAAATCGGTCGTCTTTGGTGGATTAATGTATTTCTCGCAAATATCTTTCGCGCAGCGTTTCAACTGCGTCTCCAATGTTTTCATCGCCGCGTCCACCGCTATGGAATCGCCACTTTCCTGCGCCGTCGTCAAGCGCTCGTAATGTTCCATCGGAAATTTCGCGTCAATCGGTAACCAGACCGGTGCGCCGTTCTCATCACCGGGCAACCTAATTGCAAACTCAACACGCTCGTCGGTGTCATCGCGAGTCTTCATGTTTTTCGCAAACTGCTCGGGCGTCAGCATTTCCTCCAACAAAACGCCGAGCTGCCATTCACTCCAGCCGCCGCGCGTTTTCACGTTCGTGAGCACGCGTTGCAAGCCGCCTACGTCGCTTGCCAATTGCTGCATCGCGCCCAGGCCCTGATGCACCTGCTCAAGGCGGTCGCTCACCAATTTGAACGATTCGCCGAGGCGTTTTTCCAGCGTGCCCTGCAATTTTTCATCAACAGTGGCGCGCATTTTGTCGATTTGCTTTGAGTTGTCCTCCTGCAATTGCGTCAAGCGCAGATCGACAATTGATCGCACGCCTTCGAGGGACTTCGTCAGTTCTTCGCGCTGCGTTTTTGCGGCATTCGCGCCTTCTTCGCGACTACGTGACATCTCTTCGCGAAGCATCCGCTCGCTTCGCTCTTGCGCGCGTTCGAGTAACTCAAGTTTTCCGGCAAGCGCCACATCGCCAGCTCCGCCGCGCCATACCAGCAGCAAGATAATTACGACCAACAAGCCTCCTCCAAGCACGCCGATGACCAGATAAGCGATGTTCATTTTCTTAGCTTCAATCCTTCCCCTGCGATTAACCAATCAAGAGATTCCTCGACTTCGCTTGGAATGACAAGCGCGACTAGAACGACAGCTGCACGCCGCTATTCACAGCACAGGTAAGGCAAAGATTTCCGAGTCATAGGCGCAAATATCTCATCGTCCCTGGATATAGGACTAAAAACTTGACTTATACTTGACCCATTCCTGCAAGGCCCTGAGCAAGCCACTTGACCAATAACTTGACTTATGCTTGACTAATTGCGTGGGTTATAAGCCAGTTTACAACATAACACCAGTGCTACTCACGGAGGTCGAGCAGATCGCCGCGTTGCGCGAACGCATCCTGACTGCGACAATACAAGTGCCATGGATTCCGGCGTTGCAGAAGGACACGCGCATCCGCAACGCGCATTCTTCAACGGCCATTGAGGGCAATCCGCTGACGTTGGAGCAGGTGCGCGCAATCGAAGAGGGCCGGGAGATTCCGGCGACAGCACAGCGTCCCCGCCGGGAGGTGGCAAATTATTTCGCTGGATTGCGCTTCGTGGAAAAGAACGCCCAACGTCACGTTATCACGCACGCGGAGGTGTTGAAGTTGCACCGCATCATGGCCGGGGAAGTGATGGATCAGGGAATGGCCGGGCAGTACCGAACGATTCGCGTGCGCGTAGGCAGTTATGTGGCGCCGCCCCCGGACCGAGTGCGCCTGATGATGTCAGACCTGCTTGAGTGGTGGAACAAGGACGCGCCAAAAATTTCTCCAATCCTGAGCTCGGCCATCGTGCACCACCGGTTTGAAACCATTCACCCGTTTGCCGACGGTAACGGAAGGGCCGGTCGCATGCTCAGTCTATGGGAGCTTTATCGGCGGGGCTTCGACAATCATCATATTTTTTCGATCGACGAATTCTATTGGGAAGATCGTCCACGCTACTACGACGAGTTGGAAAAGGTACAGCAGCAAAACGGCGACCTAACAAACTGGATCGAGTACAGCGCGGCCGGATTGCGCCTGACGCTGGAGCGAGTCTGGAGCCGGCTTCAAAAACTGACGGCACGCTCAGGCAAGGCGAAGCTGGTGCTTCGTCCTAAACAGGAGCAACTGCTGCATCTTTTGCGGGAACGCAAGGCGCTGACGCCGCGTGAAATCTGGGATGGAATAGGCATATCGAAACAAGGCGCGCTCGATCTATTGCGACCACTGATCAAAGCCGGTTTGGTGCGCCGGATTGGAACAAAGAAGACGGGCCGTTATGTGTTGAGCTGAAAGCGAAACTCGCGAGCGAGAGGCTTGCGCCGTTCTAAAATCGCACTTTCACCCCCCCATACGCCGCGCGGCCAAGGGCGGGAAAGCCGAACACTTCCGAGTAATGTTCGTTCGCCAGATTATCAATCCGGCCGAAGATCGACAGGTGCGGATTCACTTCATACTCCGCTGCGATGTTCACGAAGCTGTAATCTTCGATGTCGAAGTTTGGGCCGCCGAAATTCAGTTCCTCGCGCGCGTTTACGAACTTGGCCTCGACCACAGTGCGCAGTTTTTTCCACCAAAGATACGAAGCTGAAACGTAAAGTTCGTTGCGCGGCCGCCGGGGCAGACGCGCACCTTGCAATTGCGCAATGTCTTTCGATGAAGTGTTTTCCGCCTCCAGATAAGTGTAGCTGACCGTGAACAGAAGGTTGGTGATCGGTTGCGCGCGTAATTCGGCTTCCAAGCCCTGAGTCTCGGCTGCGCCGAGGTTGAGCGTCTGAAAAAGTCCGTTCGATCCGATCGCGTTCGAGAGGTCGTTGTGAAAATAAGTCAGGCCGGCGGCAACCCGGCTCTGCCAGAGTTCCTGTCTGACACCGATGTCCCAGCCAAAATCGTGCTCCGGCCTTAATCCGAGATTATTTCCGAAAATCTTATCCTGACTGCTTGGCGGACTGAATCCAGTTGCCACACTGGAGTGTAAGATTGTGTTTGTCCTGTCGATTTTGTAACTGCCG
>Ga0137383_10002463_pt1 | contig 11376 bp, 10 predicted proteins | sample SagtaG_19_FD_104817 | JGI IMG/M metagenome (GOLD analysis project Ga0137383, IMG submission 104817) | Vadose zone soil microbial communities from Sagehorn Ranch, Mendocino, California, USA - Sage2_R_40_16 metaG | ecosystem: Environmental > Terrestrial > Soil > Vadose zone | place: USA... | reverse complement strand
GCTGGGCGCGCTCGTCGCGACCTATCAAATCGACGACTCGCTCGCGGACGCGATCAAACAGGCGACGAACTCCGACGTGGTGTTCTTCGCGCTCGATACCCTCAACATGCCCGTGGTGGTGGGAAGCACCGTGCCCGCGCAGGACATCGGGCCGGCTTTGCAGAACGGCGTGAAGATGGAAGTGCTGGCGGTGGATACCGGTGGCGAGGGGATGGCGCTCGCCGCGTCGCTTGGCAAGCAGCATCTGATCGGCCTGGCCGGGGCGATTCGTTCGCCCTCGGGCGACGTGCGCGGGGGATTCGTGGCGCTGCGCTCGCGCGAATCGGAGCTGGCCGCTTTCAATGCGCTGCGGCGCACCATGGTGTGGGCGGTGGCGCTCGGCGTCGTGCTCGCGCTGATCTTCGCGTTCGTGCAGGCGCGGCAGATCGCGGGTCCGGTGCGGCGGCTCGCGATCGCGACCCGCCAGGTGCAGGACGGCGAGTACGGCGTGGAGATCGACGTCACGTCGCGCGATGAGATCGGCATCCTCTCGCAGGCGTTCAAGGCCCTGGTCGCGGATCTCAAGGCCAAGGCGGCGCTCGTCGATTACATGATGCAGGCCTCTGGCGGCGCGGCCACGCAGCAGATTGCCTCGGTACCCACGGCGGTGCGCGCCGTCGATGGCGGGCAGCTGAAGCCCGGTGCCACTTTCGCGGGCCGGTACGAGGTGAAAGAGGTCCTCGGCGCGGGCGGCATGGGCGTCGTGTACCGCGCCTTCGACCGCGAGCTCCAGGAGCCCGTCGCGATCAAGACGCTCAGGCCCGAGGCCATGGCGGGCGGGAGCATCGCGCTCGATCGCTTCAAGCAGGAGATCCGGCTGGCGCGACGGATCGCGCATCGCAACGTCGTCCGCACGTACGACCTCGGCGAAGAGAAGGGCATGTATTACCTGACGATGGAGTACGTCGAGGGCACGTCGCTCAAACAGCTGATCACGTCACGCGGCAAGCTGCCCGCGACGGTCGCGCTGACGGTCGGGAAGCAGCTGTGCCGCGCGCTCGAGGTCGCACACGCCGAGGGTGTGATCCACCGCGACATCAAGCCGCAGAATATCGTCGTGGAGCCGAGCGGGTTTCTGAAGGTGATGGACTTCGGGATCGCGCGACTCGCCAATCCGCCGCAGGGGAAGGGCCTCACCGAGGCCGGCATGTCGATCGGCACACCAGATTACATGTCGCCCGAGCAGCTCTCGGGGGCGGAGCTCGATCCGCGCAGTGACCTGTATGCCGCCGGCGTGGTGCTGTTCGAGTGTCTCACGGGACGGGTGCCGTTCGAAGCGGAGACGACATGGGCCCTGGTGGCCAAGCATCTTGAAGAAGAGCCGCCCGATCCGCGCACGCTCAGCCCCGACGTTCCCGGGGAACTGGCGACGGTGATTCTGAAAGCGATGGCCAAGAATCCTGCGGACCGCTACGCGACGGCATCAGAGATGCACGACGCACTCGCGCGCATCGGGTGAACGGATCCCCCCGCTCCGAACTCGCTTTCCTTCTTCAAGCGTCCCGTCCCGGTCTGTGGCTCACGGCAATTGCGTTCTACTTGCTGCCGCTCTCGCAACGAGATGTTTTTCACTCCGTCGCTTTCTGGTTGGGCGTGCTGTATGTCAGCTTTCCCATGGGCCTGCTGCTCTACGGCTGGAACGACATCGTGGACTACGATGCCGACCGCCACAATCCGCGCAAAGGCACGTTTCTGTTTGGCGCGCGCGGCACACCCGAGCAATTGCGCCGTTTGCCGCTCCGCATCGCGCTGGTTCAGGCGCCGTTCGTGGTCGCATTCAGTCTTCTCGCCGGAGCAAAGATGCTGCTGTGCTTTGGCGGAATGACTGCCGCGGCGGCGCTCTATAACTGGCCGCGCTTCAATTTTAAGGCTCGGCCACCGCTCGAGATTCTGAACCAGGCGGGGTATCTGTTCGTGTTTCTATTGAGCAGTTGGATGAACCACGTCCCACTTCTCCCCTGGGCCGCCATGCTGTTCGGTGCGCTGTTCGCCATGCATTCGCAGGTATTTGGCCAAGTGATGGATTTGGAGCCTGACCGCGCGGCCGGCCGGCGTACGACGGCTACCGTGATCGGCCGGGTTCCGGCCAAACTCGTGATGGTAGTGCTGCTGCTGCTTGAAGCGGGGCTGATCGTGAGGTTTTTTGGAGCGAAGGAGCTGGCGGGTTTCCTGCTGGTGAGCGCAGCGTGGTTCGCCGTTGACGCGACTGTGATTTGGCGCGGCCGGCCCTACAGTAACCGGGAGATGCGATTCTTCATGCTGGCTTGGAATGCGATCGCGCTCATCAGTATGCCGTGGATGTGGTCGAAGGCCCTTCTGCTTCAGAAGAGGTGAAGATGAAAAGCACGTACTTGGCAGCTCGAACCCCCAGTTACGTGGCGCTCACCAGACCAGCCAGAAGAACGATTGTATGCGTAAAGACTAGGACGAACAAAATCGTTAGCGCGAGCAACGTTTGTGGCCACTCAAGCAGTTGTGGGATACGGAAGCGGTCAATGGCCCCGTGGGTGGAGCCGTGCAGGAGGGAGTACGCTAGCCGGCGCTGCCACGACTTGGTCCAGTTAGCGGTTTTGGTCAATGTGAAATCGAAGTCATAGTAGTCATTCGAGGGGTATCCCGGCGTCGTGGTACCGTGAATCGGGCGACACTCGACTTGCGTACCGGCCCGTAAGTCTTCTAGACTCAAGGTCCTTCCGTCGGCGTCGGTGTAGAATACTCCGTACACCGGGTCTGCAATCAGAACACGCTCATGAAGGTGAACTTCTACTAAACAATGCCGGGCTTGGCGGGATCGGTGGTACACCGTCACCTGGTTGGCACGAATGCCGAGCACGCCAAGTGCCAGCATGTAGAGCCGCGAGGACCCCGAACAACATCCCCCGTGGCGGATGACGTCACTAGGGGTCGCGCCCAGCGGAGCGAGGAACGCAGCCAAATACGGTGGATCATCGCCCCGATGGGGCCCATTGGCGAGTCGCCCGGCTAAGGCAAGTGCCAACTCCACCGAGTTGCTCGGTAGCGGACCCAACGAGGAGACAAACGCATGTAGCCGTGAACGCTCCAACGCCCAGTGGAGCGCCAGCCCCACCATTGCACCTGCACCCGCAATATCGATCCATTGGAGTAGGGACATTGACCGGAGCCTTCAGCTCCGCCTACGGAGTGCGTCTAAGCTGCGGCGCCGAGCTAGAACGTTCACAAATAGAAGACTACCTCAAGAACCGTGCCGCCTTTGATGCTCCCCGACCGCACGAAGAGCGGACTCTCCACATTGTACACGCGCCGCCAGCTTCAAGCGCCCTTGCGCGTGCGCGATTTCTTCGACAATTGTGCAGCGAAGGTGTCCCTTCGCGCCCTGACATTCGGCCTCACGCTTAGCCTGACGCCCGCGACGCTGCTCGGTCAGACGGCTATACCAAACACGCCCGCCGGAAGCGCCCTCCGCGCATGGCTCGACGCGTATAACAGCGGTGACTCCGCACGCGCGGCGGCTTTCCTCCGCACGTACCAAGTGGATTTCCCCATCCGCAACTCGTTCAACTTCCGCCAGATGACAGGCGGGTTCGAGCTGGTCAGCGTGGAGGTCAGCGAGCCGCGACACGTCGAGTTCTTTCTCCGCCCCCGCAACACCCCTGCCATGATCGCGTACGGTATGCTCGATGTTGCCGCGGGCAGTCCGACAAACATTAGCGGCAACGCCTTTCCGCTTGGTCCCAACGTCGCGACTGAGGCGCTTCGTATCGATCGCGCCACCCGCGTAGCCGTGGTCGGCCGCGCAGCCGCGGTGCTCGACTCCTTCTATTTCTCGCCGGAGCTGGGAAAGCGAATGGCCGACTCGTTGCGTGCGCGGCTCGCGCGGGGCACGTACGACCGCTACCGGAACGGGCCAGGACTCGCCCTCCGGCTGAACGCCGACCTAGCGGAGATGGCCCACGACAAGCACCTGGGAATCTCGTACGTGCCGACCCCGCCGCCGAAGCAGCCAGCCGGAGAAGCGCCGCCCGCGCCGTCGCACGCGGACCTGGACGAGACCAACTGTGGATTCAAGAAAGTCGAGCAACTGGACGGCAATATCGGCTACCTCCGGTTCGACGCGTTCGAGGAGGCGGCGCTCTGCGGATCCACCGCCTCGGCCGCCATGACGTTCCTCGCCGGCACTCGCGCGCTCATCATCGACCTCCGGGAGAACGGCGGCGGCCATGACATCGGCGCCTTGATTGCGTCGTACCTCTTCGACCGCCGCACTCACCTCGATGATTTGTGGGACCGTTATGCCAACAGCACGCGCCAGTCCTGGACGCAGGATAGCGTCCCCGGGCGGCGCTTCGGCGGCACCAAGCCGATCTATGTGCTCACGTCCGCGCACACGTTTTCTGCCGCAGAGGCGTTCGCGTACGATCTGCAGGCCCTGAAGCGCGCGACCATCGTGGGCGAGACGACAGCTGGCGGTGCGCATCCGGCATCAGAGCGACGTTTGGGGGAGCACTTCGCGATCAGTGTGCCGTGGGGGAATTCGATCAATCCGATCACCGGCACGAATTGGGAAGGGGTCGGAGTCGTGCCGGACGTCAAGGTACCCGCGGATGAGGCACTGAGTGCGGCGCTGAAGCTGATCCGGGACAGGGCACCGTAGCGGGGCTCGGGCAACGGTCGAGCGCGACGGCAATCGTGCCGCTCCACGCTTCTTTCGGATGTTCGTTGTTCGGATGGTAGGCAACGACCGCCGCGCCTGGCAGCGCGAAACAGAAGTAGCCGCGCCGCGAGGTGGTGAGACCGCCTGCGCAGTTCGACGCGAGCACGGCCAGTCGAGGAACCCGCAGCGTATCGCGTCCGGGCAGTATCACCACGGAATAGGTCGGCGGCGAGGGCGGAAGCTGCAAGCTCCGCATCTCGCCACCGGCCACGCGCACCGGAACCGCTCGGTGGTCCCCGGGTCGCATGCCCTCCAGGCTCTGGGCGCGCTCGTATACCTGCACGAACCAGTGCGCCCGGCTATCGCCGATGTAGACATCGATGCTGGCTGACCCTGGGGCGCGTGCATGGATACGCCATCCCTCGAGCGTGACGATCGCGCTGTCATACGAGATTCCGGCGGTGAACAGTGTCACCGGCCGGCCCGCAGAGTCGACAGGCGCGAAGGACAGATCCTGTGAGGAATCACCAACCAGGAGGTTCAGCACGCGTCCACCGAACACGTCGTGGACGGGTCGGCAACGCACCAGGAACGGCGTGACAAGCGCGCCGAGCGAGGCACGTAGCGTGGCATCGCCGGCTTGCGTGCACTTGAGAACACCCTTGTCGGATACCGGGACGGCTAGGCCGGACGTCCATTGGAAACGGACGCCCGTATCGGGCAGCGCGTGCCCAGCCGCGTCCAACACATGCATTGGCATCCGCACCGCGACCACGTTGTTCACGACGACCGTGTCGGCGATTCCCGCGACGAGGCGCGCAGGCGGCGCCTTGCAGGCAGCCAACGCGAAGAGCACGACGGCCGAAACTCGACTCAAACGCCGAACTGCCGCAGATGATGGTCAAGATGCTTGTGCAGCATCACGCCCCAGCTCGGGCCCGAAATGCGTCCAAAAACTCGACTCGCCGGCCATGCGGCCGCTGGTCCGCGCGCCGCAAAGCGCTGCACAAGATCCCGCAGCCGACTCACATCCGCTGCCCACGTGGTCGGACGCGTCGCGAGAAACTCGGGCGGACTCTTCCCTTTTCCTCTCGGCCACGGCACGACGTAAATCGCGAGCCAATTCAAGGGAAAGTGCGTCAAGGGACCGGAAGGTTGATCGGTCTCGAGTTCGCCGAGCCCCTGCCGCAGATCGCAACTGACATGGCACACCATTTCGGGAGCGGTGAACCGACCCCAAACTGGCTTTCGATCTGGCGTCAGGCGGGAGATCCGATCAAGGATCGCGTTTCGAGCGGCTGGATCAAACAGGGAAGCCATGGGCATTCAATATTCTACGCGCTCCGACAGCTTCAAGCGCTTGTGAGGCGGCGGAGGCTAGAATACTCTGAACACGAAAGGCGGGTGACTCGTATGGTGACACTGCTGCTCATCGCGGCGTCCACCCTGATCGGCATCGCCGGCTTCGCGGGCCTCCTCCACCTGATCCCCCGGCTCGGCGCCGCCGGGACCCGAATCAGTGCATGGCTCTGCCGCGCCCCGGGGCTCGACCTCGTCGTGTCCCTCTTTACGTGGTTCCCGCCCACTGTCCTGGGAATCGTGTTCGGCTGGCGCGGCGTGGTGGGAGCGATCGTCGGGCAGGTGGTGGGGATGCTCGTCTGGATGTTCGCTCACGAACTTGCCAACCGCACAGACGTGGGCGGGCCGCGCATCGTCACGTTCCTCAACCGCACCGTCGGACGACTCAACAACCACGTCGCCCTCTGGGTGACTGCGCTCGCCCTGCCCGTCTTCTTCGTTCTTCGCGTGGCGGAATTGTGGGTCTATCCCATCCTCACGCCGCTCGTCGGCCTGCCGCGATACCGCCACGCGGATTGGGTGAACGTCACCCGCCAGAAGTTCAACGGCCTCGTGGGACACGACCTGATCTGGTGCCTGTACTGTGACTGGATGACCGGCGTGTACTCCCTCGGCGCCGAAATGCTGCGCAACGTCGAGAGTTTCTGGTGCCCGATCCGGTTCGCCAGCGGGAAGAAGTGCGACAACTGTAAGCTCGACTTCCCGGACATCGAGGGCGGATGGGTCGCGCCGGAGGGGACGATGCGCGACGTCGTGGCGGCGTTGGAAAAGATGTACAGTGCACCGGCGACGGCGGACCTGCCGAGGGACCAGCGACACCCGTGGTTCGGGCACCCAATGCGTCAAGTCACGAAACGCGCGCCGGCAAACGCGACTTCATGACTGTTTCGAGACGAGGGGAGTTGAGCCCTCCAAGAGGCCCTCACACGCCCGCAAACCACGGATAGCCCTGATCCTCCCAATACCCACCCGGCCGCTCGGCTGTAAAGGTCATCGACACGAGATACTTCGTCATCTTGTAGCCGAGCTTGGTAGGCGAATACAGCCGCAGGGGCGCGCCGTGACTCGGCGGCAAGGGATTGTCATTCATGCCGTACGCCAGGATGGTCTGCGGGTGCATCGCGCTCGCGAGATCCCAACCATTCGAGTAGCCCGAGTCGAACGAATCGAAGCGCACGTAACGCGCCTGCGGCAGCATGCCGCAGCGCTCGGCAAGTGCCGAGACCGCTACGCCGTGCCAGGTCGCGATCGCGCTCCAGCCTTCCACACAATGGTGCTTGACCGTGTACGTCGTGCGCGGCATCGCCTGTAAATCGTCTATCGAGAACGTGAGCGGCTGCCGCACGAGTCCGCTGACCTGCAGCCGCCAGGCCCTGGGGTCCTGCAGCAGCGGCATCATCGGCGAAATGAAATAGCTCGGCAGCTGGGCCGTGCGCTCGGCAATGTCGTACTGCGGGGCCAGCCGGTGCTTGGAGAACAGAATCTTCTCGCCCACCCAGTCGTTCACTCGACTGACGTCCAGCAGCAGAGGACGCACAGCGTTGCCGCCGTCCCAGCCACAGGCGGCCGCGACCGACGCCGGGCCGGCGACGGCCGTCAATCGCAGAAATGCGCGCCGGTCAATCACCGCTCGGGAACCGGCCGCGGTACCAACCGGAGATCATCGCGCGCAGGGACGCGGGATCCACGACGAATACCAGAATCACGTGGACGACGAGAAACCCCGTGAAAATCCACACTGCCCAAAAATGCCAGTACCGCGCCGCCTGAAACCCGCCGAATAGCGCGGTCAGCCACGAGAGTTGCGTCGGCTTGTAGATCGCGAATCCGGTGAGCACCGAAAGCACACCGAGCAGAATGATGAACGTGTACGCGAGCTTCTGGAGCGGATTGTGCTTGCCCTGCGGCGGATGATCCTTGCGCAGGCGGAGATAGTACTTCTGCATCTCGATCGCGCCCCGAATGTCCCGCGGCCGGAACAATAGCGACCGCCACTCTCCGCTGAGGGCGAGATACGACAGATACAGCAAGCCGCCGAGAATGAGCGGCCACATCAACGCGAAGTGCCAGTTCAATGCGCCCGCGAGCCAGCCGCCCAGCCGGCTCCATTTCGGGAATGCTTGGTTCTCAAAGGCATTGACGTAGTAGGGCCCACCACGGTCGCCAAAGCGCGCGTACGCGCCGTAGATCTGCAGCCCGCTCATGATCATTCCCGCGAGCAGCACGAACGTCATCCAGTGCGTCAAGCGCACGATCCAGTGGTGCCGTTTGACCCCTTTGACGGGCGCTGCGGGAGGCGTCGCGGGGAGCGGGGGAGCGGCCATGGGCTAAGTATATTCCGTGCCATGCGCGCTGCAACGTTCCTCGTTATCGCCGGTTTCGTGTCCTGCCGCCCGCAACAAGCGGCTGTCACGACACGCAACGCCGACTCGCTGAGCTTTGCCGACGTAACCCCGCGCGATTCGGCGGACACCTCGTTGGTCACACCGCGCGTGATCACCGAGCCGACGGTGGTCGTGTTCTGGCTCGCGGCGGCGGACACCTTCTCGGCCGATGATCAAGCCGAGGCGCTCGACGAGCTCAATTCCACCACCGAGCGAATCGAGCCGACGCTAGGACGGCACAACATCAAGCTCGTCCCGACCAACTCCGACACGATTTACGTCGCCCTGCCCAACCGGCAGCGCCGCATGATTCTGTTGACCGGCGTGGACTACCCGTTCGGGTACGTCCTGGTGGAACCGGGCAGCGCCGAGCGCATTCTCGCAGGACTCTACGAAGACGACGAGCTACGCGACGAGATCGAGGCTTATTTCGATCTGCCGCCCTCCGACAGCGCCGACGCGAGGCCGCGGATCTCGACTTGAGTAAATCGCTGCTGCTGCGCGGCGGCCGTGTGGTGACGATGGACGCGACGCGGCGCGTCCTGGACGCCGATGTCCTTGTGGAAAATGGCCGCATAAAGGCGCTCGGGCCCACCCGACGGGCCGACGGGCGGTCAAAACCAGCGATCGTTGATTGTCGCGGTCTTGTTGTCCTGCCCGGTCTCATTCAAGCACATATCCATCTCTGTCAAACGCTGTTTCGCGGTCTCGCCGACGACCTGCCGCTCGAAGCCTGGCTCGAGAAACGCATCTGGCCGCTCGAAGCTGCACACACCGACACCTCGATCCACGCCTCCGCGATGCTTGGCGCCGCCGAGCTGCTGCTCGGCGGGACCACGGCGATTCTCGACATGGAGACCGTGCGCCACACGGGGGCCGCGTTCGAGGCGCTCGAATCGATCGGCATCCGTGCCACCGCGGGAAAATGCCTGATGGATGCGGCGACAAACCCCCCGCGCTTGCGCGAGACGACTGACAAAGCACTCACCGAGAGCTCAGACCTGTGCGAGCGCTGGCATGGCGCCGCCGGCGGGCGATTGCGCTACTGCTTTGCCCCGCGCTTCGCGCCGAGCTGCACAGGTCCGTTGCTCCGGGCCGCGAGCGACCTGGCGGAGCGGACGGGGACCACGATTCACACACACGCGGCGGAAACGCCGCTCGAGCTCGACACCGTGAGGCGCGAGACCGGTCACGACGAGATCGCGTATCTCGATTCAGTCGGGATCTCAGGGCCACGCGCCGCCCTGGCGCATTGCGTCTGGGTGGACAAGGACGATATCGCCGTGCTGGCGCGCCAGCGGACGAACATAGTCCATTGCCCGAGCTCCAACCTGAAGCTCGGTAGCGGCATCGCGCCCATTCCGGAGATGCTGGCCGCTGGATGTCGGGTCGGGATCGGCGCTGATGGAGCGCCGTGCAACAATCGTCTCGACGCCTTTGCGGAGCTGCGTCTCGCCGCCTTAATCCAGAAGCCGCGGCTCGGACCGGACGCGCTGCCGGCCGGTCAGGTCCTGGCGCTCGCGACCCTGGGCGGAGCACAGGCACTGGGACTCGAATCGGAGATCGGCTCGATCGAGGTCGGCAAATGCGCGGATCTGATCGCGCTCGATCTCAGCGGCCCCCACGCGCAGCCCGACGACGCCGATCTCATATCGCGGATCGTGTACAGCGCGCGGGCCGCCGACGTGCGACACGTCATCGTGGACGGCCGGATCGTCGTCCGCGACGGATCACTCAAAACCGCTGATCGCTCGGAGATTCGTCGTGCGGCAAATACTGAAGCTCGCCGCCTGCGCCGCGCTGTGGGCCTCTAGCCTCAGCGCGCAGGGGGACAGCCTGTACGCGGCATGGTGCAGCCGCTGTCACGGTGCCGATGCACACGGCGCGCCCGCGGCGTCCACCCGGCTTGAGGTGCCGCCCGCTGACCTCGCCTCGTGCGCGGCATCGACACCGGAGACCGAGGAGCAATGGGTCGGTATCGTGACGCGCGGCGGCGCGGCGTATGGTCTCTCGATCGACATGCCCGCGTACGGTGAGGGTGCCACCCCCGAACAGATTCGCGCGGTGGTGCGCCATGTGCGCTCGCTGTGTCGCGACCGCGGCTGGCCGCCCGGCGAGCTGAACTTTCCGCGGGCGTTTCTCGTGGAGAAAGCCTATCCCGAGAACGAGCTCGTGCTGGTCGCACACGGGCGCGAGCAGCAGGCAATCTACGAACACCGCATCGGCCGGCGGCTCCAGTTCGAAGCCGAGGTGGTCGCCCTGTTCGATTCCCTCGATCGGCCGTTCGAGGGCGGATCCGCCTCGCTCAAGTACAATGTGTGGCACAGTCTCGACCAGCGCGCGCTCGCCACGCTCGGAGCCGAAGTGACGCCGCCGCTCGGCCGCCGCGATCACTGGGAAGTGGAGCCGTACATCGCGGGCGGGATCGAGCGGGCGCGCTTCGATCTTCAGGTCCAGGTGGTGGGCGGTTGGGAGGAGGCGGCAGGAGTGAGCGGCGCGTCCTATCGCGTTTCGCTGGGCCGGCGCATCGGCCGCCTTACGCCGAGGCTGGAAGCCGGTTGGGACGTCCCGCGCGATGGGCCGGACCAGCTGGCGCTCTACCCGCAGCTCTGGTTTCGCCTATCCCGCCTCGGGCATGTCGCGGGCTCTATCGGTGCCGAGGTTCCGGCGCATGGCATCTCACCACCCAGGTCACGGCTGATCGCTTTTCTGCTGTGGGACTTCGGTGACGCGCCGCTATTCCGAGGCTGGTAAGCCGTTCCCGCTGACGCGGAACCGCTGAATCGTCTGCGATAGCGTCGCCGCGGCATCGGAGAGGTGCTGCGACGTGGTCGTGAGCTCGCTGAGTGAGGCGATTTGCTGTGCGGTGGCCGCGGAGGTCTGGCGCGCGCCGCTGGCCGCATCCTCGGCGATCGCCGCGACTTCTTCCATGCGGCGCAGTACTTCCTGCATCCGCTTGGT
>Ga0137383_10002461_pt1 | contig 11378 bp, 4 predicted proteins | sample SagtaG_19_FD_104817 | JGI IMG/M metagenome (GOLD analysis project Ga0137383, IMG submission 104817) | Vadose zone soil microbial communities from Sagehorn Ranch, Mendocino, California, USA - Sage2_R_40_16 metaG | ecosystem: Environmental > Terrestrial > Soil > Vadose zone | place: USA... | reverse complement strand
TGGCATTGGTGCCACATCCTCCTGTGGAGGTACGTTTCCAGGCTGGGTGATCTCATCAGTTTGTGGTACAGGAGCCGGGATAGCTGGCGGAGATGCGCTTTCATGATCCTCATCAACTCTATCGCTGGTGGTGCGCTGATCTTTGGGCTGCATACCGGCACCGATTGCACGTTCCGAAAGCGAGCTTACCGGCAAAACGCGAGGTGGCTGGGGCTTTTCATTTTCGCCGGCGCCGGTTGAAGCAGGAGATCGAGCAGGTGTTTGTCTACCCCCAAAAACACGTCCCACTGTGTCTGGGGTATCCTGATCTTGAAATTCATCAAGGAGCGTTTGCGCGTATTCCTCCAGGGAAGGATAGACAGGAAAACGGCGTCGGCGCGCGAACTCGGCGGGGCCTGTGCCTCCTCCGAGCACAACGAAGACAAGCTGCGCTTGCAAGTCGCGCTGCATATTCTTGAGTCCATCGAAATCTCCAGCGCGTTGCAAAGCGCTGTTGCGTTCTGGCAATACAACTGCTATTTGTTCGCGGCCGAGCTGATCCTGGGTCGAAATGGCGGCTAAAACACTTTGCCTGTCGTCAGCGGGAGCTACATAGATAAGGCCTATGTCTGCACTGCGGCGATGATTCGCGCCCAAGAGGTCCGCGCCGTCACTCTGTCTCACAATCGTATCCTCCTTTATTGTATATTGCGAAAGAGGACTTTATAAGGAGCTGATCGATTCTCAAGATAGAACGTCTATTCCAATCATAGCAGGCCGGATCCCCTCTGTCAAGCAGTATAGTACGCTGTGCGCCCCCCTCACCTCCCCAAACAAGGCCTTGACTTCAACTTCTTAAATCACCCCCATTACTCCTAGTACCTATCTATATTTCTATCGTTGTGTTATTATACTGCCGCGCACATGCATTTCACGCATCTTATGTAACAGGTGCACCTGATTCTACCTCGTGCAAAATTAAGAGACCATTTCGAGCATAGGAGGCATCTCTCGAAAAACTCCCCTTTGCTGCACGAGGTAACACAGCGATACAAGTGATACAAGTGATACAAGTGATACAAGTGATACAAATGATACAAATGTTGCAAGCGTTGCAAGCGTTGCAAGTGTTGCAAGTGTTACAAGTGCGACAAACCTCATTGGAAATACACCAGCAACAATATAGCTCATTTCCTGTGCCAGCATACGAAATTAAGAAAGGAGCGTGATGTCTATAGTCTCTCATTATTAACAGGCCGGGTCTATGTGGAGAGAAGGCATCCCCCAATACAATTCATGAACACACTGGAAGAAAGTGACAACGCTCTTGGCAGCGTGCACTATGAACCCCTCCTGAAAGCGATCCTCGAAGTCTTGAAGCACAATTCAAGCATGTTTCATGCAGCGCCCACGTGCTTGACAGTTAACGTTGATGAGGTGGCAAGTGCAGTCGCGACGAAGATCATAGCCTCAAACAATCAACCTCTTTTTGAAAACACGTGGGGCACCCGCAGCTCTAGCGTAAATTTTGCGGATGTGGAGGCGAAAAGACAGTTTGCGACACAGGTTGAGCGCATCAAGGATCAGTTGCAAACCCACCTCGAGACTGAGCTCAAAAGTAAGCTGGATGGTATGCCTATCAGCCGCTACGCAACGAGTCTCCTTAGCGAAGCGCAGTCATTTAAAGGGGCGGCCACTAAAGGCTTGCATTATCCATTTGAGGCGCAGAGTCTGGCGGAAGAGCGGCTGCGTCTGCGGTCCAGGGGAAGTGGGGAGCATCCCTGGCTGAAAGGTCACAAGCTCACGATCAGTATTGGAAACATCAATGGGTTCGATACGCAACTGGTCAATGGGATCTATCATCATCTTGAAGACAAGTGTGACGAATGCAGCGAAGATGACCTGGAGAACACGCGGGCAGTGCTGGAGCGAGACATGAGCGTTCCCGAATCTGAACTGAACAAATTGAAGCGCCTCGTCAGCAAAGAGTCGCTGGGCCGACTGCAAAAAGAAGCGAAGATCCGTTACCTGGAGTTTCTTAGTGAGGGTATCAAGCAGTCGAAGTCGAGCAATGAAGAGGGGTTTAAGCTCCTGCAAAATATGATCAGGCGGCTCCGCTTGCTAGAAACATTTATCAATGATCCCACTAAGCCCGATGGGTACTACAACGTAAACTACAGCGGTGCCACCATTAATTACCGAGACCTCTTCTCGCGCGCCGATGCGTTCGACATGTTGCCGGTCATAGCCGATATCGAAGGGGCGCTGGGAGAAACTTTTGACGAGGACAAAGGAGAACAGGCATTTACCAGCGGCATTAAGCTGAAGTTGAACGGCCCGGTACAGACACACAAGGGAGAAGCAGTTTTTGATTATTACCTCACACTGCTGGACCCTGGCAGCGAGGAGCACAAGCAAAGGATAAGCGACTCGCGCTTCGAAGATAAAAAGGTCAATCAAAGGTTCGTCGAGAAAGTGCTGAAGATCGAGCTGCTGTACTACTTTGTGTTTCTGGAAATGAATAATGCGCAGTTTGATCCTGCTGCACGATTCGAAAAAACCGCTTTGCCAGCTTTGCAGGATCAAGATGAACAAGCAAAAGTAGAAGTATTTAAGAAACTCAACGGCTACCTGAGGAGAAGTGAGAATAGCGGCAGGGTCGAGGTGCTGAAGGGGCTTTTACAAAGATATATCACCAACCCGGCTACAAGCCCGCAGAGGCGCGCATATCCGATCCATCTTAGCCTTGGGCGCGGCATCCTGGAGCAAGATGGCGCAAGTATGGTGTTTGAGAGAAAGTTTTTCAAGGATGTGCTGGCAGAACGATGGTTAGAAGCGCTGAAATACATCACCATCGAAGAAGCAAGTGCTGGCGGAGATGCTTTCTGTACGTTGCCTGTAAGTATTATCTTCGAGCCGCTGTATTACTTCTCTGCGCAGGAAGCGGTGCGCAATTTCAGCATGGCGTATGATCTCCAGGGGATTGACATGCTTCCGGTGCTGTTGGTGCCAGGGGACGAGCAAATCCAAAAGGTTTGCGCGCACTTTTACAGTGCTCACAAGCGTATTGTGCTGCATTATCAACATATCCTTCCGTTTAAATCTAATTCCCCGCAGGCGTTTGTCTATCACTTCACGTTCTTACTGCTTGCTTACACCTGCCTGAAAATGCTGTTAGATAGTACGCGGAAAGGAGACAGTGAACACCAGCATCAGATATTTGTGCCTATTGTGCTCTTGCACATGCTCCAGAAAGTAGAAGAAAGCGATGCCTCCGCTGAAGGAACCATCACGCGTTCGCTGTCCAAAGTCCTTGCGCATATGCTCGCGCAGGAATATCTTTCAAACTCGCAAGGGTTCTATGTCGACGACCTGGAGAGCCATATTCGTCAATCAAGTCCTAGCCTCAGGTATAAGCTGCCAAATGGTTTGAGCTCCTTGTATTCAGTTCTCCCCAAGCGCTTCCACATCGGTGCACTACAGCCGGCCTCAACCCCTGGTGTTACACAGCGCGTAGAACCCGGTTTAGATAAACTGGCGATTGTGATCGTATCCAGCCGGAAAAGTGATTTTAATGTCAAGGTTCCCTCGTATGTTGCGAACGTGTTTGGTGAGGTGATCGGGATTGAACGACTCGCAGATAGTTCGGTGCGTTTAGAGACACTGCGTACTTTCTCAACCAACCAGGAATCAAGTAGCATGTACAGGGTGCCGACGGCAATTAGCGATGAAGTTGAACAGTGTTACAGGAAAGGGTACAGGCATTTCCTGTATATTGCCAGGGCGCCCTATTCCAGCATGCTGCACATCACCCGCCCCGATGAAGACGAAGAGCTGTTTTTCATGTCGAAAGACATTATCCAGGCATTGATGCGGGGAAGGAGTGACATCAAGATCTATCCGCTCTACTGCGACAAATACTTTGTCGTGAATTTGCGCAGAGGTCAGAAAACTCCCGCCCTGTATGTGGATGACACCGCGGACCTCACCAGCCTGGTAGCCGATCCACATCAGAGTTCTGTTGTATTCTTCAACCTGCTCAACGGTATAACTGTGAGTAAGCGCAGCCTCTATAATGGAGTCGTCTCCTATGCAACACTGGTAAATATGTACGACAACATTACCTACGACCAGTACATACGAGCCAATTTGCTGGATGGCAATCAATCGGGTTCTTTGAAAGGAGAGATCCTGGATTTCCTTAAACTTGTGCACTTCTCCCGCTATGAAAAAGAGAAGTCGATTACGTTCAAACTGGAACCCTACCAGAACATTATTGGTGATGACTCCGTTGGCTCGCTCTCACTGTTTACCCACGCAATCGGTTTCGTCAGATTCAATTCCCTGGCTTTCCTGACAGAAGTGAAAGGTGTGTTGAACAGGGAAAGTGTGGTAGCTGTACATGGGTAATGAGATCGCTGAAGATGTGGGGCGTCTCTTTGAAGTGGGATTTAATATAGGCATTCTCACATACATACAGCAGCACGAAGAGGACTTTTCGCATCACCTTGAAAACCTGTACGTTGATGATCTGCGCAAGCTGCGTTTCCCCATGCTGGAGAAAAGTATACTCAAGAGAGCACACATTATCTCTGAGTGGAATCGCCAGGTTGCCCGGAAGTGGCTGATGTTCTTCCTGCAGAAGGGCTTTCTGGCAGGCGTCAACTTCTTTCACGAGTACTTGCAGTCGTTGAACATACAGGGGCACAAACTAGAGATTGTGTACTACCAGTGCAGCTTTTGTGGGAGCAACAGTGCCAATACGAACTACAAGCCCGAGGAGCAGGAGTGGCAGGAGGTGCTCGCTCAACTTGCGCACAGGGGGCTGGATGTCAATACAATAGACACCGGTCTTTATTCCAGGCAGGGAAGATTTTTACGCGCAGACACGCTTATGCTGCTACACTACGCTAGCCGATGGCGCGTGCTGTGTGTCGATCTGTCAGCATTTGCTGTCAAATCGCCAGCAAATTTGAAGGACCCGAACAACATTGAAATGTTGCGGCGCCTTCTGTTACACGAACTGGGATATAGACGGTCTAAGAGCGTATTTAGCAATCTGAGCATCGACACGGATAGCGGTTCATTAGACGCTACCTTTTCTAAGGGATTGGATCGCTACTTTACCGCCTTTAAGCGCGATGACAAGGAGAGTGTGAAGCTCATCCAGGCCGCGAGTTACGCCTACGACTTCTACGGCTTTCTGAAGGCGAGGGGCGTGCTGGGGGATGAAGACATGGTGATCTTCAATGTGGTTGGGCACACCGATCGCAGCATTAACGCGATGTCGGTGAACAGCGAGCACATGAAGGTGTTGGAGACCTGTGCATCGATTTATCAGCGTCATACAAGCCCGCGTGAGATACAAGAAGAGCGCATGCGCGTGCTGGAGACTATCCGGGCCAATGCTGCCAAAAGCTTTGAACAAGGTGAGACATTTTCAAAAAATCTCATCGCTATTGCCGAGGCCGGAGACGGCGTTCAATGGGTGCCGTCACACCGGGAGTGCATTGATGATTTTGTTAGTTCTATTGATCCTCTGCCTGTAGAGCGTATCAAGCCTGAGCTCGTTTCGCGGCTAGGAGCCGGGGCTAGGAGAGGAATGAGTCTACGTGATGCGCACGGGGAACTGATTAAGCAAGAACTGGCTGGTGCGAAAACGTATCTCTTTTTGACAGGCAACCCCGGCATCGGGAAAACTACGGCTATCGTGAAATTTCTGCAAGAACATGCCGCTGAAGGCTTTTTATTCTTCTATGTCAGCCCTCGTAAACAGGTAAACCTCGATATTATCGACAAGTTTAGAGAAGTGGGGACGAGTGTGTTCGCGGGAAATGTATTTGCACTCACCTCAAACTCAAAAATCATTCATGACAATCAAGGCAAGCCAACCGTCCACTACTACTCGAGTAAGCAACACGGCAATTTCAGTAGGCAAGGAACCAGTACACGTATCAATTTTATAGATGCAGCGACAGTGGAGAGTGAGAGTCAGCGAGGTCATTCTCACCGCCTGGAGCTAATCCAGGAGGATCTTGCAGTGGCCCGGGATGAGAATGTCAGTGGCGTGCTGGATAGCATCTGTAATGCGCTCTATGTCAATATGAAGGAACCTATCTCTAATAACATCATCGCAACGATTGCCATCCAGTCACTCAAAAAGACTGCGGATGGCAGGGACACGCTCAAACACCTGCATAAGATCTTCCAGGGTGCCTACAACAGCAAAGAAGATAAGGTCATTCCTGAACAAATACGGGAGATTGCTGGCAGGTTTAAGCACCTCTTCATCATGATTGACGAGGTCACCGGTGATGAGAGCGGAGTAGAATTTCTGGCCGGTATCAATAAGTTCATAGGTCAGTATGGGCTAACGAAGCCGGAGTATGGCTTTAATTTGAAGGTGATTGTGGCAGATGCTTCGATAGTTGATGCTCAAGTTATTCGGCAGCATCTCACGCAGACGGCATACGAGCCGGACAAGATCTATTTCAGGCACGTTCCCAAGGGAACTAACTCAGAGCCGCTCTCATTGGAAGAGTTTGAGTTCAAGCGGCAGGCGGCAGTAGCGATCAATGCGAATTCTTATCCGGCGCGACGCCTGCACATCAACTACAATGTATGCGTAGAGCCTCTCAAGTTTGACGAAGAGACGTTCCTGGAGACAAAGGATCGTCTTGCAGACCACGCACAGAAGAAAATGATGGAAGATATTTTGACCATTCTCGAGCGGCCTGGTGCGGCTCAAGCAATTGTCTATATTCAGGATAAAAGACGCCTGGTACGGCTCACCCGGGAGATCAAGAAGATACTGGGTGCTTTTGAGAAGAATCAGGACTACATAGAAATTCATGCCAACATCTCTGAGGCCGACAAGGAGAATATGCGAGATTGTAGGGACAAAGTGAGAGTGATCTTCATGACCGCTTCGGCCAGTCGCGGACTCTCGTTTCCCAGGGTAAAATACATCCTGGTGGATATTCCCCACTTCGAAATTGAGCAGAACCTGATGGAGATCATCCAGGTGATCTACCGGGGGCGTGGCGAGTTCAAAGAAGAGGGCGTATTCAAGACATATGATGGAGATGAAAAAGAGCTCTCGTTTTATCTCTCTGATCGGACCGTGTATTACGATGATGATAGCGGGGACAGGCGGCTTTCTCTACAAGAGAGCGCGCTTAACCTGCTGAATATACTGTTGATCCTGAAAACCTCGATCAAGACTCGCATGTGTGGTTATGGCCATGTCGGCTTTGAGCGTTTCATGATGATCCCCATAGGCGGGAAATCTGTGCTTGCTGCCGGTGAAAGCTTTACCGGGGTAATGGAAAAGCTGATCAGGGAACTGCGCAAGGAGTATTATCGCCGACCAGAGGATAAATGGTTAGAGGAGATCTATACCACCTTGCAGCAACTACTGGGCAGGGCAAACTTTCGCCTGTCCGAGCCGAAGGCGGTGCCGGGAGCTACGAGTCAACGGCCGGGGACATCCTACCTATCTATGCGGACCACGTTTTCTACCACATTTGCCAACGCGGCTTATGACGGCTTTGACAGGCTGCTTGCGTGGCAGCCAATTGAAGCAGGCTATATCTCGGGAGACCTGTTGATCGTTCCGTTCGCTAAAAAGTCTTTGCAGGAGCACTATTTAATACAGCTTGAGCGTGGCCTGGCAGAAGACAAAGGGGAAAATGACCTTCTAAGAAAGATGTACTTTATTCGTAAGAGCAGGGACTACCCGGAGAGCTTACATACGGCTATGAAGGATGCTATCGATCTCGTACAGATGCTGGACCGCGCGCCGGCTGATAAGACGCAGCGTTTCATGCAGAACAGCCGACACCCTGACCAGTACTACGCGCTGCCGTTGACGGCGTTTATGTTTGGGGATGTCATGAAGGACAGCTTTGCTCGTGGCGAGGCAGAGCAAGAAGAGTATACGTTCCGTGATGTGCTGTCAGACTATGTGCGTACGCTCTACCCTGTGAATAACACCCTACCCATTGGAGGGGCCTACAGGGAATTCCCATTCGTTGTCTTCAGGAGCTTCAACTTGAGGGAAGTCAGAAACAAACTGTTTACAGGCTCCAATCTCTTCATTTCGCATGAACTGAATGTGTTGAACATGCTGTTGTCATACAAGGGATAAGTTGGGCATTACCCGGACCGTGTCCTGGAGACCAGGACCGCCACGCTACGTTTTACTACATGGCACGGATTATCGGAGACCACGTTTGCTTGTCCAGGTTCGATGATGTCCTCGGGGGACGATAAAGCCGTGTCGATCACTTTCAACCACTGCCGCCCGGTCTGGGCAGGAATCTCAAAATCGAGATCCTGCCACTCCATGTTGAGCATTACGTGGATGTCATCATCCTGCTCTAAGCCCCAGATGGTGAATGCCAGCACCCGGCAATTAGGATCATTCCATCCAGGACTGTCCAACTGGCAGCCGTGCCAATCGATGTCCTTCTGCCCTTGTGCATTCGGTACACCGCTAAAGAAATCGGCGCGGTACAGGTTGGGATGACTCTTGCGGAACGCAATCATGTATTTAAAGAACCTGAACAGCCCCTTGTTCTGCTCTGCAAGTTTCCAATCGAACCAGCTAACCTCGTTGTCCTGGCAATAGGCATTGTTGTTGCCCTGCTGGGTCCGCCTGACTTCATCTCCAGCCAGGAGCATGGGCACGCCCCGGGAGAGCAGGAGAATCGTCACAAAGTTCTTGATCTGCTGCTCACGCAGCGCCTCAATTTCAGGATTGGTTGTCGCTCCCTCGGCACCGCAATTCCAGCTCAAATTATCATTCACACCATCCCGGTTGTTTTCGCCGTTGGCTTCATTGTGTTTGGCATTGTAGGAGACCAGGTCATTGAGGGTGAATCCATCATGGCAGGTGATGAAGTTGATGCTGTTGATCGGCATGCGTCCCTTGGCCTCGTAGAGGTCCGAACTGCCGGCGATACGTGAAGCGACCACCCCTACCTGGCCCGGATCACTTTTGACAAAACGGCGTATATCGTCGCGGAAGCGCCCGTTCCATTCTGCCCAGCGCTCTCCGGGGAAGTTGCCGACCTGGTAGAGCCCGGCAGCGTCCCACGCTTCAGCGATGACTTTCGTGTCGGCGAGGGTTTCATCCAGGGAAATATGCCACACGACAGGAGGATAGGCCATGGGATTGCCATTTACGTCACGGGCCAGGATGGATGCCTCGTCGAAGCGGAAGCCATCCACGTGCATCTCCTTGACCCAGAATTCCAGGCATTCCGCAATCAGCTTGTCAACGACGGGATGATTGCAATCGAAGGTGTTACCGACGCCGGTATAGTCGAGATAATACTGTTTATCCTGGGGGACAAGCAAATAATAGGTGCTGTTGTCCAGGCCCCTGAAACTGATGGTCGGGCCTAACTCATTGCCCTCGCTGGTATGATTGAAAACCACATCCAGAATGACCTCGATGCCCGCTTTGTGCAGGGCCTTGACCATCTCGCGAAAGTCGCGTATATGGCTGCCCTCTCCAGGTGAAAGGCAATAGGCAGCGTGCGGTGCGAAGTGGCCGACGGGATTGTATCCCCAGTAGTCCTTAAGGGGCCTGCCATCCACAGGACTGGAGCGGCTGATATCCTGCTCATCAAAAGCAAAGATAGGCAGCAGTTCAACAGCGGTGATGCCGAGTTCCTGGAGGTAAGGGATCTTCTCGACAATGCCAGCAAAGGTGCCCGGATGCTGGCTGCCAGAGGCAGGCGACTTAGTAAAACCACCCACATGCATCTCATAAATGATGGTCTCGCTCATCGGCTTGTGAAGCGGGCGATCGCCTTCCCAATCAAAGGTCGAGGTGTCGATGATCGCGCTGCGTATGGAGGTGTGTACATTATCGTCCGGTGTACAAGCTGCCGCGCGACTCCAAAGCGCGGCGGTGATGCCCCTGGCGTAAGGATCAATCAAGACCTTATTCTTGTTAAAGCGATCACCCGCCTCGTGTATGTCCTGCGGACCATCGAGGCGGTAAGCGTAGTGCATGCCGGCTGGCAGTCCCCTGACATAGACATGCCAGAAATGGAAAGTGCGGTGTGTCACCGCGTCTAATGGAATGATCTGCACTGGCTCAGGGTCGTCGTACCCAGCGAACAGCAGCAGTTCAACAGCAGTCGCATGCTCTGAGAAGAGCGAGAAGTTTACTCCTTGCTCGTCGGGCACCGCGCCCAAAGGATGCACAGCTCCCGGTTCTACCTGGTACATGTACATCATCCTCTCTCTTCGACACTCGTATCTTCACTAGCGTGTAATTAGCTGGTAAGCTGACGTCGATCCACCACGCGTTTTACCTTGCCTTCGCTGCGCGGGAGATGATGGGGCTCAACAATCAGCACGTGCGCGTGCAACCCAAGTGCCTGGTGTAGATCCCCGGCTACGGTTACTTGCAGCGCACCAATGGTTTCACCTCCCTCGCGCTGAAGCGCTTCATCCACCTCCACACGAACCTCCAGTTCATCAAGTTGATCACGCTGCCGGTCGACGAGAATCTGGTAGTTACTGGTCAGGCCAGGATGCGAGAGCAGCACCTGTTCAATTTGCGTGGGGAAAACGTTGACCCCGCGTACGATGAGCATATCATCGGTGCGGCCACGTACACGCTGCATCCGCACGGACGTGCGTCCGCAAGGGCAGGTCTCATGGAGCAAGGCCACACGATCACGCGTGCGGTAGCGCAACAAGGGCAGGGCTTCACGCGTCAAGCAGGTGAAGACTAGCTCGCCGATCTCTCCATCTGGGAGGCGTTTGCCTGTCTCGGGGTCGATCACCTCCGGGTAGAAGTGGTCCTCGTTGACATGCAATCCCTGGTGCTGTTGGCACTCGGCAGCGACTCCGGGACCAATCACTTCTGTCAACCCATAGATATCAAAAGCCTCGATGCCGAAGCGCTCTTCGATCTCGCGGCGCATCCCCTCGGTCCACGGCTCTGCTCCGAAAAAGCCCGCACGCACTTTCATGCGGCTGCGCAGGTCAATCCCCTCCTCGAAAGCAGTCTCTGCTACGACCAGGGTATAAGAGGGTGTTCCTGCAATCACGGTAGCTCCCAAATCCTCCATCAGCAGTAACTGGCGTCGTGTCAGACCACCACTCATGGGGATAACTGTTGCCCCGATAACTTCCGCGCCGATATGCGCACCCAATCCACCGGTAAAGAGTCCGTACCCATAAAAGTTCTGAAAAATATCTCCGGCTGTCACGCCGCCTGCCGCGAAGGTACGGGCCATTACCTCGCCCCACGTTGCTAGATCGGCGCGTGTGTAGCCACCGACCACCGGTTTCCCTGTAGTACCGCTCGAAGCATGCAGCCGCACCACGTCTTTCAACGGCACGGCAAAGAGTCCGTAGGGGTACGTGGTACG
>Ga0137383_10002454_pt1 | contig 11383 bp, 10 predicted proteins | sample SagtaG_19_FD_104817 | JGI IMG/M metagenome (GOLD analysis project Ga0137383, IMG submission 104817) | Vadose zone soil microbial communities from Sagehorn Ranch, Mendocino, California, USA - Sage2_R_40_16 metaG | ecosystem: Environmental > Terrestrial > Soil > Vadose zone | place: USA... | reverse complement strand
GGGCTAAGCGAAAAAAGGAAGTGAAAGTTCGCTCGCGAGAAAAACAGGCGATTTCCAGCAGGCTGGACAGCGTCCAAGGAATTCGACAGACGACTCTCGCCACCTGAGCGTTAAGTCCTCGCTGCTTAACTCCGCATCCTCCTTTCTGTCAACATCTTGCACCAATATTTAGTTTTTCTCGCGAAACGGTACAGTGCGTGCTTTTCTGCTAATGCGGAAATTGAAATTGAAATCGCGGGCAAGACTAAGGAACTTCGTCATGAAACCAATCACGCAGGAAAATAGCAGGCTTGGATTTGTTGGGGTCGGCTACATGGGCCGGCCGATCGCGCGGAGGTTGCTTGAATCTGGCTTCAAGCTGACAGCGTACGACCGGAACCGTGCTAAGGCGGAGGAGTTAATTCCGTACGGTGGCGACGTAGCGCAGAGCGTTTCGGAACTTTCCTCCAGTTGCGACGTCGTGTTGTCCTGCCTACCAAGCGATGAAGCTGTCCTCGACCTTTATAAGGGACCTGACGGTGTGTTCGCCCATGCACATGGCGGCTTGTTAGTCATCGATCTGAGCACGGTGTTTCCAGAAACCTCGCAACAGCTCTCAAGACTTGGCTTGGAGCACGGAGTTGAGGTTCTCGACGTGACTATATCGGGGAGCACTCCTGCCGCCGAAAACGGCTTGTTGACCCTGTTCGGGGGCGGAGACAAGGAGCACTTCAACTCCGCCGAGTCGATCTTTCGCGTTATCGCCAAGAAGTATTTTTATCTCGGGCCGAGCGGCTCCGGGGCGACGATGAAGCTCGTTGTGAACACCTTGCTGGGAATCGGAATGCAGGCGATTGCCGAAGCTGTTGCGCTCGGTGAGAAGGCTGGCCTTGATCGCATTCGCTTGCTGGGGGTCTTGTCCCAGACTGCAGTGGTTGCACCTGCGCACTTGGGCAAACTGGAAAGAGCGATGAAGCGCGACTACAGTCCGCAATTTCCGATTCGGTTGATGAACAAGGATTTCGGGTTGATTTTCGATCTCGCAAATGCGGTTGGCGCACGAATGCCCGCAGCCGGAGCTGCTTTTGAGATCAATGCGAGGCAGGCGGACGAAGGACCGGAGCAAGATTTTTCGGCGGTGATTCTGCAGATGGAAAAGCGTGCGCACCTGGGCTCGAACGGCAACGGGCGGACATGATCCGGCGCCGAGTTCGACGGTTGCCCCTAACGCGCACAGGTTGGCTAGGAATATGACGATCTCTGACTAAACAATGAAAGGACAACCATGCTCGACTACATCGAAATCCAGGGTACACACATTATTAGTTCCCGAATTGCACTTGGCACCTGGGCCATGGGCGGCTGGATGTGGGGCGGATCCGAAGATAAGGAGTCCATTCGCACCATTCATGCTGCGCTTGACCATGGGATCAATCTGATCGACACGGCGCCCATTTACGGCTACGGGCGCTCCGAAGAGATCGTGGGCGAGGCCCTCCGCCAAGGTGGTCGTAGAGATAGCGTTATCCTCGCCACCAAAGTCGGACTCGACTGGACGAATGGCAAAGTCGAACGCAACTCCACGCGCCAACGCATTCTCCATGAGTTTGAGGATTCGCTGCGTCGTCTCCAAACGGACTACATCGATATCTATCAGGTGCACTGGCCTGACCCCCTGGTGCCCATCGAGGAGACAGCGGCCACGCTGCGAGAACTTTACGAACAGGGCAGAATTCGGGCGATCGGTGTGAGCAACTATTCGCCCGCAGAGATGGCGCGTTTCAGCGCTGTCGCGCCGCTTCACACCATTCAGCCGCCCTATAATCTCTTCGAACGCGAGATAGAAGACGAGATTCTACCATTCGCTGTTGGCCGCAGAATCACCACGCTCACTTACGGCGCACTCTGCCGCGGATTGTTAAGTGGCGCCATGCGCCTCGATCGTCAGTTTGCCAACGGCGATATGCGCAAGACCACAGACCCTAAGTTTCAGCCTCCGCATTTTGCCGAGTACCTCAATGCGGCCAGCAAGCTGGATGCATTCGCTCGCGAAAATTATGGTAAGCGCGTGATTCACCTGGCAGTTCGTTGGCTTCTAGATCAGCCGGGTGTTGGTGTCGCGCTCTGGGGCGCGCGGCATCCGGAACAGCTCGCGGCTATCAGGGAAGTAATCGGCTGGTCTCTGGGAAAAAGTGACTTCGCCGCGATCGACGCCATTCTTCGCGAAAATATTCGCAATCCTGTCGGGCCGGAATTCATGGCTCCTCCGGCTCGCGAAACTATTGAGCCCGTGACGGTCAGCATTGGATAAACTTAAGGGAAGAATTTTGGAGGTCAATTATGAACAAGAAAGAACTTTCTGCAAGCTTGGCTGGAGATGTTTCTCTGGGCGGGGAAATTTACGTGCATCGTCTCGGCTTCGGCGCCATGCGCCTGACCGGCGAAGGCATCTGGGGTCCGCCAAAGGATCGCAAGGGGGCGTTAGCGGTTCTTCGCCGTGCCGTGGAGCTTGATGTCAATTTCATTGACACGGCGGATTCCTACGGCCCACACGTAAGTGAGGAGCTGATCGCCGAGGCGCTGTTCCCCTACCCGGGTGGTCTCGTGATTGCCACTAAGGGAGGTTGGAATCGTCCCGGCCCGAACCAATGGACCCACGATGCCACTCCCTCGCACCTTCGCAAGGCGGTTGAGGGAAGCCTCAAAAGACTGCGCTTGGACCGCATCGACGTTTATCAACTGCATATCCCGGATCCCGTCGTCTCGTTTGAGGCCTCGGTCGAGACGCTGGCTCAACTGCGAAACGAAGGCAAGATTCGCCTAGTCGCGTTGTCCAACGTCACGCAGGAGCACATCGAGCGAGCACGCAAGATCGTCCCAATTGTCTCGGTGCAAAACCGCTATAGCTTTGCGGACCGCGAATGGGACTACGTGGTCGATTATTGTGAGCGCAATGGAATTGCCTTCATTCCCTGGTTTCCACTGGGAGCTGGCAGAGTTGCCGGCGAGGTGCTGAACCGAATCGCGCAAGCACATCATAGAAGCCCCACACAAGTAGCGCTCGCGTGGCTGCTCCGGCGATCTCCCATCGTGCTGCCCATCCCAGGGACTTCCTCGATCGCGCATCTTGAAGAGAATGTTGCGGCAGTTTCTGTGCGCTTAACTGACGACGACTACCAAAAGCTTTCTAGAGTTCCCGCGCTGGCAGCATCGCGGTGAAGAGGTTTGTTCACTCTTTCCTATCTCTCCGTAAGAGAAGGCTGACACGCGCCCCATGGCCGTCATGGCCCGAGCAGGACTCTTTCTGATGTTAAGATTCGGTTTGCAGGGAGCACCACTCTGGTTCGGCGGAGTAGAACCATGCGCACATCGAATCCTCTTCTGTGGCCCAAGCTTCCTGCGATTTGGAGCTATGGGATTGTTGTTCTCTCCGTTGCCACGGCCCTGATCATTTCACGGTGGCCGCTCCTTCACCTGCAAGAAGCTCCCGTATCACTTTTTCTTTGCGCCGTCATATTGAGTGCGTGGTTCGGTGGGGTCGGGCCAGGATTTCTGGCGACATCCCTCTCCGCTCTCGCCTTTTATTATTACTTCTTGCCTCCGATCCATTCGTTGGGTCCGAAGCCCGATGAAATAGCACGCCTTATCGTCTTCATGCTGTCAGCGCTGTTTGTCGGGTCGCTGAGCGTGGCGCAAAGAAGCGCCACGGAATCGCTCAAGCGCGCGCGCGATGATCTGAAAGTGAAGGTCCAGGAAATCCAGCAGGCCAATGAGGTATTGCAAGCCGAGAGCCGCGGACGGACGCAAGCCGAGAATCAATTGCGGCGCAGTGAGGCCTACTTAGCTGAGGCGCAAAGACTGACCCAGACCGGGAGCTTTGGATGGAGTGTTCAGAGCGGTGAAATCCGCTGGTCCGACGAAACATTTCGAATCTTCGAGTGCGACCCCAAGACGAAACCCACACTGGAAGTCATATTGCAAAGGACTCATCCGGAAGATGTCGCCTTTGTGAAGCAGACCATCGGGCGCGCCTCACACGAACAGAAGGATTTTGATTTTGAGCATCGATTGCTAATGCAGGACGGTTCCATCAAATACGTAAGAGTCGTCGGTCACGCAGTAAAGGACAATGCGGGCCAGATCGAATTTGTCGGAGCACTGACGGACATAACATCCGCAAAGGAGGCGGAGGACCGAACGCGCTTGATTATCGACACCGTGCCAGCTCAACTTTGGACGGAGACTCCTGAGGGCGTCGTCGATTTTGTGAACCGCCGCTGGGTGGATTACACGGGAATGACGCTCGAACAAGCTGTTGGATCGGGCTGGACGAATATGGTGCATCCCGATGATATCGAGCGAGTGCTGAGCAAGTGGCGAATACTCATATCTGAGGGAAAGCCCCGCGAGATCGAGTCGCGCCTCAGAAGGTCCGATGGAACGTACCGTTGGTTTCTCAGCCGTTGCTGTCCGTTGGTTGACCGCTCCGGACACATCCTCGGATGGTACGGCAGCGATACGGATATCCATGACCGGAAAGAGGCTGAAGAGAAGCTACGCCAAAGTGAGACCTATCTAGCCGAGGCACAAAGACTGACCAAAACAGGCAGTTGGGCATCTAGAATCGGCGAAATCAGGTACTTGTCCGAAGAATGCTACCGGGTGCTGGGTTTTGATCCGAACGGTGGTCAGCCACGATACGAAACGTTTTTTCAGCGCATCCATCCCGACGATCAAGCCAAATTTAGGGAAGCAGTCGAGACAGCAGAGCGTGACAAATCGGATTTCGAGCTCGATTACCGATTCGTTCCTCCCAGCGGCGAGCTCAGAGACATCCACGTGATAGGCCATCCCGTTCTCAGCCCATCCGGCGATCTCGTTGAATTCGTAGGCACCGTCATGGACGTGACCGAACGAAAGCGGGCTGAGCAAGAGCGCGAGAGATTGCGTCAGGCACAAGCGGATCTCGCACACGTCAACCGAGTGGCCACCATGGGAGAGTTGACGGCCTCGGTGGCCCACGAAGTGAATCAACCGATTGCGGCCGCTGTCACCAACGCCAAAACCTGTTTGCGCTGGCTTACTCGCGATCACCCAGATGTGGAAGAGGCACGCGCGGCTGCCATGAGAATCGTCAATGACGGAACGCGTGCAGCAGAAATCATCAAGCGAATTCGCTTGCTCTTCAAGAAGGAAACTTCAGAACGGGAGTTGGTGAATATAAACGAAGTTGTAGAAGAGATGGTCGTCCTTCTGCGCGGCGAGGCAATGCGATATTCGATTTTGCTGAAGACCGAACTCGAGGCAGATATTCCCCGGGTCATGGCGGACCGCGTGCAATTGCAGCAGGTGCTCATGAACCTCATGCTCAATGGCATGGACGCGATGAAGGATGCGAATGGGACTCGCGAGCTCATTATCAAATCGCAGCGAGCCGAAAACGACCAAGCTCTTGTGTCGGTCAACGACACCGGCGTGGGACTGCATCCGGGGCAGGCCGACCGGATCTTCACAGCCTTCTTTACTACCAAGCCGCATGGCACAGGTATGGGACTATCTATCAGCCGCTCCATCGTTGAATCCCATGGCGGGCGCTTGTGGGCTGCTGACAACTCCCCGCGCGGAGCAAGCTTTTGGTTCAGTCTGCCGGCCAAGGACGAGGCTCCCGAATGAGGCCCGCGGAAGCTCCCACCGTATTCGTCGTTGATGACGATCCCTCGGTGCGCGCGTCCATCCAAGGACTGCTGAGGTCGGCGAGTTTACGCTCCGAATCCTTTGGGACGGCGGAAGAATTCCTGCGCAGCAAGCGATCAGAAGGCCCGAGCTGCCTTGTTCTGGACGTGAGCCTTCCTGGCGTCAACGGCTTGGACTTTCAGCGCCAGCTGGCTGATGCGGGAATCCAAATCCCCATTATCTTTGTCACCGGTCACGGAAATATTCCGATGACAGTGAAGGCTATGAAATCGGGCGCCGTGGAGTTTCTGACCAAGCCTTTCGATGACCAGGACTTGCTGACCGCGATCCACCAGGCTTTGGATCGCGACCGCGTGAGGCGCCGGCAGCAGAGTAATTTCGCCGGGCTGCGAAAATCCTACGCGGCCCTGAGCGCGCGCGAGCGCGAGGTCATGGGTCTGGTGGTCTCGGGTATGCTTAATAAGCAGATAGCCGGTGAACTGGGGATCAGCGAAATTACCGTGAAGATTCATCGCGGCCACGTGATGCGGAAAATGCAAGCTGAGTCGTTGGCAGATCTAGTTAGAATGGCGTCGAAACTGGAGATTTCACCCCAAAGAAAGTAGGTTGGTTCCGACGCGCGGTTGAAACCCCGCACTGCTTGCCAGTTCGCAGTCCCGCTGGTTCAGCCGGCTCTCTCTCAACTTCGCATGGATTGTGGTTGCCTCTCGGCTGGAGCGCCATTTCGGACCCTCATACGAAGGTATAATTGCGCCGCTTTGGCCACGCTGCTAGATTGCAGCTATGACCTCTCTGGAGAAGTCAAATATGGTTGCGATAGTCGATGATGATGATTTGATGCGCAGCGCGTTACAAGGCCTGCTGAAATCGGTTGGCTTGCCGGCGCAAGCGTTTGCGTCGGCTGAGGAATTCCTGAAGTCCGGCCAACAACGCCAGGCTGGCTGTTTAATCGCTGATATCCGTATGCCAGGAATGTCCGGTCTCGAACTGCAGGCGCATCTGAACGCCGAACGCTGCAAGATTCCGATCATCTTTATCACTGCGCATGGCGACGAAAAAATGCGGATGCAAGCGTTGCGAGCAGGCGCTGTGGAGTTCATGGCAAAACCGTTCGATGACGAAGCGTTGCTCGAGAGTGTGCGGGCGGCTCTGGAAAGCTAAGGCCGCAAGTAGAAATGGGCATCGGGTTGCGCAAGGAGGTTTTCAGTGGGAGCTGTTGCAAGATTCGAATCCGCCGACCACGATGTTAATCCGCGCAGATTCGAGCAGATCATAGGTAGCAGTCCTGCTCTGGAAGCAGTACTCGAACAGGTTGAGCGGGTCGCCCCTACGGATTCCACCGTTCTTGTGCAGGGCGAAACAGGTACCGGCAAGGAGTTGATCGCACGCGCGATTCACAATCTCAGCTCGCGCTGCGGGCGCCCGTTCATAAAGCTGAATTGCGCCGCCATTCCGTTCGATCTGCTGGAAAGCGAGCTATTTGGCCATGAGAAAGGCGCTTTTACGGGCGCCATCGCGCAAAAGATTGGCCGTTTCGAACTGGCTGACAAAGGGACGCTGTTCCTGGACGAGGTGGGAGACATTCCCTTGCCACTGCAGCCCAAACTTCTACGTGTCCTGCAGGAGCAGGAATTCGAGCGCTTGGGCAGCGGTCGGACTCACCAAGTAGATGTGCGCCTCGTAGCTGCGACCCACAGAAATCTAGTTGAAATGGTGAAGCGAAACGAATTTCGCAGCGACCTCTACTATCGTCTGAATGTATTTCCAGTCCCGTTGCCGCCGCTTCGGGCACGCCGTGAAGATATTCCGGCGCTCGTGGAACACTTTGTCGAGATTTATGCCCGCCGGATGGGTAAGCAAATCGACCGCGTTTCCCCGGAAACGATGTCTGAACTTACCTCGTACCCGTGGCCCGGGAACATTCGCGAGCTGCAGAATTTCATCGAACGCAGCGTAATCCTCACTTCGGGCAATGTCCTGGAATCCCCTCTGGCAAGCTTGAGGAGTGCCGCCGAAGTGGAATCCCTTGGACCAATTACCATGGAGGACGCGGAGCGAGACCACATTCGCAAGACGCTCGAGCACACCCGGTGGGTTGTCTCCGGTCCCAACGGCGCGGCCGCACGTTTAGGAATCAAGAGGTCCACGCTTTACTTCCGGATGCAAAAGCTTGGCATCTCACGCACCAACAAGGATCGACTTCCCTCGTAACAGAGTCGCTTTCACGCGAGGATCGATCCTCCAATCGATTGACTCAGTCCAGACCTCATTCATCAGACGCACCAGCGATCACCTCTCTAATCGACCTGAGTCCGAAGCTGTCTGACAGACAATCAGATATATAACGGAGTGACCTGTCAGCATGCGGAGTCAAGTCCAGCAGGCTGGCATCGCGCGCCGCTCTATCATCTGTCTTGGCCTCTACTTTCAGTCACTTACGCAAATCATCTTTTGGCAACCGTTTTGCCTTTCTAGTTGCGTCGTTTGACGAACCGAAACTTTTCGTGGCGACAGAAACCAGGAGAAATCACGAAACTGGCGGCTCGCAAGATTAGCCGCCAACCGCGAGACCTCCGTTCTTTAGCAAGAAGCTTTGTTGGGAGTCTCAAAAAGGAGGAATCATGAAGCTTCAATCAAAAATCGCAACATCAGCGGGACTCATGCTGATTTTGGCCTGCGTCTCGTTCGCTCAACACGTTAAGACCGACTATGACCACAACGCAAACTTTGGCCAATATAAGACATATTCCTGGAAAACGGTCCAGACCAAAGATCCGCTTTTAGTCGACCGCATCAAGAGCGCGGTGAATGGCGCTCTGGCGGCAAAGGGCTGGACAGAAGTTCCTTCGAAGGGTGACGTCGAAGTCTTTGCCATTGAGACCACTCAAAATAAACAAACTCTGGACACCTTCTACAACGGGTTTGGAGGAGGCCGCCGCTGGGGCAGATTCGGTGGTTTTGCCGACGCAACCACAACAGTTGAATCCTACAAAGTCGGAACCTTAGTCGTCGATCTCTTCGACGCAAAGACGCAGAAATTGATCTGGCGAAGCTCATCGAGCGACACGCTCTCCGACAAAGCAGACAAGAACACCAAAAACCTCGACAAAGGCGTGAACAAAATGTTGCAGCATTTTCCTCCCGCCGTCGAAGGGACGATAAGGGGAGCGAAATGAATCGCTATCTGCCCTTTTCGCTCGCTATCTCAATGACCCTAAGCACCCTGGCCATTCCTCTGCGCGCGGCAAACAAGCCGCGCGCTGGGAAGACTGAAAAGACCACGGTGGTATGGACGAACGAAGACCTTGAGAAACTAAGGCCTCTCGCTGCCATCTCAATCGTTGGTCAACCAAACCAAGCAGATGACTCAACCACCTCCGTAAGGCCGCTGTCTTATCTGGAGACACAGGATCCGGAATGGTACGCCATGCAGGCTGCAAAGTTGCGCGAGGAACTCGAACGCAGACAGGCCCAGCTCAATAAATACCTCCAAGCTCTCGAAGATGCCCGAAGTCTAAAGGAAACGACAGGCGGCATAAATCTCGATGAGGGCGATGTAAGCATCACTCCCGAAGCCGGCATTGAAATCCTTCAAGAGCGCGTAAGCGAAACACAATCGGAACTCAATGACCTTGAAGACCTGGCGCGTCGCAATGACATCGAGCCAGGCACGCTGCGGGGCCAGTGAGGCTAGCTGGCGCTGTGGTCGAGGACTTATGAGGGTTTTTGAACATTGGTTTGACGTCAAGAGAATGATTTCAATTTTGTACTGGAGAGTTTGCCATGAAGTTATCCAAGCAGGTTTTAGTTCTACTTCTGTGCTTTTTACTTGTGCGATTCACTGCGCAAGCCGAGTCGTTCGGTCCTACTGGCCAATCCAACGAGCAGCAGCCACCGCCGTCCGTCCAACAGTCTCCGAAGGAGCTACAGCAGCTCGTCGCGCCGATCGCTTTATACCCGGACGCTCTTGTTGCTCAGATTCTCGCCGCTTCCACCTATCCCACTGAGATTGTCGAAGCGGACCGGTGGATGCAGAGCCATTCCAAACTCAAGGGTGAAGAGCTGGCTAAAGAAGTCGACAGACAGCCTTGGGACCCCAGCGTCAAGGCCCTCACACAATTTCCCTCGGTTCTTGAAAACATGGACAAGAATCTCTCTTGGAGCTCGTCGCTCGGCGAGGCATATGTCAACCAGCCGCAGGATGTCACAGATGCGGTGCAAACCCTGCGCCAGCAGGCCCGCAGTGTTGGCTACCTGAACAGCAACGAACAGGAGAAGGTGACTTCGCAGGGCAGCACGATCGTCATTGAACCTGCAAATCCAGAAGTGGTCTACGTGCCCGCCTATGATCCTTGGCTGGTGTATGGGGCACCTATTGTCGCCTACCCCGTCTGGTATCCCGTGCCCGGGATTTTTTGGGGCGGCATCGGACTCTCGTTCGGTCTTGGATTCGGGATCGGATACTTTGGGGGATTTGGGTGGGGTTGGGGTCATTGGGGATACGACTGGCATGGTCGACGTGCCTTCTTCGATCATCACGCCTATGTCTCACATAGCCGTGAGTTCGGTCACGAGGGCTTCCATCACGGTGATTTTGGTCGCAGTGGGCTTCACGGCGGCGATTTCCATGGGTCCTCTAGCTTTCACGGGAGCTCGGGCTTTCACGCTCAGCCAGGTACACGCTCCGGCGCGTTCAGTGGCTTCGATCACGGCGGCAATGCCCGAGGCTTTTCCTCTCGCGGGCGGTCGAGTTTGGGAGGTGGCTCCCGTGGCGGTGGTTTCCATGGTGGCGGTGGCGGGCGACATCGCTGATCGCATGTGCCCGAGGTAGAGCTTATTGAAAATTCAAGATATGGAGAAAAATACCATGCTGCACAATGTCTCGATTCTCATGCGATCTGAACGCAAGAACTTTGTTCGATTTTTAGTGGCTGTTCTGTTCGCACTTTCCTGGGGCTTTTCGTCATCGCCCCTGTTCGCGCAGGAGCCGGAACAGCGGACCTTTGCTTCCGCTGAAGAAGCCAGTCGGGCGCTCTTTGCTGCAATGGAAGGAGAAGACGAAGCAGCTTCATTAAGCATCCTCGGACCTGCCGGAAAGGATGTCCTCTCGTCCGGCGATCGTGAGGAAGACTTGGATGCTCGGGTCAGCTTCGTCGTCAAATACCAGGAGATGCATCGCTTCGTCACCGAACAGGCGAATGGAACCATGACTCTAATTGTCGGTGCGGAGAACTGGCCGTTTCCGATTCCACTCGTCAATAATCACGGCACATGGTTTTTCGACACTGCCGCGGGCAAAGACGAGATCGTGTTCCGGCGCATCGGCAGGAATGAACTCTCCGCCATTGATGCAAGCCGCGAGCTGGTCGAAGCCCAAAAGGAATACTTTGCCCACCCGCCAGCCAACCTCCCCAACCAATTTGCCCAGAAACTTGTCAGCGATGAGGGTCGGCACAATGGTCTGTACTGGCACGGCGCCGACGATGAGTTCAATAGTCCGATAAGCCCCCTCATCGCTTACGCGCGCCAGAATCTCCCGACGGACCAAGTTGGCGAACATGTTCCTTTCAATGGGTACATGTTCAGGATCCTTACTAGCCAAGGACCACATGCGCCGGGCGGAGCCAAGAACTACGTTGTCGATGGGAAGATGAGCGCAGGATTCGCCTTCGTCGCTTACCCTGTCGACTACCGTTCCTCGGGTGTGATG
>Ga0137383_10002452_pt1 | contig 11385 bp, 10 predicted proteins | sample SagtaG_19_FD_104817 | JGI IMG/M metagenome (GOLD analysis project Ga0137383, IMG submission 104817) | Vadose zone soil microbial communities from Sagehorn Ranch, Mendocino, California, USA - Sage2_R_40_16 metaG | ecosystem: Environmental > Terrestrial > Soil > Vadose zone | place: USA... | reverse complement strand
TGGTGAGTGCCCTGGACTTTCCTGCTTTGCCCTATAGCTCTTCTCCGATAGGTCCCTGCAGCTTCAGACCACTTGCCTTCAAGGGGTCGGGCGGATTAGGGATACCTTCGCGGATTTTGCGCTGGAGTTCATTGAACCCGTAGAGCAACATCTCTGGCGATGGCGGGCATCCTGGGATGAACACGTCTACCGGCACTATCTTATCCACCCCTTGCACAATTGCGTAGTTGTTAAAGACGCCTCCACAAGATGCGCAGGCACCCATCGCGATAACCCACTTGGGGTCTGGCATCTGGTCATAAATCTGCCGCAGTATCGGAGCCATTTTGATCGAACAGCGTCCCGCGACAATCATCAAGTCGGCCTGGCGTGGAGAGGCCCGGAATACTTCGGCGCCGAAGCGGGCGATATCAAAGCGATCAGCACTGGCCGACATCATCTCAATGGCGCAGCAGGCGAGGCCGAACGTAGCAGGCCACAGCGATGAACTGCGGCCCCACTCGATTAATTTGCTCACCTGTGTTGTGAGAATGCCTGCTTCCCCGTTCTTCACATGCAGTTCACGCCGCAAGCGCGGAGTTTGCGTATTTGAGACGGTCTGTACCGGCTCCCAGGGGTTTTTCACTCCCATGTGAACGCCCCCTTTCGCCATACATAAATGTAGCCTATCATCAAGATCAGCAGGAAGACAAGCAATTCAATCAGTCCGAGTACCTTGAGTTCGTTCTTCAGCAAAATTGCTAGCGGATAAAAAGAAACGATTTCAATATCGAAGACAATAAAAAGCATGCCTGTCAAGAGATATTTAACAGGAACGCGCCGTTTCGGCGCTTCAATCTCTTGAAGGCCAGATTCATAGGGAGCCAGCTTCTCAGGCGTTGGCTTTTTAGGTCCAAGGAAGAAAGTCAGGACCATCACCAGTAGACCAAAGAGAATAGCCAGCGCCACATAGATAAGAATGGGGAGTATTCCCATAAGCGGGATCCTTCATTTCTCTGTATCTGCCGGACACTAAGCACAACGAATGGCATCCGGTCTGGTGTCATTTGTACACTACCTCTTCTCGTATGGTAGCACAGCTAGCGCGATAGTGTCAATGAGAACTTGTCGGCGGCGCGGGGCCTCTCAAAAGTCTTTTTCCTCTTCCCCTCCCCGCCCCAAAAAAGAGTACAAGAGCGTGTTGCCGCTTTGGCGCGGGAGCGCCAAAGCGGCAACACGCTCTTGATTCATCTGGGGTGGGGCTTGCTGCCAATCAGAGCGACGTTTGAGAAGCCCTGGTCGGCAGCGTGCTGGCACGCAGGTGCCTTTTTTGCAAAAACACCGCCCATTGGTATACATTACCGGTATAGAACAATTCCAGGGCTGCAGCCTCTGCACCCGTAATAAACAGAAGGAGTAACGCATATGGAGTATCGCGCTTTGGGACGAACAGGCTGGAAGATATCAGCCATCGGCTTCGGAGCATGGGGTATCGGTGGAGCTGACTGGGGGCCGACGGATGACAAGATTTCGCTGGCAGCACTTAACCAGGCCATTGACCTGGGAGTCAACTTCATTGATACGGCAGATGTTTATGGCGATGGTCACTCAGAGCGACTGGTTGCCGAGGTCCGCAAGGCACGCAGCGAGGAAATTATCGTTGCGACGAAGGCAGGACGGCGGCTCAATCCTCATATCGCAGCAGGCTATAACCGCCAGAACCTGACCAGCTTTGTCGAGCGCAGCCTGCAAAACCTGCAGGTGGAGGCACTCGACCTGCTTCAACTCCACAGCCCCCCACACGAGGTCTACGATATGCCGGAAGTCTTTGGCATTCTCGACGACCTGGTAAAGCAGGGCAAGATCCGCTTTTATGGTGTCAGCGTAGAGCGTGTAGACGAGGCTCTCAAGGCGATCACCTATCCAAACCTGCAAAGCGTCCAGATTATTTTCAACATGTTCCGTCTCAAGCCTGCCGAGCAGTTCTTCGCTGCTGCCCGCGAACGCCAGGTTGGCATCCTGGCACGTGTACCGCTGGCAAGCGGTATGCTTACAGGTAAGCTGACCCGTAACACACAGTTTGCTCCAACCGACCATCGCAGTTTCAACCGCCACGGCGAGGCTTTCGACCAGGGGGAGACTTTCTCAGGCGTAGACTACGAGACCGGGCTGCAGGCTGTTGAAGAACTGCGCGCCCTGGTACCGCAAGGAGCCACGATGGCGCAATTCGCCTTGCGCTGGATCCTGATGTTCCCCGAGGTAACGAGTACCATCCCGGGTGGCAAGAACCCGCAGCAGGTGAAGGACAACGTCCAGGCTGCATCGCTGCCCCCACTGAGCGATGAGACAATGCGTCGTGTGCGCGAGGTGTATGATAAGTACCTGCGCGCGCAGGTTCATCCCCGGTGGTAGGGGAAATCAGCAAATCTAAACGGGCTCAAGCACTATATCGAATACGGAATATAGTGTATGCGGAAGATCTTGAACCAATTAGGAGAGGTGCAAAGTGAGTAAACGGTACGATCACTATTCAATGCTCATCCAGTGGGATAATGTTGACCGTATCTATGTGGTCACTGTGCCTGAACTTCCTGGATGCATGACACATGGGAAGACATATGAGGAAGCTGTTCGGCAAGGACGGGACGCAATTGATAGCTGGATCATGGTCGCTCATAAGTTAGGACGACAAGTACCGCCTCCTAGTTTCTGGATGGAATCGTGATCATTACCTCGTCACAAGGTAGACTTCTCATTTAGATAGACACCATGCCGCGCATTTTGCGCGGCACTTATTTTATGAAAGCTGGTCTCTACGAAACGTTTGACACCTGTAGGTTACGCGCTTGGAGGCCTGATCACCGACCACGTTGGACCAGGCTGGGTCTTCATCTTTGCAGGGGCGCTCAACCTGGTATTAAATGTGTTTGCGCTTTGTGTGCGGAGATTCGTGAGGTGGATTGAGGGTATACGAAACAGGCGTTCCCTGCTGAGCCACAATCGCCTGTTTCGTATATCCAGGTAAGACCAGGTTAGCCGAGAGCTTCTCGTCCTACCTCGGCCGGTTCTGCCTGTGCCTCGTAGTAATCACTCGGGGCAGTCAGGTCCTTTCCGCGTCTCAGGCCGCTTACATTGAAGATCGGAGTGAGCACAATTGCCAGGACAAGGTTGATTATAACTGCCGCAAACGCCGCGTACAGGGGAGGAAGGCTCAGCGGACCGATCGATATCGTGTACACGGCCTTGAAATTCGCTCCAATGAACATGAGCGTACCGAGAACCATTGCCACGAGCCAACCGATAAGCAGTGCCCAGCGATTGAACCAGTGGGTGTAGAGGCCCAGGAAGACGGAAGGCAGCGTCTGGAGTATCCAGATGCCACCGAGCAGTTGGAAGTTAATGATCTGCGCCGTGGGAATATAGATGATAAAGAGCAAGGCTCCAAATTTCACTATGAACGAGGCCCACTTGGCCACAGTCGATTCCTCGCGGTCGCCGGCGTCTTTCCTGATGTAGGCTTTGTATATATTCCTGGTGAACAGATTAGCTGCTGCAATCGACATGACTGCAGCGGGAACCAGCGCGCCAATCGCGATGGCAGCGAACGCAAAGCCTGCAAACCAGGACGGGAAAGAGGCATTGATTAGCGCGGGTACAGCGCCATTGCTACCGAATCCTGCCAGGGGTTTTACCTTGGCGGCAATTGCCATGTACCCGGTCAATGCAAGCAGGCCAAGCATCAATGAATAGATGGGCAAGAGGGCCGTGTTGCGCTTAACTACCTTCTGGCTATTGCTGCTTAAAACACTCGTCAGTGCATGTGGGTACAGGAACAACGCCAGGGCGGAGCCAAAGGCGAGCGTCGTGTACGCCAGGAACTGCTTCTGATTGAGGAGTTCGAAGTACGTTTTGGGATTGGCGATAGCTTTTGCGTGGACGGCGGCGAAGATGTTTCCAAACCCACCAAGCTTGATGGGAATAAAGATAATTATGGCAAACAACACGACGAAGATCATCACGTCTTTCACCAGCGCAATCATGGCCGGTGCTCGCAGTCCGCTCGTGTAGGTGTAGGCTGCGAGGATGATAAACGCGATAATCAATGGTATGTCAACGTTCGCGCCAAAAATTGACAGTGTCAGGGGAATACCAAGCGCGGCTAAGGCAACCTGTATGCCAAACATCTGCAAGGCGATATAGGGTAGGGTTGCCAGGATACCGGTGAAAGCCATCGCCAGGGCCAGTCCATCGCTGCCAAAGCGACCCTTGACGAAGTCGGCAGCGGTCACATAGCCATGTTGCCTGCATACCGACCAGAACTTGGGCATCAAGACAAAGACGATAGGGTACACCAGGGCGGTATAGGGCACTGCAAACCAGCCGTTCAGTGCGCCTAACCCGTACATCGCTGCAGGTACAGCGATGAAGGTGTAAGCAGTGTAAAGGTCACCACCCAGCAAGAACCAGGTAACTACGGTACCGAAGCGGCGTCCTGCCAATCCCCATTCGCTGAGGAGGTTCAGATCACCCCGGCGCCAGCGGGCAGCGATAAAACCTAAGACGGTTACCAGCACAAAAAAGATAATGAAGACGATCAGTGCTGTCCAGTTAATCATCGATGATTTCTCCCTCTCTCGATGTAACGATCTTCAACGAAATAGAACGTCAAACAAAAGCATCACGCGACATTGCGTGATACGACGCACCAATCTGCCGGCTCAGGCTCCTACAAAGTAAACTATGGCCGTGATGACGGCCGTGATAATAACCCAGAGGAGCTGGAACCAGTAGAAGAAAGGAATGCCAATGAACGTTGGCTGCTGGAAGTTGTAGAAGGGAGGATAAAGCAGGGCGATAAATGGGATGAGCAGTAATAGAAGGATCCAGGAGCGCCTCCTTCTCTGTGTGCGGTTAATCACGACTGTTCTCCTTTCATATGTCGTGTCGACTAAGGACTACGCGTAACTGAGGTAAAACGACAGAGAATGATTGATCCAAGACTACAAGGATCCCGCCTCAACAAGGCGGCGTCAGTACATTGAATTGCAGAGACATACACAACGTTGTTCATTCTGTATGTCTCTACAACAAGAGATATGTACCAATCTGATACAAACGTACACTATAAGTGATGAGATGTCAATATAAGCCGATTTAAGGCTATAGGCCTATGAAAATCTTCCTATCCACCAGTTCCCACAGCTTTCCTCCAAACCTCTGTATGAACCAGCGATCATGTGAAACCGCAATTACAGGACCCGCAAATCCCAGGATAGCAGTTTCAAAGGCTTCCAGAACATCCAGGCTAATATAATTAGTAGGCTCATCGAGCAGCAGCACGTTCGGGCCTTCAGCCATCAACCGGGCAATCTCCAGCTTCCTCCTCTGCCCAATGCTCAATTGACCGGCCTTCTTGCGCATATCCTCGAGGCGGAATAAGCCGTAGCCGATCAGCCTGCCCACGAATTCTCCCTCGTATCCCACCTGCCCATAGCGGTATGTATCGATCACCGTCTTGTCGAGATCCATCTGTGGGTCCTGTGGCAGGTAGCCAATGCGAGCACCGTCCACAATACTCACCTCCCCTGCGTTTTGCTTCTCCAGTCCCATGATGATCTTCAGCAGCGTGGTCTTCCCGGCGCCGTTGGGACCGTAGAGCAGGATGCGAGCACCTGAGGTAATGGTAAAGCTCACGTCGTCGAGAATACACGTTTCGCCCCAGCATTTTGTAAGATGGGCAGCGCTGATCACCACTGCGGATTGCAGCGGCTCGTTATTGAAGGACGAACTCACCTGCATCGCTTTGGGTGGTTTGGGTATGGGATCCGCCTCGATACGCCGCAGTTGTTCCCCGGCAGCTCGCACACCGCGCGAGATGGTGTTCTGCACACGCCCGCCAAAGAAATCGTAGGCCATTTTATCATTGTCTTTTGGAGGGCGATTATGGGCAACGTTGCGTGCCGTTTCACGTATACGCTTGCGCAGTTCTTTGATCTCCTCCTGCTGCCGCTCGTAATCCTCCTCCCACTTTGCGCGTTCAGCCGCCTTTGCCTGCACATAGGCGTCGTAGTTGCCCTCGTACTTTTTCAGGTGATGCGCATACTCATCGATCTCGAAAATCTGATTGACCGCGCGATTCAAGAACTGCCGGTCGTGTGAGACCAGCAGAATCGCGCCTTTGTAATTGGCGAGATACGACTCAAGCCACTCCAGGCTGGCGAAATCCAGGTGGTTGGTAGGCTCGTCGAGTAGTAACAGATCTGGTGAGCGCAGGAGCAACGTTGCAAGGCCTACCCGTTCCTTCTCACCACCAGAGAGCGTTTGCATTTCCCGGTCGCGCGGAAGGTACGAGATACGTAGGCCTTCCAGGATAGTATCTATTTTGTAATCCAGGTCATAGCCGCCTCGATCCTGGAACCTGCTGGATACCTGGTCGTATTCCTCCATCAATGAAGCCAGCTCGTCGCTATAGGCAGCACTCATAGCGGTTTCCAACGCGTGCATGCGATCTTCCAACTGTCGCAAATTGCCTACAGATTCCAGGATCAGATCCTGCATGGTGCGCCCATAAAATTCGGGCGTCGTCTGGGGCAGGTAACCGACCTCGGTCGATGGAGCAAACGAGAAAGAGCCTGAGTCGGGCGTCTCTTGCCCAACGAGAATGCTCAACAGCGTGGTTTTGCCCACGCCGTTGGAGCCGACGATGCCCACGCGGTCGTTGGGATTGACGACGAAGGATATATCATCGAGGACGGTAACTGCACCGTATGATTTTGAGAGATTGCGCACAAAAAGCATATGTTTGTCTCGATTCCCTGGTTAATTATTTTCTGCACAAGTCAATCCCTGGGTACACGTATGCCCTACGGGACTGGAGAGCTTTTTCTCTCCGATGACATTTGGCTAACACAAAGGTTTGTATGCACCGGTGGCCGGTTGGCGCGTTGATTTACGGGACTCTCACGGCAGCTTTCAGTAGAGTAGCGTGCCACAAAGAGAGTGTTGAGAGGATGTTTGATGTGAGGTTACATTCCTGTTAATTCTCCATGCAGAATATCGAGACGACGGTAGTGAGTCAGGGGGTCATAGAAGCGCTTTTCAAGGGTCCTCTCCTTTAATAATAGATGATACTTGCTCGAAGGCTTTATATTTCGATTATACGCAAGTCTTAATGGTAGTGTCAACAGGGCTTCCTCCCCTCCCCGCCCCAAAAAAGAGGAAAAGAGCGTGGTGCCGGTTGGGCGCGATCGCGCCCAACCGGCACCACGCTCTTTTAAGAATCTGGGGTGGGGGGCTTGCTGCCAAGCAGAGCGACGTTTGAGAAGCCCTGCTACCTGTCCTTAGCGCATTTCCAATCAAGTTTGTATCATTTGTATCACTTGTATCACTTGTAACATTTGCAACACTTGTAACGCTTGTAACGCTGTGTTACTGGCAACGTGGGTGACTGCCCGCATAGGTGGCGGTCATCCTCACCCTCGATTCTTCTACAAGCCCGACCTCATAATCCCGCGTTCGCCAATTCTTCTTTCAAGGCCCGCAGGATGCGATTCTTGTCGCGCAGTTCAGTAATATATTTTGTCCAGGCCTCTTGCTCGCCAAGATTCTCGTACAAATCTCGCATTTTTAGGAGGTACTGACACGCGGCTTGATAGCTCCCGCGCCCCCGCTGGTTGATCAGCCTTTCAATATGCTTGCGGTAGATCTCTATGGCCTCACGCGGGTGCGTTTCTTCGGCTGCTTTAGCGACAGTCAGCGCTATGTTGCTATATCCATACCCGTAGCTATAGGCATAACCCCTTTCACTTCTCTGCTCCGTTTTTAGCAGGTCCAGCGCTTTATCGATATCGCCCTCGTCAAGAGCGATCTGGATGAGCAGTTGGTAATTTTGTTTCTCGGCCAGGTAATCAAGTAACGCAGGTCGCAAAGTTTCCCAGAGACCAACTTGCTCAGCAAGCTTGCGAATCTCATGGTAGCGCATAAGCGATGGGAATTCTTTATAGAAAAGCTCGTTGTCCAGATCCAGCGCAGCAGCCACGTCATTGCGAGCCAGGTAATGGTTTTTCAGCCATTCCAGCAGGCGTGTGTCTTGCGAAGTCTTAACTCGCTCTCGTATCATGCTCTCTGCTATATTGCCATGCTCATACTCTACGAAGATGTCAGCCAATCCCATCAGTGAGTAATCGCTGGCCTGCTCTGCCTCTCTGACAGCTTCGTGAACCCGCCCCAGGGCCAAGAGGCGGTCTACGACATCTTCTGTACGCCCTGTTTCGCGGCTGATACGCAGAAATGCTTCATCGTCCAGTGTGTCTGCTTCCAGGTCCAACAAGAAACCACCAAACGCCCTTTTACTCCAATCATTATTACCTACTTTTGAAAGGATGTCACGAACCCAACCTGCAATAGTCCGGCGTTCCTCTGCTGTCGTATGCTCCACCAGGATATCCGGCGCATCCTCACCAATGCCGATCCCGCCGCTTTCTACGTCGAACTCATAGATGTCAAGGAGTAGCTGCATAATCTTCTCACGTAACTCCCTGTCATTTTGCTCGTTAACCAGGCACTCTTTTAGCTCATCGACACACCCATTGAGGACACTGCCCAGGTCCCCTCCTTCGTTATCGTATATGTTGTAGTTCTCGATCATTCCCGCCACAATAGCCTCGTAGACGGCTACAGCATTGGCATAGTCCTTTTGTTGCACAAATCCGTCGCCGATGTCTTTGATCGATAACAGTTCATCCGCAGCCTCGGCTTCTGCCCCCCATTCATAACCAGCATTCTGAAAAGCTGCTCTTACCTGGCGGCGGTAGATTTCTGGATTGACGGGTGCATGCTGCGTACCGACGGTGGGCAGTAGTATTTCTAAATCAGGCTCGCGCTGTAACATTTTTTTGATCAGGGTGATCAGTTCAGTCCTGCTGTAATGCTCCAGCACTGCCTCCACATCCTGCTGTTCGATAAACTCTTCCGGGTTAGCCAGCCATGTGAGAAGCAGTGCAACAACATGTTTACAGTAGCCGTCTAGTGGACAGGAGCAGGATGTATCGTCGATGCCCTGGTCGTCGAATGTAACCTGCACACCATAGGCCTGGGAACGCGAACCCTGGCAACGAGCTTTTAAGGTCATGCCCTGCTGCCGCGTATCGAAGATATTTCCCCCGCGGAAATACTGTTGCCCGCGCTGGAAACTTCCATCGTCGACAATTTCGTGAATATCTTGCTCCGTTATTGCTGGAATAGCACTCATATCCTCTCACCTACGCTCTGCTTACTGTTGGATATTACTGCGCTATATTACCATAAATGAGCAGAGAATGCAGCTTTTGAAGGGGAATGGCAGGGTTATTTAAAAGTCGTCTTCTTCCCCACCCCGCCCCTGGAAAAGGGGAAAAGGTGGGGACACCGCACACCCCGCCAAGGGGTGGCCGTGCCGAGTCCCCCAGACTCTGTGCCCCTTGGATCCCTGCTTTGCTCAACTTTTAAATCAGTGGGAGCAATACTCACGTACCGGTAGTTTGCTCCCAACGCAGTTCCAATGAGGCAAGAGACTCCAGGGGCTTATGACGGAAACGAAAGCGATTGAGTTGCTCCCGATGGCAATGGCGTGTCTCCTGGCGGACGCGTCGCCAGGCTGAAGACGGCACACAGCGTAAACGGGCTTGCAGTTGTGCCTTGCCATCAGGTTGGTGCAGCCACCATTCTTGATAGGCGACGCAGCGCCCGTAGCGTAAGAGATAGCTGTTCCAGTTTTTGCGCCCACTGATGCGACGATACTGCATCTTGAGCGCACGAATCATGCGCTCCATCTCATTATTGGTGCGAGGAAAGCCGACGCGATCATAACATTGAACGAGTCCAGGGCGCAAATGCGTCAACACCTTGAGAAGATGACCTAAACGCAGTTTTTCAACGTCGGTTCGCTCTTCCGCTTCCAGAAAGCAGGACAAACGTCCCAGATACGCGTCGAAGCGTCTGCCGACTTCTCCATTACTGATCACTTCTTCTGAACGTGCCCAGGAGCCCTCAAAAATATGTTCCGCCTCGATAACCCATTCACGCATCCTCTTGATAGCCGTCAGCGCCTCTTTTTTCTCTTCATGCAAGCTCACGATGGTCTTGAGACGGCTGAGGCGCTTGCTGCATGTTTGGTTTACAGCTCCCCCCTTTTTTCGAGCTTCTCCAGACTCGTTTGAATGTGCGTCAGTGCTTCTTGCATCTCCAGTCCTGCGTAACCAAACGGCTTGAGTCCATCGAGATTGAGGGCTCCTTCTACCATCGCCGCATATTCCTCTAGGATGTGGAGTTGTTTGCTTTCTGGTTCTTGCTCTTCCTTTTGCTCCTCAGCTTCTCGTAGACGTTGGTGCAGATTGTGACGATATTCGTGGGTTTTTTGTTGCATCCTGATGCGCATATCCGTCTTCACCCGATGATCAGCATTATAAATCAGTCTCCCCGCTTCACGAAGCGCATGAAATTGGCAGATCTGATGTGGAACATCAGGCCAGAGTTCGGCAACCGCTTGCAGTTCCGTTGGTTGAGCATCGCTGATCACACCAAGGATTGGCACGTTGAGCGCCACAACAGGAGCTAAGATCTGTTTCAAACGCTCTTTCGTACTCTCCGTGACATTTTCTGCATGAAGGATGCGCTCAGTTAACACATCACGCAGCAGATAAATCGTTTCATTGCCATTATCTGGTTGAATCCCATCAATGGAGAGTACTATGCCTTTGTTTTTACGCACGTGCTCTTTCCATGCTTCATCATGGCTCACTTCCGTTCCTGCCCGCAGCAAGGCGGCATAGGCTTCAAAGAGAAACAAGATTTCTCTGCGTGAAATCGTTTGTTCAAAAGGAGCCAATTGCTCGGAAAGAGAGCGGTGAATTTCATCGACGGTTTTGTGCTCGCTCACGCGAAGATGCCCAACTTCGAGCACAATATCCAAGCCGAAGGTAAAACCGGATAAGGCTAAAGCATCGGCTTCCGCGCTTCGATAGAGCACTTTTCTGCCTGGACACTCTCTTTGCGGACACCGATACCCACAATGAACTAAGCGAATCACCTGCTTCAACGTGATGATCATTCTATCTGAGATCGTGACGCACCGTTGTAGCCTACTGCGGCACTCCAAGCAATGGGTTACCTCTGGGCGCAATATGCGCTTGACTGCCTGATTGTATCTCTTCTTTTTGTTCATCAGCCTTCCTTGCTCTTTCTGTCCGCTTCTGTATCTCCTTTCATTTTACCATCTTTGTCTGTACGGACATATTGCCCCCACTGTTACAACAGCCCTGCCTGATCTACCTACATTGTAGCAGGTTTTTAAGGGGTATAGTATCATGCAATAATCAATAAACAAACCAAGATGACAAGAGAGGGAATGATACTTATGCAAAAGCCTGA
>Ga0137383_10002449_pt1 | contig 11388 bp, 8 predicted proteins | sample SagtaG_19_FD_104817 | JGI IMG/M metagenome (GOLD analysis project Ga0137383, IMG submission 104817) | Vadose zone soil microbial communities from Sagehorn Ranch, Mendocino, California, USA - Sage2_R_40_16 metaG | ecosystem: Environmental > Terrestrial > Soil > Vadose zone | place: USA... | reverse complement strand
TCAACGGGAAGAACGGCAGGGGTGGCGGTCGGATCAGGAACAACGTTTGAAGAGCGGCCCTCGCGCTGAGCGCTCATCAGCAACGTGATGGTCCGAGCGGGCCGATACGAAACCGTCGCAGTTGCGGAGCGCACCCGATCGCTCCGGCTCGACGTCACTCCGGACGCCTGCCCGGGGGCGCCAAGGTAATCCCTGATGCTGTAATCGAAGGTCCCCGACACGTCGATTTTTTCAGTCACCCTGAGCGTCGGGCGCAGCGTGACGCCTTTGACAAGCACGAAGCTGGTGCGAATGTCCTCGTATACGCTGATGTCCCTCTGGGCTACGGCGGTCAGCGAGAACTTGCCGGTCGGCTTCCAGTCGTAGTCGATGCGGGCGATGTTGCCGTCGAAGTCGCGCTGCGACAGTTCGCCGTAGCGCCGGCTGACGCGACCGGCGCGCGCGTTCACGCGCGACGCACCGGTAGGGGTCCATTGGGCCACAAGGTTGACACCGTACTGGCTGTAGGCATTGTCGAGACCAATTCCCCGCGGGTTCGGAAAGCGGCCCCCTTCCGATCGCACGCCAAGGCCCACCGAGGTGTTGGCCGGAGTGACGTAGCTCAGAGCGATATCGGAAATAAGGATCTTGATGTCGTTGACCTGGCGCTCCGGATCGCTGTTCGATTGTTCCAGTCCGGTTACGCCCGACTGGATCCGCCAGCGCGGCGTGACCAGCCAGTCCGCGTTGTAAAAAGCCTGCTGCGTCTTGAGAGGATCGGGCGTCCCGTTCTGAATATTGGCGAACGACGCCAGTGCCAAGGTTTCCATATATCCCAGCTGGCCGCTCACCTCGTTGCCGACCTGCCACAGCCAGACCGCCCGCGCTTCGTGGCCGGTGAAGTTAAGACCGGTAAGTTGGTCGTAGCGGGTATCGCTCCTCGTGAAAGCCGCCTGAAAACGCTGGCGGCTCACTGGCACGTCGAAGTTGAGCCCAAGCGACGTGGTGCGGTAAGTATCACCCCGCGAAGACGCCCCGATGGCCTCAGGAGCCACATCCTTCGAGAGGCGGAACACGTTGTCGTCACGGGTGACTTTTTCCTCGACGAATGGTTTGAGCTTGTCATCCCATAGTGCAAAGGCCTTCGTCGCAGGCGTCAGGAGGCCGGCCAGGACAATCACCGCGACGAAACCTTGCCAAGGACAAGCGCGGCCCTGCGCGCTGCGGCGGAGAGTCACGGGCGATTCAGAACGAAGGTCAGTCAGGCAGAAAGACTCCACACGCATGGCGTGCCAGCGCACGCGCGTCGTGGGTCGTGGATCGTGGATCGTGGATCGACGAAAGCTCGTCGTGAATCAGTCGTCAGCCGCCTGCGTCCCAGCACGCGCCGTCACAACGACATGCGGCGACGCGCGATGGCAATCACGCCGAGCAGTCCCGCCAACACCATGGCCCAGCCGCCGGGTTCCGGGACGGGGAGCGTGGCCACAGGGGCGAGCTTGGCGTTGGCGATGAAGGTGACTTTCGCCGCTTCTGAATCCTTATCACGAACGGTCTGGATTGCCTTGGTCTGGCCGCTGCCGCCGTTTGCCGTGACGACCTCTCCCTGCGACGCACCGACCACGTCGTGCTGGTTGAAGACCGCCCGCCGTCTCAACTCCGTGCCGTGGCCGTTGTTGCGGCCGAGCGTGAAATCGTCCGCGCCGGGCAGCGAAAAGCCGAGGGTCGCATTCGCCTGCGGGGCGTCGACCACCCTGGAGGGGCTACGGGCCGGCGCATCGACACCGGTTGTCAATCGGGTTCGGGTGCCACTCCGGTCGATCGCAGTCGAAGTCAGTAGCCCAACGTCTTTATTGCCGGTGTCATCGGTTTTGGAGACGCCATCGCTGCGGGAAACCACCATCGACAACAAATCGTTCTTGGCGCTGTTCTTGGCGCTGGTTTGGATCGCAGCGGCGACCTGCCCGGGCGCCACTACTATCAGCACCAGGTAAGTGGCAAACAGCTCGGGCGTCAGCTTCCTCATCGCGCTTTTCCTCTCAAAAGCTGAGATGCGTAACTGGGGAAGATATCGGAGCGACGTGACATCGAGTCGAGCGCTTTGCCGCTGAAGAATGGGTAGAGAGAACTAAAAGAATGGGTAGACAGAACTAAGGGCACAATGTCGAGTTGCGTTTGGGCGGGAATCAGACGCTTAGAATGCGCAGCGCCATCGCCTTGCCGACAGCCTGCGTGCGGTTCTGGACATTCAACTTGCGCAGAATCTTCTGCACGTGATTTTTCACCGTCAGCGGGCTGATCTCCAGGATGGTCCCGATCTCGATGTTGCTCTTGCCGAGATGAATCCATTTCAGGACTTCCTGTTCGCGCGAGGTCAGAAGGCCGGCACCCGCAGGATGCACTACGGCGCTTTCTACCGACCGGTCGATCTGGGTGCGCACCCACGCCTGGTGCAGGAACGGCACGATCAGCTCGACGCAATAGACTTGCTTCGGACCCATGGTCTGCGACTGGCAGGCAAAAATGAAAAAGCTCGCCGGTTTCCCGAAAGCGTCGTAGGTTCCATGCCCGACCGTGGTGTCCGCCCCGATTCGGTTGAATTCGCGCCCCAGCGCGCTTTGGGCGAACGGACTCGCGTTGCCTGTTTCGCAGACCACGGGCCGATAGGAGTTTTCTTCCCATGCCTTGATGATGTGCGGCACCAGGGATGTGTCCTGGCGGAACATGTCGCTGAAGAGCGCGGGCTCGAGAGGAGACGTTAAAAAGCTCTCGACATGAAACGACACCGGTTCGGCATTGCGCAGGGCGCAGATCAGCGCCTCATGCTTTACCAGGTTTTGCAGCAAACCTTGGGTCCAGGTAAAGAAATGATGTCGCGCATGCACCCGAAGCGAGGCATCCATGATGAGCTTGAGCGATTCGAGCTCAAGAGGATCCAATAAGGCCGCGCTGCCGGACACGGACATGACGTTCACTGAGGCTGGAGGCTGATAGGCAGGCTGGGGTCGGCGTTTCGCGAAGAGTTGGTGTTCGCTTTCTTGCATGAGAGCCTTCCCGATATCCAAGAAATCGTCTTCGGTAATATGAGTAGCCTGTATTACACAAGCGTGAACTGCGTGAAATGATTTTCAGCGCGGGCGGCTGGCACGCAACTTATTGTTTGTATGTGCACTTTGCTCTCCGACCTCGACGGCAAAGTCGCCCGCCTATGCCGATTGCGCCGATCGGAGAGCTTGCCGCCCGGCAGCCATAAGGCGTCGCGCCCGCTGGGCCGGGCGACGATTTCTCGGGGATGGCTTGCAGCCATTTCGGCTATCGGCGATACGTACCGCCCGTGAGAATAGTACTTTGGAACCAACCCGTCGCGTACCGCAACGTTTGCAATAGGGCGCTACCGTGTTGCGCAAGCCAGAAGGAATCGATCCCGCCTTGCTCGCCGCACACCAACCCCGCCGCCCCCTCCTCGACCACCGGCTCGCGCCTGCCGCACTGGTCCAGGCAACGCTCGATCCTCTGGTGACGATCGGTGCGCTGCTCATCTGCGCTTTTGCGTTCGGCGAGGCGTTCGAAGGTCCGTACCTGATTCTCGCGCTGATCGTGTTCTCGCTGACCTTTCCCGGGACTCCTCCGAAGGGCACCAGCCTCCGGGCGCTTGCCGGCGACGTCATGTCAAGCTGGTTTGTCATCGTCGCGCTCCTGCTGCTCATCGGCTGGGCGACGCGCACACTCGGCTCCTTTGACCCGCGCGTAATCCTCGCCTGGCTACTCGCAACTCCGGTGGCGCTGTTCGCCGCACGCGCGCTGACGCCTGTCGTTCTGCAGCGCCTGCTCGCGGCGGAGGGGGTGCAAAGAGTCGCGGTCATCGCAGGCGAGGGCGAGCTTGGCCGCAAGCTCGCCGAACGGATTCGGGCCACCCCGTTTCTCGGCATCCGCTTCGCCGGGTTCTTCGACGATCGCAGTCTCGAGCGCATCGGCGGCGTCGAGCCCGGCGAGATCCTGGGTTCACTGGACCTGGTCGCGGCGTACGTGAAAACACATCATGTCGATCTGATCTACGTCACGCTGCCCATGGCTTCGCAACCCCGCATCCTCAAGCTGCTCGACGAGTTGCACGACACGACGGCCTCGATTTACTTCGTTCCGGACATCTTCCTGTTCGATCTGATCCAGGCGCGCATGGATACGATCGGCGGCATTCCGGTCGTCGCCGCCTGCGAAACCCCGTTTTACGGGATCAATGGCTTGGTCAAGCGCGCAAGCGACATCGTGCTCGCATCGGCGATCCTCGCGCTGGTCCTGCCTCTCATGCTCGCCATTGCGATCGGCGTAAAGCTGAGCTCTCCCGGGCCGGTGCTTTTCAAGCAGCGCCGCTACGGACTCGACGGCAAAGAGATCGTCATCTACAAGTTCCGCACGATGACCGTGCTCGAAGACGGGAATGTGATCAAGCAGGCTACGCGCGATGACCGGCGCGTAACCCGTCTCGGCGCGCTTCTGCGGCAGCGCTCGCTCGACGAGCTGCCGCAGTTTTTCAACGTGCTGCAGGGCCGCATGAGCGTGGTCGGCCCGCGCCCCCACGCGGTGGCGCACAACGAGATGTACCGCCGCTTGATCAAGGGCTACATGATCCGGCACAAAGTCAAGCCGGGCATCACCGGCCTGGCGCAGGTCAACGGTTTGCGCGGAGAGACCGATACGCTCGACAAGATGCAATCGCGCATCGAGCATGATCTCGATTACCTGCGAAATTGGTCCCTGCAGCTCGATTTGCAGATAGTGGTGAAGACGATCTTTGTTTTGCTCAAAAAGCAAGATGCTTTTTGAGCTCACCGGAGTGACATGGGCCGAGAGACCCCGTCAAGCCTGCGGCCAACCGGTACTGCAGGAGACTCGAAAAAGCCTTGAGCGCAGGCCTCAAGCCGGATTGCGCCGGAAGCGGTAGCCCATTCCGCGCACGGTCTCGATGAGTCCTTCGTGACCGCTCGGGGCGAGCACCTGCCGGACTCTGCGAATGTGGACGTCCACGGTGCGCTCCTCGACGAAAACGTGGTCGCCCCAGACTTCGTCGAGAAGCTGGGCGCGGCTGTAGACCCGATCGGGATGGGTCATGAAGAAATGCAGCAGGCGAAACTCGGTGGCCTTGAGATCTATTTTCTGGCCGTTGCCGGTAATCCGATGCGCGGCTGGATCAAGCCTTAAGCCTGCGATCTCGACGACCTCGTCGCTGAGCAGAGGCCTGCGCCGGCGTATCACCGCCTTGATTCGCGCGAGCAGTTCGCGTGGGGAGAAGGGTTTGGTGATGTAATCATCCGCTCCTGCTTCGAGCCCCGTTACCTTGTCCGTTTCCTGTGTGCGGCCCGTCAGCATGATGATCGGGATGTCCCGGGTGCGCTGGTCGGTGCGCAGTTGCCTGGCAAAGCTCACTCCGGTCGCGTTGGGAAGAATCCAATCGAGAAGCACCAAATCGGGCAGCACCTCGCGGATGGCCGCTGCGGCCTCGGGCACGCTGGCCGCGCGCATCACCTGGTGCCCGGCACGCTCCAAGTTGACCGCGATCAGTTTCTGGGTGATCGGTTCATCTTCGACTACAAGTATGGCGCCGCTCATGATCTAAATGGCCCCCCCTGAACAGTAGCAAACCGCCAAGTCATGATAGTGCGCCGGAATCTTCCCTTCCACTATCGCGAAAGCTTGATATTTTTGTGGCGAATCGACGGCCGGATGTAGCCATCGAACTACGCACTGAGCTCGTTCGGATCGAATCGCCTGACCGGCCCGCGAGCGCGGCGAAACCGGAGGAGCGCTTCCCTAGATGAGCTGCTGCTTGACGGCGTAACGGACAAGCCCGGCGTTGTCCGTTAGCTTCAGTTTCTTGAGAATGCGGGCACGGTAGGTGCTGACGGTGCTGGGGCTCAGGAACATTTCCGCCGCAATCTGGTTGATCTGCTTGCCCGACGCGAGCAGCCACATCACCCGGTACTCGCGGTCGGAAAGAGACTCATGCAGGGGTTTTTCGGCGTCAGGGGCCAGATTGGTTGCCAGTCTCTCCGCAAAGCTCGCGCTGACATACTTTCCCCCGTTCGCAACTTTCCGGATGGCGGCCGTCAGCTCCTCGCCGGCGCTTTCCTTGTTTATGAAGCCGGCACCGCCCGCCTTGAACACCTGCGCGGCATGCGACTCCTCGGGAAGCATGCTCAGAACGAGGACAGGACGGCCCGGGTGCCGGCGCTTGATTTCCTTGATCAGCTCCACCCCGCTTCGGCCGGGCATGGAAAAGTCGAGAACGGCGACGTCCCAGTCGAGCGTGCGAACGAGCTCGAGCGCTTCATCGCCGTTTTTGGCTTCGCCGACCACGTCCATGTCGTGCTCCAAGGCCAGGATCTCTTTCAGACCACGCCGAACGACCGCGTGGTCGTCCGCGATTATGATTCTCATGGCGTAGCCTCCCCCGGAAACGATTGCCCCACGACATCGGGCCGCTGCATTGAGTCGCCGCAGGTGCCGTGAAATTCTACTTCAAGCCGAGGGGGATGCACACTCTCACCTGGGTCCCCTTGTCCCGAACCCCGGCGATTTCTATGGCCCCGCCAAACGGAAGGACGCGCTCCCGCATTCCCAAAAGCCCCAACGATTTCGGGTCGTCGATCGCCGGCTCCGCGATGCCTTTGCCGTTGTCTTCGACCGTCAACACGAGAGCGCCGGAGTCAACCCGCATCGCGACATCGACCCTGGTCGCGTTTGCGTGGCGCGCGACGTTCGTCAGCAATTCCTGAAAAATACGGAACGCCGCCGTCGATCGTTCATGATCGAGCATCAGCGTGTCTGAAGGCAGAGAGAGCTTGCACCTGATCCCGGTGCGCTTGCGAAAATCCCCCGCGTGCGAGCTGACGGCGGCGGCCAGCCCCAGTTGATCCAATATCTCCGGCCGCAGCCCGGAGGCGATCTTCCGCACGGACTGGATGGTGCCATCGATCAAGCCAAACATCGATTTCATCCTCTCGGCGAGCACCCGCTGATCCCCTGACAGCCTGTTCGCCACCCAGGTCAAATCCATTTTCAGCCCCGTCAGCGACTGGCCGAGCTCGTCGTGGATCTCACGCGCGATCCGCGTCCATTCCTCTTCGCGCACGGATTGCAAACGAGCTGCCAGCGCTCGCAAATTTTCCTCGGATTTCCTAAGATGCTCCTCAACTCGCCTGCGTTCGGCTATTTCCCGAATCAATACCGCATTCTTGTTGTAGAGCTCGACAAAAACCGATATTTTGGATTTCAGGATTTCCGGCACCAGCGGCTTGACGATGTAGTCCACGGCCCCCGCTTCGTAGCCGCGAAACACCGAATGCACGTCCTCGTATGCGCCCGTCAGGAAGATGATCGGGGTGTGCCGCGATCGCTCGCGTTCCCTGATCAATCTGGCGGTTTCGAAACCATCCACCCCCGGCATGCGCGCATCCAGCAGGATGACAGCGAAGTCCTGTTTCAGGACCCATCGCAGAGCTTCCTCACCTGAATTTGCGAGAACGACCTCCCGTGTCAGGCTTTGCAGGAGTTCCCGCAGGGCCAGGAGACTCTTCGAATCATCATCGACGATCAAGATGCTTGCTTGCGATAAACTCGTGTCCACCGCTCGTCTCAATTCGGCTGGTCGGTCAAGCTGGCAACAATGATTCCAGCGGGCGCGACCCCTCGAAACCCGGGCTCGCGGCCCGCCCTTTGCTGCGCGCTGCAGGCGTCAGATCACGCGGATCTCGGGCAGCGGGAAGCCGTTGAAGCCGCTCGCGTAGGCCGTGGTGTAGGCGCCGGCGTTCCTCAGGTAAATATAGTCGCCCTCCTGCAGATCGGAAGGGAGCGGCTCGTCGCGCATCACCACGTCGATCGAATCGCAGGTGGGACCTGCAACGTTCCACGGGATGTCCGGTCCGGCGCGGTCTGTGCGGATCTTGTACTTGAGCCCTTCGGCTGTCTCGATGATGCCGCCGAAAAACCCGGCGTCCAGATGCATCCAACGCTTGTTCGCGCGGGTCGCCGTCCCCATGATGCGGCAGACGAAATAACCGGCGTCGGAGACCAGGAACCGGCCCGGCTCGGCGATCACCTTCACCGCGGCAGGAAACGCTTCCAGCGCCCGGTTCACGACCTCGCCGATCACCTCGATCGCGGGGATCGGCTTCACGTGCCTCACCGGGAAGCCCCCGCCGATGTTCAGAAGCCGCGGATTGAGGCCTGCCTTCACCATCTGGTCGAAAACCGCGCGCGACTTTTCGATGCCGACACGCCAGTTTTCAGGGTTGCGGCACTGCGAGCCCACGTGGAAGGCGACGCCCGCCAGGTCGACCGTGAGCCTCGCCGCCGACACGACAATGTCGCGCACCTCGGAGGCGTGGGCGCCGAACTTGCCGGCGAGGGGCCAGTCGCTCCCGATATTGGGCGTGTCGACGCGCAGGTAGAGCTTGGCGTCCGCCTTGATCGATTGGATCTTCTTCAGCTCCTCGACCGAGTCGATCACGTACCACTGGACGCCGTTCGAGGCGGCATAGGCGATCTGATCGCGCGATTTGACCGGATTGGAGTAGAAGACATCAGCCCCGGAGACGCCCAAGGTGAGCAGGAGATCCAGCTCGGCGACGGAAGCGATCTCGAATCCGGCGCCTTCCTCGAGCATGAGCTTGAGGACGCGGGGATCCGGGTTGGCCTTGATCGCGTAGTGCGGCCGCACGCGCGGCATCGCCGCGGTGAAGCGCCGCGTCTTCTCGCGGACGATGGTGGAATCGATCAGGAGAAACGGCTTGTAGTAGCCGTCTTTGACTGCCGCCCGGACTTTTTCGAATTCCAGGCTCGACTCGGGTTGCGAGTCGAAGAGGTGGGTTGCTTCGAATGCCTGCTGTCGAATGGATCGGATGGTCTTTTTAGCTACGCCGGCACGCATCTGCATCGTTTGGGTCTCCAGGACGAACCTACGTTACGGGAATGTCGAGTGCGAAAAAGTCCTGCGAGCCGTAGTGCTTCCTCTTGCTTGTCATGATGACCTCCTCTTGCGCTGGTTCGCGAATCAAATCCGATCTCCAAAAGCATCGGGCCCGGGTTTGACCGTCCGCATTGCAGACAACCGAACCGGAGCCCGTATGGGACGATTATAGGGATTGCGTTTCCGAAATCAAGCGGAATTTTCGGCATTCTTGCGCGCCTCCCGCGCGCGCCGGCGCTCGCTTCGCCGCCACCAGCCCACAACGCATGGTAGGCCCGACCAAGCCGAAACGCAATAGGGAGTGGGGGAGAAGCTTGACCGGCCGAATCGGCCGGCCTTGGCCGCGTTCAGATCTTGGGCAGCGTGACGCCCTTCTGTCCCTGGTATTTCCCGCCGCGGTCCTTGTAGGAGATCTCGCAGACCTCGTCGGATTCGATGAAGATGACCTGGGCGACGCCCTCGTTGGCGTAGATCTTGGCGGGCAGCGGCGTGGTGTTGGAGAACTCCAGCGTGACGTGGCCCTCCCACTCGGGCTCAAGGGGCGTGACGTTCACGATGATCCCGCAGCGGGCGTAGGTCGATTTCCCCAAGCAGATGGTGAGCACGTTCCGGGGGATGCGGAAGTACTCGACGGTTCGCGCCAGGGCGAAGGAGTTGGGCGGGATGATGCAGGAGTCGCCTTTGACGTCCACGAAGGACTTGTCGTCGAAATTCTTGGGGTCGACGATGGTCGAGTTGAGATTGGTGAAGAGCTTGAACTCGTTCGAGCAGCGGATATCGTAGCCGTAGCTCGACGTGCCATAGGAGACGATCTTGTGGCCGCCGGCCTCGCGCACCTGGCCGGGCTCGAAGGGCTCGATCATGCGGGTCTCGGCCGCCATGCGGCGGATCCACTTATCGGACTTGATCATGGCGTCGCGGGCGGGAGGGCGAGGCGGGCGCTCGTCGCTGCCTTGGCGCTCGCGTCTCCCCTTTTACGTATTCTGGATGACTATATTCGGAAACTTCCCCGAGAAGTCCTCGGCCTTCTGCGCCACGAAGATGGCAGTCTTGCGCGCGATCTCCTTGTAGATCGCGGCGATCTTGCCGTCTGGGTCGGCGACAACGGTCGGACGTCCCGAGTCCGCCTGCTCCCGAAGGCGGATATCGAGCGGCAAGCCGCCGAGAAACGGCACGTTGTAGTCCTTGCACATGCGCTCGGCGCCGCCCTGGCCGAAGATCGCTTCCGCGTGCCCGCAATTTGAGCAGATATGCATGCTCATGTTCTCGACGATGCCCACGATGGGGACGCCGACCTTCTCGAACATCTTGAGGCCCTTGCGGGCGTCGATGAGCGCGATGTCCTGCGGCGTGGTGACGATCACCGCACCGGTGACCGGAACCTTTTGCGCGAGCGTCAACTGGATGTCGCCCGTGCCGGGCGGCATATCGACGATCAGGTAGTCGAGGTCGCGCCAGTTGGTGTCCTTGAGGAGTTGCTCGAGCGCCTGCGTGACCATCGGTCCGCGCCACACCATCGGCGTGTCGGTGTCGATCAGGAAGCCGATCGACATCGCCTGTACACCCCACGCCTCGAGCGGCTCGAGCGTCTTGCCGTCCTTCGACTCCGGCCGGCCGGTGATTCCCAGCATCATCGGCTGCGAGGGCCCATAGATGTCAGCGTCGAGCACCCCGACCTGCGCGCCCTCGGCGGCGAGCGCGAGGGCCAGATTGACCGCGGTCGTCGACTTGCCGACGCCGCCCTTGCCGCTCGCCACCGCGATGATGTTCTTGACCCCCGCGACGAGCTTCACGCCGCGCTGCACCGCGTGCGAGGCGATCTTGTGGCCGATGTTCACGCTGACCTTGCCGATCCCGGGCAGGCCAGCCAGCTGCCCGGCGACGAGTTTCTTCAGCGCCTCATGCTGGCTCTTCGCCGGGTACGCCAATTGCAAGTCGACGACGACTTTCGAGCCGTCGACCTCGACCTTCCGCACCGATTTCGTCGAGACGAAATCGCGGCCGGTGTTGGGATCGGTCAATGCGTGCAGACTGGCCTGGACGTCGGCCTCGGCAATAGGCATCGGAAGATTCTTAGTAAAAGGCCACTTCGGTGAAGACGGCTGGAACACGTCAGTTTAGCGAAAAAGCGATCCGCTCGGTACTCAGCAGCGCATCGCTTTGTTAGAATTAAAGATTCCCCTGCCGCACCCAAGGTCTTTGCTGCATGTCGCGCCGCACGCTTTTTGTCACCACGGCCCTGCCCTATGCGAACGGGCCGTTCCACATCGGCCACATCATGGAATACATCCAGGCGGATATCTGGGTGCGATTCCAGCGGATGCAGGGACACGAAGTGCATTTCTGCTGCGCGGACGACGCGCACGGCGCGCCGATCATGCTGAAAGCCGAAGAACAAGGCGTGACGCCACAGGAGCTCGTCGCGCGCATCGCGGCGACGCGCC
>Ga0137383_10002446_pt1 | contig 11391 bp, 9 predicted proteins | sample SagtaG_19_FD_104817 | JGI IMG/M metagenome (GOLD analysis project Ga0137383, IMG submission 104817) | Vadose zone soil microbial communities from Sagehorn Ranch, Mendocino, California, USA - Sage2_R_40_16 metaG | ecosystem: Environmental > Terrestrial > Soil > Vadose zone | place: USA... | reverse complement strand
CCCTCGCATACACGATCTTTCCAAACGGCGGCTGGCGACCAAACGCGCAGCATATTTTGGAGCGCATTGAAGAAAGGGACGGAACGCTGGTTTGGGATGGGAAGCAGCAGAGCATCCGGAAACTGGTCATCAAACCTGAAACCGCATACGAAGTGGATTCCTGCCTCGCAGACGCGCTTCAATCAGGAACGGGCAAAGCTGCTTTTACAGAATTTGGTCTGAAGAAAATGCGCGCGGCGGGTAAAACCGGCACCGCTTACGATTTCACTGATGCGCTATTTGCCGGATATGATTCCAATTTCACGTGCGCTGTGTGGGCGGGGTTTGACAAGCCCCAAAAGATTTATCGCGGCGCGTTTGGGCGCGAGCTCGCGCTGCCGATTTGGGTCGATATCATGAATGCTGCTGCCAAGAGTTATCCTGCGCGAAAAATTAAGCGGCCGGGAAATCTGAAACAGATTGAGATTTGCTCGAGGTCTGGGTTGCTGGCGACAGATAAATGTTATGACGCCGTAAAAACGGCAAATGGCGACACTGTTCAGAAGCGCACCACTTACACGGAGATTGCGATGCCTTCGCAAGCGCCCACTGAACCTTGCACCGTCCATGGCGAGTCGCGTGCTCGCCTTGCTCGCGAGTTTCCCGGCAGCGATTTACCGCGCGCCGCTCTGGCTGTGGACCTAAGTGAGGTCACCCCGGTTGTCGTAAGAAGTCCAACGCTGTTAGCGGACAAGGACCCCTATAATTCTCTCAAGCCGACACTGAAACCCGAGCCAACTCCGCAGCCAACAACGGAAACAGCCGGCGATCAAAACTCCGAGAATGTCACCAGCGGGACTGAAGTAAAAGCCGCAAGTAACGGCGCAAACATAAGCCGATCGAATACTGAAGCGGCAGAAGCTGCTCCCGAGATCCGGAAAGCGATCCCAGTCGAACCGCAGGAGAAGAAACCGGTCGAGATACGGCGCGCGATACCAGTCAAACCGCTCGACCAAGAGGATGTGGACCAGAGCCTACTGAAATCCGCGGCGCGGCCTTCGGGCAACCTCGACGAATAAGCGGTTTAGCGGCGCGTCCAGCAACCGATGACATCGCAAAGCGCGGAACATTTTCGCCTCACTGTCCTCAATCCTGGTGGACGCGATCCGGAACAGAGTTTTCACGGAGTGCCCGCTCCTGCCGAAGGCGCGCATCCGCCGATCAATTTTCATGCTTTTGCCGCATGCACGCTGGGAGCTTTTCACTTCAATCCGCGCCGCGCCATCGCGGAGGACTTACCGGTCCTGTTGCTTTTGCGCAGCGATTTTCGCGCGTCGGAGCGCGCATTGTACGACCTTAAAAAACAAGGCCGCATCGTCGCCGTTTCTCTAAAGGAGACCGGACTGCACCAGATCGCGCAACAGTTGTGCGACCGCGCGAAGTTATTGCGCTTCATGAAAATTGTGGCGCAGGCCGATGGATGCATTGCCACGACTCCGGAAGCCGCGGAGATTTATCAGCGCGTCCGCTCGAAATACGACCCCGCGACGGTGTTGTTCGCCCCGACTCCGTATCCCATCGAGGATAAACGTTGGAACTTTTCAGCGCCGGCAGCGGAGCAATCGGGAATTTTCGTCGGCACACGCGAATGGGATGTGCCATCACGCAATCACTTCGCGGCGGTATTGGTCGCGCGCCAGCTTTGCGAAGCAACAGGTGAACCGGTCACCGTCGTTAATCTGGATGGATATAAAGGGCGGCAATTGCTCGACGAGCTAAGATTTCCCAAGGGAAAACTCCGCTTCATTGAGAAGTGGAAATCTTATCCGGATTATCTGCGCGATGTGGCGCAGCATAAGATTGTTTTACAACTCGACCGCAGCCATGTACCGGGCCAGGTGGCGGGCGACGCTCTTCTCTGCCGGATCGCCTGCGTAGGCGGCGATGGCGCGATCGAACGAATTGCGTTTCCGAAAACCTGCAGTGAAGGCCGGACCATTACCGAGATCGCGTCGATGGCGCTGGATGTGTTGAAAAACGCGAATTTACGCGCTGCGATTGTAACCGAATCACAGGGGCGCGCGCTAGAGCGCCTCTCGTTTCAAGCAGTGCGTTCGCAACTCGCAGATTTTTTTGCCCGGCTCAAGCAAAGCTAAAGAGCCGATCACGCGGATAGCACGGATTTTGTAGGGCGTCTGTGTCAGACGTCAACCCGAGCGTTTCGCAGAAACGCCCTGCAATTCCAGTCACGCGATCGTTCCCCCAGCGAAGAATCAAAAAAGAATTTCGAAGAGTTTGATGCCCTTCCATTTTCCGGGGATGTTCGGATCGAACGAAGTGCTCTCCACCCAGGTGCCGTAGCGCGGTGGCGCCCAGGGATTGAGCATCTGAAATGGATTACGCGAGTCGCTGAATGCGCGCGGAACCACTCCCTGCACCTCGGGGCGCACTAAATAGGTCGGCGGCGTGGGCATTGCTCGCACCGGTTTTTGCGGGCCGAGCGGTGCTCTGAATTCTTGCCCCGAAGCGATTGTAACCAGCGTGGCCAAAAGTGTAATAGTGAATGTTTTCATATTTATCCTTTTAATGCGAGGCGCGCCATAGACTAGCCTCTCCAAGTTCCAAATCCCAAGCTCCAAATTCCAGGGAAATCTCAAGCACCAATTCTCAAATCTTCACCGCGCTGGGCTCTCTGATTTGGTGATTGGAACATGGGATTTGTTTGGAGCTTGGAGATTGGCATTTGGAAATTTCCTCTGTTGCTCACATTATACACTTCGATGGACTACCTTGAAAAGGCCGGACGCGTCCTGGACATAGAAATCTTTGAGCTCAAGCGGCTCCGGGAACGCCTGGACGAAAATTTCTCGCGCGCGGTCGAGCTGATCAAGGAAGCCGTGGACGGGCGCGGCAAGGTTGTTGTCGTTGGCGTGGGAAAATCCGGACACATCGGCGCGAAGATCGCCGCCACTCTCACCAGCAGCGGGTCGCCCGCAGTGGTGTTGGATTCCTCAAACGCGTTGCACGGCGACCTTGGCATGATTGCCGATGGCGATGTGGTGCTCGCCTTGAGCGCCAGCGGCGAGACGGAGGAATTACTCCGGATTTTGCCAGCGATTGCCCGGTTCCAAGTGAAAATTATCGCCATGTGCGGCGATTCGAAATCGGTCCTCGCACAAAACGCCCATCTGTTTCTGGATGTGAACATCGAACAGGAAGCTTGCCCATTGAACCTGGCGCCGACTTCCAGCACGACGGTGATGCTGGCGCTGGGCGACGCGCTGGCAATGGTGTTGCTGGAGGCTCGCGGCTTTAACAAGGAAGATTTCGCTAAGTTTCATCCCGGCGGAATGATCGGTCGCAGCATGCTGACGCGCGTCCATCAGATCATGCGACCGCGCGAAGCGATGGCGGTTGTTTCTACGAATGCGTCTGTTCGCGACGTGCTAAAAGCAATGACGAGCGTCCGTGCAGGCGCTGCCGTTGTCATTGGCGAAGACGAAGAATTGCTCGGCATCTTCACACACGGCGATTTCGTGCGGCACTTTCAATCTGATCCTAGGATTGGCGAACGTCTTGTGGCGGACTTGATGACGTTGAATCCCGTCACGGTGCATAAAGACAAACTCGCGGTGGAAGTACTTAATCTGCTGGAGCGCCATCGTATCGACGATCTCGTCGTAATCGACGATGACAACGTGCCTGTTGGCATTGTCGATTCGCAGGATTTGACGCGGTTGAAATTGCTGTAGAGCTGTGCGGCGATGTTTTGGGGAGAGCGCGCGTCTCGCGTGCTGGCGATGGTGTCCCGCCATCGCGAACTTTTCTGCGAAGGCGTCGCGCGTCCCATGGCGCAGCATAGGAAAGATTGTTGCGGCGAGACACCGCAACCAACACGCGAGACGCGTGTGCTCCCCAGATAGTTGCGTTGCCGCGCTGCACGTGCAAACGTCCGCGCTCCGCTTGAACGCTTGAACGCTCCCATGCCTGCCGCCAACGATCTTCGCCGAGGAATGGCCATCAAATACAATGGCAACACTGCTATTGTGCTGGAGGTGCACCATCGCACGCCGGGAAATTTGCGCGCGTTCGTGCAAGCTATCATCCGCTTCATCAACACTGGGAAGAGCGCCGATGTCCGGTTCGGTTCCACCGACAAAGTGGAGTTGGTCGAGATTGACCGAAAACAGCTCGAGTTCAGTTACAGTGACCGCAACGGCTATCACTTCATGGATCCGGAGACGTACGATACGATCACGTTGCAGGAGAACCTGATCAGCGACGCAAAGGATTACCTGGTGGAAAATCTCTCTGTCCAGGTCCTCTACGCAGAAGGCAAACCCCTGCAGGTTGAATTGCCGGCGTCGGTGAGTCTCAAAGTGGTGGAATCGCCGGAGGGCTTGCGCGGCGATACCGCCAGCAACGTCACCAAGCCGGCAAAGCTGGAGACCGGCAAAAGCATCAACGTCCCGCTTTTCATAAAGGAAGGCGAAACGATTAAGATCGACACGCGCACCGGGGCTTACATGGGCCGCGCGTGACGCTCGCACGATCGCTGTAGGGCGACCGCTCCGGTTGCCCAGGCTGGCAGGCGATGCGCCTGCCCTGCAATTCAGATGCGCGTAATCAGCGGTTCCGTCTTGCTTTTCTCCGCGGAAATCTGCGTAATCTCCGGCAACTTTGGCTGCAACGAAGCGAAGATCGAAAAACAATCGCGGTACGCGCAAATCGAAGCGTGGTGGGAAAGTTGTCCGAAGCGTTGCAGGCGCGAGATCCGGAAGCTCCGTCTCTGCGTCGGAGCTACTGACGGTGCCGACGCGCTGGGTGAAATTTGTATTTGCGATTTTCCTGCTGCCGCTCTGCGCAATCCTTAGTCAGACATTTTTTACCGCTTTCGCGCGCGCGACCGTAGCGCAACGTCTCTGGACCGGCGAGGAATTTTGGTTTTTTTGCTTGGGCGCGATCCTTTGGCTGATCGCTTTCTTCGGTCTCCCACGTCCGATTCTGATTTACGTCTTCGGACACGAGCTGACTCATGTGCTCTGGGTTTGGTTGATGGGCGGACGCGTCAGCCGGTTTCGAGTGAGTCGTGACGGAGGACACATAGTTACGAGCAAGGCCAACTTCTGGATCGCGCTGGCGCCGTATTTTTTCCCGCTCTACAGCATTCTGGCGATCGCCATTTACGGCGCGCTCAGCCTTTTTCTGAATGTGCAACCGTACGGGCGATTGCTTTACGCCGTGATCGGCGCGACTTGGGCGTTTCATTTCACGTTCACCTGCTGGATGATCCCGAAAAATCAGACCGACCTAAGCGACCAAGGCACATTTTTTTCCCTCGTGGTGATCTATTTGATGAACCTGCTTCTGCTCAGCGTGATGCTCATTCTCGCCTCGCCAGAAATTACATTCGCAGGTTTCGGCGCGGATTTACTGATGAACCTCGGCAACTTTGCGAACTGGCTAGTCGATCTTTTCCAAGAATTCGTGCATCGCCATTAATGTTGGCGTTTCACAGACAACCGTCGCAGATTTTGTAGGGCGTCCGCCGCGGCGGACGCCTCAGGGAAGGTTCGTAATCACCGCAAAGGGCAGGACCGACAATGCGTCGCTTACTGAGACGCGCCGATTGTGATAACGAACTGGGCGGCACGTGAACAGATCGTGCGCCTTCTCGAGCGAGAACGTTTCAGGAAATTCGATTCCTGTATCTTTCCATCGCTCACCGATGGGCGGGAAACCAACGCGCGAAGAGAGCCGCGGCGCGATCACAGCAATCCATTTGTCCGTCAGCCGTCGCGCGAAACTGATGCAAGACTCCGCAAACATTCCACTCGCGCGAAGCGGAAGATATTCGCCGCGCTGAAAAAGGTCGGCGTGCTCGCGGCGAAATCGCAGCACTCGCTGGGTCAGAAACATTTTGATCCGGCCGTCAGGCCATGCACGCATTAGTTCGCCGGGAGTTGCACCTGGCAATGCTGCAAGCATTTCGCGCCTGCGATTGTAATCGACTGGACGCCGATTATCGGGATCGACCAAGCTGTAATCCCAAATCTCATCGCCCTGATAAATGTCCGGCACGCCGGGCGACGTCAGTTTCAGCAGCGTTTGCGTGAGCGAATTGATCGCTCCCAGGCGTGCAATGTCCTTCGCAACCGGAAGGAAGATTAGCAGAAATTTGTTTCGCGCTGAGCAATCCAAAATTTTTGCGACAAACTCCTGCATCGCAGCGTCCCATTCTTCATTTGGCTGGATCCAGCTGGTATTGATCTTCGCCTCGTGCAGCGCCTTGGCCATGTAAGCTTGAATTCTCTCGACGTACTCCTGCGTTATGGCGGATTCTGGTTCGCCATCTGCTCGTATCGGCCACGTCCCTAACAGAGTCTGATACAGCAAGTATTCCTCGTTTGCGTCCGGCGCTTCCAAGTCATTGATCATTCGTTTCCAGCGGCGATTCGCCATGCGCCAGCGTTGCAACGAACGTCGCCAAAGCTCAGGGATTTCGGAAATGGCCACGATCCGCGCACGCACATCTTCGCTGCGTTTGGTGTCGTGCGTGGAGGTAGCAAGCAAGCTCACAGGCCAATTGCGGTACCGATCCATGTTCCGCTCGTGAAACGTCTCGACACTCGACCCAAACTGTTGCGGCTCGCCGCCCACTTCGTTTAGCGCTGTCAGCCGGTTGTAAATGTAAGACACGGTGTCCTCCAGTCCCTTGGCGCTGATCGGCCCTGTGGCCTGCTGAAATTTCAAAACGAAATGCGTGTGCGCGGCGCGTTCGACAGCATTAAGATTAGGCGGAAAACGAAAGAGCAGCACGTCGCGCAAATAATCGAAGATCGACTCGTCCATTCCCGGGTTGCGGCGCTTGGCCGCGCTGATCGCGCGCTCGACGATTTGACGATCTTCGTCGCCGACCGGCTGACCCGGCGCAAGATAAGTTCTGTAAACCGGGAAGCAGGCGATGGTCTCGCGCACCGCGCGCGAGAGCGCCTCGAGCGTAAAATCGCGATACCATCGGTTTTGCTCGGACAAGCGGTCGAGCATGTTCCCCAACACAACGACATCGTTCGCCAGCGCGAGTTTCATTACTTGCAGCTTTTTCGCATACAGCAGATGGCCGAAGGGGACCGAGTGACCAATGAAACGATGGAACGTTTTTGTGATCGCCGTTTCGGCCGGAGAATCGACCAGCAACTGTGTCACTTGATTTGCAAAATCGTAGCCAGTGGTTCCGTGCACAGGCCAATCCTTCCGTAAGGTTTCAGGGCCAGTGAGGATTTTTTCTGCCAGCATGTAGATCGCGCGCCCATTCTTGCGCAATCCGATCCCGAGCGCTTTCGCGCAACGCTGCTGAAGTTTTTCGAAATATTCGCGGGGCAAGTAAAGACCATCCGGATGATCGATGCGGAGGCCTGTCACTGCGCCTGCACTTACCAAATCGAGAGTTAGCCGGTGTACGGCGTCAAAGACCTTTGGCAACTCGACCCGAATCGCCGCCAGATCGTTCACGTCGAAAAAACGGCGGTAATTGATTTCTTCAGCCGCCACGCGCCAAGACGCCAACCGATACGACTGTGCGTTAAGGAACTCATCCAGCGCGTCAAAACTGCGCGGATCGCCGGCCTTTCCATTGATCTCGGCCAGCGCCTTTTCGATTGCCCGTTGCACCTGCGGCGCTTCCGCGCAACGGCGCTCGAGACGTCGTTTGATGATTTCCTTTTCGCGAATTCGTTCTGCTATTCGTTTTGGATCGGTTTCGATGCGTTTCGGCAAATATTCGAGCGCGGTCAGAATGCTTTGCACTTCCGCATAAAAATTTTTGTCCTTTTGGTCGGCGAGTTTTTTTAACGCTATCTCCAGAATGTAACGATACGTTCCCGGCGCGATCGGCAGTCTGCGCTCGCCGTAGAGTAGATAAAAAGTTCCCTCTTCAAAGCACACCTGCAATTCGCAGCGCTCAAGCACACGCCCGTATTGGTCGCTCAAAATCGGCAGAAGAACTTTGTCGCGCAGGTCAAACTTCAGCGGATGCCACTCAATGTCGAAATAGGGCGCATATCTGGAACTAGGGCCGTTTTCCAGCACGTCCATCCACCACCGGTTGCGCGAGTCGGCGATGCCGACGTGGTTCGGGACAAAATCCAGCACCTGACCCATGCGGTGAGCGTGCAGCTCCGCAATCCAAGCGTCATAATCCCCGCGCGAACCGATTGCCGCGTTTAGCTTGTTATGATCGGTGATGTCGTACCCGTGCAGGCTGTCCGGGCTCGCCTGAAAATACGGCGACGCATAAACATCGCTCACCCCTAGCGCCTGCAGATACGGCACGATCGCGCGTGCCTGGGAAAATGTGAACCAGCGACTGAATTGCAATCGGTAGGTGCAGGTTGGAATGCGCGGATGTTTTCCTGTCATGTCATCCCGAGCGGATGCGAGGGACCTCTCGCAGACGAGTTTACATCACAGTTTCGACATTGCGTAATCCAAGCTTCGAATGTGAGATCCTTCGCTCCGCTCAGGATGACACGCCTGGGAATCGAAGTGTCTTACATCCGCTCCGGCACTTTGATGCCGAGAAGATCCAAGCCTTGCTGCAAAACGCGCCCGGTGAGATCGCATAAGGACAGCCGCGAACTGCGCACCGGTTCGTCTGATTTCAGAACCGGACAGGCTTCATAAAATGTGTGAAAGCTGTTCGCCAGCTCGAACAGATAATTTGACAGGATGTTTAGACGAAAACCGTTCAACACCTGCGGAACGATTTCGGCGAACTGACACAGACGTTTGGCGAGATTGATCTCCGCTGGCTCCTTTAAAACGAGCAGGGTAGCCACGGGCCTGTGGCCCGTCCCACCTTCAACGCCCCACAGGGGCGTGGCTACAGCGGCTTCGCCTGCGTTACGAAAAATCGAGCGGATTCGGACATAAGCGTTCTGCAAATACGGTGCGGTGTTCCCGTGCAGGGCGAGCATCTTTTCCCAAGAAAAAATGTAGTCGGTCATCCGATACTGCGAGAGATCAGCATACTTCACGGCGCCAATCCCGATCGTTTTCGCGATCTCGGTCTTTTCGTCCTCACTCAGCTGCGGATTTTTTTCCTCGATGATTTTCCGTGCGCGCTTGCACGCCTCTTCGAGAAGGTCGCGCAACGGGACGTTTTCGCCGGAGCGCGTCTTCATTAGTTTCCGGTCTTCGCCGAGGATGCTGCCAAATATGATGTGGCGCAGGTCGGCCTTATAACCTTCGCGCCGAACAATCTCGAAAATTTGTTTGAAATGCAACGTCTGCGGCGCGCCGACCACGTACCAGATGGCATCGGCTTTCAAATCGTTGACTCGATAATCAATCGTGGCGACATCGGTAGTGGCGTAATTAAATCCGCCGTCTCGCTTGCGAATGATAAGAGGTTTATCGGCCAGCTCGGGATTATCGCGGAAGAAGACGACCACTGCGCCTTCGCTTATCTCGGCGATGCCGGATTTGAGCACGCGTTCGACCACGCTTGGCAGGCAATCGTGATAAAAACTTTCACCGCACTGGAGGTCGTAATGAACGTCGAGCAATTTGTAAACGTGTTCGAAATCCTGCATCGAGAGCGCAACGCATTCGTTCCAGATGTCGATGTTTTCCTTGTCGCCCGCCTGCAACTTGACTAACTCCTGGCGGCAGGCCTCGCGAAATTGCGGATCGCTGGTTGCTCGTTCGTTTGTCTCTTTGTAAATCCGCACGATCTCGGCCAGCGGATTGCGCTGCAGGGCTTGCCGATCGAGCAGATTTTTCCATCCGTAAATAACCATCCCAAACTGCGTGCCCCAGTCGCCAATGTGATTATCGCGGATTACCTCGTGCCCGAGGAATTGCGCGATCCGCGCCAGCGCGTCGCCGAGTACGGTGCTGCGAATATGACCGACATGCATCGGCTTGGCCACGTTGGGCGACCCGAAATCAATCACGATCCGTTGTGTTGATTTGGCCTTTGCAACGCCGAGCCGTTCGTCTCGCAGCACCTCCATCGTCTTTTCAGCAACTGCACCAGGACGTAGTACGAAGTTGATAAAGCCTGCACCCGCGACCACTGGCGGTTCGCAAACGTCGCCAGCATTAAACTGCGCGACGATTTGCTCCGCGAGAACTTGCGGCTTTTCGCCGCGCTGCTTCCCCAAGATGAGAGCGACGTTGGTCTGGTAATCGCCGAAGCGCGGATCGGTAGCCGGCGTTAATTCGCCAGCGATTGGCAATCGCGCTTGCGCAAGCGCGTCGCTTAGTTTCTTCGCGAGAACTACCTGGAATGTTTCCATCGATTTATTTCAGCGGAAGCGAAACGTGAAGCAGACAATCATGTCTGCTGCCAACTTTCAATCTTCACAGGCACGATTGCCTGCGTCACGAATTACGAGCGGTCGCGAAAGATCGACAAAATTTCGTCGGCGGATTTCGCGCTGGCCAGGCTTTCGCGGACAGAGCGATCGTTCAGAAACTTGGCGATCGAGGCCAGCGTGCGTAGGTGCGTTTGAAATTGATTTTTCGGGACAATGAAAAGCACGACAAATTTGACCGGCGCATTATCGAGCGCATCAAACTCAATGCCGGTCGGGGATCTGCCGAATGCAGCCACAACGTCCTCCAGCCGGTCGGACGAACAATGCGGAATGGCGATCCCGAATCCGATGCCCGTGCTCATCGTTTCTTCGCGTTGTTTAAGCGCCGCAAGAATCGGGTCGCGATCTGCAGGTTTAATCTTGCCAAGTCCAACGAGCAAATCGATCAGCTCGACGATGGCCGCCCAGCGTTCCGTTGCTTTCATCTCGGGGATGATTTGCTCGGCAGAAAGTAAATTGGCCAACGACATGTGGATTCCCGATGCGGGAGGCCAAGCTTAGCGGCAGCGCCTAGCTTGACAAGCGCGTTTTGAAACCAGTTAGAACTTACGACTCGCGAATTTTACAATTCAAGCGCCGGGAAAGCAGCCAACGGACGCCAAACATATCGATTGTCGCGCGCACAGCGCGATTGCCCAGGCCGTATTTGCTTTGACCGAAGCGACGCGGCCGATGATTAACCGGGATTTCCACAAGCCGGTAGCCTGCGCCTTTGACCAGCGCGGGAACGAAACGATGCATTCCTTTGAACGGAACCAGCGCGCTAACGCATTCGCGCCGCATCGCTTTAAGCGTACAACCGGTGTCGCGCACTCCGTCTTTTGTGAAACGGCTGCGAACCGTGTTAGCAATCCGGCTGGTCAGCCGCTTCACCAATGTGTCACGCCGTTGCGCGCGATAGCCACAGACGAGATCGGCACCGCGCGCAATTTCGGCGAGTAGTCTTGGAATGTCAGCAGGATCATTTTGCAGATCGCCGTCGATAAGAACCGCAGTCAAGCCTTGCGCGGCCTCGAGACCGGCATAGATG
>Ga0137383_10002436_pt1 | contig 11401 bp, 10 predicted proteins | sample SagtaG_19_FD_104817 | JGI IMG/M metagenome (GOLD analysis project Ga0137383, IMG submission 104817) | Vadose zone soil microbial communities from Sagehorn Ranch, Mendocino, California, USA - Sage2_R_40_16 metaG | ecosystem: Environmental > Terrestrial > Soil > Vadose zone | place: USA... | reverse complement strand
CTCACGCCGCAGAAGGCCGAGGGGCAGATGATCGAGCCCCAAGTCTCCGTGCCGATTGCAAAAGCTGCCAGACCCGCCGCCACGATCGCTCCCGAGCCGGAAGATGAACCGCAAGTCCAGCAGGTGGTGTCCCAAGGATTCTTTGTTTCGCCCTGCAAGGACGCTGAGGCGAAGCGATAGCCCATGCCGCCAGCGAGTTCGATCATTGCTGCTTTGCCGATCATCACCGCGCCAACCCGCTTCAGATGTTCGATCACAGTTGCGTCGTAATTGAATACCTGGTTTGCATAGGGCTTCGCGCCCCATGTCGTCGGAAGTCCTTTCACCGCCAGCAGGTCTTTCGCGGCATAGGGAATCCCGTGTAGCGGGCCGCGGTAGTGGCCGTGCTGGATTTCTTTCTCAGCTGCCCTGGCTTGTTCCAGGGCAATGTCTGGCGTCAAGCGGGCGTAGGCATTAAAGCGTGGCCCGAGCTTCTCGCTGCGGTCGAGGAACGCTTGCGTCAAATCCACGGGAGAAAGTTTTTTCGACTCGATGCGTTTCGCGAGTTCGCTTACAGGGAGATAGAAAAGCTCTTCACCAGGCATTCGGCGGGCTCCTCAGGAGTTCTTCGGCGCGGCCGCGGGTTTGGGTGCCGCGGGCATCGACGAAGGCTTCTTTTCTCGCTCCATCAAAGGCTTCAGGTACAGCGCCGGCCCATCTCCGTTATTCGTCGCGAACGCGCGCAAACGCTCAAGGGGTGGCTGAGCTTCGGTTGCCAGTCTTCGTATATCGGTTTTTTGAACGTCAGAGAGCCTGCTGCCGTATTGAGCCAAGATGGCTTGAATGCGCGATTCGACTTCCGCCTGGCCTTCCGGTGAAAGCTTTGGTGGATTCACAGGCGACTGTGCCTGCGGTGGCGCCGCGACAGTTTCAGTGCTGAGAAGATTTGACGGTGAGAATGACGCGGCGGCGGAAGCAAAGACGGCTCGCCGCGTAAATTCACGTCGAGAAATACTCGAATCGCTACTGCTGCCCATCGAGGGTCCCCCCGTGATCAAAGGAATTGAAAAACAATCAGTGAATGGCGCAGAGTCAGGCTACTGAATCCGCGTTCGAGCGTCAACTGGCCGAAAGGTTGCTGAGACAGAGATAAGGAAATTGAGACTGGTTCTGGCGGAATCACACATCCGTGAGGGTGCGAATCTGTGTTTCCAGGGCTTGGTTGTATTGCCGCTCGATCTGAAGTTCCGTTTGTAGCTTCTTCACGAGCAAATCCAAATGGGCAATCTCCACGCGCAGCTTCTGGACATCCGCTGCAGTGGGAGCCGGCCGGACTGGAGCGCCAGTCACACGTTGGGGATCCTGGGGCGTGTAGAGAGGTTGCCGCGGCGTGAAGGCTTCCGCAAGTGCTCGTGGCCAGGCAGAATCGGGAGCGGCTGGCGGTGGAGGAGGAGCAGAGGCGCGGGGCACTGCCGGAACCGGAGGCGGCGCAAAAAGACTGCTAAGGGCGTGCGAAGGAACGGGCCGCTCCGCCACGGGCTCGGGTATTGCACTCTTGGGCTCCAGGAGGCTCTTCACCCGCCCAATCAATTCCTGCGGCTGAAACGGCTTGCGAATCAGTTCATCCGCTTTCACGGAGACCGCCTTGTCGGCGACGCTTTTATTGACCACGCCGGACATCAGCACGACCGGCGTTTCGCAGAATTCCGGATGCTGTTTGATCTGGCTGCAGACGGAGTAACCATCCTGATCCGGCATGATCACGTCGGTGATCACCACATCTGGGCGGTTTTGTTCGAACTGCGCGAGCGCGGAGGCGGCGTCGGCACAAGTAATGACGTTGATGTTCTCGCGGCGAAAAGCAATCTTGATGACTTCGCGCATGGTGGCGCTGTCATCGATGAAATACACGGTGGGCGTCCGTTTGGCGGGCGTGTCTCCTAGGGGCGGAATGGTCATCGCTTCGCTCATAGCGCTTCCTTGTCCGCCATGTCACGCGTTCCTTCGTCAAATTCGCGCATGGCATCGAGCATCAGATCGGTGGCCGAGCGCAGCACGGTGCGCTGCGTCGAGGTGGTTCCGTAAGTGAATTTGTAAACGCCTTCGCTGCTGTTTCCGCAACTCTTCAAAATATGGATCACGGCTTCGTCGCCGAACAGATTGCCGCATTCCGCGTGTGAGATTTCACCGGCGTCGTAGAACAGCACGCCATCCGTCTCGCCGGAGTTGATGTGCAATGCGCCGGTCTGGTGCGCGTGACCAAGCATCTGCATCACTCCGGTGAGGTCATGATGCGTCAGGTTACCGCTGAGACTGGTGTCGGACTGTGACAGCATCTGGGTAGGCTGAAAGCCCTCCGCTTTGCTGACCAGGATCTGCTTCACGTGTGCGGCAATGACCGCGGGCTGCTGGTCGCGGTCGATGTAATCGTCGCAGCCGGCCTGGAATGCTTCCATCAGCGCCCGCTGACTGCCGTCGCCGAGCGCGATAATAGGAAGGTTGGCGTGTTTCAAGTCCGCGTGAATGATTTTGGCCATTTCCAGAGCGCCCATTTCCCGCATTTTCGTCGAGCACAGGATGGCGGTTGGCACGTCATATTCGAGCGCGGTCAACGCGAAAGCGGCTTGCGTGCTGGACGTGACCTCGAATCCTTCCCGTTTCAACGCGTCGCCCAGGCGCTTTGCAAAATAGACGTTGCTGTCGATGAGCAAGACCTTGACTGGCGGTGCGCTGGAGCTCATGGCCGCGCCTCCGGCCCTGACGGTGTCACGACTTCCGCGAGCATTTCTTGGGGGCCTGGTGTCAAGGTGTCGAGATTCAAGACTTCAATGACGTCGCCGTCATGCGAGAGCCAGCCTGCAACGTGCGGTGCGTCGGATTCTCCCGCGGCCGTCACTTCCGCATTGATCAGCTCGCATTCGCCCGAAACCGGCATCGCTACCCATTCCCTCTGCGTGCCGTACTGCCGCGCGGTGATCAGGTAGAATCGACGCGAACTCAGACGTTTGCCGAGCAGTGCTTCCGAGACGTCGCAGACCGGGACAATCCGGCCTCGCCGCAGGATTACACCTTCCATTTTCGGTGTTCGGTGGGGAAAACGAAAAACCCGGCTCGGGGCTACAAGTTCGGCAATTTGACTCGCGGAAATAGCAAACCGCCGTTCCCCAAGGCGCAGCAGAACGAACGATTGCAAGTCGGATGCGCTCGATACCGTCATTGTTCGGAACCTGCCACGTCGAGTCCTTCTCCGGAGGATTTCTCCACGGGCGAGAGAGCCGCATCGAGCAAGGCTAATTCTTCCGATGACAAAAACCCGTCCGGACGGACTACTGGAATAACAGTCTGATCGAGTGCCGTCAATCCGCGGTACCAAGAGCGTTCTTCGTGACAGAAGGAAAGCGGGAGCGCCTGCAGGCGGGTCATGGTTGCCATCTTCTCGATGCCATCGATCAAAAGAGCAGTGCGCGTCTTGCGCAGCACAAAGAGTAGTGGGGCTGATGCAGGGTGGAGCCCAAAGTGCATCGCGCCATTTACGATGAAGATGGATCGGTCCCCACGCCGCACCACGTGACGCACCTTCCGAATGCCGTGCGCGCTGATTTCTGTCGCAGCGCCTGACATGCTGTCCGCGCTACGGACTTCCTGAACCGAAGCGGACGATACGGCGAACAATTGGCCGCTAACGCGGAAGAGAATGATTTGTTCCGTCTTTGCTGGACTAGTCTTAGATGGAGTAGCCAGGCGCATCAGCGAACTCCCGCGGGCGCCGTGCGGCAGATCCCCAGGACGCGTTTCTCGATGGCGGCATAAATGTCGTCGATCCCAAGCACGTGATCGACGGCGCCGGCTTTGATGGCCTCGGCGGGCATGCCGAAAATCACACACGTCGCTTCGTCTTGGGCCAGCACCAGGCCTCCCGCGGCCTTGATAGCCATTGCTCCATTGGCTCCATCGTTACCCATGCCGGTAAGTACGCCCGCGATGCTCAACGGACCTGCGAAGGCAGCAACGGATTCCATAGTGACGTCTATGTTGGGCAAATAACCGCTGATGCGGCCGGTGGTTCCATCGAGTTGAATTCGGCCCGTCGGAGTAACGCGAAGATGCTGACCGCCCGGACAGATATAGAGTGTTCCCGGCTGAAGCGACTCGTTGGCTTCCGCTTCTTTCACACGGATTCCAGTGAATTCCGCAAGCTGGGCCGCGTATTGCGTCGTAAAGGCCGCAGGCATGTGCTGCACCAGAATTACCGCAGCAGGGAAGTCGGCTGTAAAACCTGGAGCGATGCGCATGACCGTGGCTGGCCCGCCAGTCGACGCCGCCAGCACGACTACCGGGAAGCGCTGATCGAGCCCGGAAGTAGGCGCCGGCCGATGGCTGACCGGAGAGTGGGCCGGCATTTTGGAGCCGCTTGCATTTTGGATCGTCGAAGCAATTCGTGACGCCGTGCGCACAACGCGCACTTTGGCAGCCATGCGCACCTTGCGGAGGAGCTCTTCCTTCACGGTCTGCATATCGAGGTCGATGCCGCTTGATGGCTTGGCGACAAATTCAATCGCCCCAAGCTCCAGGGCGCGAAGAGTGCTTGCCGCTCCTTCGCGAGATTCGGAGCTGACGATGACGATCGGCCGCGGATTCGTGGTCATGATTTCCGCGGTAGCCTGCAGTCCGTCCACGTGCGGCATGTTGATGTCCATGGTGATGACATCGGGCTTGAGTGATTCCGCCATGGCCACGGCTTCGCGGCCATCCTTGGCGTTCCCGCCGACCTGCAGCAGCTCGTCAGCGTTGAAAATTCCCTCAAGGACCTTCCGCATGAAAGTGGAATCATCCACGATCAGCACGCGATGTTTTTTGGTGATGGTCGCCATGTTTGCTTACGCTACCGGAACGGCGGGGCGCGGTGCCTCCGTTCCCATGAGTTGTTCGACCGCCGCGATAAGTTGATCCTCCTGAACCGGTTTGGTCAGGAATGCAGCCGCGCCTTCCTTCATCGCCCGGTCGCGGTGCTTGGCGCCAGCGCGCGAAGTAACCACCATCACCGGAATTCGTCGTGTGGATGGGCTCTGCCGCAGTTGGACCATCAATTCATAACCGGTCATGCGCGGCATTTCTAGATCGGTGATGACTAGATGACAGCCGTGTTGTGTTACCAGTTCCGCTGCTTCCAGTCCGTCAGCCGCCAGTTTCACGCGGTATCCGTTCTTCTCTAGCATGCGGCCGACGAACTTGCGCACGCTAATGGAGTCGTCTGCCACCACAACCACGCGTTCCTGCTCGACGCGGTCGATGGCTTCGGAAGGAATCGTTCCCCGTGCAATCGCCGCAGAGCCAGGCGCGAAGATTCGCGCGGCGCTGGCACTGGCCTGAATTGGCCGGCGCTCGCTCGGCTCCGTGGCCACCATGCGGTTCAGGTCGATCAGCAGGATCAAGCTGCCGTCGGGTGCAATCGTAGTACCAGGGAATAGCTTCACCCGGCGTAAATACTCGCCGAGGTTCTTGATGACGATTTCGTCCTTACCTAGAACTTCTTCGACCACGAGGCCGATCTGCCGGCTGCCCGCGTTTGCCACCACCATGCGAAAATAGCCATTGATTGGTTCGAGAGGAGGCAATCCCAGATAGGTATCCAGCCGCACGACCTCGGTGACCACGTCGCGTACCTTGGTCAGAAGCTTTCCGCCGACATCCTCGATTTCATCGGGGCGCAGGCGGCGGATTTCCTCGACGACCGCCAAAGGCAGCGCGAAATTCGTCGAGCCGCAGCGTATGAAGAGCGCCGGGGAGATAATCAACGTGAGGGGCACTTTCAGCGTGAACTTCGTGCCCTGGCCGCTCACGCTCTGAATATCGATTTCGCCATTGAGGGCGTTCAGGTTTGCGCGCACCACGTCGAGCCCGACTCCCCGCCCGGCCAGTTCGGTTTTGACCGGAGCGGTCGTGAATCCCGGATGGAATAGCATCTCGCGAAGATCGCGTTCCGTAAGCCTGTCGGCGGTTTCCTGGGAAACGAGGCCGCGTTCGATAGCGCTCTGCTTCACCCGTTCGTAATCGATTCCGCGGCCGTCATCCTCGACTTCGATGTAAATGTGATTGCCGCGGTGATAAGCGCGCAGCATGATGTTTCCGCTGGACGATTTGCCTGCAGCGGTGCGGTCGCTGCTCGGCTCGATGCCGTGGGCTACGGAGTTGCGCACCAGGTGCACCAGCGGATCGGAAATCTGTTGAATGATATTGTTGTCGAGCTCGGTTTCACTGCCGGAAAGATCCAGCTCGACGTGCTTGCCGGTCGAATTCGCCGCATCGCGTACCGCGCGGGAAAGCCGCGAATAAAGCGTGCCGATCGGGACCATTCGTGCAGCGGTTATCTCATCCTGCAGGTGATGTGCGAGCTTGGTGAACTCGTCGATATCGCCTTCGACCCGCCCGATGAACCCTTCCAGTTGTGAGAGCACTTCGTTAACGTCCGCGGAAATCTCGGCCATCGACCGGGACAAGATATTGAAATCGTCGTAACGGTCCATTTCCAATTCGCTGAATTCCGACCAGAACGACGTATCGCCCGCCGCCACGCTCGTAAGCATTTGCGGGGTGGGCGGCGAATTCCACGGTCCTTGAACGGCGCGGTTGTTGCTGATGCGATTAAATTCGTACTTTTCCTGGAATTCCGTGACTTTGCCTTGCAATCGTTCCTTCGAGAAGCTCAGCGTATCCACAAGCTTTTCGAGTTCCGCTACGCGACCCACCATGCGCGTGCGGTTGATGACTAATTCCCCGACCGTATTCATCATGCGGTCGAGCCTGGCCAGCGCAATTCGAACCGATTTGACATTGGAGGGGCCGCTGGCGGACCGCTTCGCAGTTTGCTTCCCGGGGATGGCCGCCTTCGCCGGACCTTCTACTTGGCTTTCATGGTGAACTTCGACCGCGCCGGCGGACTCGGAAGCGGCGTCCACCTCTTCCGTTTCCTGCGGTGCGAACTCCGCGATGCGGCCGAGCAGGGAATCGACTCCGGTCCGCATTTCCGCTTCGTCAGCCCACTGGCGGTGCAGCGTCTTCTTCAGGACGTCTATAGACTCAAGACACAAATCCACCACTGCCGGCGACGGCTCCATTTCTCCATCGCGCAAACGCCCGATCAAGTCCTCGATGCGGTGAGCAATTCCTCCGAGCCTCTTGAGCCCCACTTGCGCCGCCGAACCTTTGACCGTGTGAATGGCCCGAAATAGTTTGTTGATCTCTTCCGGATTGTTGTTGCCTTCCAGGGAAATGAGGCAATCGCTGACGACCTGCAGATGCTCTTCCGCCTCCGGCTGGAAAAACTCAAGAATTTCGTCTGGCACCACATCGTCCATGGGCAGCGCGTCAAAGTAAGATCCTGTCGCGGCAGCGACTAGGCCTTCTTGTTGCGCTTCCGCGGCAAATCGCTCTCGCGGTTCCGGCTGCGAAAGATTCAGAGGCGGTGGTTCCGCAGGAAACGCGAAGCGATAGCGCTCCTTGAAAACGCCGATATCGTCGAGACTTTCTTTGCCGGTGTCACTGATTTCCAGTAGATCGGTTTCCAGCAGTGAAATTCCGTCCGAAAGGAATTCCGTCAGCGGCCCATGAAGGTCGCTGCCTAGTGGCGCGTTAAGTGCGTATTGAAAGACGTGTGCCAGTTTTCCGGCAATTTCAGAAAACCGAGGGAATCCATAGCTCGCGGAAGTCCCGCTTAACGTGTGCGCGGAAATGTAAAGGCGATCCAGATCTTCGTGGCGCGGCTCCGCATCTTGGAGCACGCTAACGTATTCCCGCAAGTATTGCAGGTGCTCCGAGGCCTCCTGGAGGAATATCTCGACGGCTTCGCGGTCCAGCTTGCTCACGCTCGTCCCTCCGCCACGAGTTCCGGCTTCTGTAATTCCTCGGCCTTCGGTTTCCGGTAGAGAATGCAATCGTTCAGAACGATGGCCTGAAACTTCACCGGCATCTTGGAAATCGATTCCGAGTGCCCCAGGAACAGGTAGCCGCCTGGTTCCAGAGTGTCGTAGAACCTTTGCACCAGCGCGCGCCTGCGCTCTTCCGAAAAGTAGATCAGGACGTTCATGCAAAAGATCGTGTCCATACGGCCGACGTACACCGCCGACGCGAGGTTCATCTGTGTAAACGAAATCATCTTTCGAAGCCGCGGCTTTATCTGATGCCCTCCGCTGATTTCGGTAAAGTGGTTTGACAACTGTCTTTCGTTCACGCTCGCGATGCTGCGCCCCTTGTAAATCCCGCGCTCGGCGTGTTTCAGGGCGCGTCGTCCAACATCGCTTGCCAGTATTTCTACATTCCAAGAGTCCGCGAACGAAAGGGAATCAGCGATCGTGATGCCGATCGAATATGGCTCTTCACCTGTGGAACAGCCCGCGCTCCAGATTCTAAGCGTGCGTGGATTGTTCCAGAATTTCTTGGTGTGCAACTCGGGCAGCACGCGCTTCTCGAATGCTTCGTATACTCCGGGATACCGGAAGAAGCTCGTTTCCTGTGTCAGCAGCCGTTCGAGCAGGCCTTCGTATTCGATGTTGGACTTGCGCATGGCGCGCAGCAGTTCCGTGCCGCGGTCCATCCCTTTTGCCCGCAGGTGTTCGCGCACACGCGTGGAGAAGAAGCGCTCGCGCGATTCATCGAAGCAAATTCCAGTTCGCTCTTCGATCAACATGCGAATCTCGCTCAACTCGTGCTCGCTCGGCCCCTGCACCTGTCCGTGGCGTTCGCTCATCGTGCTCCCGTTTTGGGCTTCTCTCTTGCTTCCGCCGTTTGGCGAAAAAGAGCGTTAGTGCTTAACGTGCAGCGCCTGCCGGGACGGGCCGCTCGGCTTCTTCTCGCGCAGCCGCAGTTTTGGATGACGCTCGGAACTGCGCCAAGCCTTCGTTTAGTTGATCCGATAGTTTGACGAGTTGGCTAACCGTTGCCACGGTTCCGCGTGTGCCTTGCGACGTCTGCCGCGTGATGCTGGAAATGATCTGCATGGCGTGCGCAACGCCTTCTGTTCCACGAACCTGTTGTTTCGAGGCCAGCGAGATTTCCTGCACGAGTTCCGCCGACTGGCGTACCACGTTGGAAATCGCGTCCAGCGCGCGGCCTGCCTGATCGGCAAGTTGTGCACCGCCTTCCACTTCCTTGGTGCCTTCCTCCATGACTACCACGGCTTCGTTCGTCTCCGCCTGAATGGCTTTGATAAGCGCTGCGATATCCTTCGTGGCGCTGCGGCTATGTTCCGCCAGCTTGCGGACTTCATCGGCGACAACCGCAAAGCCTCGTCCCGCCTCGCCCGCGCGCGCCGCTTCGATGGCTGCGTTCAACGCCAGTAGGTTCGTCTGCTCCGTGATGTCGTTAATGACGTTGATGATTTCCGAAATTTCCAGGGAGCGGTCGCCGAGAGACTTGATTTTCTTGGCGGTCGCTTGCACCGAAGCGCGGATGCGTTGCATGCCCTCGAGCGTGTCACGCACGGCGCGGTTGCCCTGTTCGGCAGCATCCAGCGCGCGGCGTGCAGCTTCGGCGCTGGCTTCAGCGTTGTTCGAAACCTGTTTCATCGAGACCGTCAGTTCTTCCACGGCGCTCGAAGTGTTGGTAATTTCCTGGTCTTGCTGAGTGGCGCCCGCCTGCATTTCATCGGCGGCCACCAGAATGTTGTTCGAGCACGCGGTCACTTCCATGGCCGCCTTGCGAACACGCTCGAGAACCTTGGTGAAATTGTCGAGCATGTAGTTGATCGAATCCGTCACGTTTCCAAGCGCATCGTTGGTTACCTTGCCGCGCTGCGATAAGTCACCACGCGCAACCTGGTTGATCACGCTCAGCAATTCCGTAATGCTGCGTTGCAGCGCGTCGTTGGCGTCCTGATTACTCGTCGCCTTGGAAACCTTGGCCACCGCGCGGTTCAGGTTGTCCGCGATGTAGCCGAGTTCATCGTTCGAACTGACTTCCGCGCGTGCGCGTGGGTCGCCTGCCGCCAGCCGTTCTGAGAATTCCGCGAGAGCCTGCACTGGTCCCAGCAGCGCACCAAATCGCCATGCCAGGATTACCGCCGTCGCTAGCGCAAGCACAATGGCGAAAAGTACCGTCCCGCCCGCCGGTGACCCAAAGTCAAACAGGGATGCCTCACCGGCCTTTTTCCCGGCGCTGAATGCCAGCCCCAGAACGACGAAGCCGACCACGCCGTTCAGCAGGACCAACGTCCAGATTGTGGAACTCAGTCGCGATTTCATGCCACCCTCCAACTCTTTTCCGCGGAGCCCGCGCCATCTGCGGCGTCGTCTCCACAAAACTCAAATACTAGGCCCCGGAAAAACCTCGAGCAGCCGGCGCAGATCGATTACTAGCGCCAATCGGTCGTCGTGCCGCAACATACCGATGCAATGCGGCACGTTTTCCGGAGCCTGCTCGAGCAAATCCTCGGTATTCACCGAATACGTTCCGATGACTTCGTCGGAGGCGATACCGATGCGAATGTCTTCGTGATGGCTCTCGCTGCGCAGAGAAGCGACCACCACATGCTTTGGCAGCAATCCTGGCCGGCGTCCTTCCGTGATGGCGATGTCAATCAGTGGCACGATGGCGCCGCGCAAATTGAAAATTCCCACCAGGTATGCCGGGCCAAGAGGCAGCTTTGTCAACAACGGCCACTCCAGTACTTCCTCGACGTCAAGAACGGGCAAGCAGAACCGTTCACGTCCGCTGCGGAAGACGCAATACTGCGATTCCGGTGGCCGTTCCTCGATCGGTCCAAGCGCTTCGAGCAAGTCGCCGGTATCCGCGTCTGCCGGAAGAGGCTCGAGATGGAAGTCTTCGCTCATCGCCTTTTCATTTCCTCAGAGGCTCTCATGCAAACCGCCGCACCGCGCGAAGCAAGTCTTCCCGGGTAAAGGGCTTGGTAACGTATCCGTCCGCGCCTTGCTGCTGGCCCCAATACTTGTCGCTTACGGAGTCCTTGGAGGTCACCATGATTACCGGAATCATGTTGAATTCGGCGTTCCCCTTCAGGTCCCGGCAAATTTGGAATCCGTTTCGAACCGGCATTACCACATCCAGCAGGATCACGCTGGGCCGCTCGTTCGTAATGGTTTCCTCGACTCGTTTCGGGTCGTTCAGCCCAATGGGCCAGTAGCCTTCTTTTTCGAGCAAGCTTTGCATCAGCTTGATTTCGGCCGGCGAGTCATCAATGATCAGGACTTTTTTGTGCACAGCCGTGCTCTCCCCATACTTGTCCAGCGAACAGAGGTGCACGTCAGCAGCCAGCTTTTGCATTCCGGGTGCGCCTGTGTCGTGTTAGGTTAAATATCTTTAAATGAGCGAGTTACAGTGATGTGAATGAAGTTTAGCGGCGTCGAAGCGCAGAGGTTGCTGTCTCTTCAGTCTCAGCTTGAGATGCATTCTCAGCTTCCTGCATCTCGCT
>Ga0137383_10002432_pt1 | contig 11409 bp, 6 predicted proteins | sample SagtaG_19_FD_104817 | JGI IMG/M metagenome (GOLD analysis project Ga0137383, IMG submission 104817) | Vadose zone soil microbial communities from Sagehorn Ranch, Mendocino, California, USA - Sage2_R_40_16 metaG | ecosystem: Environmental > Terrestrial > Soil > Vadose zone | place: USA... | reverse complement strand
AGTCACTCAACATTCCGGCGACGCCTGCGGCCGCGATGAGGGCGGCTGACCCCGGGGCGGCGCTCCGGGGTCTCACCAGCTGGGCCAAGGCCGCGATCGCCGCCGCCCCCGCCACGCCGCCAAACGTCCCGAGCGCGGTGATCCCTCCCGACGCGCCCCGGCCGACCCGCGCGCCGGTGGTTATGAGGCGCGGTGCGAACGGCGAGAAGGCGCCGAGCTCGGTGGCCCAGGTGTCGGCGGCGGCGGCGGCGAGCGCTCCGGCTGCCACCCACCAGGCGCCCAACAGCGCCGCCACGGCGGCGACGCCGCCGTTCGCGATGACCTGGCGGGCGTTGCGTCGTGGTGCGCGCCGCTCGGCGAGCAGGGTGAGGAGACTGCCGGACAGGAAGAACGCGAACAGCACGACGAGTCCCTGCCAACCGAAGCCCCAGGCGACCGCCGCCCCGACCGCGAGCGCCGCGGCGAGGCCGCCCGGGGCGAGCCAGCTCACTCGTCGAACAGCTCCCGCAGAATGCGGAGCTTGAGCTCGGAGGGCGCGCCCTGCGCGCGGCAGCGCGCTCGGAGAAAGTCGAGGAACAGCCGTTCGAAGTCGAAGTGCTCGCCGCACGGGGGGCAATCGGCGAGGTGCTGACGGATCTCCTGCTCCAGCTGCGGCGTCAGCTCGCGGTCCAAGTACTCGTACAGGTGTTCGGTGCACTCGCGGCAATTCATGTGGCGTTTCCCTTGATGTATCCCATCCCGACCGCATAGTCGTACAGCTTGCCCTGCAGCATGCGCCGGGCGCGGAACAGCCGCGATTTCACCGTGCCCACCGGCACCTCGAGCACGCGTGCGATCTCCTCGTACGACAAACCCTCCACGTCGCTCAACACCACCGTCTCCCGAAATTGTTCCGGCAGCTCGTCGATCGCCCGCAGCACCTCGTCGTCCACGATCCGGTCGAAGAAGGTGCCCTGGGGGTCGTCGTCCTGCAGCTCCTCGAACACGGAAAACGGCTCGATCGCGTCCAGATCGACCGTCTCGGGGTGGCGGGTGCGGCGCCGGTATTCATTAATGAAGGCGTGGCGCAGGATCGTGAGGAGCCAGCCCTTGGCGTTGGTGCCCTTTTCGTACTGGTGCCAGGCGCGGTACGCCTTGAGCATCGTCTCCTGGACGAGATCGTCGGCTTCGGCGGGGTTGCCGGTGAGGCGCAACGCCACGCGGTACAGGCTGTCCAAGTGCACCAAGGCTTCCCGCTCGAAGCTGGCGCGCTTCTCCGCGTCAGCAGCGGGCGTGGGCGTCGGTGCCGGCGGTGGGGTCGAGGCCATAGAGTAACCCATAACCTGCCCGCGTCGTGCCGGGTTCCGCAATGGGGTGAAAGCGTGCTAGGTTACGCCCGCCGTGGTCCACAGCATCGTGCCTCTCGCCGTCCTCGAAGCGGTCCGCAACCTCGACACGCCGGTCGAGGACGGGCTGTCGGAATTCGCCGAGGAGCTGCTCTCCAAGCGCCTCGGGCTCTCGAATACCGTGGCCATGCAGCTCACCCAGTATGAAGCGATGGTGCGGCGTGACGCGGGCGCCGACCCCGCGCACGTCGAGGCGCTGCTCCGGCTGGTCGGCCGCCGCCCCGACGCGGATCTCGTGTTCGCCGATGCCGGCCGCCGCGCGGCGCGCCGCGCGGTGCGCCGGTTGTTCGTCGCGTCGCGGCTCGCGGCCCGGGCGGCGCCGCGCATGCTGGGGTACGGGGTCGCGCGCCGCGCCGCGCGGGCGGTGTTCGGCGGGGAGCTGCGGCGCGAGAGCGGCGTGCCCGTGGCGCGGGTGGGCGACCCCATCGCGGTGAACGCGACCCCCGACGGGGCCGCGTGCGCGCTGTACGGCACCGCCTTCGCCGAGCTGCTCCGCCTGCTCGTGGGATTGGAGGGCGCGATGCTGCACACGGCGTGTCGCACCAAGGGCGGCGACCGCTGTGAGTGGCGCGCCGCTCCGCCCGACCCCCGGCACCACTGATGCCCCGCCCGCTGCTGGACGGGTTCGACTTCGCCGCGCTGGCGGAGTCGCTCGCCGCGTTCGGCGCCGACGCCTGGCTGCTGTACGACTTCCGTCACGTGAATCCCGTCGCCGAGCGCATTCTCGGTCCCACCGGCATCGGCTCGCGGCGGTTGTTCGTGTTGCTGCCGCAGCGCGGCAAACCGGTCGCCGTGGCGCACCGCATCGAGCTGCAACCGCTGGCGGACTTCCCGGGCGAGGTGCGTCCCTACGGCTCGTGGCGCGAGTTGCACGGCGAGCTCCAGGCATTGGTGCGCGGCCGCACGCTCGCGATGGAGGTCTCGCCGCAGGACGCGGTGCCCTATCTCGACCGCGTGCCCCACGGCGTCGTGCAGCTGCTGGAAAGTCTCGGAGCGCGCGTCGTGTCCTCGGCGCCGCTCGTGTCGCGCTTCGCGGCGCGGTGGAGCGCGGGCGAGGCGGACGGACACCGGCGCGCGGCGCAGGCGCTCGCCGAGATCGCCCCCGAGGCGCTCGCCTGGGCGGGACGGGAGACCGCGCGCGGCGCCGAGGTGCGGGAGGCGGGCCTGCAGCGACGCGTGACGGAGGCGATCGAGCGCGCCGACCTCGTGACCGATCATCCTCCGATTGCCGCATTCGGCCCCAACTCGGCGATGCCGCACTACGAGCCGCGCGCCGGAGCGGACCGGCGGCTCGAGGCCGGACAACTGCTGCTGCTGGACCTGTGGGCCGGCCCGACGCTCGGGTCGGTGTTCGCCGACCAGACGTGGATGGGGTTCAGCGGACGGGCGCCGGATGCGGAGGTGGGCAAAGTGTGGCAGGCGGTGAAGGGCGCGCGGGACGCCGCAGTCGGCTTGCTCCGGGAGCGCTGGCAAAGGCCGGGGAAGGGGGAAGGGGAAAGGGTCCTCACCGGCGCCGAGGTCGATGACGCGGCTCGCTCCGTGATCCGCGCCGCGGGCTACGCGGAGTACTTCGTGCACCGCACCGGCCACTCGATCGATCGCGACCTGCACGGCTCGGGCCCGCACATCGACAACTTCGAGACCGCGGACGAGCGCCCGCTCGTGCCCGGCGTGGGGTTCTCGATCGAGCCCGGGATCTACCTGCCTGGCCGGTTCGGCATGCGCAGCGAGATCAACGTGTTCATGAACGAAACGGGTCCCGAGGTCACCCCGCTGGCGCCCCAGCAGGAGCTGCTGCTGGTCTGAGGTTTTGTTGAGGCTTGCAACTTGCCGTCTGGCAACGGGGTGGGGCGGCGGGGGGTGGCAGGGGGGGTCTTGCGGCTGTGGCCGCGGCGCAGCATTTTCGCCGCGCCCGACGAATCGACCCAGTCCTGCGCCGGAGGACACCCCGGTCGCCGTCCGATTCGCTGTATCGGCCGTCGCTTCGTCTCGCCAACGTTTGTGCGTGCGGTTCGACTTCGCTCCGAAGCCGACCACGCTTCACGCCGCTGACACCACCTTGGAGGTGATGGCGTGTCATCGAGTTTTCCGTTCGCTCATCCACGCGCATTCACGCCTTTGGAGGACGATTCCATGACTCATCGTGTGAGAGCCGCCTTCGGTCGTTTCCTCGGGTCGGGTCTCGCCGCCGCGCTGGCGCTGCTGGTAGCGGCGTCGTCGCTCGCGGCGCAGCAGGCGACCGGGAAGCTCGAGGGCTCGGTGACCGACCAGCAGGGCGCGCCCATCGCCAACGCGCAGGTGACCATCGTGGGGACTGCGTTCGGCGCCCTGACTGACGCGAAGGGTTATTACTTCATGAACAATGTGCCGGTCGGAACCTACACGGTGCGCGCCCGTTTCATCGGGTACACGCCGGCGGAGGTCCCGAGCGTCCGCGTGCAGGGCGGCTTCACCGTCACCACGAACATCAAGCTGACGCCTTCGGCGGTGGCGATCGGCCCGGTCACCGTCGAAGCGGCGGCGAACCCGATTGTGCCGCGCGACCAAGTGACGTCGAAGCAGACAATCAGTCAATCCCAAATCCACAATCTCCCTGTCGAAGACCTGCGCAGCGTTTTGAATCTCCAGCCCGGCGTGGTGGAGAGCGGCAAGCAGAAAGGTGTATCGATCCGCGGCGGTCGGCCAGGCGAGGCGGCGGTATTCGTCGACGGTGTGCTGGTGCGCAATACGCAGCGCGGCTTCACGCCGCTTGAGGTCGGCACGAACGCGGTGGAAGAGGCGTCGGTCACGACCGGCGCGATCGGCGCCGAGTTTGGCGACGCGCAGTCGGGCGTGCTGTCCTACGTGACGCGGGCGGGCGGCCAGCGCTATACGGGCGCCGTCTCAATTCAAAGCGATGACATCGGGAGTCTGTGGAAGAACGTCGGATACAACCGGGTCGAGGGGAGCATCGGCGGGCCGATCAAGGGTAACCTGACCTTCTTCGTCGCTGGCACGCTCACCGGTCAGAAGTCGCTCGAGTCGGAGGCGGACCGGGACTTGGATCGGCCGGTCTTCGTAATGAGCGGCGTCGACACGGTCGTGCACCAGCCCTCGACGGTCGGCGACAATCCGACCGACTCGGTGAACGTCGCAGTGCCGAGGTTCGTCCAGTACAGCGGTTGGTGCGGGAACTACGGTGCAGCGGCGCCGGCCGCATCCCCACAGGCTGCTTCCATCCGGAACAATTTCGGGGTCGAGTGTCAGGGGCTGCGGCAGCCGTTCTCTGCCAACGGTACCAACACCGCCAACGCAAAGCTGCAATACACCTATGGAACGGGCTCCCGGGTGGCGCTCTCGGGTTTGTACAGTTTGAACGACGTCAGAAACCTCACCCTCGGCGATCTCTATAACCCGACCAACTACACGGGGACCACCAACACGAGTTACGCCGGCATCCTGAACTGGACGCAGAATCTGTCCCGCTCGGCCGAGCGCGCGATGGCACTGGACGTGAACCTCACCTACCAGCTCGATAAGAGCATTACGGCGCCGCTGACCCGCCAGTCCGAGCTCGATGGCCGCAATCCGTTCGGCGGCTTCTTCCTGAAGCCATTCGACTACGCCGTCGACTTCAACAGCAGACATTCGGTTAAGATCGGGGACTCGACGTACCAGAACGTCGGGTACTTGGACGACAGGCAGATTCAGTGCGTGCTCGCGGGCGAGGGATTCTGTCAGAACGACGTGCCCCTCCTCAACGACAACGATGTGAACTCCGTGATGCCGTACCGGATGAACCCGTACGGCGTCGAGCAGAGCAACCGTTTCTCGTTTTGGACGGCGGGGCAGGATCAGAGCATCAACCTTTCGCGGGAGCGGCGCCTGCAAGGGCGCGCCAACTTCGACTGGCAGGCGGACCGGTTCAATCGGATTAAGCTGGGCGGTGAGTTCCACTCGTTCGACACGCGACGCTACGCCGACGGTTCTGGGATGAACTCCTCGTTCGGCCTGAATGCCTACCACGAGAAGCCAATTCGCTGGGGCGGCTACGTCGAGGATCGCCTCGATTTGGGAGACGTGGTGATCGTGGGCGGGCTGCGCTACGACTGGTACGACTCGCGGGCGATGTTTCCACTCACGCCCGGACGGGTGTCGTCACTGCCGGTGCTCCCGTCCGATACGCTGTGCGGGGTGAACGGTGTTTGCGGCGTCGTCCCCGGCGGGACCACGGCGTTCAATCCGTACGACCCGACCGCCAAGTTCATCCGCGCGCCGAGTCACCGGGCCTGGAGTCCACGGGTGCAGGTGTCGTTCCCGGTCTCCGAGAAGACGAACTTCCGCTTGTCCTACGCCCACCAAGTCCAGACCCCGGATTATGACTTGCTGTTCCGAGGAAAGGGGACGGACCTCGTCAACACCAACCAGAACCAGGTGTACGGACGGGATCTCGATTTCGGTAAAACGATCATCTTCGAGTTTGGCATCCGGCACGCATTCAGCCAGGATATGGTGCTGGACGTGTCCGCGTACAACAAGGACAAGCTGTCCGACGTGTCTGGGCGGCTGCTCCAGCTGCCCGATCCCACGAAGGTCGCTGGCCCAGGTCTCTACAACACCAGCGACTTCCGCGTGTTGACGACCGCGGACTTCGGGAACGTGCGCGGGATCGACGTGCGGCTCGACCGGCGGTTTTCGAACCTATTCTCCGGCGCCATCTCGTACACGCTGCAGGATGCGAAGAACACTGGCTCCGATCCCTTCACGTTCACGAGCCTGCTGGGGCGTCAGATCTCGAGTCTCACCGGGCAGACCAGCCCGCCGCCACAAGCAACTCTCCCGACCGACGACAACCGGACCCACAACATCGTCGGTTCGGCTGCACTCAGCTTCCCCAACGACTGGAAGAAGGGGACGACGCTGGGCGAGGTCATGCGGAACGTCGGCGCGTTCGTGACGTTCCGGTTCGCGAGCGGCCTGCCGTATTCGCCCATCAAGCCGGCGGAGGATGGCCTCACGCCGGGTAGCTGTGGTCTCGAGTGTACGCTGAGCGGCCCGCCGAACAGCCAAACGATGCCCTGGTTCAAGAACATCGACGTGCGGGTCACCAAGGGCCTCCGTGTAGGCCGGCTGGATTGGACGCTGTTCGCCGAAGGGAAGAACGTCTTCAACTTCAAGAACATCGTGAGCCTGTTCACCGAGGTCGGGGACGTCAACTACTCGGCCTACAAGCAGAAGTTCCTGGGCGAGCAGGAAGGGCTACTGAAGAGCGAGGCGGGGAGCGCCGGCATCCTCGGCGCGGACGGGTCGGTTGATTTCAATGCGTTGGGGGGCTGCCAGAAGTGGCAGGGTCGCAATTCAGGCGGGTTTTCGAGCGGCCCGGTGGACTGCGTGCTGCTGCAGCGTGCCGAGGCGCGGTACGGCAACGGCGACGGCGTGTTCACGCCGGCCGAGTACGACGCGGCTTTCGGCGCCTGGTACAACCTGGCGAACGCACCGAGCCGGTTTTACGGGTCCGGGCGTCGGATTCGCCTGGGGGCGGAGCTGCAGTTCTAGGAACGGGTCAGCGACACAGCGGGGCGCCGCTCGCGCGCGAGGAAGGCGCGCGGACGGTGGCTCCGAGGGCCTTTTTCACAGAGGAGCAGGCAATGTCCAACGCTTGGTTTAGGCACGGACTTCGACTTGTGGCGCCCGCAGCGGTGGCTGTCGCCCTAGCTGCGACCAGCGCGGCTGCCGGTCCGCGACCGGGCGCGCCGCGCGCGCTGAAGCTCTTCTCCGGCTTTCTGGGGCGACAGAATGCCAACCGCTGGGACTGCGGGCTCGATGCCAACGGTCACGTCTGCGTGGACCCGAACGGTTCGACCACGGTGGGTGGCGGATTCTGGCCTAAGGGCACGCCGGATCAGTACGTCTTCGGGTCGGGCCTGCAGGTCTCCGGCGTCATCGGGGGCACGAAAACGGCGCAGTTTTCCTGGCCCGGCGACACCTCTGCGGCATTCTTCGAGGACCCGAGTGGCACCCACGAGAACGGCCAGAGCCTCACTGGGATCTGGAACTCGGGGAATGCGACGGATCTCGCCAATTGGCCGCGCGACGCATACGTCCCTGACGACGCTTCGTTGTATGCCGGGGGGCTGATCGGGCGCAAGGCCGCGTCGCAGATGGATACCTGGGTGCGCTATTGGGACGGCAGCCCCAGCCGCAATGCGGGCCGACCGCACCCGCTCGGCGTCCTGGTGGATGAGCGCGGTCTGTCATGGAATTTCCCGTCGGGGAACGAAGACGTCGTCTTCTTCATCTACACGTTCACGAACATCACGGCGAAGGACCCCGCGGTCTACGCCGGGCGCCCGGACCAGGATTCGCTCGTGGCGTGGGGGTCGCTGTTCCAGGCGGCGAACGAGCAGGCGTTCGGCATTCAGATCCCGGACACGGGTTACGAAATCGACAACACGTTCGCCGCGTTCGCGATGGACGCAGACGTGAGCGACCAGGCGAAGCAGAACTTCACGACGGCATTTCTCCCCTTCAACATGGGGATCGCGCTCAAGAGCAACTGGTTCGCGCCCCGGTTCATCTATCCCAGTACGATCTTCTCACCACCGTTTGCACCTACGGTTGGCGAGGTGGGGGTGAAGTACTTGAAGAGCCCGTTGGTCGATCCGGCAGATCCTTCGAAGGGTGAGATCGGCCTCGTGTTGTACAGCGGCACCGTGAACGGCGGCGCCTTCGGCGATGCGGCAAACGCCGCCCAGGTGTACCGCTACATGAACGGCGATCTCCGTGCGAGCCTGGGTGACGCGGCGTGCAACTACCCCAAGGGCCCGACGCAAAAACCGGGAGATGTGCACGTCTGCTACATCCCGACGACGCCCGACGACATCCGGTTCTTCCAGTCGTCCGGTCCCTTTACCCTCAAGCCGGGGAAGACACAGACGATCGTGGTGGCGTACATCGCCGCGGCGCCCGTCGACAACGTCGTGCTCAAGAACCGTTCGGACTCGTACATCTTCCCGGTCGGCGGCCCGTTCCCGGCGCAGCCGGAATCCCTCGCGGCCGGTCGGGACACGCTGCGTACCGTGGACCGCATCTTTGGTGCAACTGCGTTGCTCGGCGATCTCAACGGGAATGGCCGCATCGATCAGACAGAGGTTCAGACGGTCGACCGCTCGTTGCTGGGCAAGGGGCTGGTCGCCCAGGCAGTGTTCGACAGCAAGTTCCTGCTTCCCTTCCCGCCGGACGCGCCCGAGTTCTTCCTTGTGCCCGGTGATAACCAGGTGACGGTCGTGTGGCGCACCAGCACCTCCGAGACCACCCCCGATCCGTATTACGCGGTGGCGTCCAATCCGGCCAGCGGCAAGCTGTACGACCAGGACTATCGTCCGCTCGACGTCCAAGGGTATCGCATCTATCGCGGCCGAACATCGGGGGACATGCAGGTGATAGCGCAGTTCGACAAGGCAGGTGAGGAGTTCATCGACTTCACCGCCGAGCTGAACTACGGGAACTGCGCGCCAGAGCTCGGCGTGACGACTGACTGTCCCGCCGATCTCGCGACCGGTCATCACGTCGCCATCGCGAGCCCGTTCGTCCAGATCCCGCCGGGTGGCCGAGTGCAGCTCTCCTCGGGGACCATTCTGATCATCCAGGCCGACACCGCTGTGACGGGCGGGGGGTCCAACAACGCGTGCGTCAAGCGGTCGTCGGTCGGAACGCCGTGCCAACCGCTCGGCAACACGGGTGTCCCGTTCGCCTTCGTCGACAACGGCGTGCGCAACGGCTTCACATACTTCTACACGGTGGCGGCGTTCGACATCAACTCCGTGAAATCGACCGGGCTTAACTTCACGTCGCTCGAGGGCAGCGTGCCGCCGAAGACGGTGGTGCCGAGGAAGGCGGGCACGAACGTGAGCCGGACGGCCGTGACGGCCGTCGTGCTCGGCGACGACGGCACCGTGCTCGATCCCGCCACGCCGTATCCGAGTATCGATGCGGACAAGGGAACCTTCAGCGGCAACATGCCACCGGTCAACGGCTTCACTGTCGTACCGGCGGCCGTATCAGAGCTCGTGCGGTCGGGAATCGACGCCAAAGTCGTGGTTGATTCCGTCAGCGGCGGAGCCGCCAATGGTATTGCGGGTGGGCCTACGGCGTACGTGCGGTTCATTGGTGCGCGCGGTGACACGCTCAAAGTCACGATACCTGCTCTAGAGCCGGACTTTTCGGCGTCGCCTGGTGCCGCGGCGACGTTCAGCGCCGCCGCGTCCGTCGCACCTTACGACACGACGCTCGGGAAGCGCCTGTTTGGCATTGCCGGCGCATTCTCCAATGCGACCCGCATCCCAGTCGCTTTCAGCGGACAGACAGTACCGATATCGCAAACCTCGAGTGGGATCGCGATGACCACCGGCCGGTACGATGCCGGCGACGAAGCAAGTCGGTATTTGGCGCACTCCCGCTGGTTCGACGAGGCCGGCCAGGAACCCGCAGATCCGACGATCAGCGGATATCCGGACACATCTCATAACTCAGGCCACCTGACCGGAGTTGGTCGAATCTGGTCGCCGCAGGCGTACCGCGATCGCCTCCCTGTGCCCGCCACGAATGCGGATCCCGCCGGCCCGCTGGGTGCCGTGAACCGGTTCCTCCGCGGGTATTCGTTCGTCCAGGTTAACTGGTATCCGGCGGATTTCGTCGTCACGTGGAACTCAGACTCGAGCATCAGCGTGCGCGACGTGACCCACCATGTCAACCTGCCCACCGCACCTCACGGCGGGGCTGGCTGGGGGTTCATCAACGTCCGCGCGTATGCGCCCGCCGGGATCGCCGCGGGCGATCTGGATGATGGGACGGGAGCCACGAACTTGAATGCGCTGAGCTACCACCACCTCTACGGTACCCCGATGTTGTGCTCGGCCTATTGGGGGATCAACTGTATCACGTTCGAGTCAAAAGCCGAGCTGGACACGCTCGACCTCAACTACAACGGCGTCCCGGACTCGGTCGCAGGCAAGCCGGTAACCGGCATCGGCCTCACGATCAATGGAGAGGCGTTCATCATGGAGCTGAACGCGATTCCGACGGCGGGAACGAAATGGCATCTGCGGGCCGTCACAGGGATCGAAACAGCGACTTGCACGCCCTCGCTAGGCCCGCTCATGACCGACTGCAGCGGCTACAAGTTCACGGGCTTTGCGACCCGACAGCCTCTGGTGCCGAACCTGACGCTCGCCTATCAAGTGACGCAGCAGTACACCAACGACACCCTGAAGGGTGGTAACCTCGCCAAGGTTCACACGGTGCCGGATCCGTACTACGTCACCAACGCGTTCGAGCAGACGACGACCAGCAAGGTGCTGCGCTTTGTCAACCTCCCGAGCCGATGCATCCTCCGCATCTACTCGCTGAGCGGCGTCTTGGTCCAGGTCATTCCCTTCAACGACCAGAGCGGTGGTGGCGAGACGCAATGGAACTTGCGAAGCCGGAACAACCAAGTCGTGGCCTCCGGCGTCTACTTCTACCACGTCGAGACCCCCGACGGTAAAACGAAGATCGGGCGGTTCACAATCGTCAACTTCGCGCAATAGCGGGGGGAGCGCTCAATGATTCGCATTTCTCGAACCTTCTCGTGGGCCTTCGCCGCGCTGGCGCTCGTGCCTTGGCCGGCCGCTGGGCAAGTCACCATACCCACGGACAACACGGCGTACGGGACGACGGCGGCGGAGTTCCTGCTGCTCGGCGCGAGCGCGCGCGGACTGGCGCTGAGCGAGGCTTACGCGGCGCTCAGCACCGACGTGAGCGCACTTTACTACAACCCGGCCGGCATCGCCCAGCTCGATCGCCCCGGCGCGCTGTTCACCAGCTACAGCTACGTGGCAGACACCCGATACAATTGGGTTGGGGCCGCCTTCCCCTTCGGCGGGGGCGCGCGGGCGTTCGGCCTGCAGGTAGGTAACTTTGGCTTCAGCGACCAGCCCGTATACACGGTTGAACAGCCAGACGGCACTGGCGGTACGTACAGCGTGGCGGAGACGTTCATCGGGCT
>Ga0137383_10002428_pt1 | contig 11416 bp, 12 predicted proteins | sample SagtaG_19_FD_104817 | JGI IMG/M metagenome (GOLD analysis project Ga0137383, IMG submission 104817) | Vadose zone soil microbial communities from Sagehorn Ranch, Mendocino, California, USA - Sage2_R_40_16 metaG | ecosystem: Environmental > Terrestrial > Soil > Vadose zone | place: USA... | reverse complement strand
CGTAGCGGTTGTTCTCACACAGGAAAATTACCGGCAGCTTCCAGACCGACGCCATGTTCAGCGCTTCGTGGAAGGCCCCGATGTTCACGGCCGCCTCGCCGAAAAAGCAGACGCACACCTGGTCGCCCCTGATACTTGACCGCGAACGCGATCCCCGCGGCGAGCGGAATGTGGCCGCCCATGAACCGCCGGCCGGCATCGAACAGGTGCATCGACCCGCCCTTGCCCTTGGAGCACCCCGTCGCCTTGCCGAACAGCTCCGCCATCACGGTGTCCGGCGGAATGCCGCGTACCAACGCCTGACCGTGCTCGCGATACGAGGAGATGGCGTAGTCGTCCGCCCGCAGCGCGCTGAGGCTGCCGACGGCCACCGCCTCCTGTCCGATGTAGAGATGACAGAAGCCGCCGATCTTCCCGAGCGCGTACGCCTCCGCCGTCTTTTCCTCGAAGCGGCGGATGAGCAGCATGCGCCGCAACATCGTGGTATGAAGCTCGGACTGTGCGGTCACGCTCTGGCAGCCTCGACCTGCTCCCACGCGTGATAGCTCGAGCGGACCAGTGGACCCGATTCCACGTGCCGGTACCCCAGCGCGAGACCGAATTGCTTCAGCTCGGCGAACTCTTCGGGGGTATACCAGCGCGCGATCGGGAGGTGTTGATCGGAAGGACGCAGGTACTGGCCTAGCGTGAGGATGTCCACGCCTTGGGCGCGCACGTCGCGCATCGCGCCGAGCAGCTCGTCCCAATCCTCGCCCAGCCCGCAGATGATCCCCGACTTGGTGAGCAGGCCGGCGTCGAGCTCCTTGGCGCGCCGCAGCAGCTCGAGCGCGCGTGGATAACGACCGCCGGGCCGCGCGATGCGGTACAGGCGCTCGATCGTCTCGAGATTATGGTTCAGGATGTCGGGCTTGGCGTCGACTACGATGCGCAGCGCCGTGGGGTTGCCCTTGAAGTCGGGGATCAAGACCTCGATCGACGTCTCGGGGAGCCGGCGCCGGATCTCGACGATACAGGCGGCGAAGATCTCGGCGCCGCCGTGGGGCAGGTCGTCCCGGTCCACGCTCGTGATCACCACGTGACGCAGCCCCATCTGCGCCACCGCCTCGGCGAGTCGGACGGGCTCACCCACGTCGAGCGCCGCCGGCGTGCCATGCGCCACCGCGCAGTAGGCGCAGTTCCGCGTGCACACGTCGCCCAGGATCATGAAGGTCGCCGCCTTGTGCTCCCAGCATTCGCCGATGTTGGGGCAATGCGCCTCCTCGCACACCGTGTGCAGCTTGAGGTCGCGCATCATGTGCTTCACGGCGACGTACGTCGCGCCGCCGGGGGCTTTAACCTTGAGCCAGGACGGCTTCCGCTGAGGCTCGGACGCCGGGGGAGGGAGCGTGATCTGGACGAGGGGCGCGGCCATGGAGCATCGAAGATAGTGGCCGCCTGGAGGCTGGGGTAGGCCAAAATTCAACCGGACGGTTGATCTCCCAGTTTCCGTTTCAGGCGACGCAGCTCCTCCTCGACCTGCTCCGACGTACTCAGGGTTCCGTCGGCGATCTCCGCGATCTCCTCGGCCTCGCGCCACTGCCGCTCCAGCTCCTGGACCTCCGCGCGCTCGTCCACCGCCATCTCCAGGGCCAGACGGCGCTCCGGCTGCAGCGAACGCAGTGTGAGCTCGCGCCGGGCGACGTCATGCACGAGGCGATCGGGGCCGCCGATCTGGTCCACGACGCGGGCCGCGTCTTCCGCCCGTCGCCGGCCGCTGCGCGTGACGTTGAGGTAGGTGAGCCCCTGCCGGAGGACCTGCACCGCGTCGGGGCCTGTCAGCTGCGCGCCGTCGCGCCGGCACTTCGGGCAGCTCAGGACTACGGCGACATCGGCGTGCGCGTCGGGAACGATGCGAGCGTGCTGCACGTGTCGGGCGCGCAGCTCCATCAGGGAGGCACAATGGGCGCACACGGGTGGCTCGGTGAGCACGACTCTGCGCCTGCCGACGATGCCGATGTACGCCTGATCGACGAGGCGGTGCAGGTTCCACACGAACACGCCCAATCCCCCACCGGCCGCGACGTTGGCCGCGATGCCGAGGCCGACGGCCGCCACCGTGAGGGGGATCACGACCTTCATGCGCTCGCGCTGACGCGTGCGCAGCCGTTCGCCGTACCGCCAGGTCGCGAGCTCGACGCGCAGCGGCTTGCCGACCCGCACGAAGTCGTAGCGCTGCCACCGGATCAGCGTGACCTGGTCGGTCGCCGCGACGACGCGACTCCCGCCCCGTTCGTCCCGTGCGGCGCGGGCGACGCCCTCGATCCGCTCGAGGCGATCGTCGAGGGGCGTGAGGTTCCAGCGACTGCACTTCGAGCACACGACCCAGAGCCGTCCGCGCCATTCGTCGAACGCGAGCCGCCGCCCGACGCCGAGCCCGGAGGGGCCGCCGTCGCCGTCGAAGGGAGCGTTGCAGAAGGCGCAGGTTTTAAACATGGGCGCGCGCGGGGGAGAACGGAGCGGTGTCTAGATCCGGCGCTTCGCCCGCGAGCAGCGTCCCAATCACGTCCCCCGTCAGCGCCGCGAGCAGGATCCCGTTGCGGCCGTGCCCCGTGGCGAACCACAGCCCGCGCGTTTCCGGATCGGCGCCGACAATCGGGCAGCCGTCGGGCGTCACAGGGCGCAGCCCCGCCCACGTCCGGGTCGGGCGCACGGCCGCGAGCGAGGGCAGGAGGCGCGCGGCCCCGCTTACGACCTGGGCGATCCCCTCGTCGGTGACACGGCCGTCGAAACCGACATGCTCCATGGTGCTGCCCATCAGCACTTCGCCACGCCGCGCCAGAACGTACGCGTGGTCGGCGTAGAGAATCGCGGGGGGCGTCGCTTGGGGCCAGGGGGCCGCGGCCATCTGCCCACGCACCGGCTCGACGGGCAGTCGCCGCGGCAGTCCCCCGATGCCGGGCGACCAGGCGCCCGCGGCGATCACGACGTGCTCGGCGCCGATCGTTCCGTCCGCCAGGGCGACTCCCGTCACGCGCTGCTGCTTCTCGGCCGTCACGACGCGTACGACGCGTTCGCTCACGGCGGCGACGCCCAGGCGGCGGCAGTCGGCGAGCAGGGCACGGGTGAGCGCCGCCGGATCGACCGCACCGTCCTCGGGCGCGAACAGCGCTCCGTGAGACCCCGGGGCCGCGCCGGGGAATCGCTCCTTCACCTCATCGGCCTCGAGCCAGTCGCACCGCAGCCCCGCCTGCCGCTGCTGGGCCACGGCGTCGCGCAGGTGGTCGGTGGCGGCGTCATCGAACGCGACCGACGCGATCCCTGCGCGCCAGAACCCAATGTCGAGGCCGGTGGTCTCGAGCAGCGCGGGGGCCAGGGTCTCGTAAAGGTCGCGGCCCCGCACGCCTAGCGCGCGGAGCGCGTCGTCGGCGGACTCGATCTGGGCGGCGAGCATGCCGGCCGAGGCAGGGGAGGCGGCGGCGGAATCGGGGCCGGGCTCGCACAGGGCCACCCGCAGGCCCCGGAGGGCGGCAGCGCGGGCGCAGGCGGCGCCGATCACGCCGCCGCCCACCACGATCACTTCACAGGACGAAACTTTGTGCGACATTTAGGCGTACGCCGCAGGAGACGTACCGGACACCACGGAGGGTACCATGTTCCGGAGTATACTAGGCTTCGCGTTGCTGGCCGTCGTGGCGTGGTTCGCCCTGAACCTGGTCTTCGGGTTGTTCGGGTTCGTGGTCAGCTTGGCGATGAAGCTGTTGTGGCTCGCTGCGATCGGATTCCTCTTCTATCTCGCGCTGCGACTCGTTAGTCCGAGCACGGCCGACAAGCTGCGCGACATGATCAAAGGCCGTTCCGCCGCCTAACGCTACCGCGCATCGAGGCGCGAGAGCACGGCCCAGGTGATCAACGGAAACAAGATTTCGTGGTGCCCGGTCAGCTGGATGCCTCGGCCGCCCGCAAGCGTCGGTCGCTCGACCACGTTGACCCGGGGCCGGTAGTGCCGCTGCATGTCGCAATCGCAGGCGGTGAAGTTCTTCGGTTTCCCGCCGTGCAGGTTGCGCGCGATCGTGAGGGCCTTCAAGAACACCTCTGGCATCACGACGGCGCTTCCCAGGTTCAGGACGACGCCGCCGTCATCGAGGCTGGGGAGGCTGCCGGCGAGCCGCTTGAAGTCGCGGTGGCTGGTCGCGCCGAGCGTGGCGCCGTCGGCGGTAGGGTGTTGGTGGATGATCTCGGCACCGACGGCGGCGTGCACCGTCACGGGGACGGCCAGTTGCGCGCAGGCGACGAGCACCGAGACATCGCGGCCGGGCAGCTCCTTCCGCGCCCGTAAGTAATCCGCCAGCGCTTGTCCCGCGCCCTGGTTGCTCGCCGCGCCGCGCGCCAGGGCGGCGTTCATCTCTCGCCCCGTCTCCTCCGCCATCCCGAACGTCCCGTCGCCGAGGCCCGCGGCCACGTCTTCGCTCGTCCCCCCGAAGGCGGCCAGCTCGAAGTCGTGGATCGCCGCGCTGCCATTCATCGCGACGTGGGTCACCGCCTGGCGCCGCATCAGCTCGATGAGCAGCGGGCCCAGGCCGACCTTGATCACGTGCCCGCCCAACATCGCGACCACGCCGCGTTTTCCCGCCGCCGCCGCGACGGCGTCCACCACGTAGCGCACGTCCTGCGCCGCGAGGATCGCCGGAAGCGCATTCCAGAAGGCGGCGAACGAGCGATCGGGGCCGGGAGGGTGAGCGAGCAGCGAGGGATCGACTTTGTTGGAGCGGCGGGCGATGGGGACGGTCTTCAGGCGGGCGAAGTCTGCTTCGCGGTAGTCCGTCATGGCTGCTCCGGAACGGAAAACTCCTTGAGCTTCAACGTGACCTGACCGAACGAGAAGTTGGACTGGATCGCCAGAACGATGCGGTGCGCGTCGTCGGACAGCCAGATGCGCGTTTCCGACCGCTCGGAGAAGATGCCGCGTCCCTGCGGAATCTTGGGCCGCACCACGATGGCGTTCCATTTCTTGCCCGCGACGCCCACGCGTTCACGCCCCAGGACCTCGATGATCACCGGATTGCGATCGGGCCGGAAGTAGCGCGCGTACTCGTACCGTTTGCCGATCTCGAGCGGCACCGTCCGGATCCAGTACAGGAACGCGGCGTCGTCGAGCGGCTGCGCCACCGTGGCGAACGTGGTGTCGCGCCCCGCCTCACGGTAAAACCCCGAGTCTGGATAGATCTCGTAGGTGCGCTCGCGATGCCGGTCCCGCTCGTCCTGCACCGAGCGAAACCGGCGCGACTGGAAGTCGCGGCGTCCGACCCACGACTCGAGCGTCTGGTCGAGGTGGTACCACAGCGCCCCGCCCGAGATGCGGAACTGCATGTGCACCGCCTCGATCCCGCGCACCGTGTCGATGCCTACCACTTCCATCACGGCCGTTCCGACGCTGAAGATGCCGTACTTGGCCCCATAGGTCAGGCGCTCTCCCACCGGGAACGGCACCGCCGCCACGGTGGCGGCGGCGGGGAGGCTCGCATGGGCTGAATCCTGACCGTCGAGCGATAGCGGTGCCACGACGAGGGCGACGGCCAGCGCCACGCTGCGGGCCGCTCGGACCACACCCCGCCCGCGCCACGCCGCCAGCAGCTGATGCCAGGGCGTGACCCGGGAAGGACGTTGCTGCAGGTCGTAGCGCGCGGGCGTCGGAACCGCTTCGACGCGCCGCGCGTGCGGGGCGAGCCGCGCCAGCAGCTCGGCGTTGGCGCACCAGCCCTCGGTGGTGAGCAGCGGCATCCCGCCCGCCACGCGCTGAGTCGCTTGGCGCAGCACGATCAGGCGCAGCGCGGTGAACCCCGACACGCTGTCGCGCAGGCCGGCGACCGGCAGCAAGCGCGGCGCAAACCGCCGCACCCAACGCTCGCCCCACGACCGCCGACCGAGCGCGCGGGCCTCCTCAGCCACCACGAGGTCGGCGCCCGACTCGAGCCGCTTTACCATTTCTTCCATCGTCTCGGGAGCGTGCACGAAGTCGGCGTGGAGTGTGATGGCGCAGTCGCGCTTGGGCCGGTCGGTGCGCTGCAGCGCGAGGCGCAGCAGCTCCTCGAGGCTGCGGGAATAGCCCTGGCGGGCTGGATGCGTGACGAGCGTCATCGGCAGCACGCGGCCGTAGGACGCGAGGATCTCCCCCGTCCCGTCCGTCGACCCGTCGTCGCACGCGAGAATGTGGTATTCCCGCGCGAAGGCGGTGAACACCTGTCGCACCTTCCAGAGCACCAGCCCTGCGGTGCGCGCTTCGTTGTGGACCGGGACGCAGACGTAGATCATGGCCCTGCAATCTAGAGGAGTGAGCGATACAGGGCCAAGACGCCCTGTGCCATCGCGGCGGCGGTGAACTGCGCGGGAAGGGGGAAGGGGGAAGGATGATCCAGCGTCTCGACCACTTTCCGGGCGAGCGCAGCGGCATCACCCACGGGGACGAGCGCGCCCGCGGGCAGGATCTCCGGGATGCCACCGGCCGCGGTCGCGACGACCGGCTTCCCCAGCGCCAGCGCATTGAGAATCACGCTGCCCAACCCCTCTTCCCTCGATGACATCACGAAGACGTCAGCCTCCCGAATCAGGGCATCGGCTGGATCTACATACCCCAGCAGATGCACCCGATCGGTTAACCCGAGGCGCGCGATCTCGGCTGTGAGGGACCCGCGCAGCTCGCCTTCGCCCGCGACGACCCAGTGGAGGTCGGGTCGAGCGGTACGGGCAAGTTGTGCGGCGCGAATCAGCGTGCGCTGATCCTTGTGGTCCACGAGTGCGGCGACGTTGACGGCCAGGGGTGCGTCGGCCGGGATGTGGAGGAAGGCGCGGATATGCGCCGGCTCAGCGGCCGCGCGGCGGATTTCGTCCGGATCGATGCCATCGCGGATGACGACAATCTCCCCGGCCCTGATACCGTCGGAGACGAGGACTTCCTTCACTGCGGCCGATACGGCGACGAGTTGGTCGGCCTGGGTCCACGGGCTGTCTCCGAGAAGGCCTCGTGCGATGCGGGGCGGACGCCGCAGGTGGAAATCCACTCGACGGGTGCCTACCACCCTGGGTCGGGAGTCCTTCCAATCACGGACATACCAGGGCGCGGCGCCCCCGGCCGGATGGTACCACCTCCATAGCTTGCCGTGCGCGAGACCAACCGCAAAGCGCATAGAGTGGGCGTCGTGAGCGTGAATGATCGCGGGCCGGAAGCGTAAGACAAGCTCCACCAGCGCGTACGACGCGCGCGGATCGAACGTCAGCGTCCAAGGGATTTCGGCGACGCCTACACCGTCTCTGGCTGCGCGTCGCGCGAGCTCGCTTCCGCGCTTCGTGACGAGGATCTGCTCGACGCCCGGCTCCCGCGCCAGCTCCCGACACAGCAGGCGCACTTGGTTCTGGCCGCCGCGCCACTCCCGGCCGGAATCGACCTGGAGAACTCGCAGCGTGTCAGGCAGGCGACTTCACGTCGGCGAGCACGCGCCGTAATTCATCCAGCTTGAACGGCTTTTGGAGGAAGGGGCGTCCCAGGCGCTCCAAGAACTGGAGCGTGTCGCCGCGCACGGTGTCGCCGGTGGCGAACACCATCCGCCCGGCAACCGCGGGATGCATCTGCGCCAACGTTTGATACATCTCGCGCCCCCCGAGACGCGGCATCCGCAGGTCGCAGATGATCAAGTCGAAGGGCTGCGTCAGGGCCCGCTTCAGTGCCTGGCTGCCGTCGGAGGCGAGGACGACGACGTGGCCCCAGCTCTCGAGGGTCGCCTGCATGTAGTGGAGGATGTGCGGCTCGTCGTCCACGACGAGGACGCGGAGTCGCTCGGACGTGGCCGGCCCCGCGGCCGCCGGGGACGCAGCCTCCGTCACGAGCTCGGTCGCCGTCGCCAGGCGAGCCGCCGCGGCGCCCGGCAACTCGACGGTGAACGTCGCCCCGCTGCCGAGGCCCGGGTCCACGGTGATGCTGCCTCCGTGCTCCTTGACGATGCCCCCGCAGATCGACAGGCCGAGACCCGTCCCCTCGCCCTCGGACTTCGTGCTGAAGAACGGCTCGAAGACGTGCTGCGCGACGGACTCCGGCATGCCCGGTCCGTTGTCCGAGACGCTCACGGCCACGCCGTCGAGCCAACACTTGGCGAGGACGGTGATGCGGCCGCCGCTGACGTGCGCCCCGCGGATCGCCTGGGCGGCGTTGTTGATGATGTTCACGAACACCTGCTTGATCTGGTTGGCGTGCACCTCGACCTCGGGCAGGCCGGGCTCGGCGGTGAACGCCAGGTCGACCTGCTGTGCCATCAGCTGGTTCTTGAGCAACTGGATCGTCGATTCGAGGATCGGCCGGATGGACTGGAGCTGCCGCTCGCCTTCCTGGCGTCGCGCGAACGAGAGCAGGTTGCGCACGATGCCCGACGCGCGCTCGGCCTCCTGCCGGATGACGGCGAGGGGCTCCTCGAGGCGCTCCGGCACGTCCTCCGCCTCGCCGAGGAGGTCCGCGAAGCCCACCACGGACGCGAGGGGATTGTTCAGATCGTGCGCGACGCCCGCGATCAGTTGCCCGATCGCGGACATTTTCTCGGACTGGAGGAGCTGGTCCTGGAGCCGGCGCTTCTCGGTCTGGTCCTCGAACAGCAGCACGGCGGCGCCGGGCTCGCCGGTACCGATGGCGGTCACGATGAGCACCCGCTCGCCGGCCCGTACTTCGACGGGCGAGCCGTTGGGTGACGCGACCAGACGACCCACCGCATCGATCCAGGCGGCGGGCAGCAGCGTGATCCAGGGACGCCCGGGGAGCGCCGTCACCGGGAGCTTGATCAGCTCGGCGAACACGCGGTTCGCGCGCCGCACCGCGCCGGACGGGTCGATGAAGCAGATCGCCTGGTTGATCGCGTCCACGGTCTGCTCCCACTCGCGTTTGCCGCTCGAGAGCAGCTCCACCAGGCGCGCATTCTCGAGGGCGATCGCGGCCTGGGCGAGGACGGCACGCACGAACGCGAGCGCGGGGTCGCCCAAGGCGCCGGCGCGATCCCCCTCGAGCGCCACGGCGCCGATGGTGCGGCCCACCGCCGCGATCGGCGCGCCGAGCCAGCTGGCGGGTTCGGGGTTCGCCACCGTGACGCCGAGGTTAGCCGCGCTCGCCGTGACGTGCTCGGGTATGACGAGCGGACCGCGTCGCAGCGCGAGCTGCAGCAGGGGCTCGTCGGTGGTGGCGGGGCGGGGGCCGTCGTGGTAGGCGATGACGAGGCGGTTCGAGTCGACGTCGAGCAGCATGATGGACAGCCGCTCGGGGGCGAGCTGCTCGGTGATGGCACGCGCCACCAGCTCGATGATGGTGGCGGGCCGGAACGCCCCGGCGAGCTCCTGGGAGAGCCCGGTGAGGCGGTGCAGCACCTCCGTCACCGATGGGGTCTTGGTCATGTCCTTCAGAACGTACGCAGCCGACTCAGGGCGGCCAAGGTCCGGCGGTCACTCGTCCAGGAAATGCGTTGGTACCGTGGTCGCCGCTTCGACTAACGCCTCCGCCGACTTGATGAACCGCACGACGATCGGCAGGGAGCCCTGGAGTGCGACCTTGCGCTGCATGATCCCGGCGATCGGGCCAAGCTCCTTCCGGATGATCTGTTTCCAGTAGCGGTACTCCGACGTCAGCACGAACGCCGCCTTCTGTGCCGCATCGGCGGTGACGACCTTCGACTCGCGGCACGTGCCACGATCCAAGTCGAGCCAGATGCCCACCGCATTCGCGACGCCGATTTCCGGATGCGCCGACACGATCAGCGCGACGGGTCCGTGCGTCCATTGCAGCGACGCCGCGCGGTACCCTTCGCTGGCGTTGATGGCCGCGCCGTACGCGGCGACCCACTCGGGTGACGGAAACGGGTGCGGGCTCACGCGACGGCCCGCGCGAAGCCGTCGAACAGGGCGCGCTCCGTGAGATCCTCGGGGTGCCATTGCACCGCCAGGGTCCACGCCGCCCCCCCCTCGGCGTCGGCCGGCTCGACGGCCTCGATCAGGCCGTCCTCCGCCCACGCGACCGCGCGGAGCCCGGGCGCGAGATTGCGGATCGCCTGGTGATGACGGCTGTTGACGGTCGCCGCCCTGGTGCCGAGCGTTCGCTCGAGCAACGATCCGGGCTCGACGCGCACGGCGTGGGTGCCGGCGTCGCCGCTGTGGGTGATGGGGCCCGGCCGCTCGCTGCCGAGGTCCTGGTACAGCGTGCCGCCGAGTGCCACGTTCAGAATCTGGATGCCGCGGCAGATGGCGAGGATGGGAAGGCGACGGTCGCGCGCCGCCGCGATGAGCGCCAGCTCGGCGGCGTCGCGCGCGGGGTCGGTGTCCTCGAGCTTGGGGTGTGGGGCTGCGCCGTAGCGCCCCGGCTCGACGTCCTCGCCACCCGTCAACACCAGGCCGCGCACGCCGCTCGCCTGCAGCGCCGCCACGGCGCGATCGGGCGCGAGCATCGTCGGCAGGGCGAGCGGCACGAGCCCGGCGCGATCGAGCGCCCGAACGTAGGTGGAATTGAGGGCGACGCGCTCGCGTCCATCCACGTGGCGGCGTGGCGCGGTGACGGCAACGACCGGCGTCACGACCTGGGTTGAGGGGGGGTGGCGGCGCCGAGAATGGGGCAGCGAGGGTTGCTCACGCTCGCCCAGTCGACGCGGACGCCGTACAGATTCAGCGCCACAGTTCCGCCGATGATCGTGCCGATCGCCGGATGGCCCTGCGGCTCCTCGGTGTCGAGGGTCAGAACACCCATCGTGCGCTGCGAGGTGTCGTCCACCACCAGCAGGCCGTAGCCGTGCTGGGGGAAGCCGGAGCCCCGATACTGCATCGAAATGCGGCCTTCGCCGTCCCGACCGACGAGCACGGCTCCGATGTCACGCGTCTTCTGGAGGATGACGAGGGCGGGCAGCGAATCCGGGACCCCTCGGGGCGGATCAGTGAGGACGGCGCGCGCGTTGCCGAGCTGCTGGGTGATCAGCGAAGGCCCGGCAAGGAAGGCGATGCCGCAGGTCGGCGAACCGCCGCTCCCGCGGCCACAGGCAGCCACCGCGAGGGTCAATGCCAGCAGCCGGTAGTTCATCATCGAGAATCTAACGCTAATGCGACCAAACAGCCGTTACCGTCACCGTCCGCACCGGCGCGAGGGTTTGGGGCACCAGGTTGTACATGTAATTGAGCACATTGGCCGCCAGGAGCCGCAGCTCGACCGGCCCTTGTTTCCAACCTGCCCGCAGGTCCAGCACTCGCACGGGGACGCGCCGGGAGTCGACGAAACCCTCCAACTCGATGCGCTCGACACGGCTGGCATAGCGGAAGTCGGCGCCCACGCCGAAGGCGCCGAGGCTGTAATCGCCGCTCAGCGTCGCGAGGTGGCGGGGGCGGAACGCGAGCGGCCCTGCCGCCGACGTGTCACCGGCGACCTGCCGCCGCG
>Ga0137383_10002419_pt1 | contig 11442 bp, 9 predicted proteins | sample SagtaG_19_FD_104817 | JGI IMG/M metagenome (GOLD analysis project Ga0137383, IMG submission 104817) | Vadose zone soil microbial communities from Sagehorn Ranch, Mendocino, California, USA - Sage2_R_40_16 metaG | ecosystem: Environmental > Terrestrial > Soil > Vadose zone | place: USA... | reverse complement strand
TAGACGCCGATGCGCGGCGTGCGTTCCTGATGGCCGTCAAGGCAAATACCGACCACGGCCTGCCGCTGTCAGTGGCGGATCGTGAAGCCGCCGCGGACCGCGTTTTGTCCTGGTACCCGTACTGGTCAGACCGGGCCATAGCGGCCCTCGTCGGCCTGGCGGCCACCACGATAGGCGCGATACGCGAGCGTTCAACCGTCCAGATGCCACAGTTGAACGCGAGGATCGGCCGCGACGGCCGGCTCCGCCCGATGAGCACCCTGGACGGTCGGCGCCGGGCCAGCGAGATCATGGCCGCCCGGCCGGACGCCTCACTGCGCCAGGTCGCGAGGGAGGCCGGGATATCGCTGGGCACCGCGCACAACGTGCGCGAGCGGATGCGGCGCGGCGAGGACTGCGTACTGGACAACCACGGCGGCGGGTCAGAGCGGTCCGCGCCGCATTGCGATCGCAGGTCCACCCGGCGCAGGCGGCGCTGCGGTGAGCCGCTGGCCTGGCAGACGGTGCGGGAGCGCCTGCTGAAAGATCCTGCCCTGCGCTATACGGAGGCCGGGCGGGTGCTGCTGCGCTGGTTCGACGCGCGCGCGATCGACGCCGGCGACTGGCGCGGCGTCATTGCCGCGATCCCGCCGCACTGGGTCGAGACCATGATCAACGTCGCGTATTCCTGCGGTAATGAATGGCACGAGCTGGCTTCGGCGCTCGAGCAGCGCAATGAGGCCCTGGCGGGGTGATTTCCGCGGCGCTCAGGACTCAATTTTAACCGGCGGCGAACTCGTGCTGCCGGACGCTCGGTCAGCCATGATGGCCGAGGGCAGATCAAGCTGGCTCAGGGAGGTCGACCATGTCGGGTACGGTGTTTCTCTTTCCCGGACAGGGTTCGCAGAAGGTAGGCATGGGCCGGGATTTCGTCGCGCGCTACCCGGAACTGAAGGCGCGCTGGTTCGACCCGGCCGACGATATCTTGCGGATTCCGCTCTCCCGGCTGTGCTTCGAAGGTCCCGACGCCGAGTTGCGCCGCACTGAGAATACCCAGCCCGCGATATTCGTCGTCAGCATGGCGATCCTGGATGTGCTCAGAGGGGCGGGCATCGAGCCGCGTGCGGCCGCCGGACACAGCCTGGGTGAATACTCGGCGCTCGTGTGCGCCGGGGTCCTGACGTTCGCCGACGCGCTGACCCTGGTGCGGCGGCGCGGTGAGCTCATGGCTCTGGTGAACGAGCAAACGCCAGGATCGATGGCGGCCATCATCGGCTTGCCGCCAGAGCAGGTCAGCCAGGTGTGTGAACGGGCCAGCGACGTGAGCCGCGGCGTGGTGGAGCCGGCCAACTACAACGAGCCCGAGCAGACGGTGATCTCCGGAGCGGAGCAGCCAGTCGCGCTGGCCTCGGAGTTTGCGGCGGAGGCGGGCGCGCGCGTCGTGCCGCTGCGCGTCGGGGCTCCGTTCCACTCCAGCCTGATGTCGGTGCTAGACGCCGAGATCGGCGCCGCCCTGGACGCCGTCCGGTTCACCGACCCGGCGCTGCCGGTGGTGGGGAACGTCACCGGTGACTACGTGCCGACGGCGGCCGCGGTGCGCGAGGCGCTGCAGCGGCAGGTGGCAGGGGCGGTGCGATGGACGGGGACCATGCGCAGGCTGCTGGCCGACAGGTATGACACCTTCGTGGAGGTCGGCCCCGGCCGGGTGCTGAGCGGGTTCGCCATGAAGATCGCCCCAGATCTGCCGGTATACAGCACGGGCGAGACGCGCCGGGTGGATCGCCTGCTGACGGCGCTGTCCGCGCCGCGCGCTTCCTGAACCAGCCGGATCTACCGGGCCAGGCCGCGCAGTTCGTCGGCCAGCCCGGCCAGGCCGAGAGTTTCCGCATCGGCCAGGGCCTGGGCCGCTAGGGTCAGGCTGCGGTCGTTGTCGCCTGGCTCACCGGACCGGAGCATCTTCGCCCAGCTGATGCGCACGCATGCGGCCCAGCCTGGTGCCCGGAGGTGGCTGCAGAGTTCATCCGCGGTCACGAAATGCCGCTCGGCGTCGTCATAGCGGGCCATGGTCGTGGAGAGTAGCGCGAGCGCCCGGTCGACCGGGCCGAGCGAGCCCACGGGCGTGAACGTGTTCTGGCCGGAGTAAGGACTGAGTATCTGGTAGAGCATGGCTGCCGCTTCGGCGTCCGACAGCGCCTGGGCGATCGCCGACAGGTGCATGAGCGTCTCGAACCACAGCTGGTCACGCGGAATGCCGCGGAAGCCGTCGGCCTTCAGGCGGTCGAAAAGCGGGCGCGCCTGCGCCGGGCGGCCCGCGGCGCAGTGCAGCCGGGCCCGCGCGACCAGCGGCAGCAGCCAGTCCGGCTGCGCATCGGCCAGCTGCGACACATCGGCGTCCATTTCGGCCAGGCGACCTTGCTGTTCCCGTGCCCGCGACCGGAATCCGATGAGCATCGCGTCGAGGATCGGGCCGGGGATGCCGGTCTCCAGCCCCTTCTGCCACATCGCCTGCGCCAGGTGCTCGCCTTCGGCGATCCGGCCGCCCAGCAGCGCCTGCGCCGCGCGGAGGCGGAGGACGTGAAAGGCGAATATCGGCTGGCGGAGCTCGCGAGCCAGGGCGTCGGCGATGTCCAGGGCGGCGTCTGCCTCGTCGATGGCACTGGCGCGAACGAGGCTGGCGTAACGGCAGACGTGTCCGGCGAACGTGGTCTCGGGGTCGCCGACCCGTTCGCCCAGCGCCACCACCTCGCGGGCGGCCATGAGCGATTCATCGTCGACATCCAGGCCGGCGATCGCCGTGTGGTGACTGGTCAGCACCTGGGCCAGCACCATGGGATCTCCCAGCCGCCGGGCCATGGCGACCGCCTGAGGGCTGAGCGCCGCGGCCGGTTTCGCTCGCGCCGCGGAAAGAGCGGCGCCGAGCCCGGCCAGCAGGCGCGCCCGGGCCGGGCTGTCGGCCTCGTCGAGCCGCTCCAGCGCCTCTTCGATCAGGGCGACCTCGCGGTGGTGAACGGTTGGGTCGGCGGGGCCGAAGTGGACGAACAAGAGCGCGGCGCTGGCGAGGCGACCCGGGTCGCCCAGGCCGCGCGCCGCGTCCGCGGCCGCGAACGCCACCGACCGGAAGTCATCTCTCCCGGACCGGGAGAGCGCCGCCGCCTCGGCGAGCAGCAGATCGCAGGCGAGCGCCGGGTCCCGGCTGGACAGCTCGAGCGCGGCTCGCGCCCGCGCGTAGTGGCCGGCCGCCACTTCGAACGCCTGCACGGTGGCCGCCTTGTCGCCGGCCTGACGCGCATAGTCCACGGCCCGGTCGCCCTCGCCCACCGCGGCCGCCTCGCCGAAGTGGAATGCCAGATCGTTGAGCCGCTCGTGGTTACCGTCACGCTGTTCCAGCGCCAGCCCCACGTCACGGTGCAGCCACCGCCTCCGGCTGGTGGGCATGTCCTCGTAGACGCTGGAGCGGATGAGCTTGTGCGCGAAGTCGTACCGGTGCGCGCTGCCCGGCACCGGGCGGATCAGCCGGGCCCGTTCGGCGGCTTCGAGCGCCTCGACCACCACCGGCATCCCGCCGTCGACCACGGCCGCCAGCAGCCGCACGTCGAACCGCTGGCCGATCACGGCCGCGGTCTCCAGCACGTCGTGGGTGACCGCGGGAAACCGGGCCAGCCGCTGCAAGACGACCTCCCGGACTCCTTCCGGGATGCCGAGTTCGGACCAGATCCCGGACAGCGTGTGGCGGCCGCCTTCACGCTGCAGGATCCCGGTCTCGACAAAGTGGAGGAGCACTTCCTCGATGCAGAACGGATGGCCACCGGTCTCGGCGTGCAGGTGGCGCGCGAACTCGGACTCGTCCGGGCTCAGCTCACGATCCGCCGCCGCCGCCACCATCTCCGCCACGCCGCCCTCGTCCAGACCAGGCAACGCCAGCCGCTGCCCGCGGCTGCTGCGGCGCAGGTCAGGAAGCAGCTGGGTCAGCAGATGGGCCCGCCCGACGTCGGTGTCCCGGTACGTGCCCGCCACGAGCAGCCGCATCGGCTCGTTTGAGCGCAGCAGATGCCGCACTAGCAGCAGCGTCGGCGCGTCAGCCCATTGCAGATCGTCCAGCACCATGAGCACAGGCGCCGAGGCGGACATCGCAGCCAGCCGGTCGCCGCACGCCTCGCACAGCCGGTAGCGCCCGGTCCCCGGCGCCGGGTGCAGCGGCTCGGCCAGCTCCGGCACCCTGGCCCGCAACGTCGGCACGATCGCGGTCAGCTCGCCGCCAAGCGGCCCCATCAGGCTGCGAAGCTGATCGTCCCCACATGCCGCTACCACCTCTGCCAGGGCCTGGACGAACGGATGGAAGGAAACCCCCATCTCCTCCTCGCACTGGCCGAACAGCACCACCGCCCCGTTCCGGTGCAGCTCGACGGCGACCTCGCGCACCAAGCGGGTCTTACCGACGCCCGGCTCCCCGGACACCAGCACTACGTGCGCACCTCCGGCTCGGGCGCGCTGTCCGTCGGCGGTGGCCCGTTTCCACTCGATGAACAGGGTCTCCTGCTCCGCGGCGCGGCCCGCCAGCGGCAGCCGGCCGGCGCCTTCCAGGGCCTTGGGCAGCGGGACGATGGTCTCCTCAGCCTGCCGCCGCCAGAAGACCTCGACCGTCTCGAGCGGCTTGGCCAGGCCCTTGAGGTTGAGCGCGCCCACGGAGGTGAACAACGATCCCAGGCGGCCTACGGTCAGCACCCGGACCAGATCGCTGCCGAGGATCTGGCCCTCGGTCGCGCTGGAGCACAGCCTGGATGCCTCTATCACCGGCGTCCCGAAGCAGTCGCCGTTCTCCCAGGCGACCTCGCCCACGCTGACGCCGACCCGGAGCTGCAATGGCGCCGGTGTGCCTTCCTGACGTCGCACGCGATCCGCGGCCTGCTGCACGGCGACCGCCGCCTCCACCGCCTCCGAGGCGCCGCCGAACACGGCCATCGCTCCGTCGCCGAGCCCCTTCACCACGATGCCGCCATGCGCCCGGGTGGCCTCATCGACGAGGCGGTCATGCGCCCGGCGCAGCTCATCGCCTGCATCCTCGCCGAGTTCAGTGCGCACCGCCGTTGAGGCGACCATATCGGTGAATAGCACCGCGGCCAGCGCACGGCCCTGGGGACGGCCGGTATCGATCATGGTTCAACAGTTGCCTGAAAGCCGCCGGAATAGGAGGCATGAACCCAGTGTCTGTGTCAGTCGTCCGCCACGCTTACCCGAGCGGCAGGTCGAATCGGTTTGCCCGGTGGCAAGCCGCGGTGAGGCCAGAGCGCCGCCACCGCGTCCCGGCCGGCCGCCTGACCAGGGTCAGCCGCGCAATGCCGCCGTTCAGGCATGAACAGATACCGGTGACATAGCTTTCACCGTTGACACGATTTGGCCGTGCATCATATTTTGAAGATCTTCGCGAGAAGCCATTAACGGGACATCGAACCTTTATGTAACGAGATTCTGGATCTGATGCGGAGGCCGAATAACGGCGTGCCGGGAAGTGCGCGGTCATACGCGGATACGGCTGAGGAGATCGAATGACATGAACCTCGACGACAGGGTCGTCCTGGTGACCGGTGGTGCAAAAGGAATTGGCCGGGCAATTTGCCTCGCCCTAGCCGGCTCGGGAGCAAGCGTCGCGGGGACCTACCGGTCAAGCCGGGCCGAGGCGGAGGATCTGGTCCGCCAGATCGAGGCGGCCGGAGGTAAGGCCGTCGCCCTAGCCGGCGACGTCTCGGACGCCGGCGATGCGGCTTCGGTGGTCGCGCGGACGATCGCGGCGCTCGGCGGCCTGCATGTTCTGGTCAATAACGCAGGCATCGTCAAGGACGTCCTGATCTTCAACATGGAACCGGCGGACTGGCAGTCCGTCATGAACGTCAACTTCGGCGGTGTCTTCAACGGAACCAAGGCCGTCCTCGATCACTTCATGGCGCAGCGCGAGGGCGCGATCATCAACATTTCGTCGGTAATGGGCGAGCGCGGCTGGATCGGGCAGGCGAACTACTCGGCGTCCAAGGGCGCGATTAACGCTTTCACCAGGAGCGCGGCGGTCGAACTGGCACGCTTCGGCATCCGGGTGAATGCCGTGCTACCGGGATTCGCCCCGACAGAAATGGTGTCCGGCCTGATCGACAAGGGCGGCAAGGGCATAAAGCGGCAGTTGCCGCTGCGCAGATTCGCCAGCGTCGAAGACGTCGCTGCCTTGACCACATTCCTGGCCAGCCCGGATTCTGCCTACATCACCGGCGCATGCCTCCCGGTCGACGGGGGCGGCAGTGCGCAGCTAGGGCTCGGGCGGCCCGAATGACGACAGGTAAGCGCCTCCTTCCCAGCGAGGCGTAGCACACAAGGAGCACGAAATGGCAAACGAAGAGTTCTTCCCTCAGGTGCGCGAGGCAGTAGCCGAGGCGCTCGGTCTCGACGAGGATGAGGTAACCGCCGGCGCCACGCTGCTCGACGAGCTCGGCGCCGAGTCCATCGACCTGCTCGACATGCTCTTCCGGCTCGAGCGGACAACCGGTGTGAAGATCCAGGCCGCCGACCTCGCCGACTACGTCCAGGGCGGCATCCCGGACGAGGAGTTCGGCGACGAGGAGCTGGACGTGATCAAGCCGGCCGGCATGTCGCAGCTGAAGACCGTGATGCCGCAGCTCGCCGACATGGATCTCGATGGAAAGCTCCAGCCCGAGAAGGTCATGAGCTACTTCACCGTGCAGAACCTCGTGGATCTGGTGGCTTCGCGTGCAGCGACAGTCAGTTCGTGAGCGGACGTGCTGCGAAGTATCGATCGGAGTGGACCTCGTCAGCGTCAGGCGCTTCGCCCGGCTCCTTCGCGAGCACCCGGGTGCCGCTCGCGACTTGTTCACGGCGGTCGAGCTGGCCAGCTGTGCCGGCAAACGGCGGCGTGTGGAGCATCTCGCCGCCCGCTTCGCCGCGAAGGAGGCTGTGCTCAAGACGCTGGGCACAGGACTCGGTCCGCGGATGCGGTGGACCGACATCGAGGTCACAAACGACCCGGACGGCAGCCCGGTCGCGGGCCTGAGCGGTGCCGTGGCGGCGCGGGCAGACGTCTGCGGCTTCCGGACGATCTGCCTTTCGCTCACGCACACCGCCGGCCTCGCGATCGCGCAGGCGGCCGCGGTGCGCGCCAATCCCGCGGAACTTTCCTGGCTCGCCGGGGACTCCGGCACGAAGGCGATGGATTTCAATGCGCTTTCACCTGATTGATCGCATAGACGAATTCGAGGCTGGCCGCCGCGTGCGAGGCCGCAAGCTGGTGTCCGGCAGCGAGGAATTCACCGAGCAGGTCGGGGGTGAACTCGTGATGCCTGCCCCGCTGGTCCTGGAGTCACTGTGCCAGGCCGGGACCTGGCTGATCATGCTGACCACCGAACGACGCAAGCGAGCCGCCCTGCTGCGGATCGGGAACGTCCGCTTCCTGGCCGACGTGCGGGCCGGAGACGTGCTGGTGCTCGACGGCGTGGTCGAAGCGATGGGCGACGACGTGGCCGTGCTGTCCGGCAGCGCGACGGTTGACGGAGCGCCGGTCATGCTCGCGAAGGACATCATGTGTGCCCTGATCAACGCCGAAGATCTTGAGGATCCCGAGGACTCGGGACGCATGCTGCGCGTGCTGACGCGCTCATGAGGCCGGCCGCCCGCCGGGTGGCGATCACCGGCATCGGCGCCGTGACTCCCGTCGGCAATGACGCCCCAGCGACCTGGTCGGCGCTGCTCGCCGGGCAAAGCGGCGTAGGCTCGATCACCACCTTCGATGCGTCAGCGTTTCCGGTCCGCATAGCCGGCATGGTGCGGGGGTTCGACCCCGAAGAGCGCATCCGTGATTCGGGCCTGCGGCAACGCCTGTCGCGCCAGGGAGCGTTCGGCCTGGCCGCCGCCGAGGAGGCCATGGCAGATTCCGGAATCGGCGGTAACACGTATTCGCCTCGAGAGCGCGGGGTCAGCATCGGAGCGACGGCCGGCCGTCCGTCGCTCGACGAGCTGGCCGAGATCTTTCACCGATTCCGCCAGCCGCCGCTGTACCGGCAGCCACTGGAGCACGTGCTGGAGCGCGACCAGAACGTCCCGGCGGCGGCCATCGCGAAATCCGCCGGCTGCGCGGGCCCGCTCCTCGGCGTTTCGACCGCGTGCACGGCATCGGGCCATGCGATCGGCGAGGCATATCGCCGCATCCAGGACGGGGACGCCCGCATGATGATCGCGGGCGGCTACGATTCCCTGATCTCCTGGCTCGATGTCCTTGGGTTCTCCTTGCTTGGCGCCCTCACCACCGAACATGCTGATCAACCAACGCGGGCGTCCCGGCCATTCAGCGCCGACCGGTCGGGATTCGTTCTTGGTGAGGGCGCCGCCATGTTCGTCCTGGAGGACATGGAGAGCGCCCGCGAGCGTGGCGCGAGAATACACGCCGAGCTGGCGGGCTACGCGGCGACCATGAACGCCTACCGCATCACCGATCCGCCGCCGGACGGAGGCGGGGTCACGCTCGCGATGGCCCGGGCGCTGCAGGACGCCGGCGGTTCTCCCGGGCAAGTCGGGTATATCGCGGCGCACGGCACATCGACGCCAGGCAACGACATCTGCGAGACGCGGGCGATAAAGGACGTCTTCGGTTCCCATTCGCCGCATGTCGCGATCAGCTCGGTGAAGTCGATGGTCGGCCACCTGACCGCGGCCGCCGCGGGCGTGGGCCTGATCGGCGCGCTGGGAGTACTGCGGGAGGGGTGCGCGCCGCCGACGATCAACCTGGAGACTCCCGGGCCGAAACTCGACCTGGACTACGTCCCCAACACCGCCAAGCCGGTAGACACCGAGTTCGCGATGGTGAACGCCTTTGCCTTCGGCGGGACGAACGCCTGCCTGATAGTCCGGAAGGTGGATGCCTGATGTCCGACACGATGACCGCGGCACCGCCCGTCGGCCAGCTAATCGGCCTTGACAGGATCCTTGCCGTAGAACCTGGCCGACGAGCCGACGCGATACTCAACGTGCCAAGCACGCTCGCGATATTCGATAGTCATTTTCCGCGGCTTCCGGTCTTGCCCGGGGTCATCATCATCGGCAGCCTGGCCAGGCTGGCCGAGGTGCTGCTGCGGGAGTCGACCCAGCTCCGGTGGCGCCTGGCGGAAGCCGAGAAGGTGTCCTTCCGGCATTTCGTCAGGCCCGGCGATGTCATGGAGCTGACGGTGGAGCTGGCCGAGTGCGCTGACGGGAAGGCACGGTGCACCGGGCGGGCCGTGGTGGACGGCAATCGCGTCACCACCGTCGGCGGGCTTCGCCTCATCCAGCCCGAGCTGGCAGGTGCCGGATGAACAGGGTCGTCATCTCCGGCATCGGCTTGGTGACGGCGCTCGGAACCGGCACCGAGGCGACCTGGCAGGCACTTCTCGACAGCCAGAGCGCGATCTCCAGGATCACCAGGTTCGACGTCTCTTCGCTGCGGACGCAGCTGGGCGCGGAGATCCCGGACTTCGACGCGGCATCCTTCGTGCCGAGGCGCTCCCTGCGGAACATGACCCGTGACGATCAGCTCGCCGTCGCCGGGGCGGCCCTGGCGGTCCGCGATGCGGGTTCCGTGCTCGCGCACCATGACGCGGCCGAGGCCGGCCTGTTCATCGGGGGCAGCAAGGAGATCTCTGAACCGTCGAAGGTCATCGACGCCGTCCTGCTGAGCCGGAATCCCGACGGAACCACGGACATGGCGCGGATGGGCACCGCCGGGGCCGCGCAGTTCTATCCCCTCTTCTACGTGGAAGGGCTCCAGGCCGCCTCGCTCTTCTATATCTCCCAGGCTCACGGCCTGCGCGGCGCCAACACCTACTTCGCAGGCACCGGCGACGCGGGCGTCACGGCAATCGGCCGGGCCTACCGGGCCATCCGCAGGGGCGAGGCGACCGTCGCGGTCGCCGGGGGATTCGACGACGCGACGTCATGGTGGAGCATGACCAAGTTCGACGCGCTTGGCGTCATGTCCGCGAGCAATGACCTCGGGGATGCCGCCTGCCGTCCCTACGACCGCGACCGCGACGGATCCGTGCCCGGAGAAGGCGCGGCGTTCGTCGTGCTGGAAAACGAGGCCACGGCACGCCAGCGCGGCGCGACGGTCTACGCGGAGGTGGCCGGGATGGGCGCCGGGTTCGATGCTGACGGGCTCGTGACCCCCTCGCCCGACGGGAAGGCCCTGGCCTGGGCGATTGAAGGCGCGCTTGACGAGGCCGGGCTGAGCCCCGATGCGGTCGAATACGTCGCCGCCGATGGCTGCGCCACAGCGCTCGGCGACGCCAGTGAGGCGGCTGCCCTCCGGTCGGCGTTCGGGGCGGCGGCGAGCCAGATCGCCGCGAGCAGCGTCAAGGCGGCCACCGGCAATCTCGTGGCTGGCTCAGGGGCGCTTAACGTGGCGGTCGCCGCGCTCGCCATCCGCCAGCGCACGATTCCACCGACATTGAACCTTACGAACGTCGATCCCCGCTGCGAAGGGATCGACTGGGTACCGGGCAAGGCGCGCGAACTGGAGGTCCGCCACGCGGTGGCCCTGGGTCGCGGCCTGGAAGGGCAAAACGTCGCCCTGGTCCTGGCGGCGGCGGGCTAGGGAGGAGTCGATCGTGATAGCGAACGGTCAGCCAGCACGAGCAGTAGTTGTCGGCATCGGCGCCTTTACCTCGCAGGGACCCACGGCAGACGATCTCTGGCGTGGCGTGAGCCGGGGCACTGTCGCGATCCGGGAAGTCCGCCATATCGACATGAGCGGATACAGGACCGCAATCGCCGGCGAAGTCCAGGTGGAACGGCGAGCTCGGCACAATGTCGGCTATCCGGCCGGTTTTCGCGACCGCGCCCTGGATTTCGCCCTGCTCGCGGCCGAGGAGGCGATGACGGGCTGCGGCCATGTCCTGACGCAGATCCCGGCCGAGCGCTGGGGCGTGGTGATCGGAACCTGCAACGCGGGCCTGCTGAGCGCCAGGCACTGGTATCAGGCCCGGATGCGTGGTGAGGCGGCAGACCCCAGGCTGCTGCTGTTCGTCCCGCCGCAGGCGATCGCCGAGGCGGTCGCGGGCGCCTTCGGCCTGCGCGGCCCGGCGCTGTCGGTGAATACCGCATGCGCGGCCGGCGCTAACGCCATCGGCTACGCGGCCGACCTGATCCGCGCTGGACAGGCCGACGCGATCATCAGCGGCGGCACCGACGCGCTGTCCGATGTGCTCATAGCCGGTTTCAACTCTCTGGAGTCGCTGTCTCCCGAGCCTGCCGCTCCCTACTCGAAGGACAGGAAGGGACTATCCCTGGGCGAGGGGAGCGGCATGTTCGTGCTCATGCGGTCCGATCTCGCCCGCCAGCACGGCCTGACGGCCGTGGCCGAGGTCGCGGGCCTGGGGCTGTCCGCCGACGGATACCATCCGACGGCCCCGCACCCGGAGGGCGCCGGGGCGTCACGTG
>Ga0137383_10002418_pt1 | contig 11444 bp, 9 predicted proteins | sample SagtaG_19_FD_104817 | JGI IMG/M metagenome (GOLD analysis project Ga0137383, IMG submission 104817) | Vadose zone soil microbial communities from Sagehorn Ranch, Mendocino, California, USA - Sage2_R_40_16 metaG | ecosystem: Environmental > Terrestrial > Soil > Vadose zone | place: USA... | reverse complement strand
TGCATCGCCCTGGCTCACGGCGGCGCAACACAAGGAGTTGGACCAAGCCTTGCAAGAGCGCCCGGATGACGGTGGGTTCTGGAGCGGGCCAAAGGTCGCGTGGTGGATGCAGGACAAGATTGGCCGTCCGGTAGACGGACGGCGTGGTTGGGACTACCTGCAGCCTCTGGGCTAGAGCACCCATGTCCCGCGCCCTCAGCACGAGGAGAGCAGCCCACCAGAGCAGCCAGCTTTTAAAAAAACTGCCAGAAGAGGTCAAGCTGATTCGTCAAGCCTATCCAACAGCAGCGGTGGACCTGTGGAGGAGCGATGACCATCGCAGTGGACTCAAACCCATCCTGCGGCGGGTTTGGGCACGCCGTGGGAGCCGTGTCAGCGCCGTGGTGAGGCAACGCTAGCAATGGATGTATCTCTATGGCTTTGTCGAGCCCACCAAGCGGCAAAACGAGTTGGGTGTTGCTGCCCACGGTCACTGGTGAAGCCTTTTCGCTCGCGCTTTCCGCATTGGCTGAAGAGGTCGGCTGTGGGCCTAACAAACACATGGTCCTGGTGCTGGATCAGGCGGGGTGGCATAAGAGCCCCCGCCTCGTGATTCCCGAGGGCTGGCATGGACGCTTCTTGCCCTCCCATGCGCCAGAGGTGCAGCCTGCCGAGCGCTGGTGGCCACTCGCCAATGAGCCGCTCGCCAACCGGGCTTTTGCTTCGCTCGACGAGTTGGAACTGGTCCAGGCCGCTCGCTGTCGCTGGTTACAAGCTCATCCAGAGGTCATCCGGGGCCGGACCGCCTCTCACTGGTGGCCTGCTTCTTTGGACACTACTTAAACGGATTTGATATCACTGAGCACGAACACTTCAGAGATCATAGCACGTCTACTTGGAATCACGTTGCTCCTCTCTCGACGGCTGCAAGTTGTGCCGCTTTTTGGGCACGCAGCGCCTTCACGGCCCGGTAGAGGGTCAGCCGGGCAAACACCGCAGCACTGATCGTCAAGAGCCCGACGCCCACAAAAATGGTATCGAGACGGCCCAAAGTCATTCCCGCGAACTGTGCATGGAAACCTGCCAGCACGGTTGAAGCCAGCAGGCTTGCTATCAGGCCTCCTAAAAGCGAAGCTACAGTAATCAAGGGCACCTCAAACGCCATCACGCGTCCGATCAACTCCCGTGGCGTGACCAGCACTGTCAGGGGACGCACGGTCACAAAGATGCTTGAACTGAAGAATCCTAGCAGCACCGAGCAGGTCATCCCCGGCACCATTGTGCTCACCCGCGAGAGCACAAGCATCACTGTCCCGAAGCTGGCCAGAAAGAGCCAGAGCACGTCGACCTCGCTGGACCGCTTCGCCAGCGCGGCAGCGGCAGGCAAGCCCACCACCACGCCAGCTCCATAACATGCGACATACACTCCGAGCAGTGCCCCGGGAATATGCAGGTTCTCGACCCCATAGAGGTACTCAAACGAGTTGTAAGCCATGCCTCCACACATAAACAGCATCCCGCTTACTAGCATGGTGACCAGCACCCGATTGCCAACAAAGAAATGCAGTCCCTGGGAAAACTCCTGCCAAAGTCCCATGCGTTGCCCTTGCACGGCGCGTTTTTCCTGGGCTCTCGTGCGCAGGAGGAAGGTGAACAGACACGAGAGCAGAAAGGAACACGCGTTGAGCACAAAGGCCCAGGTCGGTCCCAGGACGCTGTAGAGGAGCCCGGCAAGAGAAGGACCAAGAATCTGCGCGAAATAGCGGGCTTGCTGCAGCGATCCATAGGCCTGGAGATGCTGCTGGGCCGGCACGAGATCAGCGACCACCGCCACGCGCGCTGGCACAAAGAACTGTTCCCCGCATGCCACCAGCACCAGCATGACCAAAGCACTCAAGAGCAGCAGCGCTCGCTCAACAACGAGCAGCGTCATCAGGACAAACAGGCTGACCAAGAGCAAGCGCAGCACGTCTGTCCAGATCATCGTCCAGCGCTTCTCCCAGCGGTCAACAAACACACCGGCGAAAGGTGCCAGCAGCAGCGCCGGCAAGGTCGCCGCCATCGCGACTCCCCCGGTTGCCAAAGGGAGCCAGGTTTCGCCTCGTGCGAGTCTATCGATGATCCAAAGCATGATCGTCGCTGAAAAAAAGTAATCTCCGATCAACGAGATGGACTGCCCAGCCCACAACAGCAGATACTGGGGATTCTTGAAGCAGGACGCCTTCTTTGCACCAAAAGTGGTTGAAGTCATACGTGATCCTCTCGCTTCCCTGTTGATCTTGTCCTTGCTCACAAAGACCTCGGAGCCCTCCGGACGCCGATGAGATGAATGAGTCACCTCGTCAAATCAGGTGATCGTCATCCACCTTGCAACCGCTTTGAAAACGCAAGAAGCGAGACGGGAAAGAGGGTTCTCTCCCGTCTTTGTTCCTCCAAAGAGGCAGTTGGAGGAGCTCCTGGCAGGATTGGACGCGTGTTTTGGACAGGCCCATGCTCTGCTTGTACCTCCTCTTGCAGAGCAGCCCCCGGCACCCACACGACAGGCAGGCCTTTGGCGAAGCCTGCCCACTCAAAGGCCGCATCAGCTTGCCGAGGGATGTCTTGATACCTCGTGTATTAATCCCAACTGAGGCCGTATGCCATCATCGCCGTCCACCTCCTTTCCTTCTTTTCTTGACGCCTCGTGTATTAACCCCAAGAGGTGCCGAATGCTGTCATCGCCGTCTCCCTCCTTTCTTTCTTCTCTTATGTCTGGCGTATTAATCCCAACTGAGACCGTATGCAAACATCGCCGTCACCTCCTTTCCTGGCTTTGATGCGTTTCTCTCCCTACAGAGAAAGGGCAGGAGACTCCATATCCAGATGAGACGCCTCCGCAAGAGCCAGAAGTCCCTTCCTCAGGGAACCGCCCAATGCCGTGAGGCAGCCAGAGCTGTTTGCGCCTATGCGACTTTTTGCGTTCCCAAAGGAGTGTAGCATCAAAGAACACGAAATACAGAGGCGCCCAGCAGGCTTTTGGGAGGCGATCTTGCCAGAGACCCAAAAGCCTGCTGGATGTGAACACTGCCTGAGAACCGTCGTAGTTTCTTACAGGTGGATGGTCTCTGGTTTGCAGGCAGGTGCATCGGTTGGCTCGCTCATACGCGTCCAAGCCCTCGGCGCTCTCTACATCCAGGTGGGCCAGGTAGATCGTGGGAGAGGTAGTTGACCAACGAGAAGTAACCTTGCAAAGGAGGCAGGCATGCGTGAGCGAAGTAAGGAAAGACAGCCGAATGATCGGTTAAGGCAAGAGCGGCTCTTACGGGGCTGGTCCCAACGGCAGGTCGCCAACCATGTAGGGACCGACGACTATACGGTCGGCCGCTGGGAACGTGGTAGAGCCAGACCTGGCCCCTACTTTCGCCAGCAGCTCTGTGACCTCTTTGGCAAGGACACAGAGGCCTTAGGACTGCTAGGGGAGAGGAAGCAGCCTGCTGCCTCTGGCTGCAAGGAGCCAGGGGAACAGGAGATCCTTTCCCCACCGAGCAGGCTCACTGGTCCCTCCTTCTGGTCCGTGCCCTTCCCACGCAACCCCTTCTTTACGGGACAGGAGCCGTTCCTGCCGCACCTCCACCGGCTCCTGTGTCCGCCCAGCGCTGCCCTCTTCCCTCCGTCCTACGCGCTCATCGGCCTGGCAGGCAGTGGCAAGACGCAGACGGCAGTGGAATACGCCTATCGCTATGCCCACCACTATTCAGCCATCTTCTGGATGAGCGCAGAGACGCCTGAGAGGATCAGCGCCAGCTTTCGGCGTCTGGCGCAACTCATCGGGCTGCCTGAGTCGCAGCAGTCCAAGCAGGCACGCATCGTGGCGGCCGTGCAGCGCTGGTTGCTGACTCAGCAGGACTGGTTGCTGATCTGGGATAACGTCGAAGACGTCCATCTGCTGGTACAGTTTTTACCGCCAACGCGCCGAGGAGCCACGCTGCTGACCACCCGCCGCAGGGCGTTGGGCACGCTTGCCCAACGGCTAGAACTGCCCCCGCTCACCCAGCAAGAGGCCCTGCTGTTTGTGCTCCGCCGTGCCGACCTGCTCCCCCCAACTGCTTCGCAACAGGACCTACTTGCATGGAAGCAGACAGTCCCTGAGACCTATGCATATGCACAGGAGGTCGTGGAACTCATGGGGCGACTTCCCCTGGCGCTCGATCAGGTGAGTGCGTACCTGGTCGAGACGCCGGCTAGCCTGCCTGAGTATCTGCAGCTCTACCAGTCCCGGCGCGCCGCGCTGCTCAGTCGGCGGGGAGAGGGGGTGACGAGTCATCCCCAAGCGGTGTCCACGACCTGGTCGCTCGCTTTTGACCAGCTGGAGCACAGCCATGCAGCCGCCGCAGAGCTCTTACGGCTGTGCGCCTTTCTACACGCCGATGCCATCCCCGAAGAAGTCTTGAGTGCCGGAGCCCCATTGCTTGGGGAGCTCCTGGGGCCGGTGGCGGCGGACCCGCTGCTGTTACATGAGGCGATCAGGACCCTCTATGGCTATTCGCTGCTCAGTCGTCATGTGCAGGAGCAGACCCTCTCCATCCACCGGCTCGTGCAAACGGTCATTCGAGAGAGGATGAGTGAGCCAGAGCGAGCGCTCTGGCAGGGGCGCGTGATCGGGCTCCTTGCTGCCTTGTTTCCTGAAGTCAGCTACGAAACCTGGGGGCAGTGCGAACGCCTGCTGCCGCATGTGCTCCTCTGTGCGAGCACCATCGCGGACCAGGTCTGGAACCAGGAGGGGATGCAGGTGCTGTGCAAAGCCGCCGACTATCTGCGCGAGCGCGCTCAATATCCAGAGGCAGAGCCGTTGTATCAACGCGCCCTGCGCATGTGCCAGCAGATCCTGGGACCAGATCGTTCCGAGGAGGCCCGTCCGCTTTCCGGGCTGGCCCTGCTCTATGCTGAGCAAGGCGAGTATGAGCAAGCGGAACCGCTCTATCGACGGGCCCTTCGCATCCGGGAACACAGCTTGGGACAAGAGCATCCGGAGGTGGCCCGCCTGCTAAACACCCTGGCCAATCTCTATCTCATGCAGGGCAAATACAGGCAGGCCGAACCGCTCTATCAACAGGCCCTCTTTATCCAGGAACAGATCCTGGGACCGGCGCATCCCGAGGTGGCCCGCCCGCTGCACAACCTGGCGCTGCTCTATGCGAAGCAGGGCCAGTACGAGCAGGCCGAATCCTTGTATCAACAGGCTCTGGCCATTGACGAGCAGGCCTATGGACAAGAGCATCCCGATGTTGCCTACCCGCTGCACAATCTGGCGAGGCTCTATGCTGAACAGGGAAAGCAGGATCAGGCCGAAGCACTCTACCGACGGGCCCTCTCTATCTGGGAACAGAGCCTGGGATCGGCGCATCCTCAGGTGGCTTATCCGCTTGCTGGGTTGGCAGACCTATTGAGAGAACAAAGGCAATACGAGCAGGCGGAAGCATTCTACCAGCGCTGCCTGCACATCCGTGAGCAGACCTTGGGCGAGGCGCATCCGGAGGTCGCTTCCTCCCTCAACGGACTGGCCACCCTCTACTGCGAACAGGGCAGAGACCAGGAGGCAGAGCGGCTGTATCAACGGGCCCTGGCCATCGGGGAACAACACCTCGGGGAGCTTCATCCCGAGACCGCGAACAGTCTCGCCCATCTGGCGAGGCTCTGCCAAAAGCGAGGCAACCATGAGCAAGCCCTGGCGTTGCTGCAGCGTGCGTGCTCGATCTTAGAGCAAACTCTCGGGCAGACACATCCTCAAACCAGCAAAGCCATGAGCGACTATCACGAGATGCTCGAGCAGAGGAAAGGGGCTCTGGGAGCTTCTCGGTGGCCAATCAAGCACGAGCAATAAAAAGCTGGAGACGAGACTGACCAACAGCCTCAGGTTCTGATGGGTTTCCCATTGCCAGAGACGAGGACTCTCACAGGCCAATTCACACTTGGGTGAGCAGCCAAGCCAGCTCGATAGACACTCGCCTGGTGGTGCATTCGCTAAATACGGAGGGTTTTCACCTGAAAGGTAAACCTCTGGGAGCGGCGAGGCTGCTGATGCCGACAGCGACGACCCCAGACAAAGGGATGCTTGTGGGCATTCCAATAGGCAGTGGCCGCCCCGACGGCTTTCACGATCTCGTCCCAGCTTTCAAAGCGTCGTCTTTTAAGGCGAGGGAGCGCAACACCTTCCACCAAGGCTCAATCAGATTCAAATAGACGACCTCCCGGCGCGGATGATGGATCATGCACATGCGGATGAGTGTTCTTGCTCAGATCCATGCTATCCCCGTAACGGGCCTGCCAGTGCCATTCTGACAGGGCCGCAGGAGAGCGCCGAGTCAGGTCGGCGGTGTTCCCAGCTTCAGCCAGGAGCGACGTTGGTTGACGCATCACCTGCACTTCCTCCAGGATGCTGGACAGCGTCGAGCACACGAGCGCGGCCCGTTCCGACGTCTCTCTTTGGGTACCGCGTACCCCGCGGCTACCTGGCAGCTTGAGCGCCGCCAGCGTCAGGATCACGGCAGCCAGCGCGACCAGGAGCGACACCGTAAAGACGCTCTGTGGCGACAGCCAGCGGCTACTAAAAGCGAGCAGCAAAGGGCCGGCTACCGCACCCAGCGAGACGACCGACTCTCTCACCCCCATCATACGTGAGCGGTGCTGCTCTGGCGTCATATCCAGGTAGGAACTCTCAAGGGCAGGCGTGATCAAGGCACTCCCCAACCCGGCGAGCAAGGCTCCCAGAATGAGGGGAGCGAGCTGGTGGCAGAGCAGCAGACCCAGAGGCAGGGCCGAGGTGAGCAGAAAGCCCAGCGCAATCAGCGGCTTCCTGCCCAGGCGCTCACCCAGTCGCCCCAGTCCCGCCTGTCCAAACAATAGGGCCAGCCCATAACTCCCCATGACGAACCCGTAGTGGGCCGGAGTCCACGCCAGCGTCTTGTACAGATAGAACACCATCTGTGGCTCGAGAAACTCCAGGCCCAGGACGGCAACGAAGTCCAGCAGCAGCAGGGTGGCAAAGAGCGAACAGGACTGCGCAAGTGATGCGACACACGCACGCCATGCAGGTAATGCTGTGGCACGACGTACGTGTGGCGGCAGCCTCCGGCCGGAAGCGGGCCGCGTCTCAGGCACCAGCAGGAGCACGAGGAGTAGAGCCACCAGCGTCAGCCACGCAGCCACCCCAAAGGGAGCCCCAAAGCCCCAGCGCTCGAAGAGGAGGCCCCCAAGGGCTGGGCCGAAGACGAACCCGACGGCATAGCCGCTCATGATGACGCCTACCCACTGCATCCGTCGTTGTGCTGCAACCAGGTCCGCAATCATCCCCATCACCGAGGGCCCGAGCCCGACGCTCACCGCTCCCTGCACGAAGCGCAGGACAATCAAGAGGCTGACGGACTGTGCCCACACAAAGGCGAGATGGGTGAGGGTGAGTCCTACCAGGGCGAGCAGGACGAAGGGGCGGCGCCCGAAGCGGTCGGCCCAGGTTCCCGTGCAGGGAGCCAGCAGGAATTGCGCCAGGGCCGACGCCATCGTCATGAAACTGAGCGCTTCCACCCCGGACCCCAGTTCGCCCAGGCGTTTGGCAAAGACGGGTGTGGCAATGCCAAAGCCGATCATCATCAAAGCACAGCACGCGGCGAGGCACAGGAGGATGGAGCGCGTCCGCCAGGGTCCTGGGGATGCTGCCTCGACACGCGTGGCTCTCACCAGCGTCCCGAGACGGCCAGAAGGGTGCTGCATCTTCATGGGAGGCCTCCCAACTCGACGAGGAGGGTGGCGTGATCGAGATAGATGGTTTCGCGTTGGATCAGTCCACCGATGATGTCATAGATGGAGACGCCCCGCAAGCGCACCTGGCTGCCGGTCGGCTGCTTGTGCAGGTGACCGCCAAAGGCCCAGCGCTCAGTCCGTCCGGTATGGGTGCCGCTGAACGTCCATTCCTGAACCACGACCTCGGCGCCCGCGATGGTACGCGTCACCGCAAGGTCGCCATCGGGGCAGGCACTGAAGAGGGAACGATACAGGTCCGTGCCCTCAGGCTCTGTCAGAGGGGCAACCCCGTAGGCGTCCAGGTACACAGCGTCGAGCTGATACCTGCCAGCACGCAGCACGTGCATGCATTCTTCCTGCTGCGCGGCTCTGGCTGCGGCGTACTGTGCTGCAATGATAAAGGCGGTCACTGTTTTCATCCTCTTCTCTGTGTCTTCAATACCCTTGACGTCAATCAGGAAGGTGTCAATTTGAACAATTTTGTAAAATTTGGAATGCTTTATGGCGGAAATTTACTTCTTCCGCTTCCAAATGAATGATTGAAGATGTCTTTCTCAGTACCAGGCCTCTGAGGAGCAACGGAACGGTACAACCCGTTCCGTTGCTCCTCAGAGGCCATTTACAGGTTATGGATTGCTGGGGTTCGCGTCCGCTTGGTTGGCGGTGTGGTTGGTTGGGCCGGTTTCGCTGCTGAGCCGGACGCGCCGGAGCAGAACGATGACGAAGACAGCCAGAACGGCCACGATGGCCGCGCTGAGGCCAGCGACAGTGTGTAGGCCGTTCGTGAAAGCTTCGCGGGCAAAGCCTAGCAACGTCGTGCTGAGATAGCTGGGGAGTTGGCTGGCTGTCGCCACGGCGCCGCCGAGGGTGTCACGGGCGGCGTTGGCCGGTATTCCGGCTGGAATGGCGTGAGCCACCTGACTGCGATAGACGGCGGTACCGACGCTCCCCAGGATGGCGATGCCGAGCGCTCCGCCGAACTCGGTGCTGGTCTCCGACATTCCCGAGGCCGCACCGGCCCGCTCCGGTGGGACGGAGCCGAGCACCATGTTGGTCACCAGGGTGAACACCGGGGCCGTCCCCAGCGAAAGGACAACCGACCCAGTCACCAGGACTGCCAGTCCGGAGACGGAGTCGACCTGGGTGAGCACCCCGAAGCCAACCGTCGAGAGGACCAGGCCCGCAGCCATTACATATGCTGGCCGAGTAGAGCGCACCAGCAGCGGGGTCAGCAGAGATCCCAGGATGAAGCCGCCGAACGAGGGCACTGTCCACAGGCCAGCCTGCAAGGGCGACAGCCCAAGTACTAATTGCAGGTACTGCGCGGTGAAGAAAAAGACGCCGAGCACAACGAAGAAGCCGAGGGTGTTGATGACCAGGGACGCGCTGAAGGCGGGCACCCGGAACAGTCGCAGATCGATCAGCGGCTCGGCCAGCGCATACTGCCGACGGACGAACACCACCCCGACGGCAAGACCGGCCACGATCGCCAGAGCCGGCAGCCATCCTGGACCATCCTGGGCCATCTGTTTCAGGCCATAGATGGTGAGCAGGATGGTGGCCAGGGACAGGGCGACGCTGGTCAGATCCAACCGAGCGGCCTGAGGGTTCCGATACTCGGGCAGCAGGAGCGGCGCAGTCACCAACAGCAGCGCCATCACCGGCACGCCCACCAGGAACACCGAGCCCCACCAGAAGATATTCAGCAGCGCTCCACCAAGCAGTGGCCCGACTGTGCCGCCGGCCGAGAGGCTGGTGACCCACACGGAGACGGCGAGTGTGCGCTGCCTAGGCTCTTTAAACATGTGACTGATCAGGGCCAAGGCCGAAGGTGACAGCGTAGCAGCGGCGACCCCGAGCAGTGCGCGAGCCGCGATGAGCGTCACGGCGCTGGTGGAGAAGGCGGCGAGTGTGGAGGCAAGGCCGAACGCGGCTGCACCGAGCATCAGCAACCGGCGGTGGCCGATCCGGTCGCCGAGCGTGCCCATCGTGATCAGAAACCCGGCGAGCAGGAAGCCGTAGATGTCCGTGATCCACAGCAGTTGGGCGCTGCTGGGCCGCAGAGCCGCACTGAGGCGCGGCACCGCCAGATACAGCACGCTCAGATCCATGGAGATGAGCAGTGCGGGGAGAGCCAACACGGCGAGTCCAATCCACTCGCGGTGAGAGGCGCGAGGTGGAGTGGCAACCGCATGCCCGGTGATCTTATTGTTGTCATGAGCGATCATACAAGTCTGCCTTTCCTGTTACTACTGCAGGCCCATGAAGTTGGAGTGAGCTCACGGCCCACGAGAGGAGGTTCTCTCGCAAAGAGAGATCCACCCCTTTGGACCTGCTTGTACCTCGTATCGCAAGCACTATATGTCTTGGCGACGGGCTGCCCGAGGCTTACAAGCCCTTGATATCGTCAGCAAGTTCGGGAAGGCCATCTGTGAAGGAATGCCCGCGGCCATCGAGTTCGCGAAAGGTTGCTTGCGGAAGTTTTTCGGCATAGAGGGCAAGATGCGCAAACGGCACCACCGCATCGTCGCGGCTGTGGTAGAGAAAAATCTGTTGTACTTCCGGAAGGTGTGATGGAAAGTCTTCTTGCAACGTGTACTCGTCATTGATCCACTCCTCGTCTTTGCCCCAATAGGCCGATGCGATAAGAAACAATCCGGCAAGAGGTTTTGTGGAGAGGTGCTCGGAGAGATATTTCAGCAGCACTGCCCCCCCCAAAGAATGTCCAACCAGAATCGCTTCGCCTTCCAGCACAGCGAGCTCTTTTTCAACCTGCTTTTCCCAGGCTGCATACCGGGGATTTTCAGGGGTAGGCATGTTCGGACGCACCACCTCGTATTCAGCGCCGAGAGCGTTTTGTAAAGACGCTCCCAATTGACCCCCTTCTTCATGAGTCCCTTGTGGTCCAGCGTCGTGAATGAAGAGCACTTGCTTTTTCATCTGCTTTTTCCTTTCTCTTGCTCTTGAAGAGCTTTTCGTCTTCATGGTTAAGATTCGGCCTGTTTTTCTGTTGGCTTCTGAGCGACAATTCCCGAAAAGAACCAGGAGGCATGAAAGCCTTGCTCAGAGCCAGCTACCAGCAAGCGGAGGGAATCGGTGAGGTCCAGCGGTAAACCCATCTAGTGACGCGGGATCCCGATTCAGCTTTCTCCTGCCTCTTCCTGAGGCGGAGCCCCGCTTGTCTCAAGCGAGAGCAGGGTCAGGCCCATGCGGATGATCTGTAAGAGCACCCCATGCAGGGCCGCCTGATCCGGCAGAGGCCCAGAGAGCAGAGTGGTTCCAGCGTCCTCGTGCTCGATCTGCCATCCCTCAAATCGGTGTTGCCAGGAAGGGTCAAGGTGTCCTTGCACCCGAAGGTAGTAGTGCATCTTCCTTCTCCCCTGTTCGGATTGTTCCTGCTCTCTCGGAAAGCATAGCAGGGAGGCGAGTCTTTCGACAGTAGTCAAAGGTATACCAGAAGGAGTATGTTTGAGAGGTGCAAGGCGAAGCTGTTGGGAAGAACATGCTCAGAGCAGGGAGAAGGTACGCGCCTGCGCAATCGCCTGGGTGCGACTTGCTGCCCCCAGCTTGCCGAGCAGATTGCTGACATGTTTCTTGACCGTGGGAAGCTCGATCACCAGTGTGTTGGCGATCTCCTGGTTGGAAGCGCCCTCGGCCAGCAGGCGCAAGACCTCCAGCTCACGCCGGGT
>Ga0137383_10002411_pt1 | contig 11451 bp, 11 predicted proteins | sample SagtaG_19_FD_104817 | JGI IMG/M metagenome (GOLD analysis project Ga0137383, IMG submission 104817) | Vadose zone soil microbial communities from Sagehorn Ranch, Mendocino, California, USA - Sage2_R_40_16 metaG | ecosystem: Environmental > Terrestrial > Soil > Vadose zone | place: USA... | reverse complement strand
GTTTTTCAGCTCAAGTACAGCGAGCGGCAAGCCATTGACGAACACAACCACATCCGGCCGCCGGTTGTGCTGGCCCTCTGCCACCGCGAACTGGTTGACAGCCAGCCAGTCGTTGCGCTCGAGTACATCGAAGTCGAGCACACGTGCCTGCGCCCCTGCGATGGAACCGTCCTGTCGGCGATACTCCACGGTCACGCCATCCACGAGCATGTGGTGGATCGTGCGGTTGCGCTCGACGAGCGACGGTGCGTCGGCGCGCATCAGCTTGCGAAAGGCGTCCTCCAACGCCTCGGTCGGTAAGTCGGGATTGAGGAGCAGGAGGGCCTGGCGCAGACGCCGCTCCAACACTACGTCGCGATAGTTAGGGTCGCTGCGTTCGGCTGCCAGCTCACCTGTCGCAATCTCAGGACCGTGGAGTACGGAGTAGCCCAGGGCTGTGAGCCAGACGAGGGCCGCGTCCTCGACGACGGACTCGGTAAAAGCACTCACGAGGACGCTTTGACGAGATCCTCGGCCTGCTTCACCCGCAGTTCGCCGGAGATAAGCCTGGGCAGTAGCGCGTCGCCGAGGACGCGGAGAGTCAGGGATTCGAGGCAGCAGTTCTTGATCCGATCAAAGCAAGGGAGGGCTCGTGCGATGAAGGCCCTCATGATCGGTTCGTCTGCCACGAGCACGCGCAGATCGTTGACATCGTTCTTGTTGATGTGCTGCTGGGCACCGCCAGTTTCCGAAGCTAGAAGGTCGTGAATCCTGCTCTTCACCCAGAAGTAGAGAAACTCGCTCGGAAGTTCTGACTTCCCGATCACTCCGACGATGGACTGATTTGCGCACGTCGCGATTTCAGTAAGGCTGACTTGTCCTAGCGTTGCTCCCGTGATTGCTATCACGGTGGTCCGCAACGGAAGGAGCTTCGTTGCTGAGCTCTCGAGCCCATCGTCAGTGATGAACTCAGTCGGTTCGACGATTCGAAACTCGTTGGCTTCGCCCGAGTTAATCCAAGGGATATCGCCCCCCCAGTAACGAGGCTCCGCACGAGACGGTGTTCCACCGAGTACTGTAGCCACTTCGTCGCCCATCTTCGCTACTCTCCACCCCTTCGGAATCTCACCCAGATCCGAGTCCTCGAAGGATTCCGGGAAGAGTTGTGCAATGGGTTTGGGCAGCCCCGCGTGGCTGCCTTCAGCCTTGGCACGGACTGGGTCGAAATCCACAAACCACGACGTGAAGAGCACCTGCGCCGTCGCTTCCAGCGTCTCGCTCAGCCGGCGGTTCAGCTCGATCTTGTCGTCGAGTGTGCTGAGGATTTTGGCGATGACATGTTGTTCGGGGAGCGGCGGGAGCAGAAGGGGAAAGGATCGAATAATGCCTTCGTTGAGGTTGGGCATCGTCGCCCCGATGGCGTGGAACTTGAACCAAGCTACAGATGCTGGATTAGCAAGAACATGTGATAGGAACTCAGGACTAAGAGATTCGTCATTTCTCCTGACACGAAGGCGTATCGCACCTGTTCCGCAGAGAAACCCGACTTCAGCTGCGCGAACATATCCGATGTGACCTGTCGCCTGCACGCCTCTACGTGCAAACAGGATGTCGCCTAGTTGGAGCCGGTGTCGGGCCAGTTCCTCGGCCTTGCCGGGTGAGATCATAGGAAGGAGGGAGTGATCGATCTGTCGATTGCGGATCGCTTCAGTCGGCACGACCGGCACTCCAGCCTCGACGTAGTCATGAGCGTGCAACTGCGTACCGAACGGCCCGGTCTGAAGTTCGGCAACTTTCGAATCGCAGAGTTCGCCGATCGTGCAGCATCGCCACTCACCCCCCATACCCAAGCTCCCGTAGGTTGGTGTCAATCGCGGCGTCTAGCTTCGTGGCCTCAGTCTGCTGGTGGCGCAGCGTCGCGGCGAGCCGTTGCATCTTGTCCTCGAACGGCTCGCCGTCGTCCTCGATCACTTCCGTACCCACATAACGGCCGGGCGTGAGGACGTGACTATGCTTGCGGATATCGTCGAGCGTCGCGGCTTTGCTGAGGCCAGGCACATCGGCGTACTCGCCCGCTCCCTTGTCGCCACGCCAAGCGTGGTAGATGCCAGCAATCTTCGCGATATCCTCGTCAGTGAGCTCCCGGTGCGTCCGGTCCAACATCGAGCCGAGCTCGCGGGCATCGAGGAAGAGCGTCTCCCCTCGCCGGTCGCGAAATCGGCCGTTCTTCTTATTACGCGCGAGAAGCCACAGACACACCGGAATAGGCGTCGCGTAGAAGAGTTGGCCTGGGAGCGCCACCATGCAGTCAACGAGGTCCGCCTCGATGATCGCCTTCCGAATCTCGCCCTCGCCAGACTGGTTGGACGACATCGAACCGTTGGCGAGTACGAAGCCAGCGAGCCCCGTTGGCGCGAGGTGGTAGATGAAGTGCTGCACCCAAGCAAAGTTGGCGTTGCTCGCTGGCGGCACTCCGTAGACCCACCGCTTGTCGTCCTTCAGAAGCTCACCGCGCCAGTCGCTGTCGTTGAAGGGCGGATTAGCCAGCACATAATCCGCCTTGAGATCGAGATGTTTGTCAGCGTGGAAGGTGTCGCCCTGCGCGATCTGGGCGTCAATTCCGCGGATTGCGAGGTTCATCTTGGCAAGGCGCCAAGTGGTGTAGTTGGACTCCTGGCCGTAGATCGAGATGTCGCCCAGCTTGCCGCTATGCGCCTCGATGAACTTCTCGCTATTCACGAACATGCCGCCTGAGCCGCAGCACGGGTCATACACGCGACCCTTGTATGGGGCGAGCATCTCAACCAGCACGCGCACCACCCGCGACGGCGTGTAGAACTGTCCGCCCTTCCTGCCCTCAGCGCTTGCAAACTGGGCGAGGAAGTACTCGTACACCCGGCCGAGGATGTCCTTGGCGCGGTCCGCTGGGCTTCCGAGCCCGATATCGCTAACGAGGTTGATGATCTGGCCTAGGCGCTGCTTGTCGAGACCTGGGCGGCCATACTCCTTGGGAAGCACCGCCTTGAGCGACGCGTTATCGCGCTCGATCGCAGTCATCGCATCGTCAACGAGGGTGCCGATGGTTGGCTGCGGCGCGTTCGCTTTCAGGTACGTCCAGCGCGCCTCCTTCGGCACCCAGAAGATGCTGGCGGCTCGGTACTCATCCGGGTCTTCGGGATTCGCGCCCTGCGCCTTCTGAGATTCCAGCTCCGCGTGCTTCGCCTCGAAGGCGTCTGAGATGTACTTGAGGAAGATCAGGCCGAGGACGACGTGCTTGTACTCGGCCGCGTCCATGTTATTGCGGAGGGCGTCGGCGGCGGCCCAGAGCTTGGCCTCGAGACCGAGCGTTGCGCTCGGGGCTTGGGTCGCCCGGCCGGTGCCTATCGCCCCTTCCTTCTTTCTGTTTCGAGCCATCCGCTCCGAGCCTCCCGATGCGCCGTATCGACCTCCGCCTGCTTGGCGGCACTCCACTGAGCGTCTCGAAAGTGGGCGCTAGCAGGGGTCTCAGGAAGGGTGTTTTTGCGGCACGAGGGGTGGGTTTTGCTGCATTGGCCCTCGGGCACCATGCGCGCCGTACGGACTGGGGCGCCTACACCGGATCGGAGTCACGTAGAGCAGTGCGCTCGTGCAACTCTGTCAACGCCGCGCGCTGCGCCTTGCTCATCGGCCGCAACTCATGTAACAGGCTCGCGGAGACACGTCCCACTCGGTTCTCTCTCGGCACGGCGACCGGGACGACGAGGAAAGCGAATAGGGCAATCGCACGGCTGCCAGCCGCGGCACGATCGAATGCCCGGAGGTACGGCCGCAGCGTCTCGTCGAGCAGCCTGGGTGCCTCTGGCTTGAGCGCTTCGGCAGTTGGACTGAACAAGCGCTCGTCATTTGGTCGAAATAGGCGATCGAAGCTCAGCGCTACGACTCCGTCGAGTTTTGCCTTTCGGAGCTGGGACGCGGCATCTGTGAAGAGCCGCTGGACGTTCGGGCCCCCTGCCCGCTTGGCGGCGATACCCAACCGGACGCCGGCGACAGTGACAATGCAATCCGGCTCCCGGAACTTCACAGTGAGCTCGCCTCGCACGCAAAGGGAGGCGACGTAGAGCTCAAACTGCATCGAGCGAGCCAAAGGATTAGCGTCCTCGCTCGGCAACGGTGCGCCTCCGAGCACGTGCTTGAGCTTGGCGAGCATCACAGGATCCGCAGGCGGGACGAGCGGCAAGAGATGCTCCACAATAGCCGCCACCTCGTGGAAGTCCCGATTACCCTCCAACAACTCGACCAACTCTCGGGGTCGGTCCGCGGCCCGAGCGGGAGTCAGTGTCTTTGCGGCAAACGCTTGTGAAAGCCGCTCGAAGCGCGCTAGCCGACCGGGCGGAAGAGTGATGTCGTGTGCCGCGAGGCGCCCCTTCACCAAAGCTAGGCGTGCCGCGGTCTCGTCCGGGTTCTCAACGTGAAGCGAGAGATACTCGTCTTGGGCCACGTCGAGAAGGTAGCTGCGAGGCCTCCGGGCGTCATTGGATTCCAGCAACCGGCACAGGGACTCCCGATTCTCAGGCCCTCGGGAAGTGGCGACGTGGCGTCGGCTTTATCTCCGACGTTCTCCGGTTGTCCCTCGAGGACGGCTACCCATTCTTGTGGAGACGTCTGAGATGAGGTACTTCCATGCGCGAGACGTAGAGGTACGCCCGGTCATGAGGACTTGGAGGCGTTCGTATTAGGGGGTTTAAGCGCGCGTCTGGCGCGGTCGTGACAGTGGGGTTGCTCGCGCTCGGCTTCCTCGCGCAGTCCGGCGCGTTGGAACTGCTCATTATCGCGACGCTACTTGTGACGCTGTTCGCTATGCTGTTCCGACGACAGCGCCCCACAGTGAGTGAGCGGGGGAGTAAAGTCTTGCCAAATCGATACGATCCAGCACGGGAAAGGGAGCAAGCGCAGCGCCGACTCGTTAGAGAGGCGAAGCAACGGGAAGATGAGCGACGCCGTCAGGAGAAAGAGCGTCAGCATCAGTATGCGGCGGAGCGCCAAACAGAGGCGGAAGCGCAGAACACCGAGATGGCGAAGCGGCTTGGCGAGATCGACGCACTGATCAAATCGGTCTTGGAGAGAAACCTGGTTGTCACCTTTGCGAGTCTGAAGCACGCGCTACAACGGCAACGCTTCGAGCCAAATGGTCTTGACCGACCTGCTTCCCAGCCGCAGTTGGATGGTTTCATCCCCAACAAGCCCGGATTCTTCGGTCGTCTCTTCGGGGGCAGCGCTCGCTACGAACGTGCTGTGGCAGCCGGGAAGGAGGCGTTCGCGCGCGCGATGGAGAGGCATGAGGCTGCGGAACGCCAGCGACTCTCCCAATTGGCAGCGCTGGAACAGATCTACGAGGATCAATGCAGACGTCGTTCCGAGGAGATCGTAGCCCAACACGCTGAAATTGATCAACTCGAACGAGACTTCGCCACGCACACGACGCCTGCGGTCGCGCGATTCTACGAGGCGGCGTTGGATCGAGACATTCTTCCCGTAGAATTCCCGAGCGTCCATCGTGTCGCCTATGTAGCCGAATCGCGTCAACTGATAGTCGAGCGCGAGATGCCAGCGGTGAACGTGATCCCGGCTGACCTGGCATTTCGTTACGTCAAGTCAAAGGACTCTATCGAAGCGTCCCCTCGTCCCGCAAACCAAGTTAGGACATTGTACGCTGCGCTCGTGGCGCGTTTTGCACTCCGAACTCTGAACGTGCTCGCCAGTGCTGACCCTAGCGACACCGTCGACACAATCGTCCTGAGTTGCTTCGTGAACACAATCGACCCCGCGACGGGTCATAAAATCCGGCCCTGTCTTCTCACTGTACGGATTGGCGTTAGAGCCTTCCGTGAAATCGAACTCGCGAAAGTAGATCCCGTAGCGTGCTTGCGTAGCTTGAACGCTCAGGTCTCGCCCAGCCCACACGAGCTTCGGCCGGTCCGCCCTATCGTTGACTTCAACATGGTCGATCATCGTTTCATAACGACGACGGATGTTCTTTCGACTCTCGACACCAGGCCAAACCTTGCGGACCTGTCACCGGGCGAGTTCGAGGCGCTGATTACGAACCTGTTCTCCAAGATGGGACTGGAGACAAGGCTGACCCAAGCGTCCCGGGATGGCGGCGTTGATTGCGTCGCCTGGGACATGCGGCCGATCGTGGGGGGGAAAGTCATCGTTCAGGCTAAGCGTTACAAGAACACCGTTGGAGTTAGTGCAGTCCGTGATCTCTACGGAACCGTACTCAATGAAGGCGCGGCTAAAGGGATTCTTGTTACGACCAGTGGGTACGGAAGAAGTGCTTTCGATTTCGCCAAGAACAAGCCGCTGGAGCTTCTCCCGGGCAGCCAACTGTTGTTTCTCCTCGAGGAGCACGCGGGAATCAAAGCCAAGATCGAGTTTCCAGATGACTGGGAGGATCCGCACGCAGGTGACATACCTGGGGTTGATGGACTCGCGTGAATCGTTCGTGAGCCCGTCCTTTGACCGATGAGACGCCCCTCACTTTCGGGACTAGCGCAGCGGAGGTGAACCCCATGCGACTCGTTAGGGCACCGAGTTACGACACCGAGTAGCAATCACGCGAGGTCCTGGGCGTCGGTGTCGTAACAGCGGACCCGAAGATCAACCGAGTATCGTGAGAAACTCACATGTGATCGAGCACGGAAAACGCGTCGACCCCCTGAGTCGCTCAAGGGTCGTCGTTTTCGTCGTCGAGACAGTCACAGCAGCTCACAGCACACAACGCCATGACCGCACTCAAGGGGGGCGTGATGATTCTCCGCATCTCACCAGAAGGAAGTATCGGACGCGGGTTCTACGAGACGATGTAGCGAGAACGAATCTGTCCCCGTAGAATGGGAGTTCAGTCCAACTCCGAGTTAGATGGCGGCGGAATGACTACGACATTGCATTCAGACGACCTCTGGCTGCATCTAGAGAGACTCGGTCGACGCTCACCAAGGGTTGCCGCCATTGCATACGTCTCAGCACCGATATTCCGCTTCGGTTCCGGAGACGTTGTGATCACCGATGCTTCGCGAGCCGCTATCAGCAGTGGTCAGACTAGCGCTCAGCTCCTATTGGATGCGGTGCGCCGCGGCGCAAAGGCGTACAGTCTCCCTAGGCTTCACGCGAAGATTCTACTCTCTGACGGGGCGGCCATGGTGGGCTCCGCGAACCTCTCGGACTCGTCCCGCGCGCTGTCGGAGGCGGGGATTCTGACGACCGATTCGCGTCTCTTGCGCTCCATTCGGAGTCATCTCAAGACGCTCCAACGCCGAGCTCGGTTGTTGTCTGTGCCTGAACTCCGTCGCCTCGCCGCCATTCCGGTAATACGAACACCTCGGCGACCGAATCCAACTACTCCGCAGCGACCTTCACTGTTTGAAGCGCTACGAGAGCAATTGCCATCGTTGGATACGTTGGCGTTCATGTGGTACGAGGTCGGCGGCGAACTGACAAGAGAGCAGGTAAAGGAAGCAGCACTCGGTCGTAAGGTTCCCCTGCCTTTTGGGCGACGGTGGAGTTGGTACGAATCGCGTCCGAGCCGGGGATGCCTGTCGCGCACGCGGAATCTTTGCGACGGTCGGGCCCTCATAGCGTTTCAAGGTAGATGCGATCGCAAGGGTGTCCTACGAGGATTCAAGGCCCACGATAATCCAGCAGCCCCATTCATTGACGCATTACTGATGAAGAAGCTCCTCGTCACAATCGTGAGCGATGCTCCCGCCAAGACGTCATTCGATATCCGACGCGATCGCCGATCACTCGCCACAACTCTCAGCCGTGGTCTTGAACGCGCACCACGTCGACTTCGTGCGCTCGTAACCGACGATAAGCTTGGCTTGGTCTCGCTGAAGCACATACGTGAGCTGTATGCGTTGGGTCGCGGCGCCTTCTAACCAGCGCTTGCAGCTGACGGGTGCCGCGACAACGGTCCATTTGTGCGCCAAGGAGCCCTCCATGAAGCAGACAACCAGACGGTTGCGCCACGTACCTTCGCGCCCGCACCTGAGGCGCACCCGTTAGGCGGCAAGGCGAATGGCTTCTGCGATTCGTGAGTTCCTTCGTTGGTTACGTCTGGTGCTGTCGGGATGGGGCGCCGCCTCCGCGCCGCACTACCATCATTTCCGGAAGATCATCCTCCCGACATCACGCGGCTCGTGTGAAATCGACCACCTGATCGTGTCTCCCTTTGGATTGTTCGTCATCGAAAACAAGGATCGATCAGGTTGGATCTTTGCCGAAGAATCCAAGCGAAACTGGACCGCCGTGCATTTCAAGAACAAGTACACTTTTCAGAATCCGCTTCATCAGAACTACGGTCATGTGAAGGCGCTGGAGGAATTGCTGGGCATTGACGCGTCGAAGATGCACGCGGCGGTAGTGTTCCGCGGCAGCTTTCAGTTCAAAACGCCCATCCCGCACAACGTGTTTCTACACAGCTGCGCATCCTGGGTCGGCCAAAAAACAGAGATCTTGCTGGAAGACGCAGAGGTCGACAGGGTGCTCTACGTCCTAGAACACAATAGGAAGACGGGGTTCTTCGCGGCCTTCGACCACGCCGCGTCAGTGAGGAGGAAGTACCGGAGTACCACCCCATGCCCCAAGTGCAGGGGCGTGCTGGTCCCACGCGTTGCGCAAAAGGGACCGATGCTAGGATGTCGCTTCCTGGGGTGCTCGAATTATCCGGCGTGCAAGTACGTCAGGAACCTTGTTGACACCCTTAACAATGGTTAACGGTCGGTAGGCGTTCGCTGTCACGGCGTTGGTCTTGACACCCTATTTAATGCGTTGCACGATGGAGCGCGCCTATCCAACCATTGAAGAAGGCTGTAAGGAGGCACCGGTGCAAAAGTTCCTGATTCCTGCGGTCGTGATTCTGGTCGGATGTGTGAGCACCAATGCCGCCGTGTTGGACTCATCCCTTCAACTCCAGCCGGTTTGTCCGGACGGCGTTCGCATATTCACCGATTCCAGCAGGGTCGGCCAGCCTTACACCGAAGTTGCGATCCTGAACTCGAAGGGCGACGATGATATGACGAGCGAGAGCGGCATGATGAAGTCACAGCGGAAGAAAGCCGCGCAGCTTGGAGCCAATGGCATAATCCTTGGCACGATGCAAGGCCCAGGAACCGGAGCGAAAGTCTGGCACACTTTACTCGGCACGAGCGCGAACCGGAAAGGCAAGGCGATCGCGATCTTTATCGCCGCTGATAGTCTTCGGGTACGTCAAGCGTGTAAAACGTCGCCGTCCTAACACCGATTCACTTGGCGACTTATCAGTTCGAGTTCTGACAGAACGGTATCACGCGGCCGAACCCCGCATGGCCTCGACCAACGCTTGGTACGCGGCACGATAGATGTCCCCGGCTTCTCCCGCCGGATCGAACCCATGCTCACGCAGAATCGCATTGCGCTCCTTCTTCTCGATGCCAGCATGGAAGTGCCGTTCCGCCAAGACTTGGAGCTCGGCTTTGCTTGTCGCATCACTGATATCTCGCACCTGGTAAACTGGCCGAGCGAACCGCAGAATCGCCCCCTGGGATTCCATATTCGCAATGGCCTGTCCTCGCGTGAGGACGGTTTTGACAAAACCCCCTGCCATTGTCAAAGACAATCGCGGCGACCAAGCCGCATGGCAGCAGATAGAGTTCGTCGTTGCCAACCTGGCCACCGAACGGCACACCCCGCTCCAGCTCAGCCAGTAACAGCTCTCGATACTGAGCCGATTCCAGATTGTCGAACTCCGCCCGTTCGACAAACCGGTCGAAAGCATGATCAGTAACTACGAATCGCCATGACATGGCTCGCATCCTTACTCTTTCATTTTTCTCTCAAATGGCCCGGCGTTTGTCATCCTGAGCGAAGCGCGCGGAACGCGCGCGTAGCGAAGGACCTGCTTTGTGCAAAGCGCGGCCGGTGACCATCCACCGACCGCGCCTCGCATACTCGCCCGCCACTGCAATTACGCCGCCGCCGGCGTGCTACCACCGGCGTCGTCCCCCCTCTCCGGCACGGAGAGGGGGCCAGGGGGTGAGGACTTCCGGAATGGGCCGACCACGTTGCGGGCGCTTGCCCACGCACCCATCAACTCCTCGTTGTCCCCGAACCGATACCGCACCAGCCCGTCGAGCACCCGCACCTGCTGCGAGATTTCGCCGAGCACGGCTTGAAGATCGGCGGTCGCGCCCACATGACCGAGCCGCGCCACTCGCGTCGCCTCGAGCGTTTTCTCGAACTCGCCCAAGGTCGTAGACAAATCATCGAGCAGCTTCGCCGACATCCCACGGGCCACGAGCACGTCCTTCAGCGCGGTCGCCTTCTCGAGCATGCCGCGGGCCATCGTGAGGAACGCCTGGTTCGAGCCGCGCGGCTTCGGGAGCCGGAACTGCGCCCCGAGCTCGGTGTTCTCCCGCGCGGCCGCCGCTCCGACCGCCGCGAGATAGTGGAGCAGCTTGCTCTGCACCGCGCGCCGCACATCCGCGCGCCGCTCCGCCGCCCCCCGCGTCGCCACCACGCCCGCGCGCTGCTGCGACGCCAGCTCCTCCGCGCGCTGCACCAACTGTTCGAGGCGCTTGGCCTCGCCTGCCTGGGTCACACCATCCGTCTGATGGGTCCGGAAGAAATCACGCACCCGCTCGGCCATCTCCAGCCGTCTCCGCAAGTCCGCCCGCATACATCCTCCTTCCGCTGCTCGAGGGTCTTGGCACGATGTCGGGTGTCGTGCCGCCGTCGTGGAGTTCCCGACGGCCGGTGTCGAATGCGATTATCGCGCCACACGGTTTGAAGCGGACGCCGCGCGATATCCGCGTTGCGCTGTCCACAGAACAGGACGCGCGTCTTGGGAAAATCCGAAGCGTGCGAGGTTACAAGTGCCCGCGTTGCGGTCTTATCACAGCGTGGCGCGGTCTCGGTGAGGGGAGGGGCCGGGTGTTCCCCCTGTATCCGGGTGAGGACGTTTCTATGTCAGGTTACGGCGTCGGGGTGCGCGTAAAAAATCGCGCGGCGTTGTGAATCAACGCCGCGTCGCCGAGTAACCACTACCCGACTCCTGTCTCCCGACTCCGGTTCCTCCGTAGCGGCGCATCTGCGGGCGGTATCGCGCCATCACATCGCGGTTCAGCTCGATCGCGGGGCGGTTCTGCGGGCGGATCGGCGGGGGCGGGGGGTCGTGCGACGAATAACAAGGCGCGGTAGACCGATCACCTGCCGCGCCTTGTTTGCTTAGCGAAAGAGGTCTACCGGAGCACGCCGGCGAGCGCCGCGATCGCCCCGACGGCGCCGACCCAGAACACGAACGACCACTTGATCAGATCACCGAAACGGCGCTCGAAGCGGATCTCGAGGTGCGCCATCTCCTCGTGGATTTTGACAAACCCGACTCGCATTTCCTGACGCAGCTCAGCGATATCCGCGCGTAACTCAGCTCGTAACTCGGCAAGATCGCCGTGC
>Ga0137383_10002410_pt1 | contig 11454 bp, 9 predicted proteins | sample SagtaG_19_FD_104817 | JGI IMG/M metagenome (GOLD analysis project Ga0137383, IMG submission 104817) | Vadose zone soil microbial communities from Sagehorn Ranch, Mendocino, California, USA - Sage2_R_40_16 metaG | ecosystem: Environmental > Terrestrial > Soil > Vadose zone | place: USA... | reverse complement strand
GTACGCCCGGCTATCTCGTGCCGGATGCGGTTCCCGGCGTACAGGCCCGACTGCATGGCGACCTCGGCGACACCGGGTAGCTTGTTCAAGCTCATCATGTCCCCGGTGACCAGGATCTCGGGATGACCGGGAATGCTCAGGTCGTCGCTGACCAGGATGCGGCCGGAGCGGTCCTGCTTCGCGCCCGTGGCCTCGGCGATCGCGGTGGCCACCGCCGGCGCTGCCACTCCAGCGGTCCACAGCACGGTGCCAGCCGCGTACTGGTTCACCGTGCCGTCCTGGGCCCGCACGCTCAGCCCGGTGGCGTCCACCTGGGTCACGATGGAGTGCATGTGCTGCTCGACCCCCAATTTGGCCAGGCTGCTGGCCGCCTTGGCCGACAGGGCCGGGCCGAACGGGGCGAGCGGGACATCCCCGCCGTCGAAAAGCAGCACCCGGGCGTCCTCGGGATCGATATGGCGATATTCACGGCGCAGCGTCTTGGTGGCCACCTCACGGATCTGCCCGGCTAGTTCGACGCCGGTAGGCCCGGCACCGACCAAGGCGAAGGTGAGCCAGCGGCTGCGTTCCGCCGGATCTGCCGCGGTCTCTGCCATCTCGAACGCCCCGAAGACCCGGCGGCGGATCAATAGGGCGTCCGCGATGGTTTTCATGCCTGGCGCGTAGCGGGCGAACTCATCGTGCCCGAAATATGACTGCTGCACCCCGGCGGCCATGATCAGGTAGTCGTAGCCGAATTCGATCTGATCCCCGAGCGGCCGCCTCGCCAGCACCTGGCGCCGTTCGGTATCGATGCCGGTCACGTCCGCCATCACGCAATCCACGTTGCGGTGCTTGCGGAGCACGTCCCGCAGCGGCGCGGCGATCTTCCCCTCGGACAGGATCCCGGTCGCGCACTGGTACAGCAGGGGCTGGAACAGATGGTGCTGGCGGCTGTCGATGAGCGTTACCTGGACCGGAGCGCGGCGGAGCGCCCGGGCGGCGAAAAGCCCGGCGAATCCGCCTCCCACGATCACTACGTGGCGCTGGCTGCCCTGCTCGTTCATGGCGCGTTCCGATCATGCTGTCCGCGACGGCCGGATCCGGTCAGCCGACCGGGTCGTGCCAGGTGTCCCCGCTGGGCAGTAGCCGGTCGGCTTCCATCGGGCCCCAGCTGCCCTTGGCGTAGGGGTGCACGGGCGTGACGTCGCCGAGCGCCGGGTCGACGACCCGCCACGCGGCCTCGACGGTGTCCTGGCGGGCAAATAGCCAGCGGTCCCCGTCCAGGGCCGCACCGATGAGCCGGTCGTACGGACGCATGTCCGAGCCGGACTGCCCCGCGAACGTCAGGTCCTCCAACAGCGGCTCCATGCCGGCGCCTGGCTTCTTGCCCGCCAGCGTGAGGCCGACCGCGGTTTCTGGCCAGATCCGGAATCGCAGCGAGTCGCGGACGGCGAACGGATCGATGCCGAACACGTCATGCGGCGGTCGCTTGAAGCGGATGTTGACCTCGGTGGCGGTGACCGGCATGCACTTGCCGGCCCGGATCAGGATCGGTACGTCCGCCCAGCGCCAGGTGTCGGCGGCAAGCCGGACCGCGACGAAGGTTTCCGTGGTCGATTTCGGGTCGACCCCCTCCACCTCGTGATAGCCCTCGTACTGGCCTCGTACCGTATTCTCGGGAACCAGCGGCCGCAGCGCGGCCACCACCCGCGACTTGGCATCCCGCCAGTCTGCCAGGCCCGGCCTGTCCGGCGGGTCGGCCAGTACTGTGGCCAGCACCTGGAGCATGTGGTTCTGGACCACATCGTTGATGGCCCCGGTACGGTCGTAGAACCTGCCGCGGTCGGAGACGTCGAAGGCCTCGGCCATCGTGATCTGGATGCTCTCCACGTAGGTCCGGTTGAGCAGCGGCTCGATGACCGAGTTGGCGAACCGGACGAACAGCACGTTCTCCACGGGATCAAAGGCCAGCCAGTCATCGACCCGGAAGATTGCCTCTTCAGGGAAGTACTGGTGCATGGTGTCGTTGAGCTGGCGCGAACTGGCCAGATCGTGGCCGAACGGCTTCTCCACCATTACCCGTGCGTCCTTGGTGCGGCCAGCCGTTGCGATTCCCTGGGCGATGCGCCCGAACAGCGGGGGCGGCACCTCCAGGTAGAACAGGACACGGTTGCCGGCGCCGATGGCGTCCGACATCGCCTTGTAGGTGGCATCGTCATCGAGGTCCCCGTCGACATACCGCAGCAGCCCGAGCATCTTCCGCGCGGCGGCAGTGTCCGGGTCCATGTGGTTGAGCCGCAGCGAGGCTGCCGCGTAGTCTCGGAACTGCTCCAGCCCCCACCCGCTCTTCGCCACTCCGATCACGGGCACGTTGAGCACGCCGCGCTGGACCAGTCCCACCAGTGCCGGGAACGTCTCCAGCTTGGCCAGGTCGCCGGTGGCGCCGAAAATTACGAGCGCGTCAACGTCGTTCGTAGCCATATCAGCTCCTCCACCCTGATCTGCCTGATCGCGTGTTCCATCAGACCCCGACCGCAGCATTCCCGCCGGTCAGGAAGGCCAGCCCGATCGTGACTAAGGGTCGCGGCCTGATGCACCGATGATCCGTGTCCAAGCGGGACCGAACCTCATCCGCGCCGGGTGGTGGTGGTCGGGCCGGCGCCACCCGGGACTGCGCCGTTCACCCCGGCTGGGGAGGCATCCGTGTCTTGGCGGAGGTGAGCATGCCCTCGTGACCTATGACTCCATCAGCAGCGGCTTCAGTATGTCGTCAGGCTCCGTGGCTCGCTCAGGGACGTCGCGGTGAGCCTGCGCCGGGGTCAGCTGATGGCCCTCCGCGGAATCGAACGCGACCTGGCTGACTCCGATCCGGGCCTTGATGCGCTCTTCTTGTCATTCGCCTCGCAGGCCGGGCGACCCGTGATGCCACGGGTGGAGACCGTAGGCGCCGGGCCCTTCAAGTTGCTCGCACGGCTCAGGCGTCGGCGGACTCTCACCGAGCGGATGAAAGACTGGTGCGCCCAGAACTGGAACGATCCGTGACGACCAACCAGGTCCTGTCCTGAGTAGGCCTGATCCTTGACCACCATCCCGGCTGCCGTCTGGGTGGGCGTGTCGATCGCGTACTCGAGCTGGGGCGAAGCGGGGGGATCCATGCTGCAGCTGCTGCTCAATGTCGTGCTGCTTATCTTGGTAGGCGCAGCCGGCCTCAGCGCCCAGCGGGCGATCTGGCGCAAGCGATCGCCCTGACCGCGATCACCTCCAGCGGGTGATGCCCCGCGTGCCCGGTGCTTCGACTATAGGTTCGTGGCTGAGCACTATGACGTGATCATCGTGGGCAGCGGTGCTGGCGGAGGCACGCTAGCCCACACGCTGGCACCGTCAGGCAAGCGGATATTGCTGCTCGAACGAGGCGACTTCCTTACCCGCGAAACGGACAACTGGAATCCAGGCCCGGTCTTCGTGGACGGTAAGTACACCAGCTTCTTCCCCAGCATCGGAGCGGTGAACCCGGCCCCTCACCGCCATGGCCAACGCCGTCCGCGTTGGCGAGCACGTGCTCAGCCGGATGTCATGAACCAGTACGGCGGAGGTGACAGTGTCTGCCATCGGCGGTGAGCCGAAACCGGCGGCCGCGAACCACGAGCTCAGCCAGGACGAGCGAGCTGAGCTGGAACGCCTCCGCGCCGCAACGGCCGAGCTCCACCGCCAGGGCGCAGGCCGTCGGCGGCGCTTCAGCTGGCGAGCCATTGTTGCCGTCGTGCTCATCGTGCTCGGCTGCGTGCTTGCTCCGGTCGCCGTGCTCGGCGTCTGGGCTGGCAACGAGGTTTCCGACACCGGCCGGTGGGTCGCGACCGTGCAGCCGCTGATCCACGACCCGGCGATCCAGAATGTCCTGACCGACAAGATCACCGACGAGATAACTAGTCAGCTCAACCTGACCGGGACCATCAATCAGGCCTCCGCCCAGCTCGACAGCAAGGGGCTGCCCCGGATCAGCTCGCTGCTCAAGACGTTCGGCCCGCAGATTGCCAGCGCGGTAACCGGCTTTATCCACAGCACGGTGCACTCGGTTATATCCAGCCAGGCCATGGCCAATGCCTGGGTGCAGGTCAATACCGTTGCGCACCAGGCGGTGGTCAAGGTGCTCTCCGGGCAGGGTAACGGCGCCATCAGCACGAGCAACGGCCAGATCGTTCTCAACCTCGGTCCCCTCATCGCCGTGGCCAAGCAGGACCTGGTCGCGCGCGGGTTCTCGCTGGCAAGCAACATCCCGCCGGTCAGCCCGACCTTCGCGTTGCTTCAGGCGAAGGACCTCGGGAAAGCGCAGGCCGGCTACCGGCTGATCAAGGCCCTCAAGATCGTCCTGCCCATATTGGTGCTGCTCCTGCTCGGCGCCGGGGTGTACGTCGCGCGGGGCCACCGGCGCGCCCTGGTCGGAGCAGGGCTCGGCCTGGCCGCGTCCATGCTGGTCCTTGGCGTCGGCTTGCTGATCGCCCGTAGTATCTACCTCGGCAGCGTCCCCCCCAAGGTGCTGCCCGGCGATGCCGCTGCCGCCGCGTTCGACGCGATGGTTCATTTCATCAGGGTGGGGCTCCGTGTCGTGCTGGTGGTCGGGCTGGTCGTGGCCATCGGGGCGTTCTTCACCGGATCCTCTCGCACGGCGGTCCAGGCTCGTTCGGCACTGAAGTCGGGACTGGGCCGGATCCGGAACTTCGGCGAGCGCAAGGGCGTGTCAACCGGCCCGTTCGGCCAGTGGATGTACGCGCACCGCAAGAGCCTCCGGATCGGGGCGGTGGCCCTCTTCGCCCTGATATTCGTCTTCTGGGGCCAGCCCACCGCGCTCTTCGTCATTGTCCTTGTCGTCCTCTTGCTGGTGGTTCTCGGGCTGATCGAGCTGATCGGAAGGCCCGCCGAGGAGCCTCAGGCCGCAGGTAAGGCCTGACCGCGGATGGATGGCAGCCCGGCCCCAGGCCCCCCGCACCATCGTTACGCACGTCTTCCCGGACCATCCGCCGCGGGTGACGCGATACCTGCGAGCAAACGCCATCGTTGACTCAGCGCCGCGCAGCGGCTTCCCATCCGCATTGGGACGGAAAGGATCCTGATCATGAACATGCCAGCCAAGGTAGATGTCGACGACTCCACACGAGAGATGCTGGGTGCCTTGGCCCTAGGTGACCCTGACCTCCTGGCCGCGGGCCTGGAGGTGCGTGCCGAATTCCAGGCCAGAAGCGGTCTCGACGCACGTAGTTATGCCCTGGTCAAGCTGGCCGCCATCATGGCGCTGGATGCCCCCCCGGCCTCGTACCTCTGGCAGGTAGCCAACGCCATAGATGCCGGCGCTACGCCGGAGGACCTGGTAGGCGTCCTGATCGCTATCGCGCCCCAGATCGGCGGGCCGAAGCTGGTGGCAGCCGCGCCTGAGCTCATGGTCGCTCTCGGCCTGACGCTGCCCGATGGGCTGTAATACCCGGCCTGTCACAGCGACAACAAGGAGGCAGTGATGTTCAGACGGCGACGCCCGTTGCTGCGTGCGGCCGTGGTGGGCGGTGGCGCGTACATGGCGGGCAAGCATGTTGCCCGGCGCTCGGCGGACCAGCAACAGCAAGAAGAGGATCAGAACGAGCGCCTCGGCGATCTCGAACAGCAGCAGGCGCCGGCCCCGGCCGAGGCACCGGCCCCGTCGTCACCCATGATTGACCAGCTGAACCAGCTTGCGGCGCTGCATCAGCAAGGTGTTCTGACCGACGACGAATTCGCTGCCGCCAAGGCCAAGCTGTTCGGTACCTGAGCCGGAACCCGGACCGCGCCAAGCTGCTGGGGGAGGCCTACCTGGATGCAGAGGCATGGCTGGTCAGAGCACACAGCGATTGACTGTCGTCCGCCCGGGCTTCCGCCCAGGTGGATTACTCGCCTGCCGCCCCGGGCGGACCTAGACCGCTTGTCACCTGCCGCCCGGAGACTAGCTTGGCGCTCATCTTGACCGCCTTAACCGCCCCTGTCGCGCCTGCCTGCAACGTCAGCCCGACAACGAGCAGGATGACACCAAGAATGAAGAGCGTATTCGACCCGAGCATGAGCAGTCCGACGCGGCCCAGGACGTAAGGAGGTGTGCAGATCACCGCTCCGATAGCCCCGCCCACCGCGGTGGCGGCCAGCTTGTCGCGTTTCGGATAGGTGGTCTTCATGCCGATGAGCCGGGCCGGCACGGCGACGTAGCAGAGCATCATGACGCCGACGATGATGCTGAGGGAAAACCCGAACCAGAACACTCCCCAGCGGACGACGACCACCGTCGACAGGCCGAGAAGTACGCCGACGACCGCGCCTGATCCCAGGACGATGGGCAGGTGAGACCGTGCCTGCGTGAACGCCGGCCGGATCGCCGGGCGGCCAGGCTGGACGATCGCGAACGCGAACACGGCGTTCAGGTAGAAGCTCGCCGCGGTGATCGCGGCAATGCCGATCACGATCGGGATCACGATCGCTGGTCCAGTCAGGACATGAAACGACTTGCCGCGCAACGCATGAGCTTTCAGGTCGTACATGGCGGCCCAGATCCACATCGCGGGCAGCACCTGGATCAGGCTGAGCCGCCAGTTGGTGAGCAGCAGTTTCACTCCGTCGAAGAGCATCGCGAAGGCACCGACGGCGAAGGCGAGGGGAGCAAGCCATGGGCGGGAGCGGCTCAGCCGCATGATCATTTCGTCCACGACCGCCCGGTCACTGTCCCTGACGGCCTGGATAAACCGCTCGACCTGCGTCCGCCTGACGTGCCGCCCCCGCGGGGGTGACCCGCCGCCGGTCCCGGGCGGCGCTGGCTGGCTGGAGGCATCATCAGCAGACGATGACGTTGGCCGTTCGGGTGCATTCCCTTCGATTGCCACTGTGGGATGCCCTTCACGAGCAGTCGTGCATGAGCGGATGAGGGATCCGGTCGGCGGAACGAGACACCATATGACCCCCATATCGCCGCTCCGGCGCTCCGAGAATAACCCTGACCACAGGGGAGGGCGCCTCATCCAGACCGGGTGAGGCGGCGGCCGGCCTGCAGCGGCATTGTCGAGTGCATAGCATCTCGCGGCCGGTCTGGCGATTTCTGCGGCATGCCGGCCGCGCTTGGCTGCCGGACGCGCAAATAGTGCATCGGCAAACCAGCCGGAAAGGAGCCAATCATGACTTCGCGGACAGCCGAGGCTCCGCCCCGGACAGCGGTTCGGTACCAGCTCGATTCTGGAGTGAGCGGGCTGACACCCGCGGAGCGGGCGGCCAGGGGCAAGGCAGCGCGGGCCGAGGTACCACGGGAGAGTCATGCGGTGTTCGACCCGCCATCGGACCGGACCGACCCGATCTCCCTCCTGGAAGAGCAGGCGGAGTCACGGGTTCCTGAGCTGATACCGGTCCGGTGGGGCCGGATGGTGGTATCCCCGTTCACCTTCTACCGCGGCGCAGCGTTGCCGATGGCCAGCGATCTGGCTACCACTCCGGTCTCCGGGCTAGCGGTGCAGGCATGCGGCGACGCGCACCTGTCCAACTTCGGCATCTTCGGCTCCGCCGAGCGCCTCCTGGTGTTCGACGTCAACGACTTCGACGAGACGCTGCCCGGCCCATGGGAATGGGACATCAAGCGGCTGGCGGCCAGCCTGGAGGTCGCGGCACGCGGCAACGGCTTTTCCGGCAAGCAGCGCCGCGAGGTCGTCATGGCCGCGGTCGGCCGCTACCGGCAGGCGATGCGCACTTTCGCCGGGATGGCGAACCTGGATGTCTGGTATGCGCATGCGGATATGGACGAGCTTCGCGCGCAGTTCGACTCCCAGCTCCAAGCGCGGCAGCGCAAGATGGTGGACAAGGGCCTGGCCAAGGCGCGGACCAGGGACAGCATGCAGGAAGTGGCCAAGCTCACCCGCATGGTGGATGGGCGGCCGCGGATCATCTCTGACCCGCCGCTGCTGGTGCCGATCGATGAACTGATGCCCAGCGGGACGGACAACGCGAGCATCGAGGCGTCTTACAGCGGCATCGTCGCCAGGTACCGGCGCACGCTGGAGACCGACCGCCGGCACCTGCTTGACCAGTACCAGTACGGCGACCTGGCCAGGAAGGTCGTCGGCGTCGGCAGTGTCGGAACGCGCTGCTGGATCGTCCTGATGCTCGGCCGCGATGAGTCCGATCCGCTGTTCTTGCAGGTGAAGGAGGCGGAGACGTCGGTGCTCAGCCGCTTCGCCGGCGCCAGCAAGCATGCGAACCAGGGCCAGCGGGTGGTGGCGGGCCAGCGGCTGATGCAGGCGAGCAGCGACATCTTCCTGGGCTGGCACCACGTCGAGGCCGGGCTGGACGGCCTGCCCAGGGACTTTTACGTCCGCCAGCTGCGCGACTGGAAGTTCTCCGTTGAAATCGAGGCCTTGCTGCCTGCTGGGCTGCGGATATACGCCGCTCTCTGCGGCTGGACGCTCGCCCGGGCGCACGCCCGCTCGGGGGACCGGATAGCCATCGCCGCCTACCTCGGTGGCTCGGACGTCTTTGACCGGGCCATCACCAAATTCGCCGCCGCATACGCCGATCAGAACGAGCGTGATTACCAATCTCTCGTCGACGCGGTGGCGTCCGGGCGGGTAACCGCAGAGCGCGATGTGTGACGGCCGGGCCACCCGGACATCGAGAGCGGAGGAGGCGTGGTACTCGACCTGATGCTCATCGGGCTCGGGATCACCCTGGAGCCGTTTCCGCTGACGGCCTTCATCCTCATGCTGAGTGCCGAGAAGGGCGTCCGGAAGGGACTGGCGTTCATCCTGGGCTGGCTGGCGTGCCTGGTCGCCGTGATCGCCGTCGTCATCCTGGCGACCGGAAACAGCCCGCCCAAGCCGCAGACCGTGCCGTCGACCGCCGTCCTAGCCGTCAAGCTGGCGCTGGGCGTCGCGCTGATCCTGATCGCCATGCGCCGGCGGCGCCGGATGGGTCGTCCCCGCAAGCCGCCGGCCTGGATGGCCGGCATGGACCGGCTCTCGCTGTGGTCCGCGGCCGGGCTCGCCGTGTTCCTGCAGCCATGGGCCCTGGTGGCGGCCGGCGCCACAACGGTCGCCGACGCCAAGCTCGCCACCGCGGGCAGCTACCTGGCGCTGATATTTTTCTGCCTGCTAGCCACCGCCAGCTTCTTGTACCTGGAGCTGTACGCCACCTTCGCGCCCACCAGGGCTGGCCCGCGGCTGGCGCGGCTGCGCGCGGGGCTGGACGCTCACCAAGACCAGGTCATCATCGCCGTGTTCCTGCTGCTCGGATTCTGGCTGACCGGCGAGAGCATCTACCTGCTGGTCAGCTGACCGTGACGAGCGCTACTTCGCCTGCGCGGCCAGACCCTGGCCGGTCACACAGGGTTGGCGAGAGCCGCTGGCCGATGGCGCTGGCGGTGCTGGCGGCCGGCGGCCTGCGTGCGACCTTGCCCCCCCAGCTCAGAAGCGGCGATGCCCGCTGGGTATTCATCGTGGTCGTCTTCGGGCTGCTCGTCATACTCATCATCGGCGACCCCGGGCGCATCGACCGCGACTCCGCCTCGCTTCGGATGCTGACCGGGACGCTGATCGGCCTGATCTCCGCCGTCAACGCCGCCGCCGCGGTGCGCCTGGTGGCCGGGATCATCGGCGCGGCCAAGTTCAGCACCGATGCCAACGTCCTGCTGGCCAGCGGCGGGGCGATCTGGCTCAGCAATGTGATCGCCTTCGGCCTGTGGTACTGGGATCTCGACCGCGGTGGCGCCGCGGCCCGCGCGCGCGGATCACGCCGTCAGCCGGCCTTTGTCTTTCCGGAAATGGTCAATGCCCAGTACGTGGGGCCTGACTGGTATCCGAAGTTCATGGACTACCTCCATCTCTCGTTCACTACCGCCACGGCGTTCAGCCCGACGGACGTCTCAGCCATCAGGCCCTGGGCGAAGCTCATGATGATGGCCGAGGAGGCGATCTCGCTGGTAGTCGCGGTTCTTGTGGTCTCCAGGGCCGTGAACATCTTGAAGTAGCCGGACATGCGACATCGAAGCGACGAGTCTCCGCCGCCAGATCCGGGAGGACGCCGATGACTACGCCATCCGATCCGCTTGCGCTGCTGCGGTCCCGGAGCTACGTGGCGCTGCTGGTACTTGCCGCGATCATCGGGGTGCCCGTCTCGGCGACGGCGTACTTCTTTCTCGCGCTAGTGAGCAAGATGCAGGGATGGATCTTCACCGACCTGCCCAAGGCCCTGGGCTTCCACGCCGAACCGCTGTGGTGGCCGGTCCCGCCGCTGGCGCTGGCCGGGCTGCTGGTCGCTGTGGCGATCCGGTACCTGCCCGGCAAGGGCGGCCACTCACCAGCCGACGGGTTCAAGGTGGGCGCGGGGCCGCCCGCACCGATCGAGCTGCCCGGCATCGTGCTCGCGGCTTTCGCGACCTTGTGCCTGGGCGTGGTGCTCGGACCCGAGGCGCCCATGATCGCCCTCGGCGGCGGGCTCGGCGTCCTGGCGGTCCGCTTGGTCAAGCGGGACGCTCCGCCCAGAACCGGCACGGTGGTGGCCGCGGCGGGGAGTTTCGCCGCCATCAGCACACTGCTGGGCTCGCCCTTGCTCGGGGCGTTCCTGCTGATGGAGGCGTCTGGACTGGGCGGGGCCATGCTGGAGCTCGTGCTGGTGCCCGGGCTGCTGGCCGCCGGCGTCGGTTCGCTGGTGTTCACCGGCCTAGACGCTTGGACCGGGCTCGGCACATTCTCACTCGCGATTCCGAACCTTCCCCATGTAGGGTCGCCCACCGGCGCTGAATTCTTGTGGGCGCTGGCGATCGGGGTGATGGCTGTCCCGCTCGGCTCCGGGATCCGGTGGCTCGGGCTGTTCATGCGGCCCTACGCCGAGCGGTGGATGCTGCTGGCCACCCCGGCGGTTGGCCTGGCCGTGGCGGGACTGGCGATCGCGTTCGCCGCGGACACCGGCAAGAGCTCCTCCGAGGTGCTGTTCTCTGGGCAATCCGCCCTGGGCCCGTTCATCAGCAACAGCGCCAGCTATACCGTGGGAGCGCTGCTGCTCCTGCTGGTGTGCAAGGGACTGGCCTACGCCGCTTCGCTGAGCAGCTTCCGCGGCGGCCCCACCTTCCCGGCCATGTTCCTGGGGGCGGTGGGCGGCGTGGCGCTATCTCACCTACCCGGGCTGCCGCTTGTCTACGGCGTCGCCATGGGCATCGGCGCGATGACCGTGGTGATGCTCAGGCTCCCACTGACCTCCGTCTTGCTGGCCACCTTGCTACTGTCCTCAGACGGCCTGCAGGTCATGTCGCTGGCCATCGTGGCGGTCGCGGTAGCCTACGTCACCTCGGCCAGGCTCACCCCATCCCCCCGGACCGAGACGCCACCAGCTGCCCCCGGCACGCCGGCCCAGGTCGGCTCGACTCCGGAGCGGACGGCCGAGCCGTGAGCGCGCAGGCACGGCGGACGCCCCGGGCGGCGGGCGAGCTGG
>Ga0137383_10002403_pt1 | contig 11463 bp, 14 predicted proteins | sample SagtaG_19_FD_104817 | JGI IMG/M metagenome (GOLD analysis project Ga0137383, IMG submission 104817) | Vadose zone soil microbial communities from Sagehorn Ranch, Mendocino, California, USA - Sage2_R_40_16 metaG | ecosystem: Environmental > Terrestrial > Soil > Vadose zone | place: USA... | reverse complement strand
TATACCGCTATCCAGAAGGACGGCTCCGCCCTCTGGCCCGAGAGATATCCGATACGCTGTGACCTCCACCAGGTCGATCTCGGCATCGTCCCTAAGAACCCGAACTGTTGCCTCAACTACATACGCCGCCGGCTCGGTACTCCGATCTTCGACTGCCAGTACAACTGTAATCCTAGTGGGCTCGTCGGACGCTTCCTCAAACTCGACTGGCTCGAACCCTACTACGAAGTTTATCCGCCTGACTGCCAGATCGTCCAAGGTATAGACCTCGCCATCAGCGAGAAGGAGACAGCGGACTACACCGCAATCGCCACGATTGGCTTCTCTCCCTCACAACAAACCATTTACCTGATCAATCTGTGGAGAGGACAGGTCGATTTCCCAGCCCAGTTGAAAGCGATCAAGGCTCAGGCGGAGCGGTACAACCCGTCCGCAATGGTCATAGAAGTCAATGTCTACCAGAAAGTATTGGCGACCGCCCTCCAACAGACCACGATGCTTCCGATCATAGGACAGCTCACGGTTAAGGACAAGATCCAGCGCATCATGGGAAACCTGTCTCCTCTCTTCGAGAGCAAGAGGCTCGTCGTCCGACGAGACTTCTACGAGTTCATCAGCGAGTACCTAGAGTTTCCCGACAGCGCCCACGACGATATGCTCGACGCGCTAGAATTCGCCTGCACCTACATCGCCAACCGTGAATGGAACAAGATGGCCCAGTATCATGGAAGCGGCGCGGTGTTCGGCAAACCCAAAGGCTTAACAGACCTGCCCGGGAAGGACAAGGACAGGTTCCTAGGCGGGAGCGACTGGTGGCTCGGACGCGAAAAGCCAGGCAAAAAGGATGAGAAAAAGGACTAGCAACAAGAAGTACCGCGACCGGACACATTGGCAGTCCCATCTCATCGTCGGCCAGCTAAGCCTCCTCTGCCCACTCCGCTTCCCCGTCTACTTCCAGGCGCTAACCCTTTCGAGGTAAAACCATGGCGGTAAACTATCCCATACCCGAAGGCGTCGTAGGCGTCGACAATAGGACCGGAGTCACGGCCGCCGACGGATCTCCCATCACGCTCTACACAGCCGGCGTCATGCCGGTGACACAGGTCTACCGCGTGTCCACCGAAATAGTCGCACATGCGTTCACCAGCGGGACGGCCACCTATACTGTGACGTGGACAGAGAACGGAGTCTCACAGACCGCCGTCGTGGCCGCCACCGCCTTGAACGTGGTCACCGGAATAGTGAGGCTGGCCATGCCGGACGCCAACACGGCCGTAACTGTCCAGGTTACGGGAGTCTTCGTCGCCACGCTGAGAATCGCCACTATCCTGGAAAGGCTAGTCTGAGCCGATGAGCACGCCTCGGATCTTCCAGGACGCCCGTCTGCACATGACGCAGATGCAGAGGCCCAAGCCGCCTCTCCACCGGGAGCGCATCGGACTCACGGTCGGCGACAAGGTCGTCCAGCCTGCACCAATCTCGATCCCCGGGCATCCTACTTGGCCCGAGTCGGCACGCGTCAGCGTCGACGGCCACGGCTTTACTGTCAACACGAAACATCCCAGCTCAGTCGCCTTCGCCATACAGAGCGTACCAATCAAATATCTCATGGCCTCGCAGTACCTAGGCGGCACCATACCGACCAGTGAGGTTCCCGGGTTCAGCCCGATAGACAGGTATAGGATGCAGGTCGCCCGTGGAGTCAGCGGCGACCAGGCCATCGCGTCTCATCATGAGAGCCTGATCAGGCGCTATGGCAACCGGACCTTTAGAAATATCAGCGAGTCAGCCCCCAGCCTCGCCCACGGGAACGTCCCGATCATCTCCAAGGGACAGATGAGCGAGACCACGTACGGTAACTATACGGTAAGAGAGGACGACCTCGGCATCGCCGCTACCACTCCGATTCTCGGCCAGTACGTTCCCACGTTTGGCTGGCCTGATGATTGGGGCTGGTACTGGGAGTATTTGGATGCGCGACTCTTCGTTCCAGAGGCCGCGTTCGCGGCCAAGATGAAGACCCGGATGATATGGAAGGACGGGTTCGAGATCGACGCGCCTGACAGCCGGAAAAGGAAGATTATGGCGGCGATCAGGAAGACCCGGATTATTCCACGGCTCATCTTCGGCACCCACAACGCGCTTGTCTGGGGCAACAGCTACCAGGAGATCGTGGGGAACAGCCGTGCAGTCTGGGGATCCGGGTCTAGCGAGATGGACTATGCGCTCTCAGCCAGCGGCATCATCTATGGCCTACCACGTCCACTGTTGCAGTATACGCCTACCTCCAGCTTCTACGGCTTGAAAAGCCTAAACCCCCGGGCGGTCAGGATAGAGATCCACCCGCAAGAGTTCGACCTAGCCAACGGCGAAGTCTACCGGTCCAAGTACATCCAGAGACGCTGGGCAGGACCCCTAGCGCCCACCGTTGCCTACCCTCAGAGCCAACAGGTCGAGCTAGACTTCCATCCTGACCAGATATTCTGCATGCAGTTCAACCGATTACCCGACGGGATCTACGGCTACAGCATCTACCGGGAGACCCTCTACGCGCTCAAAGGCTACCTGCTCATGTTGCAGTTCCTGCCTACTATCGTCCAGAAGCGCGCTGATCCACTGTTGCATTTCAAGTTCGGTGGAGACATTAACCTGCCTACGGGCTTGAAGGTGACCGAGATCCCGTCCGATGACGATATTGAGATGGAGAAGGAGCGGTTCATCAGCCGCCAGCCTGGCGAAGACATCTACAGCAAGATGACCCTGGCGGTTGATGAGATCTACAAGGCAGCCCGTAACAGCGCTGACCTGATAGAGTTCTTGCACGAGTACCGTGACCGTTGCTTCCTAGGAATGGGCATACCATTGAGCATCGGCGTCAACGAGAGCGGCCAGGAGGTCAAGTGGGGATCGATGAAGTATGAGGTGAGCGAGGACGAGATCCGGATCGAGTATCAGATGCCTATCGAGGAAGAGTTCAACCGGAAGCTTATGCCGTTGCTAGGCGGCTCCGACGAGGACAGGTTCTTATTCCCCGAGATCAGCGAGGAAGACATGCGCGCCGACGCGATCTGGCTCGGAGACCTATGGGCGAAAGATCTTATCACCCGAGAGTTCGCCGTCGAACAGTTACGGCTGAGCAAGAAGGCGTTGACAGGAACCTTCTTCAGCGACGTCCAGAACCAGAACCAGCAGATGATGATGAAGACCCAGGCGCAGACGATGGCGCAGACAGGCGGCAAGGCCGGCCCCGGCAACGCGAAGGCTGGAGGCATGCCGAAGGCTCCGGGCAAGGAGCAGTACCGGGTCCGCGACACCAGCAACGGCTGGCTAGTGGAGAGCGTGGGGAACTAGAGATTGAGCTTTGTAACAAAAGACGCAAGAGGTAACATCACTTACTCATCACAGATCCTGCCAGTTCCATTCCCAATCAGGTTCCTAAAAGGGCAACCCGTATTCTGGGACGATTTCTCAGAGGGCCCAGGCGGGTTCCTTATGCCAGAACGCGCACTAGCATACCAGACATTGAACACGGGACCATCAACACTTCAAACCGGGCCTTGGAATTTTCGAGATGGAAATGAGTATGGAGCATACATAACCGCGAATGCAGCACCGCGTCGGGGAACGCGCAGTCTATTTTGCGGCGGAGATCCGACAACCCGGACTTACGGCGACGTCGGCAATCAGGATGCATCTGTCAATGCCCTTATCCCAAGCGGAATTGTGGGAGTCGAGTTCAGCTACCTCTTTCAGGCCGGAACAGACCCAGCAGGTCATCTTCTCTCAATAGAAGACAAAGACCCGAATGATAGTACGAAGTTTAGAGAACTGCAGTTACAGATTAATCCATTCTCGGCTAACGGGACCATTTTCACTCTGACCTCAGCAGGAACTACAGCTATTGTGAGCAATTCGGTCCTTGATAGCAACGGGCTGAAACTGACAGGTGTTACTGGGCCTTTCAAAGGAGCTGGAAGCAGTCTCAGCAGAGGTTCAACCGGAGCATGGCATCGATCAGCCTTCATAGTGGATATGAACTTGGGAAAGCTGATCGCGATGTATTTCGACAAGTTCTTTGTCAATCTGACCTCGCAAGGAACGTCTCTTTGGAAATATAGTAATCCTGACGGGACTGTCAACACTCTGAAAGAAGGACTCAAACGAATCGAGTTTCACAGTCTAACGAACGGGACGGCTTTTGCTCCTATGATCTATCATGGCGATATTGTCGTCACGGACGAGGCGGGACAGAACTATCCATGACAGGCGAAATACGCGACTACCAGATGTTTCCCGTCCCATTTACAACAGGGCCTATCGCCAACCCCATCACGGCTAACGGGAACACTGGCAATCTCAACATCGAAGGCTGGGCCTCGATAGCCGCCACGATCAACATCACCGCGTTTAGCGGGTTCACCTCGATCACCTTTAGCATAGACGAGTACGACCCTACGACAAACACTTTCATCAGCCTAGGTGCTACGTCTGCCCTGACAGCGACCGGAACGACCAGACTCGTGATCAACCCATTGTTATCACAGTTTATCCGGTTGAGTTGGATCGTCGTAGGCTCCGGATCTGTCACCGCTACTGTCGGGGCGAAATTCCGTGCTGCCTAGAGCCAATAGACCCGTGAACAATCCTTGAGACGCTGGCTGAAATGGCTAGGCGAGTCACTGACCTACCGTCTCGAAGACCTGTTCGGAGCTTTCACAGCCACCCTGATCGTCTCGTGGCTACTAACCGGCAGAGCCGACCTTTCGGTTGAGATCGGCGGCCTCTCGGCTCTGACCGAAAACCTCATAGCCTCAGCATGGTATCTGGCGAACAGGAAGCTCTGGTCAAGAGTGAAAGAATGAAAGCCCTACTAGTTCTATGCATAGCCATGATGCTCTTCCTACCGTTGGCTAGTGCTCGTCAGCAAGTCCAGGTCTATGGGCCGCTCTACGGAGTACCTGACGGTACGACTATCGGCTCCCTCGTCTTCACCGACTATTACCATGGCGACAACGTCACCGTTTGGACCAATCAGACCAGTTACAGTGTGACCCTTAGCACCCACGAATACTACACGGTCTACACGGAATACAGCTACGGCAACGGCACCGGCGGCGACTGCATCACCAATCTCGGCAAGTATCAGAACGGCGGCCCCTACAATACGCCCCTCTTCCTATTCTGCTATCCTGGCTGAGCGGATAGTTGAATCCTACTAGGGAGTACGAGGCCGTCCTAGAAGGTCTCGCCGAGGGAGCCTTCGCAGCCAACTTTGGCCCCAACTGGGACACGGGCGTGACTGTCGGCGGCATGGCCGCGGGCATAGACCCGGACTTGTCGGCCGCGATGGCCGACCTCGTCGCCAAGATTAGGAAGAAGAAACTGAAACCGGATAAGCCTCGCAGGGCCCTGTCCCGAACCGGAACGATGGTCGACGCGATCCTCGCCGTGAAAGCCCTAAAAGCCGTCCAGTACCTCCAACAGCCGGGCTAGCTCCGAATGGTGACTATTCCCCCGAAAGATCCCTCGCCGCCCGCGACCCAGTTCATAGGTCCTAACCTTTCGACCCTTAGCTGGAACCAGCTTCTGGACCTTCTAATCAGTGACGCGCTTGTCGGAGTTCCAGCCGCGAAAGACCAATACCCGCTCGTCTGGGACAATACGAACCAGAAGTATGATCTTGCCCCAGGCTATACCAGACTCCACGATCCAACAACAACAACAATCTATCAGCGTAAGACTCTCTGGATAGCCGTAAATTCACCGTTAACGGCTTCGGTAGCTGATTCTGGCGTTTCAGACTCAACAAAAATAACGCTTGGTGCGCTCGCCTATCCAGTTCCGAAATTTACGTTCTATCTATTCGGACCAACAACACCCACGACTTGGGCTGGATATGTGGCATCGGCAGTTGCCGGAACAGAACTGTTCGGCTCTACGAGTTTCGAGGGCTGGGTGGACTTGGGCAATCTTCAAAATAACCAGATGAATCTATTCGCCAATATTCCAGTGGTAGAGACGGGATTTGCTGATACACCTGCCTCATTGAAACTGCAATATTTCACTGGCGGGGTTTGGACTGATGCGGGGGCGGGTATCGATATTGATGGGACAGGCACAGCATTCGGAACCGGGATTCTTACAGGAACGCTTTACATCATCGGTAATCCGATTACCGTTCCAGTTGGAATGCGCGGCAAGGTTGGACTCCGCATGGTAAACAATGCCGGGGGCGGCGGCAACGACGGCGCGGCTGATCCAGTGTTCACAAGCATAGGAGTCTTGTTCAGTTGAGCCAGCAACCGTTACATGTTCATCAGAGTTCGCATGCTGTCGGTGGCTACGACAAGATTCCGGGCGTTGTCGTAAGAATCAACGCCGACGAGACACAGGCGAGCGCGACGATTCCAAACGTCGATACGGCGGTTAAAACCTACACTCTGGCGGCTAACAATTACACATTGATAATCGTCGAGGCTGAAGGCTATGGTTCATTCGTCTTGGCTTCAACCAACCAAATAATCAGCATCAAGATCAAGTTTGGTGCAACACAGATAGGGCAGACACTAACACTCGATGCAGCCTTAGGCGCAACGAGTCGCATTCCCTTTCCAATCAAGGGCTCTGGCGCCTTCACGGCTGGGGGCGCAATTACGATTACAATAAGCGCCCCGGCGGCGGATGCGAACACAACTATATTTCTGAACAGTCTACGAGTCTACGGGGTGATATGAATGGCCTTAACAAACACTCAGATAACGACTCTGATCAATCAGATCCAGCCGATTCTTTCAAGATGCACCAGGATAACTGAGGCTATGGCCTCGGGACAGTTGACGAACGAGCTAGGACAACAGATTACGCTCACAGACACTCAGCTTGCTAATGCTCTCGCCGTGTTGAAGAATGTGGTCGCGAACCTGAATACCGTCGTGGCGGCTCTCTAGCCGGAACTATCCAAAGGCTTATCTCGACAACAGCCTAGTCGCGTAGCCATGCCGATCCTGAGGTTGACCGCGAAGGAGAAGGATGGAATAGCCGCAGAATACGACGTGGACCTGACCCAGACACAGTGGGACCAGTACATGGTAGCCCGGCGTGAAGGACGACTACACGTCCTGGTCGATGGAAAAAAGGGCATCTTCGTCATGGCCCGGCAGATACAGCCGGGAAAGTTTGATGCTAGCCGTCTGCCGCTGGCCGAGGGAGTCGAGATTACTGATCAGGCCAAGGTTATCGCCATGGGCAAGCTGGAGCCCGCGTACGGCACTGTAGACAACACGGACGGGAAGCGAAAATGACAGATTCAGACGCGTTCACATGGAGGGATCTGCCAGAGCCACAGGCTAAGAGGCTCGGAACCGCCACGCTACTGGCGACTAGAATCGCCATGCAGAACCTGGTACACCCGCTCGGGGAACGTTACCAGGAAGACTTCCAGATCTGCCTAGATGAGGTGAAACATTTCATCCCAGAGATAGACGGGCTAACATTCATGCATGAAGGAGATCTTCAAGTCAACGTCGCAGAGGACTATTCCTCAGTGACCGTCAGCTTCGTGGCGCGAAAGGTCACCCCAGTAGAGGCAGCGGCCTACCAGCAGCTCCGCGAACGCATGGCGGCCGAGCTGGAAAAGGCGGCCAGAACCCAAAACCCCATAAAGCCGAACGAAACATGCGCGATAGTGACGAACTAAATGACGCTGGTAAAGTGTAGCAACTGTGGAGCCGAGCGGGAACTCAACTATGACCAGATCAGAACTGTCCACCTGGAGAAGCGAACCTGTCCAACCTGCGGGATCGGAACTGAACGAGTCGTCGTCAGAGAGACCAGGTTTCAACCGCTTGCTGAACACGTCAGGCTTGCAGAATCGGCCGGTGTTAACGTCGGTCTCATCCCCGACACGCCTGCTTCTGAACCTGAAGAACCGGAAGTCGACGAGAGCGCGGGCATCGCGGTCGGCCCCGGCGGCACGGTGATCCGGCGACGCAAGCCAGCCAGAAAATAGGCTACCGGCCGCCCCAGCATCTAGAGGAAGCCTACGCCAACTACACACGGCTCTACGCAGAACTAGTTTCTCAGAAGCCCAGCATGGGCGATAAGGTTGCTGGTGGAGCAGGAGCCCAACGAGGCGACGACATAGGCGACGACAAGCGCCCCCACGGATCTCGGACACAGAAGACGCCCCGGGCAGGCAAGAACGCGCCCTCAGTCCCACCCTCTAGCGCGCCTAAGGATCCGGGACGGGAACGTTACAGTAGGAAGAGTAAGATGGATTCGGAGTGGGAAGACAGTGACCTGGGAGTAAAAGGCGGCTCTAGTAGCACAGACTCTACGTGGACTGACAGGACCGCTGACGATGATAAGGAGCGTAGGACCCAGACGACTACGGTCGACGACAAGTGGGAGGACGACGATCTCAAGATGAAGGGTGGGTCAAAGGGCACCGTGACGACCTGGTCCGACAATACCGAGGCGAAGGAGACGGTGTGTAACTGCGACCCGAAAGAGGGCGTCTGCATGTGTGGCCCCCGGGAAGAGATGGAGAAGTTCTGGCATAAGGAGAACCTGACCCCGGTCGGCATGAAGATATTCGTCGCCGAGTCTGCGATGGACGAGCTTCAAGAGCTTCTGGGCGAGGACGCGTACCGGAGCATCAAGATTACCGAGAGCAACGCGGGCAAGGTTCCCTACTTTGCGAAGATACTAGCCGCGTATCCTACCAAGAGCCTCAACGGGAGGATCTATAGTGCAGAGGTCTTGGACGATGCGTCGAAGAGGTACGTTGGCAAGCCGTTCATACTCGACCACGACTACGAGGACAGCTACAAGGTCCACGGCAAGATCGTCGGAGCACACTACGGAGTCGACGAATCTCCCTTCCTAAACCGGAAGCGTGAAGGACTCTGGCTTGACGCGATCGGCCTAATGCCGGCCGAGCTGGTCCCACTCGTCCAGGGCGAAGGAGCCATCCCCCCGCTTCTCAGAGGAGTCTCGATCGGCGGAGAGGGAGACGCTGAGCCGACAAGCGAGGGCATGAGATTGAAACGGTTCTTCCCCACCGAACTGTCCGTCACAGCCTTCCCAGGCATCGAGGGCGCGCATATTGCAGACTTCCAGACTGTGACCGAGATGTACAACTAACCCAAAGGCTCATAAGCCCGGTGGCCTAACGGCTACGCCGAACAGAATGTCGTATCCTAGTCAACTAGCCTATCAGCCCCGCCAGCAATACTGGATCGAGAATGTTCTAGGCGGCGGAGTCAAGGTCCACGTCCCAGACCTTGTCGGACAGGCCCACGCGACTGGCCAGACGAGAGCCTTGGACCAGAGAATGGGAATTACACAGCCCAACCAGGAGATCATCCGCATGCCCGACGGCTCCATCAGGCTCAGCGAAGGCCCGCCCGTTACAGGCTCTGATTCTCTCATACGGCCAGAAATGCGCCAGGTCCCCTACGCGCCTGGAATGCCCATGATCGGCCAACAGCCCCATCCCGGCTGGGACCAGAACCCGGGAGTCGCAAGCCCCGGATTCTCAAGCGTCCCGCCTGCCCAGGGCTACGGTATGAGCACCACCAGCATCCCTAACGACGCCTGGCAGTCTACGCCGCCCGCAGTCAAGACGTGGATACTGCACAATATAGGCTATAGCCAGAGGGAAGACTCGGCTAACCCGAATCCGATCAAGGACGCGAAAGATGAAGAGGAGGAGGAAGAGGAACACCGTCACCGGAAGGCGGTAATTCAGATTCATAAAAACCAGGGAGTCAGCGAGAATAGGGGAACCCCTCCTGACGAGGAAGAGGAGGAAGAAGAAGAGGAAATCCGGAGACATAACACGATCATGCAGAACATCAAGACACGATACGCGCAGGAGCTAGGACCCGTCGCCAGCGACGGCAACCAGGTCTCCGCCGTCGGAAGCACCCACAAGCACCTACCGTCGGCTGGAAAGCCGGCCCATGGCCGAGCCGTCGGAGTCGACAACCAGCCCCACGCATTCGCCGGGGGACAGATGAAGAAGATCGCCGGAGAGACCAACGTCAGTGTCTCAGGACCTGGAGACGGCAAAGCTAAACGAGACCAGATGGGCGACGAGGAAGAAGAAGAGGAACGATTCAAAGCCCACGCAGGAGTAACCTGCGAAAAAGCCCACGGCATGCTACCGCATAAGGCATGGTCAGCCCAGTTCCACCGGGAAGGAACCAGCACGATGGGAAACATGATCCGTGGAGACCCACTGAACCTGCCCACCCCCGCCGATACATCAGCCAGACAGGCCGCCAAGAGGGTCGGCACCACAAGCTCCGAGGCGAAAAGCCCCGAGGAAGAAGAGGAGGAAGAGGAAGAGAGACACCGCATAGCCAACTACCAGATCAAGATGCGAAGACTCTCAGCCCAGAACAGCTACGAGGGAACAGCCCAACGGCCTAGACAAAGAATACAGAACGACCCGCTAAACATGAACATTCCATCCAACATGAACCCAACGGACACCGCCGCAGGCAAAGGCGCGCCGGCCAACATCGCCGGAGAGAACCTGCCTAACCCTAGCGTGATCCAACAGCAAGGCCAACGCTTCCACCTAGAACGCAACGTCCGCGACCTAGGAAGCGGAGTGCCCGCAGTCACCATCAACAGCCTACCCGTCGAGTACACCCAGCGGATGCAGTTCATGGTCAACAACATGCGGGAGATCTATGGACCCCCGCCCAGCCAGCGAGGACAAGCCTACGGAGAGTCAGCCCCGGCGCCTAACCGGAACGTGTACATGCAACAGGATCCGAACAGGTATCCGACAGTCAGCGTCTCAGGAATGCCCGCGAATGCTCAGACAGCCATCGTCCGCTCCGCCGGAACAATCAACGACATCGTCCAGTCCGCCTGGCAAGCCGCAGGACCCTACGCCGGCAACAACCAGGAGAGAGTGCGGATGGCATGGCAGGACACTTACAACAGGTACATGCAACAGCTCGGAGCCTCGAATCCCCAGATAAGGCAAACGCTTATGAGCCAACCGAGGAGTTGGTAGCAGAGACATGTCAGTCCCGATAGGCGCACAGGTCTACCCGACAACCTACGACATGGCCCTGCTCGCCGAAGACTACAGCCGCTACACCGTCAAAGAGTTGATCTCGACCACCTCAGGAGTAGGACTCGCCACGCTGGTGGCCACCCGGGCCGCTATGCAGCTGCTCACCCTCATCGACGACCGTAGATGGTGCAGAGTCGAACTGGTCCCTCCAGGAGGAGGTACAACCCACAACTTCCAGAAGCTCATAGCCGCAACCGGAACAGTCGGAGAAGTCGACCCGAGCACCGTAACCAACGCGATCACCAACTCGACCGAGACGCTCTCGACCCCGTCCGCGACCATCAAGCAGTTCGCCATCAGGACCGGCATCGACGACCTGGCCCAGAGGCAAGCCGCCGTCAACCTCGCCGAGGTCTACGGGATCT
>Ga0137383_10002396_pt1 | contig 11471 bp, 6 predicted proteins | sample SagtaG_19_FD_104817 | JGI IMG/M metagenome (GOLD analysis project Ga0137383, IMG submission 104817) | Vadose zone soil microbial communities from Sagehorn Ranch, Mendocino, California, USA - Sage2_R_40_16 metaG | ecosystem: Environmental > Terrestrial > Soil > Vadose zone | place: USA... | reverse complement strand
GGCGTGGTGCTCGCGGCCTACCACCCGGCGCTGATCTTCCCGGACAGCGTCCGGTACCTGCAGTACGCGCACAACTTCACCGCCGGGCAGTGGAGCCCCGACGCGCTGCGGCAGAGCGGGTACTCCGTCCTGATCATCCCGGCGCTGCTGCCGCACGACCTGTGGCTCATCCCGCTGGCGCAGCACGTGGCCGGGCTGGCCACGGCCGTGCTGGTGTACGCGGTGCTGATCCGTTTCGGCGCCCGGCGGTGGCTCGCGGCGGCGGCCGCCGTCCCGGTGCTCTTCGATCCGCTGCAGCTTGTCCTGGAGCAGTACGTCCTGGCCGACGTCTGGACCGCCTTGGAGATCATGGCCGCGCTGGTCCTGCTGGCCTGGCGCCGGGACGGGCCGGGGAAACTGGCGGCGGCGGCCTGCGGGCTGCTCCTCGGGGTGGCCGTGACGTTCCGGGACCAGGACCTGATCATGATCGTCCCGGCCGCCCTGTACGTGCTGGTCGCGGTCCGGCCGCGGCACCGCCGGCTGACCCGGCTGACGGCGCTCACCGGCTGCTTCCTCATCCCGGTGGCCGGCTACCTCGGCTGGTTCGACGCCGCGCACGGCCAGCCGAACTTCACCACCTTCAGCGGCGCGTTCCTCTACGGCCGGGTCGCGGACTTCGCCTCCTGCCAGGGACTGAACCTGCCCGCCTACGAGCGGCCGCTGTGCCCCGCGCCGCCGCCCACACTGCGCAACGCGGACTTCTACACCTGGAACCCGCGGTCACCGCAGTGGACGTTCCATCCCCCGGCCGGAATGTCCAGGGACGCGGTGGTGCGCGACTTCAGCCTGCGGATCCTGCGCCACCAGCCGACCGCCTACGCCGAAGCCGTCGCCCGCGACTTCGGGTACGGGTTCTCGCCGGTCCGAGGGGCCGGGCCGGAGCAGTACTCGCCGGCGTACCTGCAGTTTCACACGTACGTTCGGCCCGACCGGCAGGCCTATGCCTCGATCGCCGCGCTCGGCTACCCGGCCCCGGAACTGCGGCCGGGGCTGGCCGCCTTCCTGACGGACTACGGGCGGTGGTTCTACGTGCCCGGGCCGGTGTTCGCGGCCGGACTCGTGCTGGCCCTGGGCGGGCTCGCCGTAGCCGGGTTCAGACGCCGCGACGCGCAGAACATGGCAGCCCCGCAGAGCAAGGCAGCCCTGCTGTTCACCGCCAGCGCGGTGCTCGTGCTCATCCCCCCGGTGGCGTTCGCCACCTTCGACTGGCGCTATCAGCTTCCGCAGCTCACCCTGATCCCGGTTGCCGCGGTACTCGCCGTCAAGGCCAGCAATACCCCGTGACGGCCATCGAGCAGGCCCTGCGCCGGAGCACGAGCGCGGGAGAAACTGCCCCGGCGGTAGCCAGGGCAGGATGGAGGACCGTTCGGAATCATTGGTGGTTTGTTCTTGTCCTCCTCGGCGGCCTGGCGCTGCGGGTGCTGGCCGAACTCGGCTGCCGGCCCGCCCTGCTCTACATCGACTCGGCCAAGTACCTGAACGGTTCTGGGGGCACCGCGCCCGAGGGTTACCAGGCCCTGCTCCGGCTGCTTGACCCGATCGGCGGGCTCGCCCTGGTGGCAGCGGTGCAGCACGCGTTCGGGCTGGCCATGGCGATCGCCGTGTACGCGCTGCTGTTGCGCCGCGGCGCGCCGCGCTGGGCGGCGACGCTGGCCGCGGCGCCGGTGCTGCTCGACGCCTACCAGCTCCAACTCGAACAGACCATCATGCCGGACGTGCTGTTCGAGACCATGATCACGGCGGGGCTGGTGGTGCTGCTGTGGCAGCAGAGGTCCGGCCGCCTATGGCCGGTCGCGGCGGGCGCGCTCGTGCTCGGCGCCACCGCCACCGTCCGGGAAATCGGCGGGGTCCTGGTCGTACCGGCCGTCGTCTTCGCCGCGGCGACCGGGCCCGGCTGGCGGCAGCGGGCGGGAAGGGCCGCGCTGGCCGCCGCCTGCTTCGCGCTGCCGGTCCTGGGCTACATGACCGGGGCGTACTACGTCACCGGGCAGTTCGGGCTGGCCAGCAACGGGCCCGGGCCGGAGTACGGGCGCGCGGCGGCCGCCGCGGACTGCGCCACCCTGGCGGTCCCGGCCGGCGAGCGGGCGCTGTGCCCGTCGCCCGCCAAAACGCTCGCGCTGGGCGGCATCGACGGCCTGCTGCACAACCCGCGGTCGCCCGGGCACACCGTGCCGGTGCCGCCCGGCGTCACCCGCGGGCAGCTGCTCGACCGGTTCTCGGTGGCCGTGTTCGGCCAGCAGCCGCTGCGGGTCGCGGCGTCAGTAGCCAGGGACTCCGTCCGGCTGTTCGCGCTGACCAGGGACGGCGACCCGCAGGTCACCAGCATCGCGCGCTGGCAGTTCCAGACGGAATACCCGACCTACCCGCACCGGTACACGATGGCCTTCTTCACCCGGCTGGCCCGCCAGCACGGCAGCCGCGGCGACCTGGCGGCGGTCGAGCCGGCCGCCCGCATCCTGCGCGACTACCAGCTGGGCGGCGGCTACACGCCCGGGCCGCTGTACGCGGCCGACCTGGCCGCCGGGCTGCTCGGCGCGCTGACCGGGCTGCGGCGGCGCCGCACGCTGGCCGCCGCGCACCGGGAGCTCGCGGTCGCGTGCCTGCTGGTCACGCTGTCCGCGGTGGTGCTCCTGTTCAGCTCCGACGCGTTCGAGTTCTCCTGGCGCTACCAGCTGCCCGCGGTGGTCATGCTGCCGCTGGCCGGCGCGCTCGGGCTCACCGCCTGCGCAGTCAGGGGCAGACTAGTCCCCTGCGCGGCACCGACAGGCTGATCAGGTAGTCGTTCACGATCGTATCCACGCAGGAGCTGCCCTCGCCGTAGGCGGTGTGGCCGTCGCCGTTCCAGCCGAGCAGCACGCCGGAGGACAGGTCGGCGGCCAGCGCCTGCGCCCACCGGTACGGCGTGGCCGGGTCGCGCAGCGTCCCGACGACCAGGATGCTACGCGCGCCCACGGCCCGGATCTTAGGCAGCGGATAGGACGGCACCGGCCAGTACGCGCAGGGCAGGTTGCCCCACACGACCGGCGCGCCGAACAGCGGAGCCGCCCGCGCGGCCGCCGCCGCGGCCGCCTGCCAGGTCGCCAGCGACCGCGGCCAGGGCCGGTCCAGGCAGCTGATCGAGGTGTCGGCGTCCACCAGGTTGGCGTAGCTCCCGTTGGGGTTGCGCTCCAGCAGCAGGTTGGCCAGCTGGACCAGCACGGTGCCGTCACCCGCGAACGCTTCGGCCAGGCCGGTTTTCAGGTCGGTCCAGGTCGACTTGCTGTACAGCGCGGCGGCCACGCCGTTCAGCAGCAGGGCGCCGTCGGCCACCTGGCCGGTGCCGAGCCGGCTGGCCAGCGGCACCGAATTAGCCCGAACGACCAGAGCGTAGAGCCTCGCCGTCGCGGCATTCACCGACCCGGCGGAGACGCCCTGGCCGGCAGCTGCCCCGGTGGTGCCTTGGAGCGGGCAGCCGGGCGCGGCCAGGCACCACGCCGCGAACGACCGGAACGCGACCTGGAACCCCTCCGCCTGGGTGATGTCGGCCTGCAGCGATGGCGTGTCCGGATCCACCGCGCCGTCCAGGACCAGCGCCCGCACCCGGCGCGGGAACAGCTGCGCGTACCAGGCGCCCAGGTAGGTTCCGTAGGACTTGCCGAGGAAGCTGAGCTGGGACTCACCGAGCGCGGCCCGGAGCACGTCCATGTCGCGGGCCGCGTTCTGGGTGCCCACGTACGGCAGCAGGGCGGCGGAGTTCTGCGCGCACCGCGCCGCGTACAGCTTGCCCTGCGCGACCACCTGGCCTAGCTGCGCGGCATTGGCCGGCATCTCGTCGGTGGCCAGGTACTTGTCGAGCTGGGGGCCGGTCAGGCAGGCCAGCGCGGGCTCGCTGGCGGCCACGCCGCGCGGGTCGAAACCCACGATGTCGAACCGGGCCAGCACGGCGGACGGGAACTCGCTGCGCGCCCCGACCGCGTAATCCACACCCGAACCGCCGGGGCCGCCCGGGTTGACGACCAGCGCGCCGACGCGCCGGGAGGGTTCGGCCGCGGGCAGCTTGACCACCGGCAGCGAGAACCGCCGCCCGCCGGGCCGGGCGTAGTCGAAGGGCACGAGCAGCCGGGCGCATTCGAAGCCGTTGTCGCACGGCTGCCAGTCCAGCCGCTGCGCGTAGTAGCCCTTGACCGTGGACGGGGCGTTGTCCTGGGCCGGCGCGGCCGCGCCCGGCCCACCCGAGCAGCCGGCCGCCAGCACGGTGAGCGCCAGCACGGTCAGCGCCAGCACGGTCAGCGCCATCGCGGCGGCGGCCCCGAGCCGCAGGCCCGTGCGGCCGCTGCGGCGTGGGGCGCTCACTCGTTCTCCTGGGCCGCCTTCCCGCGCCTCGGCTTTCCGTGCATGGACTCGTACGCCTGCCGGGACCCGCACACGCTGGCCTTCGGGCAGGCGTGCGCCCGGCCGTCCGCGGCCAGCTTCACCACTACGGTGTCGGAGGGAACGTTGTGGCCGACGACCGTGCCCGGCCCGGCGGGCGAGGTGACGGAGGCGCCCACCGGCGGGGCGTCCTTGCGGAAGTCCTGGTACAGCGGGTGCTCATACTTCAGGCAACACATGAGCCGCCCGCACGCCCCCGCGATGCGCATCGGGTTCACCGGCAGTTCCTGGTCCTTGGCCATCCGGACCGACACCGGCTCGAAGTCCTTCAGGAAGGTGGCGCAGCACAGGTCCCGGCCGCACGGCCCGATCCCGCCCTGCAGCCGGGCCTCGTCCCTGGGCCCGATCTGCCGCAGCTCCACCCGGGACCGCAGCCGCCCGCCCAGGTCGCGGACCAGCGCGCGGAAGTCCACCCGGTGCGGCGCGCTGAAGTACACCACGAACACGTTCTCCGAGCCGATGAAGTCCACCGCGGTGATCTTCATCGGCAGCTCGTGCTCCCTGATCAGCCGGCGCGCGGCCAGCCGCCCCTCGGCCCGCCGACGGCGGTTCTCCTCGTCCCTGGCCAGGTCGTCCTGGCTGGCCAGGCCCTCGCACACCGGGAGGCCGCCGATGTCCTCGGATATCCACTGCGGCGCCCACACGCACTGGGCCACCTCGGGCCCGGAGTCGGTGGGCACCAGCACCTTGTCGCCGATGGACGGCGAGCAGTCCCCGGGGTCGAGGTAGTAAAGCCGCCCGTACCGCTCGAAGCTGACCGCCATCATCATGCCCACAGAGCCAGACTACGTTGTCCGCCGCCGGGAGTCGCTTACCAGGCCGTAATCGACAATGTGGGATTCGGGTCCTTAAGCGGGAGGAACTGGAGTCCCCGGTGCTCGATCCACCCGGTGTAGAACCCGCCGTAGCCGCCGTAGGTGAGCAGCAGGTACCGCCCGCTGGGATCCGGAATGATGCCGACTTCGCCCGCCTGCTGGCCGCCGCTCCCGAGGCCGCTCACGCGATATTCCACGCCGAGCAGCGACCCCGTGACCGCCGAGACGCGTTCGACCGCGACCTTTGACCAGGAACCGAATTTGCCCGCCTGGCCGGACAGCACGAGCACGGTGAGCTCGCCCGCATCGGGCCCGGCGATCGCGTCCGCGATGACGGGGTAGCGGGCCGACTGCGTCAGCAGCAGGGCGCCGCGATCGAGCGCTCCGCCGCCTGTTCCCACGCCGAGCGAGCGGACCTGCGTGTCGCGGTACCCGTTCGTCCCCGACTGCGTGCCCGAGCAGAGGTTCGTCGACGGGGGGAAATTGCACCACAGCCCGAGGAAGACAAGCGATCGCCCGTCCGGGGTCCAGGAGATGTCCGGGATCGTGAACGTCTTGCCCGACCGGTACAGGCCGCCCTGCCACACGCTGCTCGCACCGGTCCGCAGGTCGACGACGACGATCTTGTCCGCCCAGCCCCGGCTGTTGACGTTGAGCTGGTCCGTGGTGTCGGCGGTGAGAGCCAGCTTGGTGCCGTCGGGCGAGACGGCCATGCTCCCCCCGGTGCCGAGGGCGGCGGCACCAGGGATCTCACCGCCCTTGATCCTGGTCAGCGGGGTGGCCGAACCGTCGCTCCTGATGGTCAGCCGGTAAATCCAGACCTGCTTGAGGAGCGAGGACTTCAGGACGTGCACCGCGTCGTAGTCGACGTAGAACGTTCGGCCGCGGGTTCAGGAACCGAACTATGTCCCATACCTACTGCACGAACCAGCGTCCGTTCGGTTGCCCGTGTCGAACGTGCCAGGCGGGGGTCAGGGGTGGGCTAGGGAGAGGGTCATTTCTTCTACGGCTAGGAGGGGGGCCACGTTGAGGGTGAGGCGCTCGCGGCAGCGCATGATGGCCTGCATGCGGCGCAGGGTGGCCTCGGGGGACGACGCGGCGGCGACCTTGCGCAGGTCGGCTTCGGCGTTGGCGAGCTCCACCTCGGCGCCGAACTGCACCATCAGGATGTCCCGGTAGAACAAGGCCAGCTCGAGCAGCGCCTGGTCCAGCGTGTCCCGCTTGACCCGGGTGGCCCGCGACTTCTGCCGGTCCTCCAGGTCCTTCATCGCGCCGGCCACGCCGCGCATCGCCTTGGCCACGCCCTTGCCCGAGGATCCCTCGCCGAACGCCCGCCGCAGCGACTCGCGCTCCGGCTCGTCCAGCCCTTCGGTGACCGCCTTGGCTTCCTCCTCGGCGGTGCGCACCAGGGTGGCCGCCGCGGCCAGGGCCGGACCGAGCGAGGTGACGGCGAGCGGCACCTTCAGCACGTCAGCCCGGCGCTTGGCGGCTGAGGCGTCCACCGCGAGACGCCGGGCACGGCCCACGTGTCCCTGCGCCGCACGGGCCGCGGCCAGCGCTCTCGCGGGCTCGATGCCGTCCCGCGCGGTCAGTACCTTAGCGACCGCGGACGACGCCGGCACGACCAAGGTGACAACCCGGCACCGCGACCTGATCGTGGGCACCAGGTCCTCGGCCGAGGGCGCGCAGAGCAGCCAGACCGTCTGGGGGGCGGGCTCCTCGATCGCCTTAAGCAGCGCGTTGGCGGCCTGTTCTGTGCACCGGTCGGCGTCCTCGAACAAGACGACCTGCCAGCGGCCGCCGATGGGCTTGCCCGCGGCGCGCAACACCAGGTCACGAGTCTGCTTGACCCCGTAGGACAGTCCCTCGGGCCGGACGAGCAGCAGGTCGGCATGGGTGCCCGCGAGGACCTGGTGGCAGGAAGCGCACTGGCCGCAGCCGCCGGACGGGCAGAGCAGGGCGGCGGCGAACGCCCGCGCCGCCACCGACCGGCCGGACCCGGGCGGCCCGGTGAACAGCCAGGCGTGCGTCATCGCACCCGGTTCGGGCCGTTGCCCGGCCAGCAGCGCCGAAGCCGCGGCGGCCGCCTTGGTCAGCTGCGCGACCACCGCGTCCTGGCCCGGCAGGTCCCAGAAAAGCCCGCTCAAGGTCGGCGGACCTCTTCCTTGATCGCGGGGAAGTCCCCGGTGTTCGCCTCGGCGACGTGGGGCACCGGGTCGGGGAGCAGCTCGCGGATCCGGTCCTCGATGTCCCTGGTAACCCCGTCGGCCGGGCGGTCGGCGTCGAGCACCAGGTAACGGCCGGGCTCAGCGCGGGCCAGCGCGAGGAAACCCGCGCGGACGCGCAGGTGGAAGTCGGCAGGTTCGGCCTCCAGCCGGTCGGCCGAACGGGCGCGGCGGCTCAGCCCGGCTATCGGGTCCATGTCAAGCAGCACGGTCAGGTCCGGGGTGCGCCCGCCGGTCGCCCACCAGTTGAACCTGGCGATCTCCTCGACCGGCAGGTTGCGGCCGGCCCCCTGGTAGGCGAGGGAGGAGTCGACGTACCGGTCGGTGATGACGATCGCGCCGCGGGCCAGGGCGGGCGCGATGACCGTGGCGACGTGCTCGGCCCGGTCGGCGGCGTACATCAGCGCCTCGGCGTGCGGCGACATGCCGGTGTGCGCGGTGTCCAGGAGCAGCGCGCGCAGCCGCATCCCGATCTTGGTCGCGCCTGGCTCGTGCGTGGTCACCACGTCGTACCCGAGTTCGCGCAGCCAGATGGAGACCAGCCTGGCCTGCGTGGTCTTGCCCGAGCCCTCGCCGCCCTCGAACGCGATCAGCAGCCCGGCCGGCGGCGCCGGGGCGCTCCCGTTGAGGTGCACGGGCTCGAGCGGCGCCGGGAGCGGCTCGTTACGGACCGCGGCCAGCAGGTCATCGCGCAGCGGCAGGCCCTTCCGGTCGTCCATCTGCCGGTAGGCCCGCACGCCGAGCAGGAACGCCACCACGGCCGCCAGCAGGATCACCACGTTCTGCCCGGCCGAGGCGTAGGTGATGTTGCCGATCTTGACGTTCCCTGTCCCGTTCAGCGAGGCGATCGCCCGGGTCAGGCCGGCCGAGATGAACGGCACGACGGCGATGACGGTGAGCAGGATGACCTGGATGGAGGACTGGAAGAAGGCGAAGACCCGGCCGCGGGTATCGTCGCCCACCTCCAGCCCGACGATGGTGAAGCCGGTCGCGTACGCGATCCCGGACAGGGCGCCGAGCAGCACCACGAACAGGACGACCACGGCCAGGACCGGCACCAGGCCGATGAGCGCGAGCGGCACCGCGGCGGCCGCGATCGTGAGGCCGAACAGCCTGCGGCGGCTGAAGTTGCCGAGCACCTTCGTGCCGAGCGTCATGCCGAGCGCCATGCCGACGAAGATCGCGGCGAAGACCAGCCCCCAGCCCGCGCTGCCGCCGTGCAGCGTGTCGTGGATATAGGAGTAGCCCAGGCCGACCACCACGCCGGCCCCGGCGAACGCGCCCACCATCCCGATCACCAGGCCGCGCACCACCGGGGTCTTCCTGATGAACCGCCAGCCGTCCCAGATGGACCTGGCGGTCGACGGCACGGAGATCTTCTCACACGCGTTCCGCTTGGGGATCTCGCGGATGAAGTAGACGGTGAGCGCGGAGATGCCGTAGGAGGCGGCGTTGAAGTACAGGGCCAGGTCCACGTTGCTGGTGTGGAACAGCGGCGTGACCCGGCTGATCCCCTCGCTGACCAGCGCCAGCACGCTGAACAGGCCGGCCGCGAGCGGCGCGGTGCCGTAGGTGGTGAGCAGGCTGAGCTGGTTCGCCCGCTCCAGCTTGTCCTTGGGCACCAGGTTGGGGATGGACGCGGCGGTGGCCGGGTTCCAGAACTGGCTGGTCACGCCGGCCAGGAACTTGGCGACGTAAATCCAGGTCAGGTTGGGGAACAGGGGGATGGACAGGAACAGCAGGCCGCGGATCACGTCGCCGACGATCATCACCATCCGGCGGTCCAGCCGGTCCGCCACCGCCCCGGCCAGCGGTCCGACCAGCAACGCGGGCAGCAGCGTGGCCAGCCACACGCCGCCGACGGCCGAGCTCTTGGCCACCACGCCGCCGGACGCGAGCGACGGCGCCAGCACGGTCAGCGCGACGATGCTCAGCCAGTCGCCGAGGCTGGACAGGGACAGCGCGATCCACAGCCTGCGGAACGGCTTGACGGAAAGAACGCCCGGCTGGCGGGCATGGTTACGCCGCTCGGCGCCGCGCCCGAGCTGCCCCCGGTCGGCGCCGCCTTTACCTGATGCGGCGCGGAAGTTCACGGCGTAAGCGTATCGGCAGTGCTGGCCGCATAAGGATTAGTCCTTGATCGTGATCGTTAGCGGAAGGTCAAGATCTTTTTGTCGCCGAACGGGTGGGAGTGGCTGTCTTACGCGTGGGGGTGGCTGCCTTTTTCCTGGTCGGGGCGCTCCGGCGGGTCGAAGGCGGCGCGGTGCGCCGGTCGGCGAGCAGTTCGGCCGCCCGCTGGACGGTGATCGACGCGACCTCGTCGCCCTTGCGCAGCGACGCGTTGGTCTCGCCGTCGGTCACGTAGGGGCCGAACCGGCCGTCCTTGATCACCATCGGCTTGCCGCTGGCCGGGTCCTCGCCGAGCTCGCGCAGCGGCGGGGCCGCGGCGCCGGTGCGGCGGCCGCGGGCCTTGGGCTGGGCGAACAGCTCCTTGGCCTCGGCCAGGGTCAGGGTGAACAGCTGTTCCTCCGACTCCAGCGACCGGCTGTCCGTGCCCTTCTTGGCGTACGGCCCGTACCGGCCGTTCTGCACCGTGACCTGCTCGCCGTCCAGTTCGCCGAGCACCCGGGGCAGGGTCAGCAGCTTCAGCGCGTCATCCAGCGTCACCGTGTCCAGCGCCATGGACTTCAGCAGCGAGGCGGTCCGGGGCTTGGCCGAGGCAGGAGCGCCCGCGGGCAGCAGCTCGGTCACGTAAGGACCGAACCGGCCCGCCTTGGCGATCACCTCGCGGCCGCTCTCCGGGTCGGTGCCGAGAAGCACGTCTCCGTTCGGCTGGTTGAAAAGCTCTTCTGCCTTTTCCACGGTCAGCTCGTCCGGGGCGATGTCGTCAGGGACGTTCACCCGCTGCTCGTCCCGCTCCAGGTAGGGGCCGTACCGGCCGACCCGGACCACGATATCGCTGCCGGCCAGCGGGAACGAGCTGACGTCCCGCGCGTCGATGTCGCTGATGTCGCCGACCAGGGACTTCAGGCCCGGGTCGTCGACGCCGTCGACGCCGTCGCCGCCGAAGTAGAACCGGCGCAGCCACGGCACCCGTTCGGCCTCGCCGCGGGCGATCTCGTCGAGGACGTCCTCCATCCGCGCGGTGAACTCGTAGTCGACCAGCTGACCGAAGTGCCGTTCCAGCAGGGTGACGACGGCGAAGGCGAGGAACGAGGGGACCAGCGCGGTGCCCTTCTTGAACACGTAGCCGCGGTCCAGGATCGTGCCGAGGATGGTCGCGTAGGTGGACGGCCGCCCGATCTCCCGGTCTTCCAGCTCCTTGACCAGCGACGCCTCGGTGTAGCGGGCCGGCGGCCGGGTGGAATGCTCGGCGGGGGCGAGCCGCAGCACGTCGAGCGGGTCGCTCTCGGCCAGCGGCGGCAGCCTGCGCTCCTGGTCGTCCCGGTCAACGCTCTGGTCGTCGGTGCTTTCGACGTAGGCCTTGAGGAACCCGTAGAAGTTGATGACCTTGCCGGTCGCGCCGAACTCGGCGCGCTCACCCGCGCTGGAGCTGCCCGCCACCCGGACCGAAACCGACTCGCCGGTGGCGTCCTTCATCTGGGAGGCGACGGTGCGCTGCCAGATCAGCTCGTACAGCCGGCGCTCGTCGGAGGAGAGCCGGTCGCCGACCAGCTGGCGCGGGGTCCGGAAGCTGTCCCCGGCCGGCCGGATGGCCTCGTGCGCCTCCTGCGCGTTCTTCACCTTGCTGGCGTAGGTGCGCGGGGCGTCGGGCACGTAGTTCGCGCCGTAGAGCTCCGCCGCCTGCTTGCGGGCCGCGCTGATCGCGGTCTGGGACAGCGTCACCGAGTCGGTGCGCATATAGGTGATGTAGCCGTTCTCGTACAGCCGCTGCGCGATGGACATCGTGTGCTTGGCGGAGAAGCCCAGCTTGCGGGAGGCCTCCTGCTGCAGCGTGGTGGTGCGGAACGGCGCGTACGGC
>Ga0137383_10002391_pt1 | contig 11478 bp, 13 predicted proteins | sample SagtaG_19_FD_104817 | JGI IMG/M metagenome (GOLD analysis project Ga0137383, IMG submission 104817) | Vadose zone soil microbial communities from Sagehorn Ranch, Mendocino, California, USA - Sage2_R_40_16 metaG | ecosystem: Environmental > Terrestrial > Soil > Vadose zone | place: USA... | reverse complement strand
AATACCCACAAGCTGGATCTCGAAGTCGGAACCAACATCGACGGCAAAGCCACCGTCACGGGGCTGCCTGACAGGATTAAGCACGGCTTCTACTTCCATGCCTCGCAAGCTGACCGTACCGGCGAAGCCTTCGACGATCCCGCCAATACTTGCAAAGCAAAATTCTCGATCGTGCTCCAGAAGAAGACGGAATAATCTTGCCGGAAAAGGCACTCGGTCATCCGCCTGATAGAAATAATGCAGGCCATCCTTTGGCGCGATCCGGGCGTCCGACTTACATGGCATCGCGCGCTTCCCGGAAAGTAATCTACGCGGCCATCGCGGCCAATCTGGCGATTGCGGCCTGCAAGTTTGTCGCGGCGGTTTTCACCAGAAGTTCCGCCATGCTGGCGGAAGCCGTCCATTCCACGGTCGACACCGGCAACGTACCGCTTTTGTTGCTCGGACTGAAGCGCAGCCAGCGTCCTCCAGACCCGCTACCTCCTTTCGGGCAGGGCAAGGGGCTCTACTCTATTCCCTCCTGATCGCGGTTTATATTTTCGCCGTGTGCGCGCTACTCACTGTCTACCAACGGATCTCGCGACTTCGCCACCCCCAACCGTCGCCGCACCTCGGCTGGAATCATGCCCTGCTGGCGCTGGCCGCTGCCTTCGAACTCTATTCGTGGTGCACCTCGTACCGCGAACTCCTCTTAAGCAAAGACCCAGACAAGACCATTTGGCAAGTCCCAAAGACTTTAATGTGAGGACTTTAAGGTGAGCCTTGGCGCGCGCGGCCTTCTTCGCCTATGATTATCTCGGTCTCGTTTTGCGAGCCGAGACAGACTCAACTGCCGGAGTCCGCGGTGCCATCGTTCGGGGAAAAACTTCGTAAGGAACGCGAGCAGCGCAAGATCACGCTCGATGATATTTCTTCGACCACAAAAATAAGCACCCGCATGCTGCGCGCCCTCGAAGACGAACACTTCGACGAACTCCCCGGTGGGGTCTTCAACAAAGGCTTCGTTCGCGCCTACGCCCGTCACATCGGACTCGATGAAGAGCAGGCCATCACTGACTATCTGGACGCCACCAATCAGAACCCATCTGGCGCGACGCCGGCCAGCGTTCCCGAGATCAGTGCCGTCGCGGCTCAAGCCGCGCAAATGGAAAGATTGCGCTCGCTAAACCATGATGGCGCGGCGCGAGTTCCCTGGGAAGTTTTGGCGGCGCTGCTTTTGCTGGCGGCGATTGTGCTGGTTTTTTGGAGTTACCGCAAGCGCGGCGCCAGTGTCGCGCGTCCAGAACCCACATCGCAAAAAGAGTCTGTCAGCCCGCCCTCATCCGTAGCCGTAGGGGTCACGCCTGCGTCCGGTTCATCCGCCACACCGGCTCCCGACTCGGCGTCATCTGCCAGTCGGTTGTCGTCAGGGGCGTCCCCAGAGGCAATCGCGAGTCCGGCTCCGGTAAACAACGCGGCAGAAACCTCCCAACTCCCTGCGTCGGCCGGTCCGCCGGCATCGTTGGTCGCAGGTTCCCGCGCCTTCACTCTTGTCATCCGGGCTGCCGAGGATTCCTGGCTCTCGATCGCGACCGACGCAAAGTCCCCGGCCGAAGAAACTCTTATCGCAGGTCAACAGCAATCCATCCCCGCAGACCGCCAGATCGTTATCAAGGCCGGAAACGTGGGTGGCTTGGTCTTTGTATTAAATGGCAAACAACTTCCACCACAAGGCGACTTCGGCGAAGTGAAAACTTTGCTCTTCGATAGCAAGGGCGTGCGTCTTTCTGCCCACGCGCCGGCGCGACCTTGATCCTCATAAAAATCTCTCCGGTAAAGTCCCGTTGGCATCTCTTGACAGGCACGTAAGATAAGGTCCCTGGTTGAAAATACTTGCGCATTTCAACTCGACGCTGCCTCTGTCCAACCCGCCATTTCTGCAATTGAACGCCCAGGCCGTCTCTCCCAAGCCAAAGTCGTTGCGCACAGGAGAATAGTTTGGTAGCCTTCCCCAAGGAGTTTCTCGATGCCATTGCGCATAGCGAAGCCCACTGCGATCGCGTGAGTTTTCCGCTGCTTCCCCGAAGATAAAGCCCGCAGATTATTTAAGGAGAAACACATTTGGCTGCAAAGAATCGCTATTTGTTCACTTCCGAATCGGTCACTGAAGGCCATCCCGACAAAATTGCCGACCAGATTTCTGACGCCATCCTCGACGCCTGCCTGACTGAAGATCCCGGTAGCCGCGTCGCCTGTGAAACCTTGACCGCCACCGGACTCGTAGTCATCGCCGGAGAAATCACGACGAAAGCCTACGTCGATTTTCAAAACGTAGTCCGCGGCACCGTCCAGTCCATCGGATACGACAACGCCCTCCACGGTTTCGACTGCAATACCTGCGCCGTAATCTCCACCATCAACAAACAATCTGGCGATATCGCCATGGGAGTAGACACCGGCGGCGCCGGCGACCAGGGAATGATGTTTGGGTATGCTTGTGATGAGACGGAGGAGCTGATGCCGGCTCCTATTTCTTTGGCGCACAAGCTTACGATGCGGCTTTCGCAAGTGCGGAAGAATGGGACTCTTCCATTTTTGCGGCCGGATGGGAAGTCTCAGGTTACGGTTGAGTACGACGCTAAAGGGAAAGTGGTTCGGGTGGATGCGGTGGTGATCTCCACTCAGCATGCTGAGACCGTGACTAATGATGAGTTGCGGGCAGGAATTTTGAAGCATGTAATTCAGGCTGTGATCCCGGCGCAATGGCTGGATGAATATACCCACTACCACATCAATCCCACGGGACGTTTTGTGATTGGCGGGCCCATGGGTGACACGGGTTTGACGGGACGCAAGATTATTGTGGATACATACGGCGGGATGGGCCGTCATGGTGGGGGGGCTTTCAGCGGAAAAGATCCGACGAAGGTCGATCGGTCGGCGGCTTACATGGCGCGGCACATTGCTAAAAATGTTGTAGCTGCGAAGCTGGCTGACCGTTGCGAAGTACAACTTGCCTATGCGATCGGCGTGGCTGAGCCGGTGAGCGTGCGAGTGGATACGTTCGGCACGGAAAAAGTCGATCCGGAAAACATTCCGGATCTGGTGCGCTCGCACTTCAACTTGACGCCGCGAGGCATTATTGAGTCGCTGGATCTCCGGCGGCCGATCTACAAGAAGACGGCGGCCTACGGACACTTCGGACGCAGCGACGCGGACTTCACCTGGGAAGCTACCGACAAAGCTGCGAAGCTAGCCAGTGATGCCGGATTGCGGGAACCGGCGGGACAGGTCGTTCGCAAGTAAACTTCGTGAGCGTCCTTGTGAGCTCGTGTGGAGAGATAACCCCGCTGCACGCAAGATGCTTCGCTCCGCCTGAAAAACGGCTGCGCTCAGGATGACACCAGCAATTCTGGGACTCACCAAAGTGCCATCCGGAGAGGGCCGAAAGACTAACCCCAACGGAGCACCTGAAGTACCTGATCCGCTCTTTAAAGTTCGTGTATTCTTGGCGGAGTACTGGGCACTGAACTGGCCATCCCGCCACTAGATCATCCAAGTATTTTCCGCGCATAAAGCGCCACAGGAGAAGTATGTCAACCACGGCAACACCCCTGAATTGCGACATCAAGAGCGTAGACTTAGCCGACCTGGGCAAGAAGCGCATCGATTGGGCCAATCAGTCGATGAAAGTGCTGCAGATCATCCGCAAAGAGTTCATCAAGAACCAGCCCTTGAAGGGCATCCGCATTTCCGCCTGTCTGCACGTAACGGCGGAAACTGCGAACCTGGCGATTTGCCTGCGCGACGGCGGCGCTGACGTAGTCTTGTGCGCCTCGAATCCCTTGTCGACTCAAGATGATGTCGCCGCCAGCCTGGTCCGCGATCAGGGCATTTCCGTGTTTGCCATCAAGGGTGAGGACAACGACACCTATTACAACCACATCCTCGCCGCTATCGACCATAAACCGCACATCACGATGGATGATGGCGCCGATCTGGTCACGCTGCTGCATACCAAGCGGCAAGACGCACTCGACGGTGTGATCGGCGGAACGGAAGAGACCACGACCGGAGTCATTCGCCTGCGGGCGATGGCGAAGGAAGGCGTGCTGCGCTTTCCTATTGTCGCAGTGAATGACGCCGACACCAAGCATCTGTTCGACAATCGCTACGGCACGGGACAATCGACGATTGATGGCATCATTCGCGCCACCAACTTTCTGCTGGCGGGATCGAAGTTTGTGATCGCCGGGTATGGCTGGTGCGGACGCGGACTGGCCAGCCGGGCGCGAGGCGCTGGCGCGGAAGTGATTGTCACGGAAGTTGATCCGACCAAGGCGCTGGAAGCCGTGATGGACGGCTTCCGCGTGATGTCAATGACCGATGCGGCCAAGCTGGGCGATGTGTTCTGCACCGTGACTGGCAACAAAAGCGTGCTCACCAAAGATCATTTCGAGTTGATGAAAGATGGCGCCATCATTTCCAACTCCGGCCACTTCAATGTGGAGATTGATATTCCAGCGCTGGAGAAGATGTCGTCATCGAAGCGCAGAACGCGAAATTATGTCGATGAATACTCGTTGAAAGATGGACGCAAGATCAATCTGCTGGGTGAGGGACGGCTGATCAACCTGGCGTCGGCGGAGGGGCATCCCGCGTCCGTAATGGACATGAGCTTCGCCGATCAGGCGCTCTCGGTCGAACACATGGTCAGGAATTTCAAGACACTGGAGAAAACGGTCTACAAGGTTCCCGATGAATTGGACAAGCGGGTGGCGAAGCTGAAGCTGGAGTCCATGGGGATCAAGATCGACCGGCTGACTCCGGAGCAGGAAGAGTATTTGGCAGGGTGGTCGGAAGGAACTTAGGGGCGGCACTCAGCAGTCAGCAGTCAGCATTCAGACAAACGGGGCGGCGTTCAGCTGCCTCGTTTGCTTTTTGGCCGTTGGGATGTGCCGAAGATCGTCGCCCCCCTCGCAACCACCCGACAGGATGGGCCGCACCGGACGAATCAACGGTGGCGTATCGCTTTCATGCCTCCTGCGATTTTCGCGAGCGCGCGAGTGTAGGCTGCGATGGTTTCAGGAACGGCCTGGCTGTAGACGAACTGCCCTTCGCGGCGGCAGATGACGAGTTTGGCCTCGCTGAGAACCTTGAGATGGTGAGAGACAGTTGCTGGGCTGGGGATTGTAGGCGTCGTCTGTTCGGCGAAACGTCACCGGATGTACGGGCTGAGCTCCCTGAGGCTCGGAGGGAGGGCGCCGCGAAACGCAGGGGTACCGTTCGACAGGCTCAGGGCAGGCTTTCGCTTCGCTCAGTGACAGGGTGCGGGTTGTGCGTACTGCCGAGGTGGCTCACGCTCAGAGCCGAGATGGCTCACGCGCCCTAGCAGAGCAGATTCCTCGCCCACATTTGCTTAAATCCACCGCTATTGCGGTTTGTCCCAGGCTGGCACACGTGGCCACCAGCGACGCACGTGGCGGCAATACTGTTCGTAGTCCCTTCCGAATTTCCGGCGCAGAGTAGGCTCTTCGTAAAAGACCACGAACAGATGTAGGCCTAGGGCAACGGCCGCCACGGCAGCAATCGCTGCTGGGTTGGCATGTCCGAAGACAATCCAGAGTCCGATCCAGCCCGCGGCGAAGCCTACATACATGGGGTTGCGCACGTAGCGATAGAAACCCACTACTACTAATCGCTGTGGCGGAGCGACCGGGGCAGGCGTGCCGCGTCCTGTCCACCCGAAGTCCCAGATGCAGCGCAGGGCAACGGCGAATCCTAGCACTGAGGGAACTGCCGCCAGCCATCGCCAACGTGCTGTGCCTGCTATTTCCGCGCTGAACCCGAGCCACTGCGGCAGCAGCCAGAACCACAGGGAGAAGAACGCGCCGCCGACTATCAGCGAGGCCACCGCGGTTGGCCATCGATCGCCGTGCCCGACCGTACTTCCTGACTCTTCCGTCATAGGCCCTCCTTTTGTACTGACAGGCTGTTCTCAGTTCCGTTCCGCAACGGACTACGCTCAAACTCTTTCACTGATGGGACGCGCACCAATTGTTACGTATGCGAACGTAAAAATCCTCAACTCACTGGTTACTGCTGCCGCGCTCCAGCTTGACAGCGGCTTTGAGGTCGAGAGTGCGAATTAGCCGGAGAAGCGAGTTGGGGTGCATCCCCAAAGCTTTTGCGGCCTCGATGTAATTGCTGTCGGCTTGCTGGAGGGCTTGCAGGACGAGTTGCTTCTTCACCTCCCTGATCCTGTCGTGGTATTTCGCGCTCGATTCTGTAGCCGGTGAGCCGGCTTCCAGGAGAGCTTCGGGCAAGTCGTCGGGCAGAATGGACTCCGTCGAACCCAGCACGAGGGCGCGCTCAATGGCATTCTCGAGTTCGCGAACATTGCCGGGCCAGTCGTAATTGATCAAGTACGACCGAGCCTCCGTCGAAAGCGATTTCATTCTCGCCTTGCACTTGCGGCGGGCCTTGGCAATGAAATGATCGGTTAACGAGGGAATATCTTCGCGGCGCTCGCGCAACGGTGGCATGGTTACAGCAACCACGTTCAGGCGGTAATACAAATCCTTGCGAAAGGTGCCGCCCTGAACCGCTTCAAGCAGGAGCCGGTTGGTGGCTGCGATCAGGCGGATGTCCAGCTTAATTGGACGTGTGCCACCTACACGCTCGAACTCACGCTCCTGCAACACGCGCAACAATTTGGCCTGCAAGCTGGGAGCGAGTTCGCTGACTTCGTCCAGGAACAACGTGCCCCCCTCAGCAGCTTCCATTTTTCCTTGCTGCTGAGAGACCGCTCCGGTGAAAGCGCCTTTCTCGTGGCCAAACAGCTCGCTTTCCAAAAGGGTTTCCGTGATGGCGGCACAGTTGATCGCAACAAACGGGCGATCGCTGCGGGGACTGTTGCGATGAATGGCGCGCGCTACCAACTCCTTGCCGGTTCCGCTCTCGCCCTCGATGAGCACGGTGGAATCGGTGGGCGCGACCCGGCGAATGAAATTGAAGACGTTTTTCATGCGGGGACTGGCGCCGATCATGTCGTGCTCGAGATCGACCTCCGCGCGCAGCCCTTGATTTTCTTGGCGTAATTGCTGCCACTGCCGCACGTTGTCGAGCGCGATGCTGGCAATTCCGGCCACAGCTGTCATCACCTGCAAGTGATGGTCGTCGAAATGCTCGCCCGGCGCCTGACTGTCGAGATAAATCGCACCCACTGCTGTGCCGGAGACCACAAGCGGGACACAAAGCAGGGAGCTGACACTTAATTCAGCTAGAGTTCGTATCTGATTGAAAACTTCATCGCCGGAGACGTCGTTTACAACCACTCCAACGCAATCCCGCCGAACACGCTGGACCACGGATCGGCTTACTCGAACCGGATGGCCGGGGCCGCGCACCCGATCCCAGGCAACGGCGGAACTGAACTCGCCTGTGCGGTCGAAAAGCAATACAGCTCCGCGCTCGGCAGGAACCAGGTCGAAGATCATCCCCAGGAGTTGCCATTGCAGCGAATCCTGGTCCCGAATACCGCCGATGCCGCTGGCAATTTTGAGCAATGCGCTCAGATCGCTGGCCACTCGAGCTGTTTGCGGCAAGGTTGCAATCCCGCGATCCGGTCGTCCGTACAAGGCATCTTCTGGTCGAAGTAGAAGTGCAGAGTTCCCGATCTCTGCCGTTTCCGTCAATTCAACCGGGTTTCTTTCGAGGTGAAGTTCGTCTTCCCGGAGCAGGAATATGAGCAGTGAACTGCCAATGGCGATCTGATCTCCGTGCGACAAAAGCTGTTCATCGACGGGCACGCCATTGACGCGCGTTCCGTTGCGACTTCCAAGATCGCGGATGGCAAACTGCTCGCTCTTGGGCATGAGCAAGCAGTGCCGACGGGACAGGGCTGCATCTGTAATGCAGAGGTCGTTGGACGACTCCCGTCCGATCGAGACGTCTCCATCGCGCAGCGGAAAGACGTCGCCGCGAAAAGGCCCCGCGATACCTACGATTCGGGGATTCATCTTCCTCCCGTTGCGGTTTAGCACACTTGAGCGGATCGTGCACGCGAGTCCGATTAACCCAAGGGATGGGAATCATTAACAGTTGGGTTAATGGGGAGCCGATCGTGGGCTAAGCTCGCGAAGGTTGCCACTCCGCGATTCTAGAGGTACGGATCATGGAATCATAGGGTTGTGGCTCGCGAAAGGAGCGGGTGGCAACCGGCGCTTAGCCTTGGCACGCTACTTGCATTCCATAAAAACAGCAACGGTTTTCAAAACCATTGCAATGATGTCGGGGCAGCGGACACAAATTGAAAGCGGTAAGGGTTGGAGATTAAGCCAATCCTGTGAGGTCCCGTCCCAACACGAGGAGATCATATGAAAAAGCAACTGTTTGTTCTACTCGGCTTGGGCCTGTTGGTGGGGATGTCCGCTTACGCCCAGACCGTTAACCTGAAAGCTGACGTTCCATTTAATTTTATCATCCGCGGAGCGACGCTGCCCGCCGGCGAGTACACCATCCAGGGGCTGGGAGACGGACCTGCTATCGCGGTTCGCGGTCCGAATCCGAAAGCAAACACCATTGTACTGTCGCAACGGTGCGCATCGATCAACGCTGTAAAACGGTCCAAGCTGGTTTTCCATCGGTACGGAGATCGATATTTCCTGGCCCAGCTTTGGGTAGCCGGAAGCGACTCGGGTCGTCAGCTCCCAAGGAGTCCGCGGGAAATGGAAGTGGCGCGGGACTACACCGTCCAGGACGCAGTGCTGTTTGCGGCATTGCGCTAGTGCGTCAGACTAAGGGGGGGACTTTCGCACATCCTGAGCAGGAGGGCACACATGCGGTGTGCCCTTTTGTCGTTTGCATTTGAGCAGAGGTTAGGGAGAGAGGGCAGCAACCTGACTTCGGAATAGAGAACTTGGGCGATCTGTGGGTGCATGTAAAGTCCGCGATATTCAGCGAAGCATTGGTACTTGTGCCCGCTGAGGGACTAGGATTTCAAGCCGCCCTCCGCCTGCCTCGCCCAGTCGCTACTCAATGGGCCGGAATCGAACGAGCGGTGGGGAACGGAGTCGAGCAGCTTTCCAGTTTTCTTGCTATTTTTCTTGCCCATTAGGTTTTATGCGGAACCAATCCTGCAATGTGACCAGCACTTGAATGATGGCGTAATCTTTGCTCAGCAGTTCGAAGGCAGGTCCCAGCGTGCCAGAAATAGAGTGCCTCCACCGCAGTCTGTCACCTTTCGTTGCCACCGAAACGCCAGCCGACTGGGATATTTGTGGAGTCACTTGGGCCTTCCTCCGAAACTCCTCGGCGAGCCCCGCCGTAAGCCCTTGAAAAATAAGTCGTTCGAGGAGGGAACTCTTAAAGGTCAGGCGGAGTCTATGAGAGTACGGATTGGTCTCCCGGCGGCGATTTTTTGGTCGGGAGTGGGTGGGAAATCCTATAATCAGGGAGCGCCGGAAAGGTATGGCGGGAGCAACCACCTTGGGTGATCTGGCAAGCGCAATCGGGGCACATGGCCACGAGGCGGCGATCGTCGCAGAGCTGAAGGCCGGCTCGGAAGAAGCGTATGCCTGGCTGGTAGGCGAGTTTCAGCAGCCCGTGTATGGACTTGTGTACCGGATGGCGAACGATCCGGCAGACGCGGCCGATACTACGCAAGAGGTGTTTCTCAAAGTGTTTCGGGGGATGAAGCAGTTTCACGGCGAGTCGAGCTTAAAGACCTGGATTTACCGTATAGCGTTGCACGAAGCCGCGAACCGGCGGCGTTGGTGGTTCCGGCATAAGGCGCGCGAAACATCGATTGAGCCGATAGAGACGGATGGACTGGCAATCGGCGAATGTGCCGTGCGCGTTGCGTTGGTGGACCGTGACGAATCACCTTTCGATAGTGCTGCCCATTGTGAAGTGCGGCAAAGAGTAGAAGCGGAATTGCGAGAGGTGCCAGAGCCGTACCGCACGACTCTGGTTTTGCGCGATTTGGAAGAGATGTCGTACGAGGAGATTGCGGACGTGCTGGAGATTTCGCTGGGCACGGTGAAGTCAAGGTTGACGCGCGGACGCGCAGCGTTGAAGCGACGCCTCTCAGCATACGTACGGGAGTCGGGAGCGGAATTAGGACTGAACACGCCGCAGGAAGAAGAAGAGCAAGATCACCGATTGAAGAATTCGCAAGCTTCCGGAGGGGGTAGAAGAGTTGAGGTGACGTCATGAAGTGCACCGCGATACAGAAGTGCACTGAGGCCAGACAGTTGTTCTCGTCCTATCTGGATGGGGCGGTCACGGGCACGCAGATGCTCGGATTGCAAGAGCATATGGAGAATTGTCCCGCCTGCCACAGGGAGTACGTGGCATTGCGCAAGGCGCAGCAATTGCTGGGCACGTTGCGCCGTCCGCAGGTTCCGTCGGATCTGGGACTGAAATTGCGCGTGCTTGCTTCGCGGGAAGCGGCTCGGAAGCGTGAGCCGAGGTTCCATGGTCTTCGTCTGCGGCTGGAAAACGCGATGTCGACGGTCATGGTTCCGGCGACGGCGGGAGTTTTGAGCGCGGTGGTGATTTTCGGCTTCGTAATGGCTCTGCTCGCCGTGCCGGCACAGGTGCAGGCCAGTAACGACGATGTTCCGCTATTGCTTCATACCGCACCTGAACTTGAGCAGACTGCCTTTGGCACAACCCTGAGCTCGGTGAATGCGGATTCGCTTGTGATCGAAACCGACGTGGACGCGAACGGGCGGGTGCAGGACTATCGCATTCTTTCCGACTCGAAAGATTCTGAACAGCTTCTGCCGCAGGTGAAGCGGATGCTGATCTTCACCACCTTCCGTCCCGCGATGTCGATGGGGCGGCCGACCTCGGGTCGAGCAGTCTTGTCTTTCTCAAAGATCAGCGTGCGGGGGTAGCGCGGCCTCTCGGCTTTCGACGCGCTCGCTCAAATCATACTCAGTTGCGTGCGCAATGAGGGGATCCCGTCCCGCGTTTGACGGGCTGCGAATACGGCTGAGCGCTCCGCGTTACATTCGCCACGGCGACTCCCTCGAACCCATCCCGTTCCAGCACTGCCTGTCGCATATCGCGGACAACGTTGTCGTCCTTTGCCAGTAAAATTCTAGGCATCCTTGCTCTCGTTTCCTCAGCTCTGAGAAAGGCTGCACCTAGATCTACGCAGAACGATAACGTCAGTCCGGAATTCTGTCTTTTCAAAAGTGCACCGCGTTAGGTGCGTAACCATTGATGCGGTTGATCCCCCGGACGTGAGGCTGGTTCGAGTAGCTACTGCCTGTTCGGATTTCGTAACAAAACTGCTGTTCAGATTTCGTGACAGACATGGTTTGTCGGCGCATCATGCTTCTAGAGGAGATTTTGTATGTCGCATCTTAAGACTCGGATATTTGATCCCAAGGATTTCCTCGCTCAAACCGGGTTGGGCAGAACCATAATGCAATACCCAAAGAACCAAGTGATCTTCGCCCAGGGCGAGCCTAGCGATGCCGTTTT